>Ga0214921_10000017_pt1 | contig 348701 bp, 388 predicted proteins | sample LL1505_MetaG_FD_177992 | JGI IMG/M metagenome (GOLD analysis project Ga0214921, IMG submission 177992) | Freshwater microbial communities from Lake Lanier, Atlanta, Georgia, United States - LL-1505 | ecosystem: Environmental > Aquatic > Freshwater > Lake | place: USA: Georgia | collected... | reverse complement strand
AATCGGATAATAAAGAATATAGTGTAGAATTGCAGAAGTTGTTTTTGCAAATGATGATTACAAATGCCGAACTGTATACCAGAGTTATGAATATTATGAACTCTGAAAACTTTGATAAATCATTGCGCCCAGTAGCAGAACTATTTAAAGAACATACAACAAAATATAATGTATTGCCTGATAGCACACAAATTAAAGCATTAACTGGCATGGATCTTGAAGTCATACCTGAATTGAGTCAGGGACATTATGATTGGTTCTTTGAAGAATTTGAAAGTTTTACTAAACGACAAGAATTAGAAAGAGCGATATTAAAGAGTGCTGACTTACTTGAGAAGGGTGATTTTGGTCCCGTTGAGAAACTAATTAAAGAAGCAGTACAAATCAGTTTACAAAAAGATATGGGCACAGATTATTTTGCTGATCCGGCCGGTCGTATTAACAAATACTTTAACAGTGGTGGACAAGTTAGTACAGGCTGGCCACAGATGGATAAGATACTGTATGGTGGTATGAGTCGTGGTGAATTGAATATCTTTGCAGGTGGTAGTGGTTCAGGCAAAAGTCTTGTTATGATGAATATAGCATTGAATTGGTTACAGACAGGAATGAGCGGAGTATATGTAACATTAGAATTGAGTGAAGAACTAACTAGTTTGCGTACTGATGCTATGTTAACTAATATGGGCACAAGAGATATTCGTAAAGATATTGGATCAACCGAACTTAAAGTTAAAATGGTTGGTAAGAAAGCAGGACAATATCGTGTTAAAGCATTACCTGCACAAAGTAATGTAAATGATATTCGTGCTTATTTAAAAGAGGTACAGATTCAAACAGGTATTAACATTGACTTTGTAATGATTGATTATTTGGATTTAGTAATGCCAGTATCTGTTAAAGTTAATCCTAACGATCAGTTTATTAAAGACAAGTATGTTGCTGAAGAATTGCGTAATCTTGCAAAAGAAATGAGCATACTGATGGTAACGGCGTCACAGTTAAATCGTAGTGCTGTTGACGAACAAGAATTTGATCATAGTCATATTGCAGGTGGTATCAGTAAGATTAACACAGCAGACAATGTGTTTGGTATTTTTACAAGTCGTAGTATGCGTGAGCGTGGTAAGTATCAGATACAATGTATGAAAAGTCGTAGTTCAACCGGGGTGGGTATGAAGATTGACTTAGAATACAATGTTGAAACTATGCGTATTAGTGACAATGGGGGTGACGGGGAAGATAATTATAGACCACAACCTAGTGCTACAGATATTATGAATAAATTAAAGCCGCAAAGTACATTAATATCAACAGAACCTATCATAGATCAAACTACAGGAGAAATATTAGAGCCTGAAAACAAGCGTATTGTAGTTGATGTACAGGGGTCAAAATTAAAGTCAATATTGAATGGTTTAAAGAACAAATCCTAAAAGTAGATAAATACTATTAGGAAACTATTATGCAAAAACAAACTCGCAGCCTGCTTCAGGAATTGGAAGCTATTGGCAATAACCGTGATACAAGTCATGTTATTGAGAGTAGAGCCCACAACATCATTACTAGTGCTATTAATCTATTAGAGATGATTAATAGGAATTATCCTAAAGAGCAAGCAGAAATATTAGAGAGAAAATTGCTGGGTGCAATTAAATCCCGTGACCAAGGAAAGTTTTCTAAATCAATAAAGAAAAATAGCGACAAAGAGCAGTTATGAATTTATCGGAAGCATTAGCATTACTTAAATCTAAAATTGACAAACTATCTATAAATGAAGATAAAGGTCATTTAGACCATCCAGAAGATTTAATATTTTTAGGTGGAAGTGAAGGTGCTAGTCGTGCCATACAAGCTACTATTGCTACAGTAAAGAATCCAGCAACAGTTACAATCAAATGGGATGGATATCCTGCATTGATATTTGGACGTAATAGTTCAGGTAAGTTTAGTATTATGGACAAACATATGTTCAATAAGAAAGACGGGACAGGACGTCAAGTATTCAGTCCAGAACAATTTGTTCAATATGACCAAGCACGTGGGGTAGAGCGTGATAGTTTATGGCCTATTATCAATGAGATATGGCCTGGGTTAGAAAAAGCTAGCAAAGGTGCTAAGGGTTATTATTGGGGTGATTTGTTATTTCATCAACCATTAAACGACCAAAACGGTAACTATGTTTTCAAAGCTAATCCCAATGGTATTACTTACAAAGTAGAAGTTAATAGTCCAATTGGTAAATTAATGGGTGGTAAACGTGCTGGTATTGCAGTACATCAGTATATTGATCCTAATGCAATGACCACTGATGAAGCAGTTACATTGAATGGTAATATAGGACAACTAAAGAATAATAGTGATGTTGCAATTGTTCCTAGTGCTATGCCAACAGCACCTAAGCTTAAAATAGATACTGCATTAGTAAAGAATGCACAGAATGCAGTTAAGAAATATGGTCCTGCAGTAGACCAATTAATGAATAGTGCACCACAAGCACGTAATACATTTAATCAATTGTTTACCGTATATATTAACAAGAAGATTGTTGCAGGTGATTTGAACAATCTACTTGCTGGGTTTATGGATTTTGTACAGAATAGACCAATGACTGATAAAATGAAAGCGAAGATAGTTGAGCATTTACAAGCCAATGAAGCTGGATTAGTTGGTGCTTTTACTATATGGATTGAGATGTATAAACTAAAAATGTCAGTGGTTAATCAATTGAATAAAGCCGCTGAAGTTAGTCCTGTTAAAGGATATTTAGAAGACGGAACCGAAACGCATGAAGGTTTTGTATCAAATGGCTTAAAATTTGTAGATAGAATGGGATTTAGTCGTCAAAATCTCGCCAGAAGATAAGCCAAATCCTGGATTTTTTTGTGCCAGGCATAAATAAGAGTAGAGCTATATGCTCACAAACTTAAAGGAATTTTAAAATGGCACAATTTACAAAAACAAACGGTGACTTACTACCGGTAATTAACTATGATAGCCCAGCTTACACAAACAGTGGTGCAAACGCTGTTACCTCAGGAGCTACGGTACAACCACAAGGTCCTAAGCTAGACTTCTTCACGATTACAGCTACTGGCGCTTTGACAGGTACACAAGTTAATTTGATCATCCAAGCTACACAACAATTAGCTACAGTTTACTTGTATGAGTATACAGATACAACTAATGATACACTAGCAATGGCTGTATATCCAGTTGGCGCATGGACAACTACAACCTTAGATGCCGCTGTAGAAGCAGTTCTAACGGCAGCTAGCTTGTCTAATTCTGTAACTACAACAGCTACAGCTACATTCACAGGTTAATTTTAACTTAATTAAAAGGACCCGAGAATTTCTCGGGTTTTTTTACCTCTATTAAATAGTAGTATGAGTTACACTATTACTTGCTATACACTATTTGATATTACCCCTACAGGAGTAGTCAATAGAAGTCGTCCAGTTGAGGATGAAGAATTGATACCTTGGCTACATAAAAGAAATACACAATGTAATTTTGATACAGTATTACAAGCTATATCATTACGTAGTCAACCTGAAATTACTAGAACTCCTAAAAAAATACAAATACGATTTGATGAATTTACAGACTTTGGCTTTCTATATCAACAACAAGAAAATGAGTTATATAATTGCTGGTCATTTGATTTTGAAATACAACATGCTAGTGTATTTTATGATGGCACTAATGAATTAGGATCATTATATAGTGATTGTGATACAGTACCAATGATTAAAACAGATACGATTTGGGACAAATTACCCTCATTTTTAGATACATCTGATGAACTTAAAAACATATATTTTAAGGTAGTGAAATATGGTTAAACGTACTAATCCAGAAAAGCAATTAGAAAAGCTAATGAAAACTGACTTTGTAGGGCAATTAGAAGATGTTATCATTTTTCAGAACCCTGACAATAGCTATGAATTATTCAATATGTATCATATTAATAAGTCTAGCACCAATGAATATATAGTGAAAATGCACACTACATTCACTACACATAACTTTAATGTACTTAAACATGCCGTAGCTTGGTGTACATTTGATAAAAGAAATCTATTATATCAGTCTAACCGAATACTTAAATTAGACAATCTATTAGCTGGATTAGAAGTAGATATATCATTGCATACAAAGATGTTTAAAAATGCCAAAAATACTGATGATCGGTTAATATTTTTGTCCAAATTAAGTGAAGATAAGCTAAAAAAGAGACAATTTACGGATGAATTGTACACATATATTAATGATTCCAAAAAATGGCAAACTAAAAGATTTAACACAAAACCCTAACAATAAAACAAAAAAGATAAATACTTTATATTAGTCTTGGAATATAACTATGAAACTAACTGAATTTGACAACAAAAAAATATCAACTGCTAAACAGGCGTTGAATGAACACTATTCTCTTCCGTTCAATACAAAGAGAATGACCGTTACGGAAACTAAGTCTATGCTTAGTAAAGTTCGCGGATTGATTAATGAAACTAAATCATCTACTGAATTTTACCAAAGCCAAACTAGTCCATCATACATGAAACTAGTGTTTATGGAACAAGCATTAGCTGACCATTTTAGCTATTTGCAATCACTACCTAGAACTCGTATTATGGTAGAGAACGAAGAAGTTGAGAAGTCACAAGTTGTTCTTGCCGCCCAAGACATGGTCGACCAAATACAAAAGATGGTTGAAGAAGTATCTGATATGTTAGTAAAAGAATTACCGGCATTAACATCAGGTGTTCAAAGCGAGATTGGTGTAAATGAAAGTGAAACTTTCAACCAACAAGTTACTGAAGCATTAACTTCTGTACAAGCCGCATTAACACAAAGCAAAGGCACAATGCAATCTGCTTTAAATGGTATCACTGGCCAAGGTGGTGACATGATGGGTGGTAACCCTGCAGATGATGCATTTGGTGATGAAGATGTATCTGCTGATTTAGATATGTCTGGCGATTTAGCTGGTGACGGTGAAGATGATTTCAGTGTTGACGATGATATTTCCGTTGAAGAACCAGACGAAGAAGTACCCGTTGGTGGTGCTGGCCGTTTAAAGAGATAATGCGTTTATTTGAACTATCAAATCCGAATCCACTATTAGTTAGATTAGTAGCTGTCACAAGTCAGCTCACTAGTGAAATTGATAGTGGTGACCAACATTCGGATTGGTCAGTTGATGAATTATTACAATATTATAAAGATAATGATATCATACTAGCAAAACAAGATTTGTATGATATGATTAAAAAGCCACCATTGAAGAATAAAATATCAAATATTCAAGGTGATAAGGTTATATTTAAAGGTCAAGAAACTCCAGTTGAACCAGAAGAAGAAGATAGTAAAAAAGTTGTCAAACAAATGGCACACAAAGCAATGAAGTAAGATGATTACAATCACCGAAAAAGCTTCCAATAAAATACAACAAATAATTAAAAAACGTGGTAAGGGTCTAGGAATACGAATAGGCGTCAAGACCACTGGATGTAGTGGTTTGGCATATGTATTAGAGTATGTTGATGAATACAGTTATGATGAATCTGCTATTAATTATGCACAACCAAATTTTATTGTACTAGTAGATAAAAAACATGATGTATACTTAAAGAACATGATAGTAGATTATGTTCGTAATGGGTTAAATGAAGGGTTTGAATTTAGTAACCCAAATGAGCGTGACCGATGCGGTTGCGGAGAGAGTTTTAGAGTTTAACCTAAATGCTAGCATTAAATTATAAAATAAATTATAATAGTCTAATGTACATTCCAAACAAATATAATTATGTTCCTTTACTTAGAGAAACAATAAACGGGTCACGTAAATATGCAACACCTGATGGCGAGAAACTTCCTAGTGTAACTACAATACTAGATGCTACTAAAAGTGAAGAATCTAAACAAGCATTGCAAAACTGGCGAAAGCGAGTTGGTGTTCAGAAAGCACAAGAAATCACAACAGAAGCCGCAGGTCGTGGAACACGAATGCACAAGTGGCTAGAAGATTACATTAAGACAGGAGTACTCAATGAGCCCGGAAGCAATCCGTATAGCATCCAAAGCCATCAAATGGCCAAATCAATCATTAATCAAGGTCTTGTTAAATGCAATGAATATTGGGGCACAGAAGTTCCTCTCTATTATCCGAAAATTTACGCAGGGACAACAGACCTAGCAGGCATACATGACGGTAATGAAGCTATCATGGATCACAAACAAACAAATAAACCTAAAAAACGTGAGTGGATTGAAGATTATTTTGTTCAATTAGCCGCTTATGCTAATGCACATAATGAAGTTCATGGTACAAAGATACGTAAAGGTGTTATTTTTATGTGTTCTGCCGCAAATGAATATCAGGAATTTATCCTAGAGGGTACTGAGTTTGACAAGTATAGTGATATTTGGTTTAGTCGTGTTGAGAAGTATTATGAACAGTTCTTGTAAGAAATAATGATAAATAAGTATAAATCTTCTAAAGAATTATACTTATGGCCATTATACAGATATCTAAAATCCAACAACGTACAGGTAACCTTGTAGACCTGCCACAATTAGATGAAGCCCAATTAGGTTGGGCTAATGACGCTAAACGTCTTTTTATAGGTACTACAACACCCAATCCAAACGAAAATGTTGAAGTATTAACTGCATATTCAAACATAACTTTTAGTCAAATTAATGGCAGTGAAGGCAATTTAAATATTGTAGCAGCCGGCTCTGGTCAAGTATTGAGTTATGACGGAACTAATTGGGTTAACAAAGGTGGATCAGCTGGTGGGGAAATAAATTTAGGAAGTGTTGGTAATATTACTATTACCGGCGGTGCTATTGGTTACGTTTTAGAAACAGATGGTGTAGGTAATTTAAGTTGGACACCTAAATCAACAATTACTGCATATATTAGTGCTGTAACAAAAGCTAATCCGGGCGTAGTAACTACTACACAAGATAATTTCTTTACTGAGGGCGCCGCAATAACCATTACTAATGTTCTTGGTATGACACAGCTTAATGGTAATAGTTATTATGTAAATGTACTAACTTCTAATACCTTTTCATTATATTCAGATTCCGGATTAACTACTCCAGTAGATACTAGTGGATACACAACATATACAAGCGGTGGTAGAGTAATTGCTAGTGTAGGTGGTGCTGGAACTAGTGCAGCCGGTGGTAGTAATACTACAATTCAATTTAACGATAATAATGTAATTCAAGGCAATGCGGGATTTACATTCAATAAAATTACAGGCGCAGTAGCTATTCCCGGTAATGTAACAGCTGGAAATGTAATAGGTACATTAGTTACTGGTACATTAACAACTGCGGCACAACCTAACGTTACTTCAGTGGGAACATTAACTTCACTTGCAGTTACTGGTAATATAAGTGGTGCAAACTTAATTGGTAATCATTTTGGAACAGGCACTGGATTAACATCAATACCAGGTGCTAACGTTACAGGTACAGTTGCTAACGCAACATATGCGGTAACAGCAGGTACTGCTAACTCAGTAGCCGGAGCTAATGTATCCGGACAAGTAGCTAATGCATTAGTAGCAGGTACTGTGTATACCGCGGCACAACCAAATATCACGAGTGTAGGTACACTAACATCATTAGCAGTTACAGGCAATATAAGTGGTGCTAATGTAACTGGCACACATTATGGTGCGGCAACTGGATTAACATCTATACCAGCCGCTAACATATCAGGTCAAGTAGCTAATGCATTAGTAGCTGGAACAGTATATACCGCGGCACAACCCAATATTACTAGTACAGGTACATTAACTAGTTTAACGGTATCTGCTAACGTAGCTACTGGTGGTATTAAAACAGATAATTATTACTATGCTAATGGTGTATCAATAAGTTTTGCAGGTGCATATAGTAATTCAAATGTTGCGGCATATTTACCAACATATACTGGTCAAGTAGGAACTGGTGCGGCAACATTCTATGGTGCAAATCTTACAACAGGATCTAACGTTACAGTAGGTAATATTACTGGTAATTGGTCATTAACTACTGGTTCTAGATTACTAGCAACCTATGCTGACTTAGCAGAATATTACGAAGCTGACCAACATTATGAACCGGGTACTGTATTGGCATTCGGCGGTGAAAAAGAAGTTACTATAGCAGATGATGCTACAACAAAGGTTGCAGGCATAGTCTCAACTAATCCAGCATATGTAATGAATAGCGCATGTGCAGGTGAACATACAGTTGCGTTAGCATTACAAGGTCGTGTTCCATGTAAAGTACGTGGAAATATTAAAAAGGGTGATATGCTTGTTAGTGCAGGTTATGGCTTTGCACGGCAAGCACTCTTTCCAATATTGGGTACAGTAATTGGTAAATCATTAGAAAACTTTGATGGTATAGAAGGTATCATTGAAGTAGCAGTCGGCAGACTTTAAAATAATAGGAAAAATAAAATGGCATCATATGTATATACACCGAGTTCAGCAGTAATAACATCAGGAAACATTGCTACTGATAAAGTACAAATTGCTACAACTGATACTGCAATTCAATACACAACTAGTTTCCCCAATGTTGCATTGACAGGTACATTAACTTGTGCAACAAATAGTAATACAGTAACTGGATCAGGAACATCATTTACTACTCAATTAAATGTTGGTGCCTGGATTGGTAATACTGCAGGAAATACTGCAGGTGTTGTAAAAGCAATCGCCAATAATATAAGCCTGACACTGACTACTAATTCAGCCGTAGCAATTAGTAATGCAACAGCAAGATATAATCCATATGGTGTTCCATACACAATAGCAGATGCTAACAGCACTATTATTCCTAAAAATACTATTTTAAATAGTATTATTGTAGGCCAAGGTAATATCGTATCATTTCTTAAAAACGGCGCCGGCACCGATCAGATAAGTATTACCGAATTAGGAGCCCCTCATCCTAATACAGGTACATCTGGTGTAAATGCTACACCGGCATTGGGCGGACCTCTGTCTTAAATTTTACCTTTTTAGATAAATATATAATACATTCTCATTCGGAGAGTTTATGCAGTAACCCACTGCGTAGCGGCTAGAACCCGCTAATTTTATAAAGGAAAATCAAATGGGACGTCCTCTAAAAATCGCAAAGGCTCAAGCAGTCTTAACAATTACTGATACAGCACAAACAGGCAGTATCGTTACAGTATCAGGTGGAAATCTAACAACTAGTCCAACAGTTGGTGTAGCTAAAGGAATGCCATTCCAAGTAGCTACTACAGTTGGTGGTCTAACAGCAGGTGTTACATATTTCGTAAATGTAATATTATCAAATACTACATTTAGTGTATCTGCAACAGACTTAAGTGTTCAACCGCAAGTTTTGGCAACAATGACTGATACTACTACTCAATCAGTTAGAGTGTCATTTGGTGTTGTTGATGCTTATTTCAATAACCCAGTATCCGGTGCAGGTTTTCCGGCAACTAACTCAGCTACATACGGTGTAGTTGGTGGTAATACAGCTATTGTTGGTAAACAAGTATTAGCACAAGTTGCAATTGGTATTAATGGAACAGGTACATTATACACACCAGTAGCGGTTAACACTAGTAATGTAGTAGTAGGTGTAGGTACTGATTTAGCTAATTTGACTACTGGCGCAGCACTTCAAGTTGCTGTTGCTAATATTAATGGTAGTACTGATTATGTTAATCTAGGTTTTGCAAGTGCAACAAAAGGTAATGTTAGTGTTGCAGTAGCAAATACTACAGTATCAGGTAGCATTATTGGAACTTCAGGTAATGCACAAACTCTTATAGAAGATATGCCAATTCAGTTTAGTGCTAATTTTGGTGGTTTAACTACAGGTACAACATATTTTGTTAAAACTATTGCTAACGCAGCCGCGTTCACGGTTTCTACTAGTCAAGGTGGTGCTGTACAAGCTGTCACAGCCAATGCGTCTGTAACAGCCAATGCTCTTATGAATCGTGTTGTATTAACAGCTAATGCAAATGTTGTAGCAAGTAATGCCGCATATGTTTATGCTAATGATGAAGCTGGTTATATTGTTCGTCAAAAAGGCAAAACAAAATATCTAGTTACAGGTGGTACAACTGGTTTAACAGCACAATGCTATACTGCTAACGTAGCAAATACAGCATTGACACCAAATACAATGAACATTCTTTCTACTGATGATGCATCAGCTACAGCATATGTTTCAAGTATTAATGATTATAACAGTGAAATATTCCCAGCGCAAGTTGCAGCCGGATCAATATCAGCAGGTACAGTATATACAATTTATTCTACTGGTACAACTAACTGGACAGCAGTTGGTGCATCATCTAATATGACAGGTGTAACATTTACTGCTACTGCTTCAGGATCTGGTACAGGTACTGCTGTTGTTTATAGCGTTAACCCTGACGTTATTGCTACATTCAATACTGCTTACGCCGCTAATGCTGCTAACGGTCAGCCTAACCCAATCGTAACGATTGCTAATGCTTAATGATTACGAAAACTATTAAGATGCCGGCACAGACTACTAAAACTGATATCGCTGTACTTCAAGTTCAATTTAAAAACATTGAACAAGATGTCAGCGAAATCAAAAGTAGTCTTAAAGAGATGCATGAATGTCTTGACCGTAACGCAGAAGAAACTAGAACACTTCTAAATAATATGCGTAACGAAGATGTTATTGCTCATAAGGAACTGGGATCAAAAGTCTCTGCACTAGAAAAGTGGAGATGGATGATGATGGGGGCAGGCATAGTGATAGGGTCACTTGGTTTTGATACAATAGCAAAACTACTAAAATAAAAAAACGGTCTTAGGACCGTTTTTTCGTAAGTGCTTTTAATTTCTTCTGCACAACATCAAAATTTACTGTACTAAACAATCCGGGATGTAATGGTTTAGGATATTGAGTATCACCTACCCATGCATATCCGCAATGTTCATAATTTAATACTGGGATAAATTCTTCATCTATTGCACAAAAGAATGTATGATATGTAAATGTATTATTAACAAACTTTTGTATTGGTACTAGTTTTGGATTTTTAGGGAAGTATCCAATTTCTTCCGTACATTCTCTTTCAATACCCACAAGTAATGTTTCACCATTCTCAATCTTACCACCTGGTATACCCCAATTACCCGGATTTTTGTTGTCCGTTCTAAGTAGATATAAGAATCGTTGTGTGTTTTTAGCGTAAAAGAAAACGCCTGCCGAGATATTGTTCATATGCTAAGACATTATAGCATAAAGTAAATTAGATTACAATACTATAATCACCCTGATCGTACCAGCCTTCCCACGATTTCATCCATGCACCTTCAGTATTGACATAACGATATTGAATACTGGTTGTTAAATTGGTAACATATTCTACCGTAGTAGCCTGGGCACTATCAAATGATACAAACCATTCTCCCATACTACCATCATATTCAATAATGTCATTAGCATATGCTATTACATTACCCCATGCAATGGTTGTATCACCTTCATGACCAATGTTATCTACAATAAGATATCTCATTCCATTTTCTGCGGGAGGTAACCCTGCATTTGGTCCTGTGACTAATGGGTTAATCACGCTGTCTACGGGATCCAATGTATTTTGAGGCAGGGTATCTGGGTCAATATCATATATCAATAATCTATCATCAACTGGGTCGGGTACAATTGTACCAACAATCTCTGTATCCATATATGGATTCTGTAACCATATCTGACTAATGCCCGGTCTTAATGTACCATATACATTTAATAGACTACTCCAATATAAACTTGTATTAGGACTAGGTGGTAAATCTAAATCTTCATTACTTGGATAGAAATCCTGATTAGCTGGTAATAATTGTAAACTATTACCTATCAATAACAATTTATATCCGTATGGTGTAATCTTTTGTCTTGTACCCAATAATAAATCGTCATTCTGTATATCATCTAGTGCTTTACCAGAGAAGATACTTGCAATAATCTTTTCAATAACACCCATCTTTTTAAGTTTAGCGGCATTGCTAATCCATATAGGCATATAAAATTTCCAACTCATTACATCAATAGGATTGCCTGTACCTTGTGGTATGCTACGACTACTGAATGTTAGTCCATCTTGGTAAACAACACTTAGTGAAGTCCAATCAATAAAGTTATCAGTACTTTGTATTTCCATTGATGGGTTAAACAATGTACCAAGTTGTTCAATCAATTGTAGTTTTTGATTATAGTTAGTTGTCCACAAATCTACACTTATACGTAATGTATAGGGTACTGGCATTAATCTTTCTACAGTAAATGCTTGTCCTTGTACAGTTTCATAACTTTGTGTTTCTGCGTTATAGCTACGTTGACGAACTTGAATCTTATCAATAAATGTAGGATCTTGTGTTCTGCGTTGGTCATATTCTAAACCAGTAATGTAATAAGTGATTAGTGGTGCGCTAGGTAAATTACTAGCACTATTATTAGCAATGATAGTAGCCGCTTGACGACTACTATCACCGTACATAATTGGTACACGGACGAGTATTTCATTACCTGCAGGATCTTTACCTTTAGTAACATACCAATTACTAAAAATTTTACCAAATTGAATTAGAAATCTGCGGACCTGATTATCATAAAAGAAAGCTGCCATATATTATATTACCGGTGGAATTGAATCTGGTGCTATTGTCAAAATAGTTGACAACGCTTGTTTTTGTGGTATCTCTGTACCATTTGTTGTTACTGTAACATTACTGTTATTTATGAAGCTAGATTGTTGTGACAAATCTCCCTCAGTGAATCCTGTTTGTGTTCTGACGTTTTTAGATATACGAACCCATATTCTTCCATCCCAACGATAGAGAATTTGAGGTAGATAATCTGTACGTAAGAAATATGCACCTACTTGTGGATTTTGTGGGAAAGCAATACCTGCTCCTGTTGGGAATCCGTTTGGTGCTTCGCCTGTACCATCTAAGTAACCAGTTGTATATCCAAAACTTCTTGGGCTACTACGTGCAATGAATTGGAATCTTGGATCGCAATCCGCACGATAGTCCATTGTATTTGGACCATATGGTTGTGTTCCAGTAAAGTTTGGTGCTACTGGATTCTGATCGGCAAATGCATATGTGTTATCTGATGTACCATATGGTCCTGTAATCGGTCCTGTTGGTAATGCAGTTAATACTACTTCCCCTTCAACTGCTCCTGAACCATTACCAATGACTGTTGGTGCAATTGTAGCAGTTTCTAAATTGATTTGTCTTGCAACTTGTAATGGATCAAATGTCATGTCTGCTGACATATCCCAAATACTTTGTATTGTTGCTTTAGGTATACGTAGTATAGGACTTGCGTTTTTGTAATTTGCACTACGTACTATTGATACTACTCCGGTTGCAACAACAGGTGCACCACCATTATTAGCAAGAACATTTATTGGTGGAGCAGGTTGATTATATTTACCTGATAATTCTGTATTAGTTTCAAACTCACCATATGTAGGTACAATATATAAATTACTTCTATCATACCCTGATTTAGGTACTAATCTATCAGCCTCTTCAATAATAGCATTATTGATTTGTAGATTTTTATTATATGTAGCAAGAATATCTTTAAGATTTTGATTAGGATCAAGTTCCCAAAATACTGTATTTGGAGGACTAATACCAATTGGTACTTCTTGTGTAGATATATAATTCTTATCACCAAATGTAATAGTATAACCAGCTGGATATGTTCTAGTAGCATCCCATAATCCAAGATAATTATCCTGATCAATTGGCTCGGCTAATATCTGACTAAATTCTTCACTATCAACTAATGGTTCACACTTAATACGCCATAAATGCGGATACCATGTGGGACTAAATCCTTCACTAGCAAAATTACCATCAGTAATCTGATAGAATCTTTTTAAAGCTACTGGTATGGTTTCTTTTAATGGATTATAATCTAATAGATGAGGTAATTCTAATACATCACCTACCATTAACTTACGACCAATTAAATCAATCATATCATTATAATGAATAGTAATAAAGATAATGTCGTTATTTAAGAATAAACCAAATTGACTTAAATCAAAATCTAAATTCTGTACATTATAATGTCCACGTAATCTATAAATATTAGGATCATATGTCCTATCTCTATTCTCTAAAAATAATAAATCCTGTATATTAGTAGGATCTAATATATCATATTGTGGTTGTGTATAATCAATACTTGCACCCTGATCTGTAGGACCCAAATATTTATGGATATATAAATCAGTGGCACCAACAGTAAACATCTCTGATATTGTCCTATCAAAGAAACGATAATCATTTGATTTCGTGGGGTGATATAGTGAGAGTCTAGGCATATCTATTATTTATCGTTTATAGTCGGTTCAGTAAATAGAATTAGAAAATGGGTTAATTTTAAGGTTGACAACAAATGGAACATCTGCTATAATACATAAATGCGCTATAAATTTAGGAGAACTTAATGGCAACACGTAAACCCGCAAAGAAAATCATTAAAGCTAGTGATTATTCACAGGTTAAGACACTTAACCCCAGAGACCCGGACACTGAATACTTAGGCCCTGAACCTATGTTTGCCGTACAACCCGATCCAGATAGACGCCGAGTAGCACTTATGCGTAGTTTCACCTGGTATGGAAGATTCTATGGTAAAAAAGATGCTAAAGAATTCTTAGCACAATACTTAGACCTACGTGAACGCCCACAAGAGGCTAAAATCATGCGTAAGATTGATGAGAAAGAATGTATCAATACTCTAGCCTGGTTAGCACGTATGGAATTGCGTGGACTAGAACTATCTGAAACCGAATCAGATACATTGCAAAATGAAATCAAACGTTTATTGGAAACAGTAAACAAGCCTGAAGTTATTGAAGCAACAGTGACCGGTGCACCAGTTACTGCACGTCCCAATATTCAGGACATTCTTAAAGATAAAGCACGTGAAGCCGGCGGTGAACTTGAAGGATTGTTTGATGAATATATTACATCAGGTGCTAGTACAAAACATACATTACGACCAATGGATGAAGTCGCTAAAAAGAATGTAATGCCACAACATATCAGTTTGTTAACCGATGTATGGAAAAAGAAACTAAATGAAATTGAAGAAGTATTAAAAGGTACTGATGCACAACTAGTACAGGGATATTCACACTTGACTAAAACACAACTGAAAAACGTTGTAAAGTTTATTGAGTTAGTTATTAGTGACTTGAACAGTTACATTAGTGTTAAGAAAGCCGCAAAAGCTCCTAGGGCACGTAAGGCAGTACCAGTGGAGAAACAAGTAGCAAAACTTAAGTATCTTAAAACATTTAAAGATACTGCAAGTAAACTTGATTTAGTAAGTATTAGCCCAATTAAGCTTCATGGTGCAAGTGAAGCATGGGTATATGACACTGCAAAGCGCAAGTTACATCATTACATTGCCGATGATTATAGCAAAACCTTTACAGTTAAAGGTAGCACGTTGTTAGGATTTGATACTGCACAAAGTGAAGTAAAGACATTACGTAAACCTAGTGAACAGATTAAAGAAGTTATGGGTAGCAAGCCAGCCGCACGTAAGTATTTTAAAGATATTAAAGCAGTTAGTACAACACCTAATGGTAGGTTTAATGACGCAATGATTATTTTGAAAGCATTTTAATGAGTGATATACAAGAACGAATGGAAGAATTAATTAAGCCTATAGACCAGCAAATTTATATGTGTGATGATAGGCGTGAGTTACTTATGTTTAATTGTGTTATGCTACAGCGTGTCCGAGAACTATTTGATGCGCTAGTAGGAGAAGAAGGTAGGAAACAAATGTTTAAGGATTTAGTATGAATATTGATTTGAACAAATACAAAGATTTTGTAGAAGCAGTAACAAGCAAAGCAAGCAATGACTTGACTACGTTTATGGACCGGTGTGATGAGCTAGATGCTAATTACATTGGTGATGGGGTACATGGTCCTGATATCAATGTACCATTGTTATTAACCGCTTGTCTTGGATTAGCGGCTGAAGCAGGTGAGTTTATTGAAGTGCCCAAAAAGATGTTTTTTCAGGGTAAACCATTAACTGATGAGAATGCCTACCATATGGTTAGGGAATTAGGTGACATTATGTGGTACTGGATTACAGCCTGCAGGGCCCTCAATGTAGATCCAAATCATGTGATTCAAGAAAATATTAAAAAACTTGAGTCTAGATATCCCGGCGGGTCATTTGATGCTTACCACTCAGAACATCGTAAGGATGGTGATATTTAAGATAAATAATAGTGTAACTCGCGGAATTAGACTTCCCAGTTACTCTAATGCTTTGAAGGAGCAATCAGCATGATTATTTATCTATACAAAAAGACCCACCAAGTTACTGGGATTAAATATCTCGGCAAAACAACTAAAGATCCCTACAAATATTTGGGTTCAGGATTAGAATGGAAATCTCATTTAAAAGAGTTTGGTAAATTCATTGATACTGAAATTATTAGGGAATGTCACTCTAAAGAAGAATTGAGTATTTGGGGGAGATACTACAGTACACTGTGGAATATTGTTAAAAGTAATGAGTGGGCAAACAAGATACCTGAAACAGGTGGTTCGGATAGAGGTGAGAATCATCCTTGTTACGGAAGAAAAAATACTACAGTAGGAGAAAGAAACTCACTCAGGGCTGGTGATAAACATCCCATGTATGGAAAAAAGAATCCGCAACTTAGTGCTAGAAATTCTGCTAATGTTGGTAATAAAAATCCAATGTTTGGAAAAGTAAGTGCAATGCGCGGAAAGAAAAATCCAAAACTTTCAAAATTAAATGCATTAAAGACCGGTAGTAACAATCCAATGTGTAAACCTGAGTATCAGATTACGTGTGAATATTGCGATAAAATTATTTCTAAAGGTAATTACGTAAGATGGCACGGAAATAATTGTAAAATGAAAGATATTGGTAGTTTTGATGCATATTATAGTGAGAATCGTAAAGAAGGCGATTTGTAAGTAATAATTGTTGCCCGATAAATACAATATACGTATTTAAGGGTAACAATTATGTCAATAACGATAACAGGTGGAATTTCATTTAGTGGTGGAGTGGGTATAGTAGCACCTCCGGCACCTCCGTCCACCGCTACTGCAGGTTGGTGGGGTGGCGGATATGGTTCTATATCCACCGTACAGCGTATAACTTTTGCAACAGATACTGCCTCTAGCTCAATACGGGGCCCATTATCCCTTATAGCAAGACAGCTAACAGCCGCAGGCACTTTAACATATGGATGGTGGGGAGGAGGACAGCAATCAAGCTTTCAATCTTCTATTATCTCTGCGGTTCAAAGAGTTACTTTTTCAACTGATACTGCAACAGCCAGCCTTAGAGGATCATTATCCGGTGGAGTAAGACAGTTGGCCGCCTCCACAGATGGTGCTACATATGGCTGGTGGGGTGGCGGATATAATTACCCAATTGGTCCCGGAACCATATCAACCGTAGACAGAACTACATACGCAACAGATACTGCTAATGCAACCACACGTGGCCCATTAAGTTTTGCTGTGCAGTGGAATGCCGCAACCGGGCTTAGTACATCCGGCTGGTTTGCCGGTGGTGTATCCCAATCTAAAGTCTCTCGTATCACCTATGCAACAGATACTGCTACCGCAAGTACACGTGGTCCACTTAGTGGTGTAAGATATGCCCTTGCCGCAACTACTGATAATTCTACGTATGGCTGGTTTTTTGGAGGAAATTACAATTCTAGCATGGTTGAAAGAATAACATATGCAACGGATACAGCAACCGCTAGCATTAGAGGCCCGTTGGCCAATCCTGCACCGTATATATGTGGTACCGGTGATACTAGTTATGGATGGGTATACGGATCTAATCAAGCCACAACACAGCGGATAATTTATGCAACTGATACTGCTACTGCAACAACACGTGGACCTATGACTGTTCAAGCTACACAGCTGGGAGCAACCGGTGGCACACCATAAGAATTTTTACATTAAATACAACATACAGGTAAACAACTATGACAATATCAGCTACTGCAAATATACTATCTACTCCATCTGGTCTAACACTAGATGAACTAAAACAAGCATTATTCCAAAACGTTAGATATCGTCTAGGAGATGGTATCATTGATTTGGAATTAGATCCTCAACACTATGAGGCAGCATACAACTATGCTATCAAAGTCTATCGTCAACGAGCGCAAAATGCTACGGCAGAATCTTATACTCTTTTCACAATAGAAAAGAATGTTGATACATATACACTACCACAAGAATTCATTAACGTCAGATGTTTATATCGTAGAACAGTTGGACTAGAAACAGGCCCTTCAAGTAGTAGTTTTGACCCATTCAGTTCAGCTATTCTAAACACATATTTGCTAAACTATAACTATGCTGGTGGTATGGCAACATATGACTTTTATGCTGGTTATGTTGAATTAGCCGCACGTATGTTTGGTGGATATGTTGTTTATACATTTGATCCAGTAACCAAAGTATTACGTATTGTTCGTGATCCAAAAGGATCCGGTGAACGTATATTAATTTGGGCAGATGTACAAAGAACACAAGAAGTATTATTACAAGATCCAAGCACTGGTGTTTGGATTGGTGATTGGGTATTTGCTGTATTAAAAGGTATTATTGGTGAAGCACGTGAGAAGTTTGCTAGTATTGCAGGTCCGGGTGGCGGCACAAGTTTAAATGGTGCGGCAATGAAAGCAGAATCTAAACAACTACAGCAAGAACTCATTGAAGAACTAAAACGGTATGTAGATGGATCACAACCCTTGACATGGGTGCAAGGTTAACCTAAACACTTTACTTTACAACTCTCCTGTAGTATAATAAATGTATTACAGGAGTTACCATATGATAATAGGAATCACTGGCCAAATCGGTTCGGGCAAGGACACTATTGCAAACTATCTTACTACATTTCACGGGTTCAAACGTGTTAGTTTTGCGGCAAGTTTAAAAGACGCAGTAGCCGCAGTATTTGGTTGGAATAGAGAATACTTAGAAGGTTCTACTAAAACCAGTAGAGCTTGGCGTGAACAACGTGATGAATGGTGGAGTGAACGATTAGGAATGGATATTACTCCAAGATGGGTATTACAATACTGGGGTACAGAAGTATGTCGTAATGGGTTTCATAAAGATATTTGGGTAGCTAGTGTAGAAAATAAGCTACGCCAAACAGATGAAAACATTGTTATTACCGATTGCCGTTTTGCTAATGAAGTTAATTCTATCAAAAGTGTAGGTGGTATCACAATGCGTGTAAGCAGGGGTGAACGTCCTATATGGTATAGTGCCGCAGTAGACTATAATAATGAGCCTGAAGGTAGTGAACAAAGATTAAAAGCTATGGTAGAGTTAGGTAACTATGCCGTACACGCTAGTGAGTATAGTAGTGTAGGATTGTTGTATGACTATTATATTGATAACAATGGATCAATTGATGAGTTACATAAACAAGTTAACTCAGTGGTCAACCTGTAAGTCCCCTCGTTTCCAATTAACTTCTTTCTTTTTAACTACTTCTACACAGTTAAGACATATACTACGCAAGTTAACCAAATCAGTGTTTTCTAAATTACCGTCAATATGAAAGACGGTGATTTGACTAGTAAATAAACCCTTAAAGCCGCATAAATCACATGCGGTTTTTTTCTTATAACCTTTACTTTTCCATTTAGGAGTTCTGGGTTTAAGTTTATTTTTCTTTCGTCCACACTCATCGCACATGCTTCTATAGTGTGTTACTCCTAGCCGTTTATAGTTAACGGCACAGTGATTCTTTCCACAAGTATTGCATATAGGTCTCATTGTGTATTTACTCTAGGAACCTTTAAAGGCACGGTAAGTATGTCTTTTTAAAGGTATTTGATAAATATTAGTATGCAAACAGGTAGTAAACCTTAAAATTTTACATAAAGGAAACATAAAATGGCATTAACATCTCCAGGCGTAGAAGTAACGATCATTGACCAGAGTCAATATCTTCCAGCCCCAACGAATTCAGTCCCACTTATTCTATTAGCAACAGCGCAAAACAAAGCTGATGCATCTGGAACAGGTGTAGCAGCCGCAACAACGGCCGCTAACGCAAATAAGTTATTCCAAGTAACAAGTCAACGAGATTTGGTAAACTTGTATGGTAGTCCATTCTTTTATACAACAGCAAATGGTACACCAATTCAAGGTTATGAGTTAAATGAATATGGATTGTTAGCAGCCTATAGTACATTAGGTGTAACAAACCGTTGTTATGTTTTACGTGCAGACATTGACCTAGCTAGTTTAGTTGGTCAAACTGGTCGTCCAACTGGTAATCCAGATGCTGGTACATGGTGGTTAGATACTACAACAAGCACATGGGGTATATATGAGTTTAATCAAACAACTGGCCAATTCACTTTACAAAATCCTATTGTTATAACAATGGCTAGTGATTTATCAGCAGGGGTTCCATTAAGTAGTATAGGTAACATTGGTGATTATGCTATAAATGCAATACAGATTAATGAAACACCTGCATCAACATATAAAACATATTATTATAAAACCACATCTAATACATGGGTCGCAGTAGGTACACCTGCTTGGCAAAGAGATATTCCTACAGTACAGGGATCAGTTTCTAATCCTACATTAGTTGCAGGAAATACATTTACTATAAATCTATCTGGGTTGGCAGGTGTTACAGCAACAATTTCAGTTCCAGCATCACCGAATAATACGGTAGCAGGTGTGGCCGGAGTTATTAATGCTTTAGATTGGCCATATCTATCAGCATCAGTACGTAGTGGTAAGTTATGTATTTTTTCTAGCCAAGTATTGTCAGCCGGTAGTTCAAACGGAAGATTGGTTTTAGCAGAAGGAACTGGTACTCCATTAGCAACTATGGGTATAAATGTAAGTGTACAATCTACATATTATCAACCTTTATCACAATATGGAACAAGTGCTCAAATGCCATTATGGACTTCAAGTCAATCAGCTCCTCGTCCAACAGGCAGTGTTTGGATTAAAGTAGGTTCTGCTGGCACTGGATTAGATCCTATAATGGCAGAGTTTAATGGAGTAACTCAAACTTGGTTAAATAAAAATGTTTCATTATATGAAAGTGATTGGGCTGCATCAGCAGGTATAGATGCAACTGGCGGACAAGCTATTCCGGCAAATACTGTATATGCACAGTATGGCTTTAATGGTACGGGATCTGCTGTCCCAATTTATATTTGGGAAAGAATTGCTACAGGTGCAACTATTGTAACAGGTGATGTTACTGATCCTGAATTTAATTCTGGTAGATACTATATGAATGTATATGTAAGTGTTCCTGGAAGTAGCACATTGAGTTCTGCATATCCCTTTACATTAGCAGATAACACTACCGCTACAAATTTTGTAACTGCTTGGGCAGCGGCCAATATCCCCTACACAACGGCAAGTGTAACAAGTGACGGTGCTATACAATTATCACACACTGAGGGTGGTACAATTATATTAGATGATACTGTAAATTCCTCATATCTATCAACAGGTGTATCTAATGGATTAATTGAAACAGCTGGATTTGTAATTGGTACAACATCTGGTGTAAAATTTGGTCCTTTTGTAACAAGCGTATTTACAGGTGTATCTGGTACATCTAGCCCAGGTGCTAATGCTACTTTTAACATTATTGTATCCAGTGGTGCTTACATTATAAATGGTGCAGGTGTAAATGCTGGCGGTAGTGGTTATACAGTTGGTGATTTAATTACAATTGACGGTGCTGATTTAGGTGGAACATCAATAACTAATGATTTGATTGTTGAAGTGACAGCCGTATCAGGTGGTGTAGCTACTGCAATTACATATAGTTTAGGTTTACCCACTGCTAAGTATAGAACACAGTTAAGTAACTGGGTTGAATTTACATATATTTCTAATGAAGGACAACCTGCAGTTGCTCCTGCTAATGATACAAATTGGTACTACTCAGTAGTTGACCAGGTTGATATTATGATTAACTTCTCTGGTGCTTGGTATGGTTATGGCAATAGAGATTATGACAGTAGTGGTTTCCCTCTTCCAAGTGGAACTAATGAAACTGATCCTAATGGACCATTAATTAGTGCAACTGCACCAACAACACAAAGTGACGGTACTACCGCATTAGTATACGGTGATTTATGGATCGATACTAGTGATTTAGAAAATTATCCAGTAATTAATCGTTGGCAAAGTGTTAGTGGTACCGATCAATGGGTATTGATTGATAACACAGACCAAACAAGTAGCACTGGTGTAGTATTTGCTGATGCACGTTGGTCAAGTAATCAAAATACTATTAGTCCAGTTGATGATCCTATCCCAACAATCGTTAGTTTGTTAACTAGTAACAATCTTGATTTAGATGCTCCGGATCCAACACTATATCCATCTGGTATGTTGTTGTTCAACACACGCCGTAATGGTTATAATGTAAAACAGTATATGGTTGATTACTTCAACAGTACAAGTTTCCCAGATGACACATTACCTACATATACTAGTACTTGGGTAACAGTTAGTGGTAATCAAACAAACGGTGCACCATATATGGGTCGTAAGGCACAACGTGCAATGGTTGTTCAATCATTGAATGCGGCAATTGCTACTAACACAGCAATACGTGATGAAGATAATTTCTTCAACTTGATTGCAACACCTAACTATCCAGAACTACAGCCCGGTATGATTACATTGAATAATGACCGCGGTCAAACTGGTTATATCTTAGGTGATACACCAATGCGTTTACCGGATAGTGCTACTGCAATTCAAGCATGGGCTAATAACGAAGCAGGTGCATCAAGTACAGGTGAAGAAGGTTTAGTTAACCGTGATACATACATGGGTCTATTCTATCCAAGTGGATTAGCAACTGACTTACAAGGTAATCAAGTTGCAGTACCCCCATCATATATGATGTTGCGTACATTCTTGCGTAATGATACTATTAGTTATCCTTGGTTAGCGGCAGCAGGTACTCGTCGTGGTACAATTGACAATGCATTAAGCATTGGTTATGTTGACGCTACAACAGGTGAGTGGCAATCTATCAAAACACGTTTAGGTATACGTGATGTATTGTATATAAATTTCATTAATCCATTAGTATTCTTTACTGGTGTTGGTTTATTGAATTATGGTAACAAAACTAGTTTTAATAGTTCAAGTGCATTAGACAGAACTAACGTTGCTCGTTTAGTTGCGTATATACGTAGACAATTAACATTAGCGGCAAGACCGTTTGTATTTGAACCTAACGATGCACTAACACGTAATCAAATTGCAGGTGTTGTACAAACATTGATGGTTGATTTAGTTGCTAAACGCGGTCTATATGATTATCTTGTAGTGTGTGACGAAAGTAACAACACGCCAGCAAGAATTGATAGAAATGAATTGTGGATTGACGTTGCAGTAGAGCCTGTTAAGGCAGCTGAATTCATCTATATCCCAGTTCGTATATTGAACACAGGCGAGCTTGGTGGACAATAATAAAATATGATACCCCGAGAGGGGTATCTATTTAAATAGATAAATATTAATAACAGGAGAAAAACATGGCAATAGCCTCACAATCATTGTTTAACATGACCGTAGCGTCAGACAACGCAGGCGGAAATCAGGGCTTGCTAATGCCCAAACTACAATATCGTTTTAGAGTTAATTTTCTAAACTTTGGTACTAATAACGCTACTAATGAATTAACAAAGCAAGTTATTGATGTAACACGCCCATCAGTTAGTTTTGGTGAAATTAATATCCCAGTTTATAACTCTACTATGTATTTGGCAGGCAGACACGAATGGCAACCACTAACTGTTAATGTTAGAGATGATGCTTCAGGTAGTGTTTCAGCATTAGTTGGTCAACAATTACAGAAGCAAATGGACTTTGTTGAACAAGCTTCAGCCGCAACTGGTCAAGACTATAAATTTCAAACAAATATTGAAATCTTAGACGGTGGTAACGGTACTGCTACTCCGGTCGTACTAGAAACTTGGGAAGTATATGGTTGTTTCTTGCAGGCAGCAAATTACAATAATTTGGCTTATAGCTCTAATGAAGTTGTAACAATACAATTATCAATTCGCTTTGACAATGCGGTTCAATCACCGTTGAGTTCTGGTGTTGGCACAAGTGTTGGTCGTGCTTTAGGTGGTACATCAACAACGGGTATTGGTGCCGGTCAAGCTTAATATATTTTAATATATTAAATGGCTGGTTTCTTTCAAAACTTAGTAACAGACGCTGCCAATGGATTCTTTGGCAACGACTACCTTCGTGATTATACTCATGCTAGTAAGACATTCAGACCTAATGCATATCAATATGCACCTAAATTTAAGTTCCTATTCCATGTGTATTTTGAAATCAATCAAAGTGCATATGCAGTAGGATTACCACAAGGTGCAAATTTTGGTCTAGCTGTTAAATCTGTTAAGTTACCAAGCTATAGTTTTGATACACATACGATGAATCAATATAATCGTAAACGTATCGTGCAAACAAAAATTAAATACGATCCAATAGATATTAACTTCCATGACGATAATGGAAATCTAATACGTAATATGTGGTATAACTACTATACATATTATTATAAAGATGCTAGTATTCCTGTAGCTTCTGTTTCTGGTCGTCAAGCACAACAAACAGGTAATGGTAGTACTAATAGTCCTAATAATGCAAATTACAATTTAAGAAACATTTATTCACAATCTATTACTGGTGATACAAATTGGGGCTATATAGGAGAAACACCTGATACTCCTGCAAATAGCATTCAAGCTAGTAATGGTCAAACAAAAATTCCATTTTTTAAAAATATCACAATATTTGGTTTTAATCAACATAACTATGCGGCTTATACATTAATTAATCCTATAATTAATAGATTTGCACATGATACATACAATTATGCAGAAGGTAATGGTACTATGGAAAATACAATGACATTGGACTATGAAACTGTTAAGTATTTTCAGGGTGCTATTAGTGGTAAGGAACCTAGTAATATTGTTGCCGGATTTGGATTAAGCGAACACTATGATAGAGTTGCCAGTCCTATTACTAGACCGGGTAGTCAAGCTAGTATATTGGGTCAAGGCGGTTTAGTAGACGGTGTCAATGGTGTAATTGATGACTTATCTGGTGAAAATACAAATATACTAGGTGCTATACAAAAAGCCGGTGCTACATATAATACTCTTAAAAATATAAATCTAAAACAAGCTATTAGAAGTGAAGTAACTGCTGGTATTACTAATGCTATTATGAATCCATTAAACAATACTGGTAGAAATGTATTATTTAATTTACCTATATTTGGTTCTACACCAAATCAGTATCAACAAGCTAATGGTAGAGCTGTAGTTCCCCCTGATATAAATAGTACAGGAGCATAACTTATGGCAAGAATTATAGACGACCGAACAGCAACTGACTTAACAGTTAAAATATTTGACGATTTCTACTCATTTAATATGACAGTAAACGGTAATGAATTTGATATTGTCAATGGCTATTTTAAATCTGTATGCGATACTAAAGTTATCGCAGGAAATTTTACCGCATTTCTATTCAGAATATCACAAGAAACAGGTATCCCTGTACTAGATTTATTAGCACAAATTCAAGGTACTGGTACTAAACTACAAATGAATCAAGTTATATCATACTATCTAAACAGTTTTAAATCTAAAACAAGTTTGTATGGTGTAAGCACAGTACCACAATCTAATCAACCCGTAGCACGTAATATCGTGCAATAATCATGGCAAAGTTTGCTCAAGGTTTATTTACCCCAAAGAATAGTCAAAAATATGTAGGTAAACATACCCCTAGATATCGTAGTGGATGGGAACTAACATTTATGAATTTTTGTGATACTAACAAAAACGTATTGTATTGGGCTAGTGAAGCAATAAGTGTACCTTATCGTAATCCGTTTACTGGACAACCAAAAACATATATCCCAGACTTCTTTGTAGTTTATCAAAACAAGTATGGTAAAAATATTGCTGAGATAGTTGAGATTAAACCCAAGAAACAAAGTCTTATAGAAAGTAAAGTTGCTAATGCTAAAGATAGAATGGTAGTAGCAATCAACCATGCTAAATGGCAAGCTGCAATGGCCTATTGTAAGCATCATGGATATACCTTTAGAGTGTTGACGGAAGATGATATCTTCCACAATGGTAATCCAAAGAACAAAAGATAAATAAAAGTGTAGTTCGCGGGCGTCGGAACCCCAACTACTCTAACATTGTAAGGGAATGTCAGCATGACTATTTATTATAAAAAATTATATCCTGCGGGGTTTTATGTATATGCCTATCTACGGAAAGATAACACACCGTATTACATCGGTAAAGGACACGGATATAGAGCGTGGGGTCACGCAAATACTGAACGATTTAAAACTCCAAAAGACACGTCTAGGATTATTATATTAGAATCCGGTTTAACAGAAATAGGTGCATTTGCAATAGAACGAAGGATGATTAAATGGTATGGTAGAAAGAATAATAATACCGGTATACTACAAAATAGAACCGATGGTGGAGAAGGAGTATCTGGATTTAAACATTATGAACATACTAAAAAATTATTTACCGAGCAACGTACTGGTATAAAACGTAAAGAGTCCACTAAAGAAAAAATTAAAATATACCAAACAGAATACAAAGTTTGGTCTGAAAAGGCACTAGAAAATAGACTTAATAATTGCTTGAAGGCTGCAGAAAATAGAAAAGGATCTACCTGGTCTGATGAAAAAAGAGAACAGATGGTTACAACATATATTGACAAGAACAAACACTTATTCCCTCAAGTGTTTGAATTAGCTGATAGTGGTACAAATATTAGACAGATATCTATTAAACTTCAAATCTCATGGGATAGGGTAAAATACATTTTGGATAACAGAGACCGAATAAATAACATATGACGAAAAAATTAAACGAATTATTTGAGCTACCGCAAGATGAGATTGACAGCTTGCATATTCCTATACCAGAAAATGCACGTGATATAACCACTGATGCATTAAGTGCGTTAGAGAAGATTGATAATGCATTGCCACAAGTACGTGGATTAGATGCTAGTGATAATGAGTTAGATGAATTAGCGCAGATGGCTGTAGATAGTTTTAAAGATTTAAGTGATTTGGGTATGCAAGTTGATAGTAGATTTAGTAGTGAGATTTTTAGTGTTGCTAGTAACATGTTAGGTCATGCTATTACAGCAAAGACTGCTAAATTGAATAAGAAGTTAAAGATGATTGATTTACAGCTTAAGAAAGCACAGTTAGACCAGAAGTTGGCTGGAAAAGCCGAAGAGATAGAGAACACGCCAGTTGGTGAGGGTAAAGCTTTAGACCGCAACGAGTTGCTTAAGATGTTGGCCAGTAAAGAACCGTCAGATAAATAATGATATGGGAATAAAAATATGTCAGTAACATTTAGTGGAGCATTTACATTTACCGGTGGTGGGTTTACAGCTACATTGGCACCGCCGTCAACAAACACTGCAGGCTGGGCAGCAGGCGGTTTTGGTTCTAGTGCTATGAGTTCTATTCAACGTATAACTTTTGCAACTGATACTGCTACTGCAAGTTTACGAGGAGTACTAAGTCAAAACACATTGTCAGCAGCCGGCACTGGTAATTTTACTGACGGATGGTTTGGCTCTACAACCAGTTCAACAACGGTACAACGTATCACATATGCAACTGACACGGCTACTGCAAGCATTCGCGGGCCGCTAAGTTTAGCTAGAAGTCAATATGGGGCGACTGGTACTACAACAGCCGGTTGGTTTGCTGGTGGTCAGGCCTACCCAGCGGTATCAACTGTAGATAGAATTACATTTGCAACAGATACAGCAACTGCAAGTGTACGTGGACCATTAAGTTTAACAAGAAGGGGGTTAGCCGCATCATCAGATGGTACTACTTATGGATGGTTTGGAGGAGGTTATCAAGGTTTTCCAATGACCACTGTAATAGATCGAATTACATACGCAACTGATACAAATACTGCATCAGCACGTGGTCCATTAAACACCGGAACATACTTTACATCGGGAACCGGTAATACAACTAACGGTTGGATAATAGGCGGATATGATGCTACAAATAATCCATCTAGTACAATACAACGCATTACATATGCAAATGATCTTGTTACTGCTAGTGTACGCGGTCCATTACCAATTACAGTAATACAATCCGGAGCGGCAATGACCGATGCTAATTATGGATGGAACGGAGGAGGATATTTAGGTGGTGCATTATCTACAGTAAACCGTATTACATATGCAACTGATACTGCTACCGCTACAGCTAGGGGTCCATTAGCAGCTGCCGGAAGATATTTAGCGGCAACTTCAGGCAGTCAATAACTCTCAAGCATTTTACGAAATGCAAATAAAAATCATAAATAGATAAATATATATAAGAAAAAGGATACCTATGCGTAGTCTAAAACAATACATAACCGAAAGTCTTAAAAGTTACAACTATACTATAAAGATTGCTGGTGATGTGGATAAAAACTTTATAGATATGTTTAAATACAATCTAAACAAGTTTGACCCGATCAGAATCAGCGAGCCAACTAAAACACCTATACAGAAAGATCCATACGGATTTCCTAATTTGAATAATCAATCTGTAACTATTATTAAAGCAGACTTTAGATACCCAGCTACTGAACCAATGATTCAGCAAATTGCACAGTTACTAGGTTACAATGTTAACATGGTTCGTGTTATCAGCAGTCAATATGATGATAGCATTAATAGTGAAGCTGAAGGCTACGCTAATGAAATGAAAGATAGCCCACTACTTACACATGAAGAAATGGGTGAGCAACCTGGTGCTAAAGAAGCAAATAAAGCATATGGTGATAGTTATCTATCAAGCATCAAAGACCAAATGAAGGGTTCAACTATTGATATCCCTTATGCAGGACAAAAGACTCCTAATGCGTTTGATCCGTTCAAGCCATATTTGGATGACGAAAAAATGGGCGATAAGAGTCCAATGAGTACAATTAAACGCCCACCAAAGCCAGCAACTGGCGCTAGCGTATCAAAATAAAAGGAATATAAAATGGATTTTAAAAGTTTATTATCACAACTAGACCAGTTGAACGAAGCAAAAGAAAAAACTAAAACTGGATTAAAGCATACTGCTGAGCCAGGTGGTTACGGTCGTAAAGATGATGAAGATGACGAAGGCAATAAAGTTAAAGCCACTGCTGTCAAAAAAGGTAAAGGTCGTCCTAAGAAAGATGCTGATGATTCTGGTGAAACTAAAAAGTATGACTTCAGTGCGTTTGGTGTTAAGTCTGGCAAAGATGTTAAGTTACCTAAACATGATAAAAAGAAAACTACAGTAGTTAAAGGTAAATCACAAAGCCATGCTTCTAATAAAGTAGATGATGGTACTGATCCTGGTGAAGAACCTAAAACAAAGAAGAAAGGTCTAAAAGAATATTTTGATTCATTAGACAAAGCATTAAACGAAGCTGAACAGATTCAAATCAAACCAGCAAGTCAAATGCCTAAACAACCTGGTCAAATGACACCTCCAGGACAGCAACAAGTTGCCGGTCAGCCACAAAAACAAACACAAGTTATTGCTCAAGGCAATAAAACATTAGGTACAGTTGACAATCCACAACTAGCACAACAGATTAAACAATCTATTGGCAAAGGTGAAATGACACTAATGCCTGATCAGATGCACGAAGAAGATATCGGTAAACACAACAATGCTACTACTGGCTTTGATGCATTAGTTAAGAAGTTAACACCTAAGTATGGTGTAGAGGCAGCAAAACGTATTGCCGGTGCACAATTGAAGAAAATTCGTGAAGCCGATCAACCACCAAACGATAGTTTGATGAGTCCAATCAGTGAAGCACGTGCTAAAGCTGATGACAAAGCTGAAAAAGCAGGTAAGAAAGTTACTAAAGACTTAGAATACGATATGAAACATAAAGGTAAAGATGACAATAAAGCTGAAAAAGCTGGCAAAAAAGTTACCAAAGACATTGAGTATGATGAGAAGAAAAAAACAGTTAAAGAAGCGGCTAAGCCAGACTTTTTAGACCTAGACAAAGACGGCAACAAGAAAGAACCAATGAAAAAAGCCGCAACAGACAAAAAGAAAGTAAAAGAAGGTATGGAACATAAACTAAAAGCAGCTCGCCATATAGGTAAGGCACATGCTTTGGCTAAAGAAAGTTATAACTGCCGTTATGATGATATGGAAGAAGCAAGACATTACCATGAAGGCTTCAAAGAAGGTCTGGATGAGTGCTATGGTCAAATGCCAATTCAAGGTTATGTTGGTGAAGCAAATAATGAAGTAGCTGATATGGCTAGTTACGGTGCTCATACGCCTACTATGGAAGATGACATGTACGAGATGGATAAAACTAGTTACATGAAGCAACAAGCAATTAAGACTCCGGGCGATACATTCAAAGCATTTGGTCAAACTTTTAAAGATAAAGAAGTAGTAGAAAGCCCATTTGCTTTTGAAGCATGGGATAAAGAGTTGAATGCTATCTTAGAAGGTAAAGATGTTACTGAGGGAATGACAGTTTCTATCAGTAAAGGTCAACAAGGTACTCCTGATTCAGTAAGTGTTTCTGCACAAGACGGTGAAGCTGACCAATTATTAAGTATCATTAAACAATCAGGTTTAGGCTTGTTTGGTGGTGATGATGCTGGACATGCTCAAGCAACAGCTCCGATGACAGTTGATGGTGGTGAAGGTCCTCAAGCTGAGATTGAAGTAGTTGATGACCATGATGACATGTTATCATTAATCCGTAAAATGACTGGTCAAGGCCCTGCACAAGCATCCGGCGATTATGAAGAAGAAGGTGGACATGAAGATCACGGTCATGAAGAAGCATGCGGAACATGTGGCGCATCACCTTGTGATTGTGATAGCGAAGAAGCTGTTGATGAGAATGAGACAATGGATCAACGTGAGTATGAAGTAGCAGAAGATGCGGCGCAAGATGATGGACAAGCTGAAACTACTGCCGATGAAAATGCAGAAGCTTCAGAAGACCAAGCACTAGCTACAGTAGATGCCGCACAAAATGAAAGCGATGAAGAATTAGAAGAATCGTTAGCCAATGGTGCAGATGATACATTTGAGTCTGATATTGACTTTATGACTAAAGTTATTTCTGGTGGTTTAAACAAGCAAAAATCTACTGGTCAAACAACAATTCCAGTTGTCTCTACACAAGTAAATCGTTTAGGCAATCCAATGAGAGAATCTACTGATTTGTTAACAGATTGGCGTAAATTAAGTGGTATTAAGTAATTAATACTAGTCAAAAGTACCCGGCTTTAGTCGGGTATTTTTTCGGCTATAGTGTTTATAGGAAAACGATAAATACTAAATAAGGTGATATAGATATGGCGCAACAAAACATAGACTTTGGTACATTTCCGGATGATCCGGATGCAGATGCAATAAGAACAGCATTTCAAAAAGTACAGAATAATTTTGATGAGTTATTCAGTACTACTGTTGCTGGACAAGTAATATCAATTAATAGATCTCCTGGGGCTGGTATACAGGTTAATAGCCCTACTGGAAATGTTATTGTTACTGCAAATATTGCATGTGTTCAGGTTTCTACAAGCTCATTAAGTATTGGACAAGGTGGTAATGGTGGAACGTCAGCAACTATTACCGGTTCTGCTCAAACATTAGTGGTAGATATTAATCCAGCTAATGTATTTTCAAATAATTTTGCGGCAGTGGGAGGTGGATTAGCCAATCTTACGGGCACATTAACTGCTGCCGCATCAGCACAATCAAACATTACAACTGTTGGTACATTAGGTAGTTTAGCAGTAACTGCTAATATAACCGCAGGGAATATATATGCTAATTCAGGAATAGTAGTAGCTACATCACTAATTGGTACATTAACAACAGCCGCATCTTCACAACCAAATATTACTACTATTGGTACACTAAGTAATTTATCAGTAACTGGTGCTGGTAATAGTAATTTAGGCAATTCGGCTACTGCTAATTACTTTATTGGTGATGGTAGTTTATTGACCAATTTAGGTTTTGCCTCGGGTAGTAATCTTATTAATGGAAATAGTAATATTGTAGTAGGTCTTAATGGTAATGTAACAACCAGTGTTACTGGTAATGCAAATATTATTGTTGCAACCGGTACCGGTGTTAATATTGCCGGATATTTAACTGCCACTCAAAATGTTACTGGCAACAGATTTATATCAACTGTTGCAACAGGTACTGCTCCATTAACTGTTACTTCTACTACGCAAGTTGCTAATTTAAATGTAGCAACCGCAGGTTTAGCAACATATGCAACAACAGCAAATGCAGTAGCCGGTTCTAATGTATCCGGCACTGTTCCTAGTGCAACCAATTCAAGTGCAGTATTAAACAATGTACAAACAACTGGAACATATTACCCTGCCTTTATATCTTCAACTGCAAATGGTAATTATACTATTGCGTCAAATACCTTATTTAGTGCTAATTTAGCTAACGGTGCATTTATAGCAACTACCTTTGTAGGTAATTTTCAAGGTAATATTTCTGGTAATATTACAGTTAATGGGTCTAACACACAAGTGTTGTTTAATGATGCTGGTAATGCAAACGCTACAGCAGGATTTACTTTTAATAAGTTAACAAATCTTGTTTCAATTACAGGTAATTTAACATCAGCTAATGCTAATTTAGGTAATGCAGCAATTGCTAATTTCTTTATAGGATCTGGTAATAATCTAAGTAATATTCAAGGTGCTAATGTATTAGGTGCAGTAACATATGCAACAACAGCTAATAGTGTATCTGGTTCTAATGTATCGGGTGCAGTGGCATTTGCTACAACAGCTAACAGTGTAGCCGGGGCTAATGTATCCGGCACAGTAGCTAATGCAACATATGCAGTATCTTCTGGTAGTGCAAATACTGCAGCCACAGTAACAACAAATGCTCAACCAAATATTACAAGTGTTGGTACATTAACATCATTAACTGTAACAGGTAATGTTAATACAGGTAATATTAGTGCTACAAATCATACAGGTACTACATCTAATATTACAGGTCAATATATAACAACATTGGCTACAGGTACAGCACCTTTTGTTGTAAACTCTACTACTCAAGTTGCAAACTTAAATGTTGCAACTGCAGGCACTGCAAATTCTGCCACAACTGCCGGAACTGTTACAACTAATGCTCAACCAAACATAACTAGTACTGGTACATTAACTAGTTTAGCAGTAAATGGAACTGTGACTGCAAACTCATTTACATCTAACATTGCAACAGGTACTGCCCCGTTCACAGTAACAAGCACAACTCAAGTAGCTAATTTAAGTGTAGCTACAGCCGGTACTGCTACAACAGCCGGCACTGTAACAACTAATACACAACCAAACATAACTTCAGTTGGTACATTAAGTTCATTGGCAGTAACTGCTAACGTAACAGCAGGTAATGTATATGCTAACTCAGGCACTATTAAGGGTAATTACTTTATTGGTGATGGAGGGGGTTTAAGTAATATTAATATTGCAGCCGGTAGTGCAATTGTTAATGGTAACAGTAACGTAATTGTTACTGCTAATGGTAATGTATTAACATCTGTTGCAGGCAATGCAAATATTTTAGTTGTAACAGGAACTGGTGCAAATATTACAGGTACATTAAATGCTACTGGAATTATTAGTGGTAATCATAGTGGTAACTTTAGTGGTAACGTAACTACAGCCGCTCAGGCTAATATAACAAGTTTAGGTACATTAACTGGACTAACAAGTAACGGTACTGTTAATTTTGCTAATGCATCCAATGTTAATTTAGGATCCAATAGTAATGTTCGTATTACTGGCGGAACAAATGGCTACTTCCTACAAACTGATGGCTCAGGTAATTTACTTTGGACTAATGCCGCATTAGTTCCGGTACCGGGTGTTAATACTCAAGTCATATTTAACAATGCTGGTTCATATGGTAGTAACTCTAATTTTACTTATAACTCAGCACTTAGTACACTAACTGTTCCCAATATAGCGGCCACATTAACTGCAGGGCCACAAACGGGTATTAATGCTGTAGGTACATTAACATCATTGATTGTATCAGGCTCAATAAGTGCAGCCAATGTAAATGGTGGCAATACAGTTAGTGCTAACTTTTTAACAGGAACATTAACTACTGCCGCTCAACCCAATATAACAAGTATAGGTACTCTAGCATCATTAACTGTTACAGGTAATGTTACTGGTGCTAATATAATAGGTACTCATTATGGTGCGGCAACTGGATTAACTTCTATACCAGGTGCTAATGTAACAGGTACTGTAGCTAATGCAACATATGCAGTAACCTCAGGTTCAACTACTACGGCAGCCACAGTAACAACTAATGCTCAACCAAATATTACAAGTGTTGGAACATTAACTTCACTAACAGTTACTGGTACAATTAATTCAGGTAATTTATCAACAGGTGGAACATTAACCGTTAATGGTACTGGTGTAAGTTCCATTAATGGTAATTTAAATATGAACAGCAAATATGTTGTTTCTGTATCTGATCCAGTTAATGCACAAGATGCCGCAACAAAGAATTATGTTGACACATTAGTTTCTACAGGAATAGCATATCACCCTGCTGTTTCAGCAGCCACTACAACAACATTAGCTAGTACGACCGGCGGTACAATTACTTATAATAATGGTGCAAGTGGTGTAGGTGCTAACTTAGTTACAACTGGTTCATTTAATTTAATTGATACAGCAAACGTTCAAACAGTTGGTACACGTATCTTAGTTAAAGACGAAATAACTCAAGCTTGGAATGGTGTTTATACTTGGGCAAATGCTACAACTATTGTACGTGCCACAGATGCAGATACGTATGGTCCTGCCGGAGCTACTGACTTAAGTGAAAACGATTATTTCTTTGTTAATAATGGAAGTGTTAATAGGGGTACTTCATGGGTAGTTACTACAGCAGGCACTATTATATTTGGTACAACTGCTATTACATTTAGTCAATTTAGCAGTTCACAAACATATTCAGCAGGTACTGGTTTAACATTAACAAGTACAACATTTAGTGTAAATGCTTCACAAACTCAAATTACAGCAGTTGGTACTTTAGGTTCGTTAGCAGTAACAGCAAATGCTAACGTGGGTGCTTTATATGCATCTGGTGCTGTTCAAGGTTCTACTTTAACTTCTAACATTGCTACAGGTACTGCTCCAATTACAGTTACTTCAACTACCTTAGTTCCTAACTTGTATGTTGCCCGTGCTAATGTAAGTGAATTTGCCAACATTACTTTAGTTACTACCGGTACTTATTATCCAACATTTGTTAATGCTACCAGTGGTAATTTAGCAAAAGTTGCCAATGGAGTATATGTTGCTAATATTGCTAATGGATCGTTAGCGGCAACTACATTTGTAGGAGCACTAAGTGGTGCTGCTACAACTGCTGGCACTGTAACTAATTCTTCTCAACCAAACATAACTAGTACCGGTACATTAACATCATTAACTGCATCTGGTAATATTACAACAACTGGTAATGTAACAGGTACTCATTATGGTGCGGCAACTGGATTAACTTCTATACCAGGTGCTAATGTAACAGGTACTGTAGCTAATGCTACATACTCCACTACAGCAGGCACTGCTACTACAGCAACAACTGCAGTTACGGCTGCTACAGTAACAACGGCAGCACAACCTAATATTACAAGTGTTGGCTCATTAACTAGTTTAACCGTCTCAGGTAATATTACTACAGGTAATATATCTGGTGCTAATTTAATTAGTGCTAACTTTATTACTGCATCCGGAAATATTACTGCAACCAATGTTAATAGTAGTGGATCCGGTGGTAATATTACTAATGCTAATGTAATATCTGCAAATACATTTACAGCATCTGGTAATATCACTAGTGGTAATGCTACTTTGGGCAATGCAGTAACAGCTAATTATTTTATTGGTACTTTATATGGCACAGCCAACTCTGCGACTGTTGCTACTAGTGCAACAACTGCAGGTACAGTAACTACCGGAGCACAACCTAATATTACGTCAGTAGGAACACTAACTGCACTAGGTGTAAATGGTAATATATCCGCTGTAAACATTACTTCTACGATTGGTGTGTTTACTGGTAATGGTAGTGGACTAACTTCAATTACTGGTGCTAATGTAACAGGAACAGTACCTAGTGCTACATCTGCTACAACGGCCGGTACTGTAACAACGGCAGCACAGCCTAATATTACAAGTGTTGGCACCCTAACATCAATGATATCTAGCGGAAATATTCAGGGCGCTAATATAATTGCAACGGGTTATCATATTCGTTCAGTAGGTACAGGTATATCTTCAGCTGGTTCTACTCAAGGTACAGCAACTATATTATCTAAAGAAATTAATATTGTATCAACCGTAGCTAGTGCATCAGGTGTACAATTACCAACTGCAGTTGCTGGCATGGTTATAACTATTACTAATACAAGTGCTAATAGCTTATTAGTTTATCCGGCAGCTAGTACAGCTATTAATACGCTTGCAATTAATGTAGGGTTTACTCAAACAACCGGAGCAACTATACAATTTATTGCACCAACCGCAACCCAATGGTACACTGTTGGTGGAACATACGCATAAGGAAAACAAATGGTAACAATAGAATTATTAACAGCAATGTGTCCAAAAACAAAACGCTCTACATTAGAGGGTTTTGTTGAGCCACTAAACACTGTAGCAGAATACTACGAAATGTTTGACAATCCAAAACGTGTTGCGGGCTTTTTAGCACAAGTAGCACATGAAAGTGGTGGCTTTAATGCTGTAATTGAAAATTTGAACTATTCAGCAAAAGGATTAATGGGTACATTTAAAAAATATTTCCCAACTGAAGATATTGCTAAACAATATGAACGTAAGCCAGAAATGATTGCTAATCGTGTTTATGCTAATCGGATGAAAAACGGTGATGAGAACAGTGGTGATGGATTTAGATTCAGAGGTCGCGGATTGATTCAGTTAACTGGTCGTGATAACTATACACGTTTTGCTGAAGCACTAGACATGAGTATTGAAGATACAGTTAGATACTTAGAGACACCTAATGGTGCTGTTGCTAGTGCTGGTTGGTTCTGGGATAATAACAAACTAAATCAGTTCTGTGATAAAGATGATTTTATTACATTAACAAAACGTATTAATGGTGGTACTATTGGTTTAGAAGATAGACAACATCACTATCATATAGCATTAGACTATTTAGGCGCATAACATGGCACAACCAATTTGGAACACACCCGCTGGTTCTATAGGTAGATATCCTGCTACTATTGTAATGGTAAATCAATTATCAGCTTCGGCTGTATTTCCCGCTACAACAATAACATATACTCTACTAAGTGGTACACTACCACCTGGAATATCTATTAGTACTAGTGGATTAATAAGCGGGACTCCTACATTAGTTACTGCCGATACAACTAGTACTTTTACAATTAGAGCTACTGATAATAATTCTAATTTGCGTGATAGAACATTTTCAATGACTATTTCTGGTGTAGCCATTCCAGCATTCACCACACCTGCCGGCAGTATTTTAAACACATTAGATAGTGTTTGGATTGAGTTACCTATAACATATTCAAACCCAGATAATACTAATGCTGTGGTAATAGAATTGCAAGAAGGTCTTTTACCACCGGGTTTAGAAATAAATGCTGAGGGTTTAATTAGAGGTTATGCTAACCCGCCCACTGTTAATATTACTTTAAATCAAGTACAAACTAATGCAACTATTACAGATAGTACTACTAACTTAATAACATGTACTACTACTATTCAATTCACTATAGGAAGACCTGTAATTTTTACCTCTACTGCATTTGGTGGTATAAGTGAAGGTGAGACTTACTACATTAAAACTATTGATAGCACTACAACATTTACAATAGCCGCTACTCAAAATGGTGAAGTATTCCCACTAACATCTGCTACCGGATCAATGACTGTTACATTGCCGGCTATATCAGTTGGTCAACCTACAATACGTACTTATTCATTTGTTCTTAGATTATCAAGTAATTTAGGAGGTGATACCGCTACATATACTATTACCGTAGTAAATCAAAATACTCCAGTAAGTCAAGGTGGACCGGGATATACGCCTAATTCACGCATCCCTACTATACTTAATACTAGACCAAAAACATTTATAATTACAGATAGTGATCCATATTATGGGTATTATATTTTACCACCGGTAAACCCTACTGTTAATGCTTTTATTGGCACAATACGTAGTGGTGAATATTTCACATTTAAAATAATAGGTTATGATTTTGATGGTAATCCATTAACATATGAATATGTTGATTTACCTTCTAATTTAGACGGTGACCCTGACACAGGATGGATTACAGGAACACCCACATTAAATTCAACTGGTTTAAGCACTTTTAATTTTGCGGTAAATGTATATAAAACAAATAATCCTAGTATAGGTACAACTAATTTTAATTTTAGATATAACTTAAGTAATCAGGTAACTGATACTATAATATGGATAACACCAAGTAATTTAGGAACAATATTTAATAGTACAGTAAGTACTTTAAATGTCCTTGCAGAAGCTGATACTAGTTTATCATATAGAATAACTAGTGGAGCACTTCCACCTAATCTAATATTACTAGATAACGGAGAAATAACCGGTAGAGTAGCGGATCAACCTACAGACACATTATTAGAACAAAATGCTCAAACTGTTTTCACATTTACCATTCAAGCTTATTCACTAATATATCCTGTAGTTCAATCTACTAAAACTTTTACAGTAACAGTATTACAAGAATATACCCAGCCAACTGATACATTATATATTAAGGCAACACCTAGTATAAATGATAGAACTATATTAAACACTTTATTATCAAGTGAAACATTAATTCCGGAATCAATGGTTTATAGACCTAATGATATATATTTTGGTAAAGCAACTAGTATAATATATGACCATGCATATGGTATATATGCTAGTGAGATTGATGAATATTTGCTAGCGGTAACACAAAATCACTATTGGAGAAATATAACATTAGGTGAAATAAAAACTGCTGTGGCAAAAAATAATGCAGGTGAAATAATATATGAAGTAGTATATAGCGAAGTTATTGATAACTTAGTTAATCCAGCTGGAGTAAGTATACAACAACAAATATACTGGCCCCGCCCAATTGATTTACAATTAGGTCCATGGTATACAAGTGTTACTGATACATTTACAAGTTATGAAAATGTATTGGGACAGGATTACTATACTAGTTTAACACCCGGATATGCAAGAACACTATATCCAAATAGTCTATTTAATATGCGTAATCGTGTGGGTCAAGTTGTAGGTCAAGAATTTGATAGTAGATTATTACCATTATGGATGACAAGTCAACAAGCTAACGGTGGTACATTAGGTTATACTCAAGCTTGGGTAATATGTTACACTAAACCGGGATTTGCCGATATTATTAAAAATAATATTAATACTAATTGGCCATATACATTGAATGAAATTAACTTTAGAATTGATAGATTTAGTGTAGATAAGAGCGAAACTTATAATTATGATAAGAAATTAAATCCACCTGCTTGGACAGGCTTACCGAGTGCAACACCTGTACCCGATCCATTAGATAGCAAGGATTTCTATGTATTGTTCCCTAGACAAACAATTTTACCAAACAAAACACAATACTAAATATATAACGGAACAACAAAAATATGAGTACAATTAACACAAACGGCATCAATGTAAATTACCCTGTACCGGGGATAAACAACAATAGTCAAGGATTCAGAGATAACTTTGCATCTATTAGAACTAACTTGAATACAGCTGGCACAGAAATAACAGACCTACAAAATAAAGTTGTAGTCAAGTCTGCACTAGCTAATTCTACTGTTAATAACGATATGGCTAATACTCTTATTAGTAATGCATTAACACGTAGTTTTCGTGCTAGTACTTATAATTTGGGTAATGCTTTATCAGGTGTTGTATCAGTAAATGTATCATTGGGTGATGTTCAATATGGTACTATCGCAGGTAACACAACTATTCAGTTTACAGGATGGGCACCTACTAGTACACAAAGCAATGTACAACTTCAACTCGCTGTCTCAAACAATTTAGCAGTATTATCTTTCCCTAGTCAAGTTACTGACGGTGTAACTACTTTAGAAAATTATGCTAATATAGCTAACACAAATACAGTTACTGTACCATATGGGGTGACTCAATTAGACTATAGATTTAGTACGCTTGATTGCGGTAATACAATTACAGTAGAGCCATTTAATAATAATAGAATAGCGTCCCAAATAAAAACTCGTGACGTTATACCTACCGGTAATCAAGGTGATATGGTAGGTGATATCGCAACTAGTAATGGGGTAAATCAACTAACAATAACTAGTTCTAATGCCGCAGATTATTTTAATACTGCCAATACAGTACAATTGTATACAGATATGCCAATTGTATTCACCGGTGTTACTATGGAAGCTAATATTACTGTTGGTACAACTTATTATGTACGTAATGTTTCAGCTAATACATATTTTACAGTATCATCAACATTAGGTGGAGCAAATGTTAATTTAGCAGGAAATGCTAGCCCAACAATTCCAATGTATGCTAACCCAGTGTCATATCTATACGTGTGTACTGATGATTATAACTCTACAGCATATGATAAATCAGCAACAGCTACTAATAGTACAGGTAATATTACTTTAAATAATACAACTTCATTGGCTAATAATGCTCCCGTTGTGTTTACTGGTACTACGTTTGGTGGAATAACAGCAAATACAGTATATTACATTAAAGCAATCGGAACAGGTGGTAATATCACTATCAGTCAATCTAGGACAAATGGAGTTGCGGGTACAGCATTAACATTAACAACTGCATCCGGTACATGTGTAGCGACTGCATATGTGGGTTCGGACATTTGGAAAAGAATTGCACTTACTTCTTGGTAATAAATATTTGAATGGAACACCCGTTCATTTCATCACTATCTGATAAAACCTTAGAAGAACTTCAAGGTTCTATATCAGACTTGACCAAAAAACTTAACTTTGCATATCGTATGCAAAATAGTGCTATGATTCATCAACTAAATATGGTTATAGCTAGCTATAAAGCTGAATACGGCCGCAAAATGGACGAACTGCTTAAAAAGCAAGGTGATCGGACACAAATTAATATTCAAAAAGAAAGCTAAAATTGACCACACGTATAGAACGAGAATTTTCATTTCAAGCGGGCGTTTATTTTAAGGAAGAATTTTTAATGAATCTATATACAATAACATTGTATATGGAAGTAGAAACTCAATCCATCCGAGAACAAAATGTAGCAATGGAACGAATAAAATACTTCCTAAGTGATTGTTTAGAAAATGGTATTTTTGTTCAGGATACTGAACATAAAGTTATTGAAAAATATAACACATGTGGATTTAAGGTATGTACTGTTCCTGAAGAACCTTATGACCAAATTATAACATTGTTATTATTAACTAAACTCAATAGCATTACTGAGGGTAGATTGATTATTACTGATATGACATTGGGTTCACGTATAAGTGATGAGGTTAAATTCATATGTGATATTGAAAGTCCACGTGGTCCGTTAGAGTCTCCCGGATGGTGGACAGATAGTGGAACTTCTATATCCGACCCTATCAAAAAATCAATAAGAAAAGACAAGATTGTCAAACTGTTTAAAACACCCACAACAGATTGGGCAGAATATAATTTAGTTTGGAAAGAAAAAGAACACACAGCTAATTGTGAAATTGTTTTTACAACTGAACAGGAAAAGTAATTATCCAAACATATTGTATTTTAGTAACAGTTGTGCTATAATACATAAATGAAAACAGATAAGTATGGTCAATTAATTTACAATCAGAACGATTTATGTGAATTGTTCTTACAAGACCCAACACGTACAATCTCTAACGCATTAGTAGATAGTCCCATAGAATTTAATGGGTTTCTCTCATTAGAGAATATCCCAAATCTAAAACAATACACCACTTCAACTATTTCTTTGGAAGAGTTTGATAGATTAAATCAAACAAAATGGCATATGCCCAAAGAGTATTATGAGTTTGATATTGCTAAATGGGTATTAGATCAATGCAAAAATGAAGCAGAGTTGCAACGTGCCGGTGATGAACTAATTAAATTTCAAGAACGTAATATGTTTGTACTATTGCAGTATTTGAAATACTTAGTTGACACAATGCGTAAGAATAATGTTGTTTGGGGTGTAGGTCGTGGTAGTAGTGTAGCTAGTTTTGTATTGTTTATAATAGGAATACACCGTATAAATAGCTTGTACTATGACTTGTCTATAGATGAGTTTTTAAAATAAGGAGAACATAATGGCTAATTACAAAACAGCAATGGGCAAAATCGTTGACATGGCAGCACTAACTGCTAAAAATGAAAAAACTAGAGCAGTGGGTAATATGAAAGTTAATGCACGTGGAGACACAATTGATGCACAAGGTCGTATTATAAAAACTGCAACAACTAAAGTAAACGATTCATACAATAAAACTGTAGGTAATCGTTCAGCACAACTAATACGTAACAAACCAAAAACATCTGCACCACCTGCTCCTCCCAAACCAGCGATTGATTTATCAGAACTTAATGAAATTGAGCGTGAACTAGAAGAATCGTTAGAAGATGAATTAGAAGTTGAACAAATTAAATTACAGGAACTTAAAAAGAAATGAACCAATATAGTAAACCAGCATTTAGCCCTACTAAAGTAGATACAATGAGATTCTTTAAGGATCATATCATTGTATCCGAGATGCATTTTGATGAACGTATCAGTAAAGGTGGTATCATTATACCAGATGATGATAAAAAAAGTTCAGGCATTCGTCCACGTTGGGCAAAGATTTATGGTTTGGGTCCAGAACAGGATGATCCGCAATTAGAAATTGGTAAATGGATTCTTATCAGTCACGGGCGTTGGACAAGGGGTATTACAGTTGAGACACCTTTGGGTAAACAAACATTGCGTAAAGTTGATCCCGGTGATATACTATTAGTATCGGATGAACCGATGGAGGATGAAACAATGGGTGATAAGGTATTTTAATGATAAATTGGTTTAGACAAAAACTACGTGATTTTCTGTATCCACAAGATAATGATTGTCTAGTAGAATCAAAACAACATACCAGAAGAGGCGTTCTTGTTAGAGGATCAAGCCTTGATAGTAGAGGTATGAGTTTTACTATTCATATGGCTAGTGGTGGATATGTCCTAGAATACTCAGCATATGACGACAAGACAGATAGACACAATCACAATTTACATATCATCCCATCTGACCAAGATATGGGTCAGGGCATAGCTCACATAATTACACTAGAAATGTTAAGAAAATGAATAAGAAACTTTGGGTAGAATCATACAGGCCATCAACAGTAGCAGACTACGTGTTTGTAGATGAACGACAAAAGAATCAAGTACATGGTTGGGTTAAAGATGGCTCTATCCCTCATCTATTACTATCAGGTGATCCGGGTACAGGTAAAACAACTCTTGCTAAAGTATTGATCCATGAACTTGATGTAAGTGAATATGATGTATTAGAAATCAATGCATCACGTGAGAATAGTGTAGATGTTGTACGTAACAAGATTGTTAACTTTGTACAAACAATGCCTTTCGGTAACTTCAAAGTAGTATTACTAGATGAAGCAGATTATTTGACACCAGCTGGGCAAGCGGCATTGCGTAACGATATGGAAGCATATCATATGACCGCACGATTTATTCTAACATGTAACTATCAACATAGGATTATCCCTGCATTAAAGTCACGATGCCATGAGTTTCACATTACAAAAACAGATAAAACAGAGTTCACTGCGAGAGCGGCAACTGTGTTAGTGAGTGAAAACATTGTATTTGATTTAGATGATTTGGATAATTATGTACGTGCTACGTATCCAGACTTGCGTAAATGTTTAAATCAATTACAAGTTAACAGTAGTACAGGAACATTGTTATCAGCACAAACTCAAAGTAGCGGTGAAGATGAGTTATTAGTAGAAGCAACTACTTTGTTTAAAGCGGGTAAAATCCTTGAAGGCAGACAACAGTTATTACAATATATTGCATTGTATCCTACACGTATTGAAGATACATATGCATGGATGTATCAGAATTTAGATTTATGGGGTAAGTCTAATGAAAAGCGTGATGCTAGTATTATTGTTATTAGAAATGGTTTAGCTAATTTAAGTATGGTAGGTATCCCTGAAATAAGTTTGGCGGCAACTCTTTGTGAACTTACTGCACTTTAACAGACCAACCTTTTATTGTTTTTCTATTTCCAAGAATTACATTGGATAGCCACCCGCGATCTAAGTTGTACTTTAGACTGAAATCGTTAGCTGGCATTTTTTCTATCGTTCCGTCAGAATGAATAAATGTGCGAATTGTTGGATCGTATCTATAATTATTTTTACCTGATTTGGAATCTTTAACCTCTGGTCTATTCTGTGCTATTTTGCCATTTTTACTCTTGAGCATCTTAACTTCGGGTCTATTTTGAGCTTCCTTTTGTTTAATACTTTTATTCAGTTTTACGTCGGGTCTATTTTGAGCTTTCGTCTGATTGATGCTATTATTCAATCTGACTTCTGGTCTATTCATGGCAAGTTTCATTGTTGATTTGAATTTTTCTCTAAATTCAGGTTGTGAAACTGTAACAGCCCTAGATTTTTTTCTTCTCTGAACACTTTGCGGCAATGTCATTGTTTTCTTGAATTGTTCAATCAACTCAGGATGATCTACGTATCTTTGTTTTGCTATATCACTAGTAACTCCTGCACCACCGCCCGTTTCAGGTATTTTATTAGCCCATATTCTGTCCCCGTAATCATTCATGGCAGTAGTTATTTTCCATAGATTACTGAGATGTCTTCCTAACTCATTGATGATATGTTTATCAGTTGATGCTTTAATGATACTAGTCCTAATATCTATGCCGTGCTCTTTTAAGTGTATTTTCCAATCAACTCCGGAACCTGTGTAATTAATAGGATTCTTTTGTTTAGTTTGACACAAATATTTAAGACCCGTAATATTATGCGTCTTAATCATTAAATAATAAATAGTCATGCTGGTGCTTCCTTTCAAGATATGAGCATTAGAGTAGTCGGAGAGGTCAGATTCTCGTGGGCTACACTACTATTTATACAGAAAGATTAAAATGCGTTATTTACTAATCCAATTCCTGAGGAAGCCCGGCGGGCAAATTGATGAACAAGTTACTGTTGCTAAAAAAGTTAAGCCAAGCGACTTACAGACCTGCAATGTTATATTAGATTATGCTAAGAAAAAAGTAGATAAATGTGTAATTGAAGGTAAGTCATTAGAACGTGAGTGGGATAGGATGCATGATTATTATGTACGAATTTATCCTAATCTTATTGCACAACTTGAAAAAGAAGCAACTATTACTGAAAAAACAAATGGGGCCTAAGCCCCATTTTGTTAACTATATAAGTTAAGCACATGTTCAATTATTTTATGTCGTTGAACATCTTTCAGTTCAAACTTACATAATTGCAATCCCGGAATCACCCCCTTCCTCAACCTATTTTGTAAATCTAATAGCCCGTTGTCGGCTGTTTTACGATCGGCTTGTTCAATATCGCCAGTAATTACAATCTTACTACCGACGCCGATTCTGGTCATAATCATTTTGAGTTGACCCGGGGTTGCGTTTTGTGCCTCGTCTAATACTACCCAACTATGTTTGAAATTTCTTCCTCGACAGAATGCTAGAGGTGCAATTTCCACTATCTGTTCTTCTAGCATGTGGGCTATTTCCTTTGTGGTGTAGTATTCACGCAGAACGTCTAATAACGGCCTAGTCCATGGTTCCATCTTTTGATTGATATCTCCCGGTAAGAAACCGTGTTTTTCATCATCAACACCTACTGCTGGCCTAGATAATATAATTCTATCACATTCACCATTACGCATAGCTTTTATGGCAGCAAGCATAGCTAAGTAAGTTTTACCAGTACCCGCAGGACCTGTGACTACGACAATATCTGTCTCTTCGTCCAGTAGTGCGAGGATGTAATTTTCTTGGTTAACTGACTTGGGGATAAGTTGAACGGGCTTTTTATTGACCCGCATTTCCCTCTGTGCTTGTGAGAAATCTATCGTTTTTGATTCATGTGTATAAAAAGTTTGATTATCTTGTTTTTTATTGTGTGAAAACCGTGTGTCTTGTGTACGTAATGCGCTAGTTTTTCTTTTGCTCAAGTTAATTCTCCTTTGTAGAGCGTGAGTTCTCATAACACTCAAGTTTATTTAAGGTCAATACATAGAGACATAGTAGCATACTTATTGTGTAGCTATTAATGATAAATATTAGGCTACGGTATCAAATATCGTTATTTGATGTATTCAAACTACAAAAGATAAATATATATATGAAAACCGCAGACGAATTTTTTGACAACGTTGATTATGTAAGCATAATTGACACCGTAAAAGGTATATTTACCAGCGACGGATCAATGGCTGTTCTACTAGACTACGAGCGAGTCCTAGATGAAGCCGACTTATATGCATTTAAAAATTGGGAATTGGGCGAATTAGTTCAAGGTCCTGACGTTAGACGCTATACAGTAGCATGTATATTCATGTACCCATATAAATTAATGCCTGATCCACGTGGTGCTAAACGTTTGGCCGGCGTTGGTTGCAAAATCAAGTTCAAAAAAACTAAGATTAAAGTACCTGTAGCGGTTGAAAATCCAGATGATTATATTCCCGGTACAAGATATCCAAAGACTGCTATGCGTGAAGTATGGCTAGTTTACATTGAAATGCCTAAAGAATTGATGGATGATATACGTGAAGGATCAGTTGATTTAGCAGGTCAGAATATTGACTTGAATGAGTTAGATGATGCTTATGATGACGATTTAGATAAAGAAGATACCGGTGAAGAGGACGATCAACAAGACGATATGATGGATCAAACTGGTACAGCAGCACCTGGCATGGGAATGCCTCCTCCATTACCGGCAATGTAATATGACTAATAAAACTATATTAAATGAAGGTTTAGACTATCATGACCTAGAAGGTCAAATGATCCCTACAGTTACTGTAGATGAATATGCCGCACATATGGGAAGTGATAGTGAAATTGTAACACTAGCTTTTACTATTAAAAGTGAAGCAGCCGGTAATGATTTAGTTGATTGGTTTGAACGTGGTTATGACTTTGTATTAGATGCTCAAGTAAGTGAAGGTGAAGTAAAGCCCGGACAATACTTAGTGTTCGTTGAAATGAATCGTAGGAGTAGCGTACCTAAACGTATCATAGAATTACTAGATGATTTAGAAACATTAACAGCAATACCAGTTAAAGATTGGACAATAGTTGTTGATGAAGAAGAACATGCTCCTGAAGAAGATATATTGAAACAAGTAATAACTATTAGCCCACATGATTATCGTGAGGTAGAAGAAGTTGAAGAAGAAGAAATTAATGAAATGCGTGAACGTGCTGGACTAGAAGTCAAAGTAATTCATGCTGACAAACAAGATGCTGATATTAAAGCATTTAAAGCAATGGCAGGTTTATAATGGCAACGATATTACCTAAGAAAACAGGATTTGAGCAACCAATGACATTAGATGATGACCATCACGAAATGTTAGCGGCTGATCCTACAATACAGCAATTTCCGCAAGGCAGTTCATTTGGAGATAGTAATGCAGTCAACATATCATTTGGCGGGTCTTCAACATTTGGCTCACCGTCAGCAGGAGGCTTCGGCTCACCCGGTGGTTTTGGTACGTCAACATCAACGGGCTTTGGTGGTGGTTCAGGATTTGGAGCGCCAACGTCTGGATTTGGTAGCACACAAAACATTAACCAATCAAACAGTAATCAACCCGTCCTCACAGGAGCAGCCCCAACAAATGCCGCAAGCGGGGCAGATGTATTAGTAGCTAATGATAACACAGATTTTATTAATAAAAAATGGCGACCATTAATGGCATTCGTTTATATGATAACATGTACATGTGATTTTGTTATATTCCCCGTATTATGGAGTTTATTACAAGCAATGAGTAAGGGTCAAGTCACTAATCAATGGCAACCGTTAACATTACAAGGTGCCGGACTTTATCATATTGCTATGGGTGCTGTATTAGGAGTTGCAGCTTATGGAAGAACAAAAGAAAAATTAGAAGGAAAACAATGATACCTTATACATATCTATTAGGTTGGCCAAAAATTAATAGATGGTATTACGGAGTCCGCTATGCTAAAAAATGTCACCCGGGTGATTTGTGGGTTAGTTACAAAACTTCAAGCAGGCATGTTAGCACCATTGTACAATTGTACGGAGAGCCTTCAATTATTGAAGTACGAAAAATATTTAATAATTCTATTTCTGCTAGACGATGGGAACAGCGAGTACTACAGAGAATTAAAGTAGTACATTCTGAAAAATGGATTAATAGAACAGATAATATTTCTATTGCTCCATTATATGGATTGGATAACCCTGCAAAACGACCTGAGGTTCGTATGTTAATTTCTAAAAATACTCCTAAAAAATTAGGAAATAATAATCCTATGAGAGATCCGGAGATTGCGTTAAAAGTATCTACTAAATTAAAAGGCAGAAAAAACTACTGGCAATACGGTGAGTCCAATCCAGCTAAAAGGCCGGAGGTCAGAAAACAACTAAGTAGACCAGGCAATACTAACCCTTTTTATGGTAAAAAACATACGGATGAGTTGCGACAACAAACATCATTACGATTTAAAGGAGTACCAAAAGAACAAGTTGAATGCCCTCACTGCCACAAAGTTGGTGGAAAAAATACTATGGGTAGATGGCACTTTGAAAACTGCCGAACAAAAGAAAAAATTGAAGGCAAATCATAATAAATATTGACTTAACACACTAACTGTGTTATACTTGATATTATGACAGACCATTACTCAACATTAGGCGTTGGTAAAAATGCTAATGCCGACGACATAAAAAAAGCATATAGAAAATTAGCAGGTAAACATCATCCTGATAAGGGCGGCGATACTTCTACATTTCAAAAGATTGAAGAAGCATATCGCATTCTTTCAGACCCACAACAACGTCAACAATATGATAACCCAATGCCACAAGGTAATCCGTTTCAAGGATTCCCGGGTGGTGGATTTCATTTCAATATGAATGGTTTCAATATGGATGATCTGTTTGGACAAATGTTTAGACAACAACACCCGCAACAACAAAACACATATAGGACTACCTATTGGATTAGTTTAGAACAAGTTTATAATGGCGGTGAAGAACTATTAAAACTACAAACACCATCTGGATTACATATGGTAAGGGTAAATATTCCAAAAGGTATACCTGATGGTGGACAAGTACGTTATGAAAAGGTAGTTGATTCACATGACTTAATAGTAGAATATAGGGTACATAATCATTTAAAATATGAAAGAAGAATGAATGACTTACATACTAATCATTCTATATCTGTATTGGATTTGATTGTAGGATCTACATTTCAATTTACTACCATTAATGGGAAATCACTAGAGGTAACTGTCCCATCAAAAACACAACCATTTATGCATTTAAAATTAGCCGGACATGGAATGCCTATACAAGGTACTAATGCATATGGCGACCAAATCATCTTGCTAAAACCCTTTATACCTGATAATATAGACAGTCGTATAACTGATAGCATTTTGCAATCTAAAACACAGTAAATATTATTTTAAAAGGAACTGGATGTGAATAATTCACCCGAAATTGAAGCCATCATTGAACAGGCTATTGAGTTGTCTAAACAACGTAAACATCAATATTGTACAATTGAACATTTACTGTTATCTCTTATAACACATACACCATTTAAAAAATGTTTGGATAGTTTTGGGTGCGATACCCCAAATATGATTCAAGAGGTTACTTCATATATTGATAGCTTACACGCTATTGTAGCTAAAGTAGATCCAGATACAGAAGTTCAACCACGCAAAACAAATAGCTTGGAACGTGTAATGAATCGTTCTGTAACACAAGTATTGTTTACTGGTCGTAGACAAGTAACTACTATTGACTTATATCTCTCTATCGCTAGTGAGGGCAATAGTCATGCACATTATTTCTTATTAAAATACGGTATCAATAAAAATGATTTCGTGGCACATTGGCAAAAAACATATAAGGGTCAAGAGTTCACTGCTAAACTATCAGAAAGTCAAGCTGATGAAATCCTTGAAGAATATACTACTAACTTAACCGATCTTGCACGACAAGGTAAACTTGAACCGTTGATTGGTCGTAGTACAGAACTTGATGATATGATTAATGTTCTTGCTAAACGTTTCAAATCAAATGTATTGATGGTAGGTGATCCGGGTGTAGGTAAAACTGCTATCGCTGAAGGTCTAGCACAAATGCTAGTTGATAAAACAGTACCGGAATTCTTACACGGACATGAACTATACTCACTTGAAGTAGGTGCATTGCTTGCCGGAAGTAAATATCGTGGTGACTTTGAAGAAAAAGTTAAACAGGTACTGGATGCATTAAACACAAAAAAGAAATCAGTACTATTCATTGATGAAGCACATACCATGAAAGGTAGTGGTTCATCTACTAGTGGAAGTATTGACTTTGCTAATATGATTAAACCAGCTATCACTAAAGGTACACTTAAAGTTATTGCTAGTACAACTTGGGAAGAATACTACGAAAGTTTTGAGAAGGATCGTGCATTGATGCGTAGATTCTATCGTGTATCTATTGATGAACCATCACATGATAGTACAATTCGTATCCTCAAAGGTTTAAGCTCACGGTTGAATGATTTCCATGAAGTAGAAATCACTGAGGAAGCAATAACTGCCGCAGTTGATAGTTCAGCACGTTACATTCATGACCGTAAAAACCCTGACAAATCTATTGATTTGCTAGATGCGGCTTGTGCTAAACAACGTGTTGCAATGAACAAAGGTGCATTAATTACCAAAGAACTAATACACGAACAAGTTGAACGATTCACTGGTGTACCTGCTGATAAACTAAACGATGATAACTACGACCGTATTAGTAGCCTTGAAGTTAACATTAAAGGTAAACTGTATGGACAAGATGAAACAGTTGAACAAGTATTAGAACGTGTATATGTGTCATTTGCTGGTATTGGTAATGAGAACAAACCTACAGCAAGCTTTATCTTCTTAGGCCCAACTGGTACAGGTAAAACAGAATTAGCTAAACTACTAAGTAAAAACCTTGACATGACATTACTTAAGTATGATATGTCAGAATATAGTGAGAAACATTCTGTATCAAGTTTGATTGGTCCTCCTCCTGGCTATGTTGGCTTTGGTGATAGTCAAGTAGGTGGTGGACGATTAATCAATGATTTGAGCAAGAACCCACATAGTATCTTACTCTTTGATGAAGTAGAGAAAGCTCATCCGGATATCTTTAATATCTTCTTACAGATGTTAGATGAAGGTCGTATCACTGGTAGTAATGGTAAAGAAGTTAACTGTAAAAATACTATCATCATTATGACTAGTAACTTGGGTAGTAGTGATAGTGAGAAAAACAATATCGGATTCGGTAGCCAAGAAAAGACAGGTGAGGATGATAAAGCAATTAAAGAGTTCTTCAAACCAGAATTTAGAAATCGTGTTGATTTGATTTGTAAGTTTGGTAAACTAGATACATTGGCTATTAAGAAGATTGTAATTAAGTTTACAGAAGAACTAAAGAAATCATTACTTGACAAGTATAATGTCAGTTTGAATTTAACTGAGCCAGTAATTGATTATTTGGCTGAACAGGGTTATGATAAGAAGATGGGTGCTCGTCCATTAGCTCGGAAGATTGATGAATTGATTCGTGTACCTCTCAGTAAGAAAGTATTGTTTGAACGTATTAAAAATGCTACAGTAACTTGTGTATTAGTAGATGATAAAATTGAGTTCAATGTAGTACAGAAATCAATAGCGAAAGTAGGATCCGATGGGATTATTGAAATTAGCAACTGATACTCCGGGTATTGATTTTTACGATTATCGGGATAGTGATTACTATGGCAAATACAAGTATCGTGTAAGATTCTCTATAGAGGGTGTTAGATATGCTATGTATGAAAAAAACTTTGATGGGTTGATGAAACGATATAATATCTTAACTGGTTGGAAAAAGATAAAAGATGCAGATAGACCGGTAGTTACAGAAAATCTAGAGGCTCTTGGGAAGTTTATAGATTTTCGTAATATGATTAAAGAAAACAATACCGGATTAGTTCGTATTGAGAGTAATAGAATAGCAATCTTTAGCAATGATTTAGCCTTATTAAAGACTAGTGAAAGTATTAAAAATGGTATCTTTTATGATTATACAGAAGCTCAAACAAATAATTTTGTAGGAATAAAAGCATTTGTTAATGACCCTAAACATAAGTATAGGGTTTATTTGAAATCTAAAATGATCCAAGAATCATTTGTTACGCAATTAGATGATTTATTGAAACGTTCCAAAGACTTACATCCTAGCCCGTCATTAAAATACTGGTTACAAGGATACAATAATACTGCTCCTTCATGGAGTTGGCGCTATCGTTATACCAATAGTAATCACTTTATTGATTATGATGACGAAACCCTATTAAGCTATCTAGCACTAATGCACGGGGAATTTCTTGGAAAACGTTACAAATTAGAAAAACGCCCAGAAGCTATTTAAAATGATAAATACTCTAATAAAATAGAGGATTTACCATGGCAAAGATTGTAACAGAATCAATCGTAATCACTTTTAGTAAGATAGTAAAAGATAATGATTCCGGCACTAGTATCACTAGTCCTGATATCCAAGCGGCTTTAGAGCAAGTTGCCCAAGAATTAATTGGTGATAGTGTAGTTGTTGAGGTTGTAAAAGCATAATGAGCCAAACAACTACTCTTATTCTATTGCCGCAAACTACCTATATTAATCCAGGCAATAATTCACCCTATACTGTAACTGGTGATAGCCAACCCGGTGCATCATATATCATAACACCACGTTCACTGCAAACTGTTAATATCAATGTAACAAACTGTACAGGTAATATCACAATTGAAGCTAGTTTAGCCACAACACCAAGTAGCACTGATTGGTTCAAAGTATATGAATTAGAAGCTAATGCAAATGCGGCAGCTAACTCTGCACCACAAATTGCTAGTAATGCTTCTGTCTATACAAATATAGATGGTAATTTTGTATATATGAGAGCAAAGGTTGTAGACTTTAATGGTGGTGTAGTTAATTTTGTTAAATTATCATACTGATATGAGTACAGTTGTTATAATGCCAGGAGGCTTTCATCCTTTTCATGCTGGTCATGCATCGTTGTACCAAGCCGCACTTAAAGCATTTCCCGGTGCTGATGTATATGTAGCCGCTACCAATGATACAAAGACCAGACCTTTCCCCTTTGCTATTAAAGAAAAACTAGCTAAGGTAGCAGGAGTTAGTCCTGGACATTTTATACAAGTTAAAAGTCCATTTCAACCTAGAGAAATCACTGATAAGTTTAATCCAGAACAAGACGTGGTAATCTTTGTTCGTAGTGAAAAGGATCGTAATGAAAGTCCTAAACCAGGTGGTACAAAGAAAGACGGTAGTCCGGCATACTTTCAACCATACACAGGCGAAAATGTACAACCATTTGGCAAACATGCTTACATGGCTTATTTACCCACAGTAGAATTTGGTCCTGGTATCACTAGTGCCACAGAGATACGTAATGCATGGCCTACATTGAATGATAAGCGTAAGACAGCAATGGTTATGAGTTTATATCCTGCAACACAAAAGAATCCTAAACTAGCCGCTAATGTTGTTAAGATGTTAGATATGGGTATGGGTAATGAATTGTCAGAAGGATCATTAAATGAATTTGTCCCGCCGAGTAGCGACAGGGGTGATGGTGGTGGCGAGAATGATAGAAATCGTAGAATAAGAAAACTATTGGAAATTGCTATACAAGTAGCAAAACAAAAAAATGTTGATGAATTGGGTATGATACATGCTATGAATATGATAGCAGGTGATGACTTTTTCAATACAGCAGTTGAAGGTATACTACCGGATATAACAGATAAAGAATATATGTTTGTGCTACAGAGTGCTTATAAAACAGTAAAGCAAGGTTTGGCAGAAGCAGAAAAAACAGCTAAAGTATTTCATCCACAATATGTAGATGTATATTACTTAGATGGTCCAAGAAGAACACCTCTGTTAGTTAATCGTAAAGTACCGTACAATTTAATTGATAGATATTTAGAATTAGCTATTAAAAAGTACAATCTACAACAAAGTCGTTTTGAGTTTAGAAACGCAGAAGAAGATCCAGTTAAGGTTACCGAAAGTGTGGATTATCTAGAGGAAAAATAATTTGACCCCCTTGTTTTGATGTAAATAATAGTATCTTAACAAGAGGATCAAATGGCAACAAAGAAAACAATCGACAAGGCAGCAGACAAACCTGCAAAAGCCGCAACAAAAACAACTACTAAAGCTACTAAAGCACCTAAAGTAGACATGTCAGAAAAAACAGTTCCCGTAGAAAAAATACAGGAAATCGCTGAACAGGCTGCAAAAGAACAAGCACCGAGTCCCGGACAAGTTCAAGTTAATGTAGACTTTTTAAAAACTACTAAAGTACATATCGCTATGCCCTGCTATGGTGGTATGTTAACAGAATCAACATTCATGTCATTTATCAAGTGGGCTAATACAGCTCGTCAACTTGGTATTGATTGGACATTAGAAACAATGGTTAATGAATCACTTATTAGCCGAGCACGAAATACATTGACTGCTAAGTTCCTAGATATGCCAGACGCAACACATTTATTCTTTGTTGATGCTGACATTGGTTGGGAACCATGGCATCTATTAGTTCTATTGAACCGTAACGTAGATGTTTGTGCAGGATTATATCCAATGAAAACAATGCCAATTAAATGGGTTGTTAATGGATTTGAAGGTGCAGAAGAAGGACCAGATGGATTCCAAGAAGTATCTAAAGCAGGTACAGGTTTCTTATTGATGAAGAAACATGTGTTTGAAAAACTCAAATCGCATCCTGCTGTTAAGCAATATAAAAACGACATTGGATTAGATCCTAAGTTTGACCAACACTTAAAAACCTACTTTGATACAGCGGTCCGTCAGAATCGTTATTATAGTGAAGATTGGACATTCTGTGAGAACTGGCGTGATTTAGGTGGTAAGATTTGGGTTGACAAACGTATTCTATTACGTCACTCAGGATCTTATGTATTCTGTATGGAAAATCAGGAACATCTAATGAAAACAGTTGGTCCTATGTTCCTACAAGAACAGCAAGAAAAGTTCGGAATGAAGTTCATCGATAAAGATGGTAACGAAATAAAGAAAATTACTGCCGCATAATAAAGCCCCGAAAGGGGCTTTATAGTTTTTAGATAAATACTCTATGGACTTAAAAGAATTACATTCATTCAAAATGTCAGATGCTGTGACATTTCACGATAACCTCAATCCAAAGTTATTCCGTGGACAACATCTTCAACCTGAAGTTGAACTACAACTAAAACACATAGCACAAGATTTCTTACAAGAGATGGGTATACATGATTTGGATGTACGTGATATTACTATATCCGGAAGTAATGCAGCCTATAGTTATACAGACCATAGTGATTTAGATTTACATATCTTAGTCAATATGAAGGATTTACCTGACGATGACATTTACCATGAATTCTTTAAGGCTAAAAAAGATTTATACAATGATTCACATGATATTACTATCAATGGAATTCCGGTAGAATTATACATACAAGATGCGGCAGAACCTGTCACTAGCTTAGGTGAGTATAGTGTTAAAGATAATAAATGGTTGCGTATGCCTGCAAAACGTAGAGCTAACTTTGACCAAACAGCTACTAAAGCAAAATATATAAAACTATTAGACATTATTGATACAGTATTACAATCTGATAAAATAAGTAAAGTCAATAAAGTATTAAAAAAGATTAAACAATATCGTCAAGCTGGATTAGATAAAGGTGGTGAGTTTAGCCCTGAAAATTTAGCATATAAAGCATTACGTAGCAGGGGCTATATTACAAAACTATATGACTTGAGAGACAAATTACATAGCAAACATTTAAGTTTAGACAATATGTACGCTAATGTAGATGAAATGTATGTAGGTGAAGCTTCGGGCTATATCCCAAGCAAAAAACAGAAGAATGACCCTCGTTTTAGTACAGCATTAACAGTAGATGTTAAGCCTGACAGTATCAAAAAGAACGCAAAAGCATTCTATTGGAATACTAGTAGAGCAGGTATCCCACCAACAGCAAAGCCCTCAGGCAAAATCTAATAAGTTTCCATATTATGGTATTTTGATAAATACACTATTAGTACGGAAATCCTTATGAAAATCAAACAAATCACTGAAACTACAACAGCAGGTGCAATAGCTACTGTAAATTCACCATTAGGTGGCACACAATCTAGGGGAAATCCTAGCATATATGGTGGCAAGAAAGTAGGCACACTATTCAAGGGTAAAAAGACTAGTGCTCCATATGCTAACAGCATTAATGAAAGTGCTGAAATAAGTGAAGCAGAACTACAAGAAGATGATGTTATTGTCGTTCCGGGACAAGGACGTAGTCGTAAAAATGGATTTGTGCCACATGGTCAAAGTCGTATAGACCACGAAGTTGAGATGGCACGTAGTGATCTATTCAGTGCCGCAAAGAATGCTCAACAAGTTTATTCAATGATTAAAGACCTTAGTGAAGAAGAAGGTCTTGATGGTTGGGTACAAGAAAAGATTATTAAAGCCAATGATTATCTAAACACTATACGTGAATACTTAGAAGGTAAACAAGTTCAAGGTGTATCAGAAGGCTCACAAAGAGGTGATACACTAGTTACTGACTCATTAAAAATAATGCGTGGCCCAGAAGTAACTGATGCTGTAAAAGCACTAAAGACTGTACTTGGAGATAGAGAATACAATAGCCGTCGTGGTTTTTATAATTTTTATGTTAGACAAATTCTTGATACGTATGGTCAACAGGGCGTAGCAGAAGGCAAACCTAATTTGAAATGTGTGTGTAGAACACATGGTCAAGACCAATGTCCAGTTCATGCACCAATAGATGAAGGTGCTAAAGTAGACCGTATGGTTAAGCATGTAGCACAAAGTGAAAAGAAATTAGGTCACAGTAAAAAAGAAGCGGAGAACATTGCTTGGGCAACAGCTAATAAGCGTGGCATGTTAGATAACAAGAATAAGAAAGCGTGATATGAGCAATATTCTAAAAGGTATAATAAACGAATCCAATCCTTTTTACGGACATAATGATCCAGCAAGAGAATACGGGGCAGATGCACCATCATATCCTAAACGTGGTAGACATACACAAACAGATGATGATGAGTATGATCCATATGGTTTAATAAGACAAGAAAAAGATTTTGCTAAAGGTCGTGCTATGAAGGCAGCGGCAGAAAAAGCCCAACGTGATAGTGACCATGATAGATTAGCTACTGGTACAAATGAAAGTTTAGATGACCCATGGGGAGATCAAGGTAACTTTGCAGGTGATAAACCGGTTAATGTTGGTAATGTATCTATGAAGAACATACAGATAGGTGATACTGTTAAGTATTTTGGACAACCATCAAAAGTAGTTGCTATGAGTAAGGATCGTAAACATTCTCGCATTACGATTTCAAAAGGTATGGGTAGTGTTACACAAGATGTATTAACAAGTGATTTACAACAATTAGGTCAAGGTAAAACAATAAAAGAAGATAATACCACTAGAATGAAAATGGATCAATACTATGATTTAGCAGATGCCATTCAGGAAAAACTTAGACAAGCAATTCAAGTAGGTAATAAAGAACTTATACAAAAATATTCCAAAGAGCGTGATGAATTAGATGCTCGTATTACAAAGCACGGATTAATGCCTGAATCACAACTAGATGAAATCTCTAATGAGAAACTAGCACAATATAAAACAGCGGCCGCTGCCGATGCAGGAAAAGCTGATAAAGAGGGCGATTACAAGCGTGGTGATAAACGTTTCAGTGGTATTGTTCGTGCAACTAAAAAACAATTTGCTAATGATACAAAGAAATCTGGTATCAGTCAAGGTATAAATGAATTTGTACAAACTGGCGGCCCTAAAGGACCAAAAGATTACGGTCAACCAAATAGCTCACGTTATATAGGCGGTAACAAATTTGTAGTAGGTACTACTAACAACTATGTATTAACTGCAACAATAGACAAATGGGGATTAGAATGGGATGAGGATGATGAGATATGGTTCTTAGACAGTCCCGGCGCCGCACATATTGCTGATGCAAGTGAAGGTGAAATAGAATTACCAGCCCCGCAAGAACAAAGATATCAGATACATGATTTAGTAACTGATTATCTTAACGATAGAAATTCTGCTGATTTACAAAAAGTAGCCAAATATTATGGTCATAGTAATGATGGCGAAATGGCAACAAATGAAGGTATAGAATCACCTAGATTTAACAGTAAACAAGAAGTCATTAATCACTTTGTTAAAAATGGTAAAAGTGCGGCAGCAGGTGCAGCGGCATGGGAACGTGGTTATAGAGGTTCATCTAAGAAACCAATAGAGCTAAAAAAACCACCACAAAGAAGTTACCACGATGATTTAGATGATAAGCGTTATGCATCAATTGATGAAAACTTAGGTGATCAATTAAAATCTACATCATTGGATGCGTTGATTCAAGCTAAATTAGCTATAGAGAAACAGCGTGAAGCTGAAATAGAAGCTTGGAGACAAGATTTTGAAAAGAACACAGTACAAAAAGCACAACAAGGTTTACGTAGAGAATTTCAACCAACACCAGTTGCACAACCTGGTGAAAAACATTCTGTATTAAAAGCTAGATTAGCACAATTAGATAATGCTATACAAAAGCAAGAACTATTAGATAAGTTAGTTGATAGATTAGAACGTAAAGGTTTGTTAACTCCTGCAATGCAGAATGATACTGATACTAGTATGCACGTTAAGTATGGTGCAAAAGATAACTATCAATCATTGAATAAAAAGTTAGACAATGCTATTTCAATATTACAGGATAGATTGTATATACGTAAAAAATCAGGTTTGAAAGAAGCTGATATGAACCGTAGAGGGTTTTTAGGTAACATGGGTAAGGCAGCAGGCGCCGGCGCATTAGCTGCCGCAGGATTAGGCGGTGCCGGTAATGCTCAAGCATTCAAAGGAACTATTCCTGCACCCGCACCTAGTATTTCTGAAGATGAGGCTGAAGCTCAAATTAAAGAATTAAGAAGCAAAGCATATAAAGAGTTATCAAATATGGTCTGGATGGCATGGCCTAAGATACTAGACACAACTTTTGGTGCAAATACTCCGCAAGATAAACCAGCTACACCTGAAGAAATTGGTAAAATGTTAGGCTACAGATTAGCCGAATATGCTGATGACTATAGACAAAAAGTTAAAGCAATTAAAGTAGCAGCCGGCGTAAAAGATCCACAAAGTTTAAATAAAACAACTGCCGCAATTTACGTTAATGAACAAGAGATGGATGAAGGCTGGAGTCAAAAATATAAGAGCAGTATTAACTGTAGTCATCCTAAAGGCTTTAGTCAAAAGGCTCATTGTGCAGGTAAGAAGAAGCACAATGAAAGCATTGAAATGGAAATGGTCTGTGAAGACTGCGGTATGTGTGAAACACACGGTGACCATTCAAAAGATCAACTAGATGAATTGAAATGCTGGTCCGGCTATCATAGAGTTGCTGGTACTAAAGCAGGCTTTCCGGGTAGTTGTGCTAAAAATAAAACAAATGAAGACCAACACAGTGAAAGTTGCCCACACTGTGGTGGCGAAATGGTTAGTGAAGAATTAATGAACGAAAAGAAAGATGCTTGCTACTACAAAGTAAAGAGTCGTTATAAAGTATGGCCAAGTGCTTATGCCAGTGGTGCATTAGTTAAGTGTCGCAACAAAGGCGCAAGTAACTGGGGTAACGGTGGGAAGAAGAATGAAAGTTCTATACTAGAAGGTATTGAAAGGGCAGATGAAAGTTTGCATGATTGGTTTAATAAAGAAAAGTGGGTTCGCATGGATACTAAAGGAAAGATTAAAGGTCCATGTGCTAGAGAACCAGGAGAAGGTAAACCAAAATGCTTGCCACAAAGTAAAGCACATAGTCTAGGTAAGAAGGGTCGTGCAAGTGCCGCTCAACGTAAACGTAGAGAAGATCCTAATCCTGACCGTAGTGGTAAAGCCATCAATGTTAATACAAAAAAGAAAGACTAACGAGTAATCATGTTATCAGATAATTTAAAAGTACTATTAGCTAGTACACAAAGCTTTGCTATCAAATCACAAAACTTTCATTGGAATGTGGAGGGAAGTAACTTCCCACAATATCACGAATTCTTTAATACATTGTATGAAGATGTAAATGCTACTATTGATCCTGTAGCTGAATATATCAGAATATTAGGTCACTATACTCCTGGCAGTCTAACACGTTATGCTGAATTAAGTATCATTCAAGACCAAACTAAAGTTCCAAGAGCTGAACTCATGTTTATTGAGTTACTACAAGATTGTGAAACATTAGGTCAACTTGTTGTTGCTATGTTTGATGAAGCAACAAATGAACGTCAACAGGGTATTGCTAACTACATGGCTGAACTGCAAGACCTATACGGTAAGAAAGCATGGTTTATCCGTTCAACATTAAAAAGAGAACGTGAGTAATGAGAGCAACAGAGTTTATTATTGAGAATGATAATCAAGCCGCAGTTGATTCACTGTTAAAAAAGCATGGCTGGTCTATGGGTAAAACAGTTAATGGCGATCTTGCTTTTACATGGCAAGGTAGTACATATGTATTTTATGGAGAGCGTATGCGTATCAACTTCCCAAATGGTCAATCTGTATCTGTTGTTTGGGGGCATAAACCTGATTGGCAAGGTCGTGGCAATGAAGTTAGTTATGCTCAAGCAGTACAAAAAAAATATCTCACATTTGATTTGCCAATTTGGCAAGCACTGGATCGTGGACAAATAAATGATAGTCAAGCCATGCAACGATTCAAACAAGAAAATGAACGTCAGGCACGTGAAGCAATTGCACAAGGTGTGTCAGAAAGCATCAATGAACAAGAAAATCCTAAAATAGATTTAACACCTAACTATCCTAATTACCAAGTATTAGTAGGTGAGTTTATTGGCATGAGAAAGAATAGAGCAAGATTCTTAATTGTAGCATCTGAACTTAAGCCAGGTGTACGTGAGACTGATAAGATATTTAGAGCAAAAACAACTAATACACCACTCAGTGTAGAAATTAGTAAAGTAAAGAATCGTACAGTAGTAGGATAAAGAGGATTGAATGAAAAAAATAATAGCAATAGCAACAGTACTAATATCAACAAATATATTTGCATGGGATCAACGTGCTCCCTTACCAGTACAACAATGTCAAATACATAGTCCGTACGGATTTGCACAAACAGCAAGACCATCACAACCAATATGTCGTGAAGCATATCTTGTAGCATATGATTCGCCAGCAAAGATACCAGTATATGTAGCATACACTCTTAAGCCAGAAAATGCTTTAGGTTGTTTCCCAAGAACAAACGCTTTTGTTGCTGATGCTAGTATTAAAGATGGTGCAAAGCCTGATGATTATGTAGCTACGGGTTATGACAAAGGTCATGCTGCACCAGATGGTGATCTATCTTGGACACAACAAGTAGAATATGAAAGTTTTTTAATGACTAATATGTATCCTCAACATGGTTCATTGAATCGTGGCATATGGAAACTATTAGAAACAAGTATACGTGGATGGGCAGTACAACTAAAACAACCATTCACAATTTATGTAGGTGCATATTATGGTACAGGTAATGAAAAGATTGGTAATGGTGTAGTTGTTCCTCATGGTTACTACAAGATTGTTATTAACAATGTTACACATGAAGTTGCTGGATGGCAGTTCCCACATAAGAAACCATATGTTAATTTGGGTAATGATTTGACACAGTTTCGTGCTCCATTAGCACAGATACAAGAATATGCAGGTGTAAAGTACCATTTCCCTGCAAACGCTAAAGAGTTACAGCCTGGTAAAGAATGGCCAGTAGATTACGGAGCATTAACCAATGCTAAACGTGCTAAATGTAAGACGAATGATTAAGAACACACTACCTTAGGACCTTTGCGTTTTCAAGTGTGGGCCGGCTGCTGGCCTGATGTAACAATTCGCTACTGTGAAATCAAAAGTGAGCATAAATACTAATATGAGAGCAATAGAACTATACGAATCAGCCGCAGTTGAACTAGCTAAGAAACTTCCTAGCTTAGAGAAACACGACTATAATACCATTGATAAGCTAATGAAAAACATAGCAAAGAAACACCGTATTACTGGTGATGCATTGCATGATTTATTTGTTAGAAAATATCATAAAACTCCAGACAATTGGATTAAAGATAAACTAGATGAGGTTGGAGGACGACATTACAACCCAGATGGTGCTACATATCGTGGAGCTCATAATAAAATGCCAACATTAAATGATCCAAACGATATTTATAATAGGGCAGAACGAGTACCATATAAAGATCCAGCTGGTGAGGAGCCTGCAACAGATGATAGTATTAAACAAATTATCCAAAACGGCTTAGACAGATTAACCGATGACCAACGAAAAGTATTAATTTTAAGATTTTGGTATGACATGACATTACAACAGATTGGTGATAGGTTTGACTTGTCTAGAGATAGAATAAGACAAATTGAAGCTAAAGGGTTAAGACGATTACGAGATTCTGCTAGACATAAAGGATATGATCCAGAGTTATTAAAGCCCTACATTACAGAAGCTGAACAAGAAGATTTGAATAGTAATCCTATTGTACAGAAGTTTCTTGCTTGGACAAGTAAGAAGTTGAATTTACAAAATACTCCAAAGATAGAGTTTAGTTATGATAGTGATGAAGCACAAGAAGGTCATCATACTGGAAGACATAATCCAGAGACGGGTGAAGTATGGGTTTATTGTGCTAATAGAAATTTAGTAGATATATTACGTACTGTGTTCCATGAATTAACACATGTACGTCAGGGTGAATTAAATATGATTAAGCCGGGTGATAGTTATCCTGGTAGTCCAATAGAAGCTGAAGCGGATGTAATGGCTGGCAAGTATATTAAGATATTTGGCAAAGCACATCCAGAAATTTTTCAATAAAGGTTAAAAAATGTCAATAACAATTACAGGTGGAATAACATTAAATGGCGGAGGATGGGCTATTACACCACCTCCAGGCGGTAATAAAGCTATATTTGGATATGGATACATTGGTGGGGTAGGTGTAACAGCAATAACCAACCTAGTAACAAGTGCGGGTGTAGTTGCTACAGATACAACTGGTGTGGGCACTGCTAGATATCAACTTGCAGCCGCAGGTTACGGTACAGATAAAGCTATTTTTGGATACGGGTATTCTACCGGTAATACGGCAATAACCAATTTAGTAAGTAATACAGGCGTGGTTGCCAATGACACAACTGGAGTGGGCACTGCTAGAACTAGTTTGGCGGCCGCAGGGTATGGCACTGATAAAGCCTTATTTGGATATGGAACAAATAATACTATTGTGTTCTCAATGACTAATTTAGTTTCAAACACAGGCGTAGTAGCCACAGATACAACAGGGGTTGGTACAGCTAGACAGGCATTGGCAGCTGCCGGCTACGGCAGTAGTGGACAAGCTATTTTTGGATATGGATATGGAAGTGCTAGAACAGCAGTAACCAACCTAGTGTCAAACACAGGAGTAGTAGCAACAGATACCACGGGTGTCGGTACTGTTAGAAATAGTTTGGCGGCCGCTGGTTACGGTACAGGTAAAGCTATATTTGGTTATGGATTTGATGGTGGTTATTATTCAATTACCAATCTAGTATCAAACACCGGTGTTGTCGCAACTGATACTACCGGAGTCGGTACTGCTAGAATGAATCTTGCAGCCGCAGGTTATGGAACTGATAAAGCTATCTTTGGATACGGTGAGGTTGGAGTAAGAGTATCAATGACTAATCTAGTATCAAATACAGGCGTGGTTGCTACAGATACTACCGGGGTGGGCACTGCTAGAGGCGAACTTGGAGCCGCAGCCTACGGTTCTTAATTTTTTAAAAAGGAAAACAAAATGATAGAAAACACAACACCTCCAACACAAGAGGAAATTGCACAAGCAAGAGAAAATGCATTCAATGCAGAACATCCATCATCATGGACATGGGATGAGGCAGCAACTACATATGTTGCACCAGTTAGTATTCCAAGTGATGGTTATCCATACTTATGGGATGAAGCTACAACTAATTGGGTACCATTTCCAGATTATCCAAGAGAATAAATTAAAAAAATTTACTCACACAAAAAAGCTATTAAATATCTCTATAAACAACTTATAGAGAGAAAAAATGGCTTCAAATCTAAATTCAGAATTTAACTACCGCTATCAGGTTATCGGTAGTACCCCCTGGGAAAAAATCAAAACACTTCAAGGCTTCTATGTTGGAAGAAAACGTGCCGCAGTACTAGAAGAATGTGCCGAATTAAAATATCAGGCTAAACTTGAAGAACTTAAACATCTAAAAACAGTTCCAGCATTACCCCATATTCTACTTAATCTACAAGCAGAAATACTTGAATTGGAATCACACTTGGACGATCAAAAACATGCTTTTGAACTTAATCGTAAAGAGATTAAAATACTAGAAAAATTGTTGGCTGAACTCTATGCAGAAGTAGAACCAACTAGACTTAAACATCCAGATGGCACACCATATAGTGATGATGAAATGTTTGAAGCTAATGCTAACTATGAATTTACAGTAACGGTTGGTCGTGAGATACAATCTGAAATTATTGCAATGGGTAGACCAAGTCCAGCTAAATTGTTAAATGCTATGAGTAACCCACAAACATTACAATCATTGATGATGGTTGGATTAGTTCCACAAGGTACAGTGTTATTAGAGCAAAAAGATATTATGTTAGAATTACCTAATGGTGAAACAACGGTACTTGATAAGGTAGCGGAAGAACAGAAAACACTTCCAGCAAAGAAAAAAATAAAAAGAACTAAGTAAGATTCTACATTCACTAAAAAGAGGCTCTACAGGGCCTTTTTTGATAAATACAATAAAGGGAATAAAGAATGTCAGTAACATTTAGTGGTGGCGGTGTAACAATATCGGGCGGAGGATGGACGCTTACGGCAGCACCTCCATCTGAAGCAACAGCAGGATGGGTCAGTGGAGGAAATCCTGCTGTACGTAGTACTGTCAATCGTATTACATTTACCACAGATACTACTACAACAAGTATTCGCGGACCATTAAGTACAGGTACAGGCAGCGCAGCAGGTGCCGGCAATACTACTAATGGTTGGGTCGGTGGCAACGTTAATGGACCTTCATCAGCCGTAAATAGAATAACATATGCAACTGATACAGCAACAGCAAGTGTTCGGGGCCCATTAAGTGCAGCCAAATTTTATTTAGCTGCGGCCGGAAATACTACTGATGGTTGGTTTGGTGGCGGGGTCACTTTGGGTGCACCAACGTCATTAGTAGATCGTGTAACATATGCAACAGATACAACAACAGCAAGTGTGCGTGGTCCACTTAGTTTGGCTAATTCTAGGTTTGCGGCGGCCGGAATTAGTACTGATGGTTGGTTTGGTGGCGGAGGTATACCAGGCGGTGTGTCAACAGTCAATCGTATTACATATGCAACAGATACAGCAACGGCAAGTGTACGTGGTCCACTTGGTCTAAGTACATATGCACAGGCAGCATCTTCTGATAATACCACATATGGGTGGTGGGCAGGTGGAAGTAGTGTTATATCAACCGTTTCACGTATTACATATGCATCAGATACTGCTACCGCTAGTATTCGTGGCCCACTTAGCTCTAGTAGAGGATATTTTACCTCAGTTGGTAATAACAGTTATGGTTGGTTTGCAGGAGGATTTTCTGCAACGTCATTAGTGGATAGAATTACATATGCAACAGATACAGCAACAGCAAGTGTACGTGGTCCTTTAAGTGCAGCATTGTATAGCTCAGCCGGTTCATCAGGAATACAATAAACAATAAAACAAATAAAGAGAACAATATGACAGGAACGTTTACAGCTGGAATAACATTTAGTGGTGGTATCACATTTTCAGTTGCACCTCCGCCTTCAGGTAATACTGCAGGATGGTTTGCAGGAGGGGCCAGCGCACCCGGTCAAACATCTACTGTACAACGTATTACCTTTGCTACTGATACTGCAACGGCAACTGCAAGAGGTCCATTAAGTATAGGTACACGTGTAGTCGCATCAACCTCAGGTATCCAATAATATTGCAAAATAAATCATTCTATGTTATAATAGATAAATGATTAAGTTAACAGTACCCTTACCCAAAAGTATCACAATCGCATGTAGTGGTGGTGTAGATAGCATGGCAGTAGTTGACTTTTTAAGTCGTAAACACGATATCACTATCGCCCATTTTAATCATAGAACACAAAACGGTGAAAAAGCCAGTGAGTTTGTTTCTAGATATTGCAATGATAATAATATCCCAATGCTATATGGATCACCACGAAGTCAAAAGGGTAGTAAAGAAAGTCAAGAAGAATACTGGCGTAGAGAACGCTATGACTTTTTAAGTGGGCTTGGACCAGTCGTCACCTGTCATCATTTAGATGATTGTGTTGAAACATATATTTGGTCAAGCTTACACGGCACGCCCAAAGTTATCCCGTTAACTCGCAACAATGTAATCAGACCATTTCTAACTACACGCAAACAAGAATTTATCTATTGGTGCGAAAGCCATAATGTACCCTGGATTGAAGATGAATCAAATAAAAATTCCAGATATACCCGAAATTATATTCGCAATGAACTAATGCCACATGCATTACATGTCAATCCGGGTTTACCTAAATTGGTAAAAAAGATTGTAGAAGGTAAAAATCAATGTTTGATTAACTTATCTACAAAATCTAATAACAATTGATGATGTACAAAGTTATGCCAATATTTCTTTAAATAAGGTTTATCATACCAATATTCATCACTTTCAGGATGACAACCTATTAATCCTATATTGTTTTGTATTATAGCCATTGGATCACTATTTACATATGTAGCAATAGTTTCAAATTTACTATTGTCTCCTACTAATGAACAACCATCATAGAAAAACATGTTATATTTTTTGCCTTCCCAAAGTACAGGTGCGGTAGTACTAAATGGTCTACGAACATCGCTATCGGGTTGTTTAATGTATTGCTCACATTTAATATCATCGAGGATATCAAAATAATGATGACCTGCCCAAAAAGCACCCATACATATTCCAAGATATCTTTTTCCCTTGCTGATTTGATTTTTAATCACATCCATTTTAGGTCTGATAGTAGTATCAAATGTATCACTATCTCCAATTCCACCGGGAAAGGCAATTATGTCGTATTTTTTAAAATTAGATTCTTTTATCTCATATTGCTGGAATATGTCAACTTCATACTTTGGGCTAAGCGCCCTTATAATACCGTGGCAAGATTGTACGGAACATCTAGGATGATCCAAATACAATATAACTTTGGGTTTCATATGGGTATTTATCTAACCACTTTTTACACAAAATATTTGACTTTGTTACACAAAACAAGTATACTAACTAATTATTTAAGGAGAAACTATGTCAGATTATAACAGAACGTTTAATGGTGAGGCAAAAATTAAACTAACACAATTAATTAATGAAGGTATGCATGTACTACATGAAATTGATACATTGAATGGTGGATTGAGCGACACTATCAAGGCAGTTGCAGAAGAACTTGAAATCAAGGCTTCTACACTAAAGAAAGCAATTAAAATTGCACACAAAGCTTCATTGGGTCAGACTAACAAAGACCACGATGAACTTAATACAATCTTGGAAACTGTGGGCAAAACACTTTGAGTTATATTGACGCTATTCATAGCAGGGATGAGGATCGTATCTACGTTGTAGAGAGAAACAAAGACGGCAAGCGTCAATACAAAGAATACCCTACTAACTACGTATTGTATTATCCTGATAGTAAGGGTAAACATCGTAGTATCTATGGCGATCCAGTCAGTCGTTTCAGTACTCGCAAACGACAAGAGTTTGAAAAAGAAAAACGCATCCACTCAAATAAGAAATTGTTTGAAAGTGATGTACCAGTAGTCTTTCGTTGCCTAAGTGAAAACTATCTTGGCATTGATGCGCCCAAACTTCATACTTGCTTCTTTGACATTGAAGTAGACTTTGATCCTGAAAAGGGTTTCAGTCCTACTAGTGATCCATTCAATCCAGTTACAGCTATCAGTTGTTACTTAGATTGGCTAGACCAATGTATTACATTAGTGATTGCTCCGAAACATATGAGCAGTGAAACAGCCCAAGAAATCACTAATGAATTTGATAATACAATGCTATTCAAATCAGAGAAGGAAATGTTTGATGTTTTCTTTCAACTCATTGAAGATGCTGATGTATTAACTGGATGGAACTCAGAGGGATATGATATTCCCTACATGGTCAATCGTGTTACTAGAGTAATGAGTAAGGATGACACACGCAAGTTTTGCTTGATGGGTCAACTGCCTAAAGCTAGAGAATATGAACGCTTTGGTAAAAGCGAAACAACTTATGACTTAGTAGGTCGTATTCACTTAGACTATCTACAGTTGTACAAAAAGTATAACTATGAATCACGCCATAGTTATAAGCTTGACAGTATCGGTGAGATGGAAGTAGGTGAAAACAAAACACAATATGAAGGTACTCTTGACCAACTGTATAACAAAGACTTTAAAAAGTTTATTGAATATAACAGACAAGATACGATGTTGTTGGTGAAGATTCACAACAAACTTAAGTTTTTAGAATTAGCTAATCAACTTGCACATGAGAACACAGTATTGCTTCCAACAGTAATGGGTTCTGTAGCAATGATTGAGATGGCAATTTTTAATGAAGCACATGAACGTGGCTTAGTAGTACCAGATAAAAAACGAAAGGTTGAAAATGAAGAAGATGTCCAGCAGGCAGCAGGTGCCTTTGTTGCTACGCCGAAAAGAGGTATGCATGAATATGTCGGAGCAGTTGACATTAACTCACTCTATCCCTCGGTTATTCGTGCCCTCAACATGGCAGGAGAAACCATCGTTGCTCAGGTCAGACAAACAATCACAGACCAATATATGCACGATAAGGGATTACGATTAGCTAGTGAAAAGAAACGTCACAAAGAAGGTGATGATGCTGTAACAGGATCTATTCTCTGGGAGAATCTATTTGGTGCATTAGAATATACTGCAATCATGAACCAAGAACGTGGTACAATTCTTACAGTTGATTTTGAAGATGGTCGTAGTGTAGAGATGTCAGCGGCTGAAATCTGGAAGATGATATTTGATAGTCATAAGCCTTGGATGTTAAGTGCTAACGGTACAATCTTTACCTATGAAAAAGAAGGTGTCGTACCTGGTCTACTCACACGCTGGTATACAGAACGTAAAGCAATTCAAAAACAAGCTAAAGAAGCATATGGTACTGATATGTTTGATTATTACGATAAGCGACAACTTGTTCGTAAGATTTTATTGAATAGTGCTTATGGTGCCTTGTTGAATGAACATTGTCGTTTCTATGATAAACGTATCGGTCAATCAGTAACACTATCCGGTAGACAGATTGTTAAACATATGATGAGTACTATCAATGAAACAGTTGAAGGTATTTATTCACATGAAGGCAATGCTATTGTGTATGGTGATACAGATAGTTGTTACTTTACGGCATATCCAACACTAAAGCCACAGATTGAATCTGGTGCATTAGAGTGGAATAAAGAAACTTGTATTGGTTTATATGACGGTATTGCTGACCAAGCAAATGATAGTTTCCCCGCGTTCATGGAGAAAGCATTTCATGCACCACGTAAGAATGGTGAAATCATTAAAGCTGGTCGTGAACTGATTGGTGACCGTGCTATCTTTATTGTTAAGAAGCGTTATGCTATTAACATCTTTGACAAAGAAGGTAAACGCAAAGATAAAGACGGACAATTGGGTGATATCAAAGCTATGGGTCTTGATTTAAAACGTGCTGATACACCTAAGTATGTACAAGAATTCTTAATGAATGTATTACAGATGGTTCTTCAACAGGGTAAAGGTCGTGAGGAAGTTATTGAAGCAGTAAAAGATTTCAAACGTATCTTATCTGCACAGGATAGTTGGACTAAAGGATCGCCTAAAGGTGTCAACAAACTTACAATGTATGGTGACTTAGAAGCAAAGAGTAGTACAGGCAGAGCTAATATGCCCGGTCACGTAAGAGCGGCACTTAATTACAATTACTTGCGTAGAGTAAACAGCGATAATTATAGTCAAAAGATTATTGATGGTATGAAGGTTGTTGTATGTAAACTCAAACCCAATCCATTAGGGTTTACAAGTGTGGCATATCCCGTAGATGAATTACGTTTACCCAAATGGTTTACTGAGTTACCATTTGATGATTCAGCTATGGAACAGACGTTAGTAGATGAGAAGATTGATAACTTATTGGGTGTACTTGGTTGGGATATTCGTAGCAATACAGATACCAACAGTACGTTTGATGATTTATTCAGTTTCGGTTAAATTGGTGTTGCATTTCGTAATATATTCCGTTATAATACGTATCACAACTACCTAAATAGTTAAAACAAAGGAAAAACATGAAAGATAATTTACAAGATTTAATTCAACACACACATGGCTTAGGCTGTATTGATTTGATTAAAGTCAGTGGAACTGACAAAGAAACTACTGTTAACGCAGTGGCAGAAGATAAGAGTGTTATTGTTAGTGGTGTGCTTAAGCATCCTAACGTAGAATTCATCGGTGTGTTCGGTATGCCTAATTTAGGTAAACTAAAAACAATTCTAGGCTTTGATGACTATGATGAACATGCTAAAATCAATGTTACACGTGTTAACAAAGATGGTGTTGATGTACCAGAATACATTCACTTTGAAACAAAAGCAGGTGATTTCGTTAACGACTATCGTTTAATGAGTAAAGCTATTGCTGATGAGAAAGTTAAGAATGTAATGTTCAAAGGTACTACATGGAATGTAGAGTTTGAACCCTCTATCGCAGGCATTCAACGATTGAAGCGTCAAGCAAGTGCTAATAGTGAAGAAAAGAACTTTACTACTAAAACAGAAAATGGTAACTTAATGGTTTACTTTGGTGACCCTTCAACACACAGTGGTAATTTTGTGTTCTATCCAGGTGTTACTGGTTCATTGAATAAAGCATGGATGTGGCCTGTTAAAGAATTCTTAAGCATTATGGATCTACCCGGCGATAAGATTATTCGTATTAGTGATGCTGGTGCAACAGAGATTGTTGTTGACAGTGGTTTAGCAGTATATCGTTACTTACTCCCAGCACAAGCAAAATGATTAAGAGCATACACTCTAATAGTCCATTCTTAACTGTATCTGGTGGTAATCCTGGATCCACTTATATAGCTAACTATAGCAATAGTCCTGGTGTGGGTAATATGAGATATAACCCTAATAGTCAGAATATAGAAGTATATGATGGTAGTACTTGGATTATTCTTTCAGCACATCACGCTACTCTAAACTTAAGTGATGAGGCAGTTAGTTTGTTAGAATGGGCACGTAGGAAACGTGACGAGGAACTTTATATAGAACGATTAGCACAAACTAATCCAGTTATCAAAGACCTTATTAATCAAATCAAAGACAAAGAAGAACAAATCAAGGTTGTTCAAACATTAATTAAATCAGAAGTAGCTTAATGGAACAAGATAATCTATCAGTAAAACAAAATCCCGATTGGGCATTGTTCTTACCCGCAGTCAGTAGTTTTTATATCTCTGGTTTAGGTAAGCAACGTAAAGGTGAAGAGTACTTTGACCAAGCACGAATCCCTGCTCAATTCAATGGTGATGTAGAGAAACTAAACTTCTTAAACAGTAAAGAGGGACTCTATTATTATAAGTGGGGTTTGTATAGTGCTGGTCATGCTAACTTAGATACTACTAAAGACGATCCTAGTGAAAGTATTATTAGAGAACGTGAAGCTGATACGTTTATGTTGGGTGACTCTGGTGGATTTCAGATTTTAAAAGGTCAATGGCCTGCTGATTGGAAAGATCCTAATTGCCCTAAAGCTATGGTTAAGCGTAAAGCAGTATTAAACTGGATGGATACATATATGAATTATGGTATGTGTTTAGATATTCCTTCACAATCACTAACAACCTATCATCTTAAAGATCCAAAAACTCTTGAGAAAGACGAAAAGGGTAATGTTATTCCTGGATCAGGAGTAAGTGTTCATGGAATTCAATACATTGCAGATGCAGTTAAAGCTACCCATATTAATAACGAATACTTTATTAATAATCGCACAGGCGAATGTAAGTTCTTAAATGTATTGCAGGGTCGTAATCATACACAATCAGAAGATTGGTATAATGAGATGAAGAAATATTGTGACCCAAATATATATCCAGACAATCACTTTAATGGTTGGGCGTTTGGTGGTCAAAATAAGATTGATCCTCATTTGATGTTGACACGTATGATTGATATTATCCATGATGGTTTATTAGTAGAAGGTAAACATGATTTAATTCATTGTTTGGGTACAAGTATTTTAGAATATGCTGTATTGTTTACTGATATTCAGAAAGCTATACGCAAATATCACAACCCTAAACTAATGATTACCTTTGACTGTGCAAGCCCATTCTATAGTGCGGCTAAAGGTCTAGCTTATTTCAATACTAACATTGAGCATAATAAGAAATGGTCATACAGTATGGAAAAGACTGCTGAAAAGAAAAGTTATGCTAATGATACCCGTAAATTTCGTGATGCTGTATTAGCTGAAGGCATCCATAAAGTCTTTACAGATAGTCCAGTAACTGATAAACTAGTGCTTAAGGATCTTTGTTATCGTGGTCAAGGTTTTTTGGGACAGCATGGTAAAGAAACTAAAACTAGTTGGGATACATTAAGTTATACCTTGCTTCAAAGTCATAATGTTTGGATGCATATGAATGCAGTACAAGAAGCTAATCGTCAATATGAAAATGGCACTGTACCTAAAATGTTAATTCACAAGTTTGAAGGTAGTAAGTTTTTTAGTGAGTTAATTGATGAAATCTTTAGTAAAAAAACTAAACAGGAAGCTATCAATTTGATTGATTATCATAGTAGATACTGGATGCAGTTTCAATCGGGTAGTCAGGGCATTAGTGGTAAGAAAACTGCTAATGCAATGACTAACTTTGACAAATTTTTTGACGTAATAGATCAACCAAAAGTTGAGGAAGAGTTTGAAGAAGTAATAGAGGATAGCGATGATGCTATGAATGAAGCCCTAGGGGATAATAGGTAATGGATATTATAGTTAAACCTGAAATATCTTGGAATTTGTTAGATAAAATACTTATTAAAGAAGATTTTTTATCTAATAATATGTGTGATGAGTTAATTGAGTATGGCACCAGTCATGTTAAACCCGGTGTGCCTAAGTATAGTCCAAATGTTAACCGTTTAAAATATGAAGATTGTGTATTAGATAAACAACATAAAGTTAAAGACGTTTTTGAAAAAGATTGGGAAGAAATTGTAAAATTTCATGGATTTGATATTACTTTTATTGAGCCTTACGTTTTAAAACGTTACAAAACATCTGACTTTTTTAATGAACATCCTGACAATTTTGGAGCATCTCGTGGACAAACTATGGATAGAAAATTTACTACAATAGTACAACTTAGTAATGATACTGATTACAAGGGCGGGATATTTAGTATTTTAGGTAAAACTATGCCTAATAAAAAAGGTACGCTAATATCATTTCCTAGTTTTTATACACATGCAGTTAGTTTGTTAACATCAGGGACCAGATGGTCATTAATTAATTGGGCTTGGGGCCCTTATTGGAAATAATATAATGATTAACATTACTCCATCACTTACAGTTAAGTCAACGATGACTGCCGATAATCAGGACTCTACTATCACCTTTACTGGTGGTTCAGATGAAATGTTACGTATTTCAAAAGATGGGTTTTATATACGTGGTAAACGGGTACCTCAAGATGACAAAGAAGCAGAATTAGTGTATAATACATTTCATAAGTGGTTAACATGGGCAACATTAAACAGGGATTTTAAATGATAGAACAACATGAACAAGCAATGGCAGAGAAACGTTCTCGCATTAAAGATAATGCATTACGTACAATCTTTGTACGTTTTCAAAAAGAAGGTATTCATAAATACCCAGCGGCTGCAACAGACCCAGCACTTGCTACAGGTGATGAGTATGATGTTAGCTTTTTAGCTACTCCACATAGACACATCTTTCATTTTGAAGTGTCTATTGAAGTATTTCACAACGACCGTGATATTGAGTTTATCCAATTTAAAAGATGGTTAGAGAATCAATATTCTCAAGGCATTCTTCAATTGGATTACAAAAGTTGTGAAATGATTAGTGATGACCTCTATGAAGTCATTGCAACTCGGTATCCAGATCGTAATATCGCTATTCAAGTATCAGAAGATAATGAGAATGGTGCTACTATTGTCTATAACACAAACAAACCTTATCAACAACTAGCTATTTAAAGGAATATATAATGGCAAAACAACAATCTAACCCACGTGTTCAACAAATCTTTGAGGACCTAGAAAACTATCTAATGTTCTGTCAAGATTATGGATACAAGTTTGATGAATCAACCCTATATGATATGCGTAGCTTTGCATATCGTCAATTTACTAAAGCAGTAACTGGCAAGTGGGCTAAGGATCAGTGGCAGGAAGACGCACGTCCATGAGAAAGCTGTACTACATGGGACTTGAGCCGTACAAGGCCAGGTATACACTACAGTTACAAGAGTGGAATGAACGTGTCTTTAAACGTAGAGGCATTAACTATGTTATCGTTCCCGGTGATACATTAAGTAATGACCAAGCTATTGTAACAGGACAAGTATTAGATGCACATGGACGTACATACTACGGTATGAGTCAATTAATGAATCTAGTAAAGATGATGAAACAAGGTGAGTGTAGTGATGAAGATATTATCTATTTTGAAGATATGTTTCAGCCGGGCATTGAAAGCCTTCCTTATATACTTAAGCAAGTTCCTGCTAATCTGCGTCCTCGTATATTTGTCCGTTGTCTTGCTCAGTCAATTGATCCGGATGATTTCGTACATGTATGGGGCATGAGTGAATTTATGGGTCACTATGAAAAGATGGTTGATTCATTCGTTGACGGTGTACTAGCTACTAATGAAGAAATGGTAATGCATATGAAGATTGCGGGTTGGAAGGCTCCTATCTATAATATTTCAGGATTAGCATTTGGTAAAGATGAAGTACGTGAACGTATTGCAGGACCGTTAAAACCCTTCAACCAACGTAAGATGCGTGTAGCATTTTCAGCACGTTGGGATCAAGAGAAACAACCTGACTTCTATATGGATTTGATTGAAGCATTTCATTCTAGGTCTAATACTAAAGTAGAGTTCTGCGTATTCAGTGGTAGTAAACTAAAAAGCAATAACGAAAGTTATATGGAACGTACTAGAAAACTGCAAAGTCAAGGTAAACTAGTTATCTATGAAGATTTGGAAAAGAATGATTACTATCAATTATTAAATGATACTAGAGTACTGTTTAATTGTGCTTTACAAGACTGGGTAAGTAATACAGTTAGTGAAGCAGATACGTTGGGTTGTAATGTATTATATCCAGCATATCGTAGTTTTCCAGAAACGTTTGCAAATGACAATACCCGACTATATATTCCTTGGAGTATTGATGATGCTATGTCTAAATTGCAAAATTTGTTGATGGCACCGCATAACTATCAAGGTCGTATTAGTAAGTACAATGATGGGACAATTGACCGTATCTGTGATATCATGGAAGGCAACGGAGAACAATATTTACGTATGACTACCGATTATCGTAAATACACAAGAGAAACAAAATACTCATAACATTTAAAGGAAACAAAATGAGCGCACAAAACGATATTGAAACAAGTTTGGCAGCATACAATGCTGAAAATGATAAATTTAACAAAGGCAATGCAGCCGCAGGTACACGTGCCCGTAAAGCGTTAGCAGAGTTAGCTAAAGCGGTTAAAGCACGCCGTAATGAAATTACAGCAGAAAAAGCCGCACGTGCCGAAGAAAAAGCAAAAGCTAAGTAAACAGGCATAAATACATGTGACAGAATAAGATAGATTCTGTCTCTAAAATTTTAATATAAGGAGTTAGGAAGCTTATATGTCACAGTATTATGTATACGCATATTTAAATCCCATGGAAGAGGGAAGTTATAATTCAAGTGTTTTTTCTTTTTCAGCGAAGCCTTTTTATATAGGTAAGGGCATTGGTAGTAGACTTTTTGACCACTTAAAAGATGCTAGACCGACTAGAAAACATAAAAATAGTCATAAGTTAAACACTATTAGGTTAATACAAAGTTTAGGATTGAACCCTAAGATTGTAAAAATCAGTGAAGGTCTTACAGAAGATGAGGCTCTATGCATAGAGTTAAAATTGATATTGGAGTTGAAGCAAAAATACGGCTTAACTAATATACGAACTAGCAATTGGTCATCGTCTAGGGCAGTGGCATCACACAAAAAGAAAACATTCAATAATCCTAGAAAAGATACTATAACTATATATAATATCATATTAGGTGAGCATTCTATTATAAAGTATCATCAATTGCCATTGTACCACCAAATTTTTAGTATTGCTAATATTATCAATACTAGCGAAATAAAATTTAGAGTTGGATCAAAGACTCAAATGGCCAGACATGGAGAAGTTAATGGTATGTATGGTAAGTCCGCAGTTAAGGGTAAGAAATGGTGTATAGTAAACGGTGAAGAGAAATTTCTTTCACCCGATAAAATTGAAGAACTAATAAAATTAGAGTACACTATAAGCTACGGAAGATTATACAAACCTTCAGGAAAGAGAATAATTTTTGAAGGAGAGTTAAAAGGAAAGTATAGAAATGATAATGACATTTCCATTAATCCTGATAAGAAGTATCAGTATGGTTTAGTTTGGAATTTAACTAAACCTACATTTTTAAATCATAAACAAATTTGAGTAAGGAGAATCAATATGAGTTTTGACAAAACCAAATGTGACCCAATATTGGGTAAAAAAGTAAGAGAGTATCTTACTAAAGTAGGAGTAGAAACTCCCATCAACGAATCTGCTCTTGCAGTAGAAAATAAAAAGAAAATTGACATTTTAGAGGATGCATTTACTACTATTTGGAAAACAGTGGGTGTAGATTTAAATGATGATAGCCTTCGTGAGACCCCAAATAGAATGGCTAAGATGTATATTAATGAAATATATTTCGGTCTTAAAGATGAAAACTTTCCGAAATGCACAACAGTTGACAACAAGATGCAATACAACGAAATGGTTGTAGAGCGTAATGTTAATGTTCAATCTAACTGCGAACATCACGGTGTAGTGATTGATGGATTGGCTACTGTAGCTTATGTCCCTAAACAAAAAGTTTTAGGTCTTAGTAAGATCAACCGTATCGTAGAATATTTCAGTAAACGTCCGCAAATACAGGAAAGATTAACTGAACAAATATTTCACACCTTACAGTTCATCCTTGATACAGAAGATGTTGCAGTTATGATTGATGCACAACACTATTGCGTTAAGTCACGTGGTGTAGAAGATACAGGCTCTAGTACAGTTACTTGTCGTTTAGGTGGTGGATTTAAAACAGATCCAGCGGCACGACAAGAGTTCTTACAGATTGCTAACAAGGGATGTAAATAATGGGCTTGCGTAAACAAATGGATTACAACAGTGTACATCATCAAATCTATATGAGTGGTGTAGAATTACATAGCAATTACAATGATGGTTTCAATCAGTTTGAAATCAAAAAAGATTTACATCGTATCAAGTGGTTGTTAGATGAGATTATGGCAGATAGTCCTACATTTGTGGGTGAGGATGAATTCTTAAAAGAGCATGACCAAGTTAAAATGTGGAGAACTCTTTCAAAATGATTTTCAATCATATCAAAGAATTAAAAGCACAAGGTAAAAAGATTGGTATTACCTTTAGTACATTTGATTTGCTACATGCAGGACATGTTGCTATGTTAAGTGAGGCAAAGAACCACTGTGATTACTTGATTTGTGGATTACAAACAGATCCAACCATTGATCGTCCTGATACTAAGAACAAACCTATTCAAAGTATTGTAGAGCGACAGATTCAGCTTGCGGCTTGCCGTTATGTAGATGAAGTTGTTGTATATCAAACTGAACAGGACCTTATTGACCTATTACTGATTCTACCCCTAGATGTTCGCATTTTGGGTGTTGAATATGCTGATAAAGAGTTTACTGGAAGATATGAAGGTGGGGAACGAGGTATTGAAATTGTGTTCAATGGTCGTGACCACAGTTTTAGTAGTTCAAGTTTACGTAAACGGGTAGCTGATGCCCAAATCATTAACACTCTTAATAAATAAGAACAGCGGCCTTTTGGCATCATTCCCGCTTTACAAATTCTGCTGCCTATGCTATAATACAACATAGGAGAACACAATGGCAAACAAAAAATTCTTTTCAACAAAAACATACAGACAAATAGGTCCTGTCGCATATCGTCAATGGCGTGCCGACAGTCATTGTAATCTAATTCATGGCTATGCTATGAGTTTTCACTTTGAATTTGAAGCTGATACACTAGATGCACGTAACTGGGTAACTGACTTTGGGGGATTACGACCACTTAAAGATAAACTAGAAGAATGGTTTGACCATACATTATTAGTCGCACAGGATGACCCTATGCGTGAACATCTATTAGAACTAGGTCGTTTGAAACTAGCTAAGATTACAGAAGTAGAGCGTACTGGTTGTGAGGGAATATCTGACTTCTTATACGAATACATTAACACAATCTTTTTACCTAATTGTGGTAGTGAAGAAGCAAAGCGTGTATGGTGTTGTAGGGTAGAGGTACGTGAGACTGATAGTAATATGGCAGGTAGAGGTGGTCATAGAGAAGATAGGGAGTTTGAATAATGTTAAAAACAGAAATGGTAGATAAGGTAGGACATACCTTAGTAGATATATTTCATCGTTTAGCATTGTTTGGTATCGGTGCCGCAACAGTATGGGCAGCCGGATGTACTTTTGTTGAACTGTTTCAGAAACATCACGCAACTGTTGGTGACTTGTTGTTGATGTTTATCTATTTAGAAATGGGTGCAATGGTAGGCATTTATTTCAAGACCAATCATATGCCTGTCAGGTTCTTGTTATACATTGCAATAACAGCACTGACACGGCATATGGTAGATATAATGAGTCATCAGCCAATTAATATTGTTGAAATGTTAGCGGTTGCTGTTTCTACATTTATTGTAACAATAAGCGTATTAGTTATTAGATATACTAGTGCAAAATATCCTAGCAACAATAAAGACGAGGTAGCTTAATGAATAGTTTAGAAAAAATCTGGGCAAGAGCAACCGGTCATCTAATGGGTAATACTGATGATGATCGTCCTGATGTACCTATTCTTACATTGGGTGAAGCAAGAATCGCATTGTTCCTAAAAACTTTCTGGGTGGTGCTACATGTGATAACATGTTTTTTCATTATAGCAAACACAATACATAATTGGTAAAAATATGAGTAACATAAAAATTTCAGAACTATTCTATAGTATACAAGGAGAGGGCCGATATATCGGTGTACCAAGTATTTTCCTAAGAACATTTGGTTGTAACTTTACATGTGCAGGCTTCGGCATGCCTAAAGGTCAAACTAGTAAAGAAGTAGAAGATATTGCGTCAAGGGTTCACTATTATGATGATTATAAAAAATTACCGCTGGTCAGTACAGGGTGTGATAGCTATGCTTCATGGGATCCTAGGTTTAAGCATCTTAGTCCTGTTCGCCCCACCGATGATATTGTTGACGACATTATGGCTATGCTTCCTCACAATCGCTGGATGGACGAACACCTTGTTATCACTGGTGGGGAGCCTCTACTTGGTTGGCAAAGGTCTTATCCTGAATTACTTTCAAACGAAAAAATGAAAAGTTTGAAAGAGATTACATTTGAAACTAACGGTACGCAAGAACTTAGTCAAGACCTATCAATCTATCTACAGCAATGGAAGATTAACAGAGAAAAGAATGCTCTAACATTTAGTGTCAGTCCTAAATTAAGTATCAGCGGTGAGAAGTGGAGTGAAGCAATCTGTCCTAGTATCATTCGTCAATATGAAAGTATAGGCTTTGTGTATCTTAAGTTTGTAGTAGCAACAGAAGATGATGTACTAGAGGCAGAAAAGGCAGTTAAAGAATATCGTATTGCTGGATTCAGAGGTCCTGTATATTTAATGCCTGTGGGCGGAACAAATGACAAATATCAACTTAATACTAAAACAGTTGCCAACCTTGCTATGGAAAGAGGGTGGAGATATAGTGCCAGACTTCAATGTGATCTTTTCAAAAACGAATGGGGAACTTAATGCCACAAACACAGCCATACAATCATTTCTATGAAAGAATGATCGGCACCGAATACAAGTTTGCTTGGTTACCGCAGAGATGTGATATATCCGGTAATCGTATTTGGTTAAAGTATGGATACCGATTAACTAGAATCATTACTGGTCCCGGTGATCCTGTCTTTGAACATAGATGGCACGATAAGAATACCCATATTATATGGAAACTAACGAGGTAAATATATGTTTGAATTAAGATATCTTGTCCGAAACGGCTGGGACGGACCTGAACAAGTGTTACAATATAGAACACAACTTGAAGTAACTGATTACAGTACTAAGACTGATGATGGTAGATATGTATCTGTAAAAAAATGGAATGAATGGCAAGATGTGCCTATTGTAGAAGATAAATGAAAACATACGATAAACGAATTGGTTTTTTGGTAAGCTATCAAACTCTCATTCCACATGGGGGAATAGGACAATTTGCTAAAAGCTTCTGTGAACTAATGGACCAACATAATATCAAAGTTGATATCATTACAGATAAAGAACCACAGGATACAGAGTTTGTTAAATCTATTCCTGCAAATATCATAGCTCCATTAGAATCATTGAAGTATACTGACCATAGCAATATCTTTATGTATGGAGATACCTTTTGTTATGAACGTATGGCTAACTTCCGTACAGCTATTGTGGAAGCATTAGAACATAATTTATATGATGCATTAATATGTAACACATATGAAACTGTACAGGTAGCTAGTACTATGGGACTTGAAGATGTGATTCAAATCATTGCATATACTCACTTAGAAAGCCAGATATTTACAGACACTAAGAATCCCTTCTTGTTCAACACTAATGTAGCAATGCGTCACCAATTAAGCTTAACAAATATTGATGTGGGCACACAGAGTAAATTCAATCAACTACATTTAAATGAATCTTCATATCACTTACCTATCCCTATTACAGAAAAAGGTTTATTAGAAGAACATCATAAACCACGTGAAGGTGTATTGTTTGTTGGTCGCTGGGAAGAAGGTAAGAATCCTGAACTATTCTTAGACTTGATTGAACAAACAAAATTACCTGCTAAAGTAATGACTAGTGCTAATGGTGCTAAAAAGTTTGAAGATAGATTAAAGAAGATTGGTGTACCATACGAAATCAAAGTAAGTATTATTGGTCAAGAGAAAGTTGACTTTATTACAAGTGCTAGAATTGCTTTTAATCCTAGCACAGTAGAGAGTTATGGTATGGCTTTTTATGAACAACATATTCAAATGCCTACATTAGTATTAGAGAATCAGCGATGGACTAATAACTTCAATAAAAGCTTTTTCTATACTTGTACTAAAAAAGGCATGGCAAGTAAAGCAAAAGAGTTATATGATATTTTTGAAAAAGCAGAAAGATGGTATAACTTGGGAGCATTACAACACGCACAGGAACAAGAAGCTAATGTATTTCATAAATGGATGGAATGTTTTAGAAACTTTAAGCCTAAACAATCTAACACAAACACTGCAAAGATATGTAATGAAACTACAATTAAACATGTTGACTTCATTAGTGATTTAAACCGTAGTATTATTTGTATTGATGATGTACGTAGTGTATTAACTAACAAGCATAAGTTCCGTGTTATCTATACTGATGAGGATACATATTTAACAAAAGACCCTAGTTTTGAACCAATAGAAGAGGAAACAGGATTAAGCCTGTTTAGTTTTTAATGAAAAAGATTTTAATTACAGGTTGCTCGGGATACATAGGTAGTCATCTATGTAAGATGCTTGAAAATGATTATGAAGTTCATGGACTAGATATTGAGGAACCACAAGCACCCTTAAATGAATTTTATCGTTGTGATATCAATAGACAATTTGCTATCCCGGGCGATATTGAATATGATACAGTAATACATTTAGCGGGATTAGTTCGTGTAGGTGAGAGTGAACAGATACCGATCAAATATTATATTACCAATTTGAATGGTACAATGAATGTCATTAACAAGATAAAGACTAAAAACTTTATCTTTGCAAGTACCGGTGCCGCACAAGATTGTTCCAGTGCTTATGGAATTAGTAAACGTGCTGCCGAAGATGTTGTTAGAGAATATTGTACTACCCATCGTCCAACATCATATACAATCTTTAGATTTTATAATGTTATTGGAAGTACCGTCGTGGCTCCCACTAACCCCGATGGGTTAATGTACAATCTAATGAAAGCACGTGACACGGGTGAGTTCACTATCTACGGTAATGACTATGATGTATCAGTTATTGATGGTACATGTATACGTGATTATGTACATGTCAATGAAATATGTGATGCATTAATACAAGCTATTGAAAAGCCTAGCAATAGTGTTGAATGTTTAGGTCACGGAGTAGGTTATACTGTACAAGAGATTGTTGATTTATTTCAAAAAGTAAATGAATGTAGTTTTGAAGTAAAATATGGTCCAAGAAGAAAGGGTGATTTACCTAGTTCAGTACTAGCTAATGTATCACCCTATATGCGTAATTTGTATACTATGGATCAATTGTTAAAAATCAATCATTGATTTGTTCACCTGTCCAAGACAGATTTCCATCAAGACCCAATTTAGGTACAGATTCAATCTTATTTGGATCAAGGAAATGATATAGTAAATGTTCAAGATCCATATATGCTTGTAGTTCTTCTCCGGTCTCACTTATATATTTTCTTTTTCTATGATTAACAAGAAATGGTAACATTTCATTGAACATCGTTGCAATATCATTAGACATAGACTTAGGCCAACTCCACAGTCTACATGGATATTCATATTCTACTGAAGCTGATATGAATGGTAATCTGCTAGGTCGTCTTGGACCAACAACAATTTTTTGATTGTTTTCGTATAGTTTTAAATTAAAATGTTCGTTTAATGTATATCTACCTGATATTTTATGTACACGATCCACATCATCTAGTATATCGGTTGCTAAACAATGTTCAATAGTTCCAGGGAAACAATTGATTTCTGTGAAGTTTTTTAATATACTTTCATCTTTTGATTGGTCATTAATATGTTGAACCATGTGATGACTAGTCCAATCTACAATCAAATTTGATTTCTCACCCAATACATGAGTTTGCCATTCAGTTAATGGAATGGCAGCGCATTCCATAATTATAATTTTACTATTTGGGGCATATTTATGTATGCTGTCTAAGGTAGCAATAGTTTGTTTGAACCTAGTTTCATTATCATACATACCCCATTTTGTGTTGACCGCACTGGTCACAATAAAGCAATGTTTTGTCATTACTATATTTAATCACACCAGTTAGTGTTTCAATAATAATGTTGATAATACATCTTGTCTATTAGCACTGATATCGCCCTCACCCGGAGCAATAATAACATTCCATTTCTTAATGTTATTCTTTTGTGGGGTGGCCATCATCTCATTGTAATCAATGATACTATCACGTTTTAGATTATATGCGGCCGCTAATCTATCTTTCAATTCTTCCAATGCGGCTGCATCACGTGGTTGCCATGCACCGTCGGCAGTTTTATCTAACTTACCATCCTTATCTTTCTTTAACAAGTCATAGAATAACTTACTTGGAACAATACGACTATTTTTAGTTTTATCTAAATTAGCATCCTGTGCTTTAACTTGTTTCTCTTGGCTAGTGCTTGCACCTTCACTCCAGTTAACAATAAAGTTACTTGGCTTTTGGCCTAATGCCGCATCGGCTATCTTTGTATAAGCGTAGAATTTAACATCAGGATGGGCAGCCGCCAACTTAAATGCTAGATCCATATATTCTGGGCTAAAGAAATCACCAGCATCATGCCAACGAATAGTTAAATTGTAACCACCTTTTTGTGCTTGTTTTTCTTCTTTTGTGATTTCTGCACTTAATTGATTAAAGAAACCATCTGGATCATTCAATAAGAATGTAAGAATTCTTCCGTCGCTTAACCAAGGACCTTCAAATTGTACTTTGCCTCCCTTCATAGCAAAACAATCTACTTTACATGATCCAGCACCCGGACATGTATTAACTACAATTAGTTCGTTAGTTCCTTCGTCTAGTGCGATACCAACTAATGCGGCAAAACCAATGTTATAGAATTGTTCTAGTTCACCATTACTATGTTTCATCTTCTCATTTTGTTTAAGAAGTTTCTTTGGACGAACGCCTAATGCTGTTTTGATTTGGTCTGTATCGTAGCGTTTACCTTCTTCATTGTAGTATTTTACTACACTTGACCGATGGATGTAAGGTAGTTTATATTTGTCTGTTTTACCCTTTTCACGATTACGAATTCTATCTAAGTAATCATCTAGTTCTTGACCCTTTAGTTCACGTGTTTGTGCTGGAAGTTTGGTTGCTTCCGCCACACCTTGTTGTTTATTATGTTCTGATTTTTTACGATCCGGAAACATTATATCCATACTTTTACCATAAGCCTGATCAATTGTTTTGGGATCTACCTTAGCTTTATCAGTTCTAGCCTTATGTGTAAACTGTGCTAATTGTTCAGGGGACATTTTATCTAATTCTTCGGAAGACATTTCATCTATTTTTTCTTCCGGTTCATCACCCGATTGAGCAAGGAATTGATCCATACTCATAACTTTGATGCCACCTACAGCACCCGGTAATTTGGGTGTTGTACCCTCAAATAGTTCTACAAAATTCATTTCTTAAGATCCCTAATTTTTTGTTCAGCTAACATTACTAACTCTTGCATTTGTTCAATGCTTTCACAATGCCATCTACGTAAACTTTTATTGATATTACTGTTTGGATCATTTGCTGTTTTAGCACCTGTACGATGTTTCTTCATCCCACGCATTCTAGCGCAGAAGCTAGCACGGCGCTTTGCTGCCTTACTACCCTTTTTAAGTTTGCTTGGTTTAGTTGTTACTGCTGTTTGAATCTTACTACCAGGATGACTGCGGCGGTAACTCTTTACAGACTTTTTACTCATACCACCTGCTCTTGGATTATTGTGCTTTGACCAATTCTCGCCTTCAGTAATTAGTTCTTCTATTTTCATTTTTGTATACCTTTCCGTACTCTCAGTTAAATCATTAACAGTGAAACCAATGTAACTATCACCATTCATATCACCGGACTGTACAACAAATGCACCGCCTTCTTCTGATTCTATCTCACCAATTTCCCAACCCATACGTGCTAAGATTTTTTCAACTTGTTGTTGTGTAGTATCATCACCGTTATACCACAACTTAGCATATTTGCGTAGTGATTCTTCTTCATCACCATCATCAGATACAAATTCATTTAAGCTTTCTGATTTAGGTTTTTTATGATGTTTTTTCATATTAATAGCAATAGCAGCCTGTTGTGCCGGACTACCTGCTTCGGTCATACCTTGTTGACCTAATGGAATATTAGCAATATCATTTACAGTAATATTAACTAAATTAGTAGTACCATTTGCTATACGTGCAAATTGTCCTTGATTGTGTAAATGCATCATTACATAATAAAGATAGTTTGGGTCAAGCACATCAGTTCTTACAACTTTAATACCAATACGTGAAGGATCAAATTCTTTAACAGGTTTTCCAACAGTTTTATCACTACCTTTACGTATTAACCAAAAATCAGCATCCGGCATATTTGTAGCAATTTTTGCTAGGTCCTTGAGTCTGGTGCCAGTTTCTTCTTCTAAATAAAATACATCTTCTAGATCACCTACTCTTAAAGTTTCGTGAGCGGTAGTAATTACATATACTATGTCACCATGCCAATCTTTTTGTTTAGATAAACCTATACCAAGATGAGGGGCCTTTACAACAAAATTAACAAAAGGCATTTTAAATAATTCTTCTTTTCTTGTTTTTTCCAATTTATGTAATACCTGTAAAATATTATCCATAGATATATTTCTTTTGATACTTCTATCTTTTATAAAATGGTTACTGGCAACCAAATGCCCATCTGCAAAGGGTATAAGATCAGTGCTTTCAGTTATAATCTCGGTAAATCTCATTCAGTTGTCCGTAAATAGTTGACTTTATTGCGTAGGTATGCTACACTACATCTATTATTTATCACTTTGGACTATTACTTTGACAAATCAATCTATCAAACGCATCGGCTTTGCTTGTAAATGGGCAGAAATCAATCATAAAGGTGAGATTGTTTCAGCAGAAGGCTTTAACACAGGTGGCACTACACAAGCGTGGGCAAAGCGTAATAATCGTAGTGTAGTAGAAGAAAAGATTATGGATGTTGCTAAACGTAACATTATGAATACACATGCATTGGTTAAGCGTGTTGCCACATTGGAACCCGAATTGCGTATGGTGCGCTTGACTAGTGATATGTTTAGTTTTTATACTATGGATGGCTACAAAGAATTTTGGCATAGTACCGATGTACAGAATAGCTTAGAACGTTGGATGGCACCCATTGGTGAAACAGCTAGAGCAAATGATGTTCGGCTATCATTTCACCCCGATCAGTTTGTAGTTTTAGCGAGTGACCGTGACGAGGTAGTAAATAAGAGTATAGAAGAATTTGAATATCATACTGACATGGTTCGTTGGATGGGCTATGGCAAATCATTTCAAGACTTCAAAGTAAATGTACATATCTCTGGTAGAAAAGGTCCTCAAGGTATCAGAGATGTTTATAATAGATTAAGCCCTGAGGCACGAAACACACTAACACTAGAAAATGAGGAATACACACATGGACTTACTGACTGCTTATCGTTATCTGACCTCGTCCCTACAGTTATTGATATACACCATAACTGGATACGTGAGGGAGAATATATTTCCCCCAATGATGATCTGGTTAAAAAGGTTATTGATAGTTGGCGCGGTGTTCGTCCTACTCTACATTACTCCGTCAGCCGTGAGGATGTACTTGTCGGACATCCCGGATCACAGTTACCCTCTCATGGTGCGTTGATAGAAGCAGGACATAGTAAACAGAAACTTCGGGCACACAGCGATTATTATTGGAACGATGCTGTTAATGATTGGGCATTGACATTTATTGATAATTTTGATATGATGTGTGAATCAAAGGCAAAAAATCTTGCCAGCTTTAAATTATATGAAAGATACAAATGTTTGAAAAATTAAAAAACTTATTTAAAAAGCAAGAGGTTGAACCTGTTGTTAAGAAAGAGCCTAAACCTAAACAACAGAAGCCTCAGGTACCTGAGCTTACAGAAAAAGAAAAAGCAACGGCAGCAGGTGAACCCTACATTGCTATTACTAAAGTAGAAATCAATCCTGAGAATATCAATGATGGTGCATTTGATTTAGATTTCAATGACAAGTTTGTATTGAATCTTATCAAAGCAGGATATAGGCAACGTGAAGATGATACTGATGTAATCATAGTTGATCGGTGGTTTCAGACAGTATGTCGGAATGTAGCATTAGAGATGTATGAACAACAGGTTGCTGATCCTGACAACCGTGACGCAAGAGTTATTCGTACAAAAGATTTAGGTAACGGTAGAACAGAGGTAAGTTAATGTTTAATAATATTTCGTTAAATAATCCAGATTTTTATTTTGATTTGGGATCTATAGATCATCACACTAAGATATATCAAATTTTACGTGATAATCAAATCAGTAAAATGTATGTTTATGCTGTTATGTATAGAAAAAGTTTTATTGAATATGAATTCTTAAAGATTGGTCAAAGTTGTCCAGAACCCGGTGAGGATACTGAAAAAGCTGTGGGCGAACGTTTAGGTAGACAGCTTGCTTGGTTTGATGGATGGGGTTATGAAAAGTCAAAAAGCTCCCATGGCGCAGATTTTTATTTCAACACAATGACTGAAATTAAAAATGGTAATTTACCTAGCTATTTGAATGATAAGAAATATTTGGGTGTAGGTGTTTGGAATATTGATAGTAGGGCACCCACAGTAAGTAGTTTTATTCGTAAAGACCGAGACATGACTGAATGGGTTGAAGGGGAATTGGCAAATCAACATAAAAAACAAAAACATTGTTTACCCTTACTCAACTACAAAGATCCTACTAGGAATTATTCTTATGTTAATTGTAATGTAGATATAAAGCATTTCTCAACGTTATTTTCTTATTACTCAGATAATTTGTTGTAAAAATACAACACTCCCATAGTTGACAAGTAATGGAAAAGGTGCTATAATTAACTATTAAATCGCACTACGGACTACTTTATGGCAGCTATATCATTCAAACTGTTCAAAAACTCATGTGAGGAACGTGGGTATACCGATCGTGTTTACGAGGAACAAAACAACTGTGTACTTTATACTAACAACGGTGTAAAGTGTGAAATCAAAAAGAACCACTATACCGTGGGTTGGCTTGCACGTCCAGAAGATGTTGCCGAAATGCGTAAACAAATTCTTGGTCAAGGATTTACTGAAAAAACAGGTAAACGTTCCGAATCACGCAAAGATGCAAAAGACTTTATTAATATCCCTTTTGATGGTGATATACTTGAAAACTTTTGGGTCATTGTTGGTACTATTGAAGCTATACAAACTATTGTACGTAAGGTTCGTGGTCAAGCTATCAAACCAATTCCACGTGAAGTATCCGAACGTAATATCTTTGAAAAGATTGCCAAACGTTTCAAATACTTTATTGACAGTGAAGATGGATTTGGTCTAGAGAACACTAGGGCATTGCTTGAGGGTGATAGTATTGACCATTTAATTACAATTGGTGAATCAGTAAAACGCACTAAAGAGAATACTTACCGTGAACATATTGTTCCTTGTATTTTAATTTATAATCAAGCGGTTACAATGACTATGGAAAAACGTAGCGTAACCGAAGTAGCACAAATGATTAAAAACAATTTGGCTATTGTATTGATTACTAATGAGGAAGCTGAATTGCTTGACAATGAATTGGATATGCAAACAAGTATGCCTGAGAATTGGACATTTGGTGATGACGTTTTTGCCCGATTGACAACTGCCCAAATTCAATTGAAATAATTTAAATAGTAGTATATAATACAAACATGAAATACGCATTAATCGATACAGCAAATACATTCTTCCGTGCCCGTCACGTTGCTTCACGTAATAGTGATCCGTGGGAGAAAGTGGGCATGGCACTACATCTTACATTAGCATCATGTAATCAAATCGTTCGTAAATTTGGCATTGACCACGTTGTGTTTTGCTTAGAAGGCAGAAGTTGGCGTAAGGACTATTACGAGCCCTATAAAAAGAATCGTGTAGTAGATGCACAATCACAAACACAAGCAGAGAAAGAAGAAAACGAACTTTTTTGGGAAACGTATGAAAAGTTCACAATTTTCTTGCGTGAAAAAACTAACGTAAGTGTACTGCGTGATCCTAAAGCAGAAGCTGATGATTTGATTGCACGTTTTATTCACTTGCATCCAGAAGATGAACATTTTATTATTTCAAGCGATAGCGATTACATCCAACTCATTACAGAAAATGTGAAACAATATAATGGTATCACTAATCAATTGATTACGGTTGAAGGTTATTTTGATGACAAAGGTCGTATTGTTAAAGATAAAAAAACAGGGGAACCCAAACTGTTAGGTGACCCCCAATATATTTTATTTGAGAAGACCATGCGAGGAGACGCAACTGACAATGTATTTTCTGCTTTTCCCGGGGTGCGTAGTAAAGGTAGTAAAAACAAAGTAGGTTTAATGGAAGCTTATGCTGACCGTAACAAAAAAGGATATTTGTGGAACAACATGATGTTGCAACGCTGGTCCGATCACAATGGAGTAGAACATCGTGTACGTGATGACTATGAACGTAATCGTATATTGATTGATTTGACTTGTCAGCCGGATGAAGTTAAACAATCAGTAGATACAAACATTTGTCAGGGTGTTCGTACAACTGTTACTCCTCAAGTGGGAATTCACTTTATGAAATTTTGTGGCAAATATGAGTTGACTAAGATTAGTGAACAAGCAGATACATATGCAAAATGGTTAAACAATCCTTATAAGGGAAAATTAGGAGAATGAAATGACACGAGATTACAAAAACCTTCAATATATTTTAAATAAGAATCCTCATGAATTATTTGAATGGTGGAACACATTGAATGATGAGGATCAAGCTTATGCTATGGAAATTATCATAGAATATAGAAAAATGCTTGATGAACCTATCGTAGAGGACTTGTCTTTAGCATGTGATTTGCTAAAGCAGTTTATGTTATAATGCCAAGTTTAGCAGAATATTTCAAAGCAAACCGATACTCGGGTAAATACAGTATCGGTGACCGTGTTATCGGTAAATGGAATAAGATTCCGTTTGTGGGCACAGTAGGCAATGATACACTAATTAATGAACTTGAAGGTCCAAGAATTACTATACACTTGGATTTGCCTATTAAATATAAAGATGTAATACATAGGGTTATAATTGTTAAACACAAGGATATAAGACCCTTTACTTAATAAAGGATTAAAATGGATAATGAAAAAATTAAAGAGATAGCAGAGAGATGCATTACTGATGGTACATTTGACATAGGTAGATTTGCTGATATAATAGTACGTGACTGCATTGACATAACAGGTAATGTAGTTAGCCCACATGTACATACTACTTTTGATTTAGCGCAACATCAAGGTAGCATAATGCAAGTAAAACTTGCAATTAAGAAGCATTTTGGCATAGAGTGAACAAGATAGCCGCTCCCACTCCGTTACTTAATTATACCTTACGGTATAATATGCTAAAGGATATCGTTGAAACAACAAAGAAAAACGATATCAAACGGGATTCTGATCGGGAAAAGGATAAAATATTAAAATTACAATTAGACAGACGGTTATCTCAGGATAGAATATTCCAGGAACATATCCAAGAAGTAAACCGCTATGAATCATTAAAACTTACTAGGGAATACCAAGAGTACCAATATCTATATAGTTTAGGTACAAAGGTTGACAAATACATTTAAATGATGTTATACTTACACAGAGGAATAAAAAATGACAAAAACACTAATTGCTAAACCCGTAGTTAAAAATCAATTCTGGATTGTTACAGATGGTAAAGAAAAAGTCGGTAATGTATTAGCTGACGGATCTGGATTTGAAGTCAAGTTGAATGGTAATAAAAGCCATTATAAAAACACTACAGCTATCAAACGTAAAACAAATATTGAGTTTGAAACTGTACAAAAAGCAGATAAAACTAAACATGACTTGCCCTTTAAGGTATATCCTACAACAGGTAAAGTTTTTAATAGTATGTTAGATATTAAACGTAAATTACATTTGTTTACAACAGGTACTAAAAGTAAATGTTATCATGCCGCAGGATGGTTTGTATTGCAACAGGGAATTGAAAAAATAGCAGTTTTTTGCCCTAAATACATCTTTATTCAACGTTATCCGTATCAAGGTCCGTACAAAACAGAAGATGAAGCAAAAAGCATGATAAATAACTAATGATACATATTAAGCGATTTGTGGACAAAGTATCCCTAATAGAAACTAAACAGGGAAGAGATGTGGTTATTCCCATAAGTGATGCCCGCGGATTGCGAGATGAGTTAACTAAGCTACTTGCAGATAACTACGAATTGTTACAAAATACAACGACTGTAGAACCAGTATTTCAAGTAGAAATGAATGGTGGTAGATTTTAATGAGTAGAACACAACCTAAAGTATTACTTGAACTAGTAGACAAAGTAACATACAAATGTGACCAAATAGTAGAAGCCGCAGGTATATGGGCTGTATTTTATGACGGTCAACCTATTAATTTAAAAAGCCAACATTACTTAGATAACGAAGCAACACCTAAGTACAAAAAGACTAGTTTTAGTAATCCAGGACATGCACGTAATTTATGTCGTAAATTGAATTTACAATTTAAAACAGATAAATTCACAGTGGTGTTTATGAACTCCGGTAGAGTTGTCTACCCAGATGAGTAAGCGTAAGACACTTAAAGAAACTATAACAGAAGTTGTATTGGCTCAACTTCCTAATTCATTACTCCAAGAAAAAAACATCTCAGTAGATAATCTACTATTTAAATGGTGGATGACTGGGCGCCAAGACGGTCTACGACTAACTGATGTAGGTGACCTAGCATTCAGAACAGCAGAAATAGAATTTTACCAGTACGAATTGAAACTACAACCTGAAGTTCAATATCATGCCTATCTATTAGAGCTTAATAAAAAAATCAAATGCCCCTACTTTATGGGGGTAAATAAAGATGGAAAGAAAAGTTTTCCCTATATACGTTTTTATGATAGCAAAATTGCCATGATGATTAGTTTATATGGAAATGTAAATGAATATTTAGATAGCATAAAGGTAAAAAAATGACTGAAGAAAAGAAAAGTAAAAATCCATTTATCAATTTAGCTAACGCCGCTAAAAAAGATAGTAAGCATCCTGGATTGGCTAAAGCCCCAAAATCACAAGGTCCTAAACCTACAAAAGGATCGGGTGGTGCAACAGTTGTACGTAGAAGTGGACGTGGTGGTTAATACCACTCACCCTCATTACGCATACGTTTAATGAAGGTTAGAAAGGTGCTACATACTCCGTAGCATCTTAAATGTACAGTACTAAACAATCCTCTATCAGCTATTTCGGGTAATACAACAATACTAGTATCATTTACTGCCACTGTTCCAGGTGTCCATAACCTATTGCTACTAGTAGTTACATTCTCATTATATACAGGTTGATAGAAATAGTTTGGATATTGTCTTAATGATTGTGTGAGAAACCAATCATATGTTTCCTGATTCCCGCATTTAATCCAAAAACGGTTACCCTGTAGATATTTGTTAGTTACAGGAATAGGTGCAGCTTCTGGACCTACACATAGTGTATTATCTATTCTCCAAACATCTACCATACAAGCAAAACCGTTATTAAAGGATTTTCCTATTTGATCAGGTGTGTTAGCATATTCATAGTTTTGCCCGTCGTAGATTCCTTGATAAGATATATATAACATAATGTATTTATGTCAACGAAACAGTAGGCTAATGCGTTATATATATGTAGACTAGAAAATCTACTTCATTAACTTAAAGGAAACTTAAAATGAAAACATTAGCAATCGCCCTAATTACAACACTATCAGTAGCAACAGCTTTTGCCGCTGAACCAGCAAAAGCTCCAGTAACATCTACTCCAGCAGTAGTAGCGCCGGCTGCACCTGCTAAAGCAGAAGCACCAAAAGCTGAAATGAAATTAGCTAAGAAAAAGGATGCTCCCAAGGCAGACACTAAAAGTGATGCCAAGCCTGCTAGCCCAGCCCCAGCAAAAGCTGAAGATAAAAAAGCCGAAGCTCCTAAGAAGTAATCCATATAGACTCACATCAATTAGAACTTTGGGAATTGACCCTAATCTGGTTCTAGTTGATGATGAGGACATATTAGTTAATTCCCGTCGTATTATATTAAAGATTGAAACATCTTTACATGACAATGAGGATTTAACTGATTATGTCAACTTAAGATTGTTTCTGGCTAGAGAATTAGCTATGTCAAAATATAGAGAAATCTATGAGCCGGCATAAATATATATGAAGTTACGGGTTCTTCATAAAAACCTAACTTTTAAACACACACATAGGAGATATAAAATGTTTAACACAGCAACTTACGCCTTTATTGACGGCGTTTCAGACTTCAAAAAGAAATTCGTAGAACAAACAGTTCAACACGAAGGCATCAAAACAGCAATGATTACATTTGTTGATGCACAATCAAAATACACTAAACAAGCCGCTGATTCAGGAATGCAATCAATGATGGCTTTAGGTATGATCTTCACAAGCAAAGAATTCTATTCACAATTAGCTGACCAATATAAAACAATGGTCCCTGCTTTTAACACAAAGAAATCTAAGTAATATGATATCAGTATTAATCACAATCATTACAATGACTGTGATTGGCATAGCAATTCCTTTATTGGGATTGCTATCTAATCAATCATACGGTAGTCAATTGGAGCAATATATCAATAGTAAAAATCCTAAGGATATCGGTGACATTGACCGTTTTACTAATGAATTTGAAAGAAAATCACAACAGAGGTATCTATGAACAAAATTAAACAACTTTTATTATCAATAATACAAACAGTCCAAGACTTTAAAATATATAAAGCAGGCAAAGTAAAATGAATTTGATTAACGACCTAATTATGCTATATAGATGGGCTAAAGAAGGTTGGGAAGTACATCCAATCATTGATAGTGAATTCAAAGGTTGGATATGACTAATTGGTGGCCGGTATCAGATGAAGAATGGGAACGACTAAATTTTCCCGAAAGATTTGAACAACCTAAAAAAGTTATATATACTATCTGAACATTTACACAGTAAGGAAATAAAATGTCAGACTACACACCAAAAGCACCAGAAGTTAAATTCAATAAAAACGGATATGAAATACGTTCAGATATCTTAGCACTAGCCAAAGATGTTGTACAACAAGAATATCAAATGAAATTTCAGGGTTGGGAACTAAGCGCCAAACGTGATGAGAAAACAGGTCAACTTGTTTCTACTGTTACTATGCCTGAGTTTCCCGGTCTAGATAAGATCCTTGAAACTGCTGAGAAAATGTATGGTTTTGTAAACCAAAGCACTAATAAAAAATAATATAACATTTAAAATGTTACATGACCAATTAACAGTTGTAGCCGTATACGGACACAATGATGGTTCTAGTGCGGTACCTTCTATTCTAAAAAGTATACAAGAATTGCCTGGCAGTAGGGGACTATTATTATCTATTACTAAACCAGACAATCTACCATCTGAGATTGAATGGCAACGAATTTACTATTTAAATTATAAACAACATAGTATTTTTATGATGCATTCACTCTATGCATTTATTAAAACAGATTATTGTTTAATTGTACAAGACGATAGTTGGGTATTAAACGGCAATAAATTTACAGAAGAATTTTATCAATACGATTACATTGGTCCTCCTACTCATTGTGGATTGCAATTTAATAATGCAGTAGATACTATTGAACATCTGTTTTTACAATTTCATTGGCTTGATAAACCAAACACCTTTGTCATTCAGAACGGTGGATTTTCATTTAGAACTAAAAGATTTTTAGAAGCATGTAACGTGCATGGTATTGCTCATACCGTACCTAATCCATTATCTCTTGGCAAAGCTAAAAAGAAACAAGAGTGGACAAATAATTGGAATGAAGATGTACAACTTACCGGTCTTATTAGACCAATACTAATGCGATGTGGATATAAATTTGCACCTCTTCAAGTAGCAAATAAATTTGGATTTGAATATTTAGATAAAATATGGCATAAGGATATAAACTTTAATGAGATAGTAGGTCATCATGCTAAATCCAGAGTTCTATTACCCGACAATGTTATAAAAATTCCAAATAACGTAGATAAGTTAGGGGAAATGGAAGATAAATTAATTGAATGGTTTAAAACTAAAGGATATACTGTTCAAACAGAAACAGAATGGGAAAGTAAATTTGGTGGTGGTAATGCATCCGATAAAACTATAGTACGTTAGTATTCAAAAAATACCCCAAAATTTGGGGCTTTTTTATACCCAAAATTTGACAATAAATGGATCTTCTGATACAATAGAATCTTAGACAGTTAGATAAAGGACACGAAATGACTACATTCATCAAGGGCAACTTCTACGGTACAGAGTACGTTGACTACACAAATCCAGTTGACGGTACTACAAAATTTGTAGCCCGTTTTAAGTATGCTAAAAGTTCTAAAGCAAGTTTCCTTACATTCCTTACAAAAAACTTTACAGTTGAAGAATACTTCAGCCGTTTAGAAAAGGGTGAGGCTCCCCTTAAAATTGTAGGTTCTAAGGGTTTTATTCAACCCCATATCAAAAAACAACTAAAACAGTTGGGCTACCCAGTTACTAAAGCTGGATTTGAACAGTTGGTCCAAGATAATGTTGCAAAAACGCTACAAAGACTGGCCGCTTAAATTTGACATTAAATGGATTTGGGCTTATAATAGAATCTTAGACAGTTAGATAAAGGACACAAAATGACTATAGCAACATACGGTATGTTTAGTGAAGAAGGTAACAAACAAATTGCCGATATCATTGAATTCCACAAAATGAATAAAAGCACTTGGCCCATAGTACTGCAAAATTTGCGTGACTTGGCCGATTGCGACTATGAATTATTTGGTGAAGCAATGGATACAGAAGTCCGTGAAATTGTCTATACAGAATTGGGCTTAACGTCAGATTTCTATATTTGACAATAAATGGCTTTGGGTATATAATAGAATCTTAAACAGTTAAACAACGGAGTTAAACATGACAGCATTGCAAAAATACATTGACCAAAAGAATCACTGGAATAGTTTTTTCAAAGGTGAGCAGTATGAAATTCAAACTGCCAAAGGTCGTCAGCGTGTCGCAGATATGATTGATTCGGCTCTTAGCCCTGAGAACCTTACTTGCGATGGTGAATTGCCCCGTGCAGAAGTTAACCGTCGCTACAAAGAATTGATGACTGCCGCTAAACAATTGAAAAAGTTGGATCCGTCAGTTAAGTTTTACGAATACGAAACAGAAGTTTAAGGAGAAGAACATGCACGGATTTGCTAACGTATCAAATATGACTAGTCGTCAAATTCAACGTATGGGTCATGCTGATGATTCTACTCCGTATCGTGCTAAAACTAGAACACAAAAGGTTACAGTAAATTATAACGCCGATGATGTGTGGAGTGCGGCATGTGCGGCTCAACGTATCAACGGTAGTTATGTCAAGTTAAGTGTAGTGTCCGAATCAGATCCTGCTACAACAAAACTATCTAATCGTATTATTGTTGAACAATTGCTGGCTGATACTTTTTTGATTACTGATGAGGATCGTGAACAAGGTAAAAAGGTTCGTGCTTTTTATCAAGCATTAACTTTTAAAATCTTGCAAGGTAAACAACTAACTGAGTTTGATAATACCGCAATGTTGATTGCTAATCGGGAAGTTATTACTGGTAACTATGATGTTGCTGTTATTGCTAGTTTGCCCTCATGTTATGAGCGTGGTGTTGAACGTCAAACCGCAGAACAACGTGTTAATTTTGCTACAGGTGGTTTCATCGGTAAAGCAGGTGACAAGGTAAAACTTGAAATTGAAGTTATCAAATGTACATATTCACAAATTTATAATGTGTTTTTTGTAACTGGGATTACTACAAACGATCAGCCAGTGTTCTTTAGCTATAAGCAACAGGTTCCAATTGGTGATACAATGAACATTTATGGTACTGTTAAAGCTCATAGAGATAACATTACTCAACTTAATCGTGTAAAGGTATTATGAATACAGAATTGATTAATGAATTAAAATCACAATGTATCGTGCGTGAACAACGAGGTACTAATGCTTTTAATAGTTATATGGTAGATCGGTTTGATACTGAAAAGTTTGCAGAACTGATTGTACGTGAGTGTGATCGTTATGCATGTAGTGCATGGGAACATGGTCCGTTGTTAGGTAGAGATTTGTTAATACATTTTGGGATGGTGGAGATGAATGATGAATAAAGATATTGAAAAACTTTTTAAACAGGCTAAGGGCTATGTTGAAACTGATGAGGACGGCAATCGTTCTACGTATACATACGATTTTGATCCTGACATGTTTGCTAATTTGATTATTAAAAATTGCATTCAAACATTAGTCAATCATGGCTATACAGATGCGGCAACTGTTTTAGAAACAGAGTATGCCGAAGAGTGGGAACTATATCAATTTCCGGAGATTTAAAATGACAAAATTATTAGTAGGGTTTATTCTTGGTATTGTAGTCTCAACTGTGGGCTTTAGTGGCATTGCCAAAATTGCTGACAACGGTGTAGAAAAAGTTAAACAGGTAACTGTTGAACAAGCTAAGTGAAATATAAACGTAAAAAGGTGGAGGATATTATGGGATTAGATATGTATGCTTATGTTGCTAACAAAAAAGGTCAATATAATGACTTCTATGAAACCGCAGAGTTTGATGCAACTACAAGTGAGTTTGTGAGTAAGACAGTTACTAAGCCATATGAGATTGCTTATTGGCGTAAACATCCTAACTTGCATGGTTGGATGGAACAACTTTGGCATAGTAAAAAAGAACCTGGTCTGCAAAGTAAAGATCAAAAATTCAATGGCATTGAGTTAGAACTTACTTGGGATGATTTAGATAATCTTGAACGTGCTATTCGTCACGGCAAACTTCCTAGTACAGAAGGTTTCTTCTTTGGTAATCCTGCAGATAATTATTACTATGAACAAGACCTTGAGTTTGTAAACAACGCTAAGGCAGAAGTGTTCCTAGGATTGAAAGTATTTTATAATAGTAGTTGGTAGCTAAATACCCCGTAAGGGGTAATATCATGGATACCATCAAATCAACAGTTATCACAATATTAGTAATTATAGGAATATTGTGGTTAGTGCGAGAAAGTACTGATGACCCTGATTATATTGTACTAGAGTATCAATGTTCCAAACTAGATACATATGAACAAGTTCCTGATCAGGCATATGAAGAATGTAATAAACGTAAGGTAAAATAAGGATTTTAAATGTCAGCATCGTGGATAACAAAGTTAAATGAAAGTGATAGTCGCCTGCACAAGGAAGATATCATTTTACAGGCGCTTGAGGCAAGTGTCCTAGGTAGCACTAATGCTCAGATTTTTTTGGGTTTGACAAAAGCTTGTTACAATCCTTATGTGACATTTGGTGTACGTAAAGTTCCTGATACTGTAGGTATTGTTGATGCTGAAAATCCTTGGAGTGATTTTAATACATTGCTTACACTATTGTCGCACCGTGATTTGTCAGGCAATGCCGCACTTGATGCTATCAATGAAATGAGTGAACGATTTGATAGCATAGAATGGAATACATTCTGTGCTCCTGTTATTCGTAGAGATTTACGTGCTGGTATATCTGAAAAAACAATCAACAAAATCTGTAAGAAAACTGATTACGAAATTCCAATCTTTGGTTGTCAACTAGCAACTAATAGTGAAGGTCGTCCTGAGATGAAAGGTACTAAACGCCTTGAGCCTAAGTTAGATGGTGTTCGTGTATTGATGTTTGTAATACCCGGTGCAAGTGAGGGTGTGACTACAGTTTGCTACAGCCGTAATGGTAAAGTGTTTGATAACTTTGGTCACATTGAAAAACAGATTAGCGACAACTTTATTAAGATTGCTAGAGGACATCAGAACGCATTGATTAACGGATTTGTATTAGATGGAGAAGTAATTGGTAATACATTCCAAGAACTGATGCGACAAGCACGCCGTAAGACTGATGTGCAAGCAGATGATAGTGTGTTTAATATTTTTGATATTATTCCATTAAGTGATTTCCGTGAAGGACATTGGAATGCTCAACTGCGTAAACGCATAGCCATACTTGAACATATTCGGCACGTAGTTGACACTATGCCTAACGTAGAGTTGTTACCGCATATTATGGTTGACTTAGACACAGCCGCAGGTAAGGATCAACTTGAACGTTATGCTAAGGATCAAGTTAATGCAGGATTTGAAGGCATTATGATTAAAGAATTAGAAGCTCCCTATATCTGCAAGCGCAGTACTGACTGGATGAAATGGAAGCCAACATTAACTGTAGACTTGGAGGTCGTGGGTGTTGAAGAAGGAACTGGTAGAAATTTGGGAAGACTTGGAGCACTTGTTTGTCATGGAGTTGACGACGGGAAAGAAATTACAGTCAATGTGGGTAGTGGCTTTAGTGATGTTGATAGAGATGATTATTGGACTAATCGTAATATGGTCATTGGTCGTACTGCTGAAGTCCTATGTGATGTGATTACACAGAACCAAGATGGAACGTATAGTTTGCGTTTCCCCAGATTTGTTCGTTTTCGTGACGACAAGTGATATAATCTATAATTAGGAGAATATAATGGTAACAATCGTAAAACATGAATGGCATCAACATGATAGACAATATGCTATTAAACTTGATGAAGCATTATTAAGTGAAATCTACCCTGACTTAGATGAGGATGAGATTGTACAAAAACTTACAGACATTCAATTAGGTGAAGTTGATTTTGAAGAAGTTATTAATGATGCCTATGAGAATGATGTAGAGATGGAATGGGAGTTTCAATACGATGACTGTTGGACTGACCGCAAAGGTGGGTATGATGTTACTTATGAATTAGGTGATGAATCAAGTTGGCACAATGTAGAAGAACCGATTGATGAGGCTGATTTGGAAGCAGACCTTGAAGAACTTAAACGTGAATTTGAAAAACTACCAGTAGTAGATAAAATTTCCGCACATTGGCCAACACCAGATAGTGATTTTGTAGAAACTGCTAAATGGCCTTTTGGTGACGATACAGAAGATGAGGGTTCATTAAAAGAAAGTTATCCCGAAGATACATATACAATTCGTATTTGGGGTCGTACACGTGAGATTGGTGTACACAAGATTAAGAAACAACAATATGAACATTGGAGTAGTGAAGAACACGAAGATGATTTGAGTGATGCTCTTAACGAGAACTATGACTATGATGAGAATGGTACTCCTAAAGCGGCACGATTTGATTTGCCTTATTATGAGTATCAAGGTAAACATTCGTTCTGGGGCTTTGACCAAGACGATACACATATGACTATTGAGAATAGCGAAGGTGAAACAATCTATGAGGGTGACTTAGAATCATTCTTTAGTGACGCACATGGTGAAGAAGATAGTCGTTGGGAAACATCAGAAGAACAAGAAGAACTATATCCAGAACATCTAGGTAAGGGTTATTGGTTGATGTGGACACAAGGTGGTAAAGGTAGTTGCATTCAAACTACTATTGAAGGTGTATTTGAACCTAAAAAACTTAAAGTATTCAATTGGGATGTTCAAGGTACAAGTGTAGTTACACGTTTAGTATATGACGGTGATGAACTTGATGATAATGGTATGGATAGTGAACATGACAACTGGCGCGGACAGTGGGCACAGTTTGATGTATATCATAATACAAAATGAACGCATATACCTTGATAGGACAATCCTATGTGTTTGAAGATGGTAACAAGATTGAAGTAATACAGGTAAAAAAGACCGATGAGAACCGCGGTGATTATTTAGTTACATATCATGTGTCCAGAGGTCCCAATATCCCTCAAAAACTTGTTTTACCTGTAGCTGAATTTCTTAGTTATTATAGTCACTTATTTGACGTAACACTAGACTAAATATTAGATGCGCCTTAAATTTTTATCATTCTCAAATCTTACACTATTAGTAGCACTATCACTTAGTTCGGTAGCTGCCTGGTATAGTATTATCGGCTTAACCGCTATCTTTGCAGGTGCGGTTATTCCCGTTATCATTATGGGAGGTATCCTTGAAATAGGAAAGATCACCACAACCGTTTGGCTACGTAAGTACTGGGGTCGTGCAGGTTTCTTACTCAAACTCTATCTTGTACCTGCCGTTATTGCATTAGCATTACTAACAAGTATGGGTATATTTGGCTTCTTAAGTAAAGCTCACATGGAGCATGGCATCAGTACTGGTGATAGTCAAGACAAATTATCTTTGTATGATGAAAAGATTAAAACACAACGAGACAATATTGAGTTAGCACGTAAAGCATTAACTCAAATGGATAATCAAGTTGACCAACGATTAAGTCGTGGTGATAGCGAGAATAGTGCTGAACGTGCGGTACAAATTCGTAGACAACAAGCCGGTGAACGTAGTAAACTGCAAAAAGATATTGGTGATGCACAGAAAGAAATTGCTAAACTTAATGAAGAACGAGCACCTATTGCGGCAGAGAATCGCAAAGTAGAAGCAGAAGTTGGTCCTATCAAATATATTGCCGCATTGATTTATGGTGATAATGCTGATAACAATATGTTAGAGAGTGCGGTACGTTGGGTTATTATTTTACTTGTTATTGTATTTGATCCATTAGCTATTGCGCTTGTTCTTGCCGCTAATGCAAGTAAAGAATGGGATGAGGAGGGTGACAGCCCTCTAGGGACTGAACCAATATCAACTCCCACTGTCACAGAACCAGCATATGAACCTGATGACGGTCCATTAACCGATGAACAAATTAAACAAATTGTTGCAATGGCTGGAACTCCCAAACATCCTATTAACTGTTATATGTGCGATACTGAGTTGGTTAATGCACCCGGTATAGGTTTATTCTGTCCAAATAAAAATTGTGATGTAAAGGACGGACCCTTTGAAGAACCAGAAGAACCAAAATCTTTATTAGAAAAACATCCTTACTTAAGTAAACCATTTGTAAGTTTTGATACTAAGCCAATGGTTGCTACAAAAGAAGAAGTAGTAGAAGAATCGGTATTTGAAGTAAAAGATACTGAAGTAACAATTGAACCCGAAAAACCTTATAAGGAATTAGATGGTGGTTATGTAATGTTTGAAGATAAGCATTATCAAATGGAAGCATTAAAGAGTTTGCGTCCAGATATCTTTATGTTAACCGCTGATAGTCAACGTACAATTAATACAAATTTTGGTATAAAATTCCCAAATGTTGCTAATAAAGGTGATGTATTTGTACGTGTAGATGCATTACCAAACCGTGTTTATAAGTATGACAGTCGCAAATGGATTGAGGTTCAAAAGGAACAGTCGGATACCTATCTACATAACCAAAAATACATCAAATATTTGGTTGAAAAGATAGAAAAGGGCGAATATGACCTTGATTTGTTGTCCGAAAATGAAAAAGAACAGATAGAATTGTTCCTAAAGAATCAAAAATAATTGACAATAATTGGCTATTGTGTTAATATACACATATCTTAACTTATCGGAGATTGAAATGAATTTCAAATTATTGGCTTTAGTAACTGCTCTCTCATTAGTGGGCTGTTCTAGTATGAAACGCGGTGAAGGCGAATTTGAGCAGATCCGTAATCAAAAGCTTTCCACATCATTTAAACAAGATACAATTCGTATTGAAACTGATTGCGCTTGGTATTCATGGGACAAATCAAATTGTGCAATCACTAGTATTGAATCAGTCGGTACTGCAAGTTCAAATGGCAACACTGATAACAATCGCCGTACTGCATTAATTCGTGCAGGTGATCGTGCCCGTGCAAATGTACGTCACTTTATTCAGGAAGATGTTTCTAGCACACGTGTAACTAACACACTTGCCAAGAACGTTGAGAAAGCAAGCGACCGAATGAAGTCACGCACAACAACAGGAGAAGTTGTTGCAATGAGTGATACAGATGCAGAAAAAGATACAAATCATTCTGTGCGTGAAAACAGCAATGATACTGCTTATCAATTAAACGAGACCATTCGTGTTAATGCTCAAGGTATCTTGCGTGGATTTAAGGTTATCAAACAAGAGATAGTTGGTCCACAAGAAGTTGCTGTAACAATTCGTTGGGATAAAGAATCCGAACAAGTTTCTAATCAATTGCGTAAAAAATTCGGTAATTGATTATGCGTTTATTATTGCTAGCGGTATGTTTTATACTTACCGCATGTGCGTCTACCTCTAAATCTGATAATTACATTCGTACTACCGGTCTAGGTAACACATACGAAGAAGCTAAACATAATGCTTTTAAAGAGGCTATTGAGTATCAAGTTGGTGTAGTGATTGCAAGTGAACGTGAATCATACAACGAAAAACTTATTAAGAATGAAATCCTAGCATATAGTTCAGCCTTTGTTGATGAGTATAAAATTATATCACAACAAAACATAGGTAATAAGGTTCAGGTAGTTGTAGATGTTAAATTGTCTTTATTAAGATTAAGTGACAGAATCCTATCTAAGGGTAAGGATAGTAAAAACCTTGACGGTGCTAAACATAATACTCAATATAAATCATTCTTAGAAAATAAAAATAATGGTGATCGGATTCTCTCTAGTGTATTAAATGATTACCCTAGACGGGCATATGATATTAATCAAAGTGATTATGTCGTTAAGGTAGACACCTATAGAAATCTAACGTTAACTATTCCCTATACATTGGCATGGAACCCAAATTATGTAGCATCCCTGCATGATGCGATACAATTAGTAGCTGATGGTAAACCCTCATTATGGACACAAGAAAAAGGATTTTCACAACAATACCCTTCTACTGTTAGAGTAGGTTCTGAGAAATATTATTTTAATGAATTTGTTATTCCCAATAAGTTATTAGATGCTATGATGGATTGGAATGAAGTTCGGGTTAATATGGAAATTAAAGACTTCTATAACAGAACGCAATATAGTCAATGTTTTGAGACTACGGCAGTAAATCGTTTAAACAACCCGTTTTATAACATTAATTATGTAAAAACAATTAATGTAGGTATTAATCAAAGTTCTAGTGCGATCAATAAAATTGAATTAAAAATTCATCAGGATAGTAAGTTAGCACATATTATGCACAATTTATCTAAAATTGAATTGTCAGTGGTGCCTAAAAAAGTATGTGTAAAAAATAATTAAGATAAGTATTAGTATGTCAACAGAAACAAAATTAAGCCATTGCTCATTTTGCGGCAATCATAAAGATGTCGTAAATAAATTAATTGTCGGAGAAGATGTTGCTATCTGTAGCGACTGTATTGAGTTATGTACTCAATTAATGGTTGATGAAAATAACAATTCCGAAGATTCAATAAACAAAGACCATATAAGATATGATCCGGAAACTATTAAAGAATTTTTAGACCAACATATTATTGGTCAAATTAATGCTAAAATGGTTCTTAGTGTAGCTATTGCTAATCACTATAAACGTATTAATAATCCGCCAAAAGACTTAGAAATACAAAAAGGTAACGTATTATTAATTGGACCAACAGGTTCAGGTAAAACACTATTAGCTAAAACTGTAGCAAAATACTTAGAAGTGCCCTTTATTGTTGCTGATGCTACTAGCTTGACCGAGGCTGGATATGTAGGTGATGATGTTGAATCAATGATTAGTATGCTAGTTAATGCTGCCGGTGGTGATGCTAAACTGGCAGAACGTGGTATTGTGTTTGTTGATGAGATTGACAAAATTGCCCGTAAAAGCGAAGGTGCAAGTATTACCCGTGACGTATCCGGCGAAGGTGTACAACAAGCACTATTAAAGATGGTTGAGGGTACAACATGTCGTATCCCAGCTGGTGGAGGACGTAAGCATCCTAGTGGTGATATGATTGAGGTTAATACAAAGAACATTCTATTCATTGCCGGTGGTGCATTTGTTGGATTAAAGGATATTGTTAACAATCGTATCAATGGAACTAGTATTGGATTTGGTGCTGATATTAAGGACTCCCGCAAAGAGGGTGATTTATCTATGGTTAGCCCGGATGATTTAACACGATTTGGTATGATTCCTGAATTCATCGGACGTTTTACTACTACAGTAAATGTTGAAAATCTTACAAAAGACGAAATGGTTCAGGTCCTGACAAAAGTTAAAAACAACTATATCGACCAATATAAGTATCTATTAAGTTTAGATGATATTGAGTTAAATTTTACAGAAGATGCTATTTCTCAGTTAGCTGAAAATACAATGAAATTAAAGACCGGTGCTCGTGGTTTACATACAGAGATTGAGAAGGTTTTAATGCCTCATATGTATAACACTAAGAAGTACCGTGAAAACAACATTAAAAAGATAAATATTAATCAGGAGCAAATTTTACAGCCAAAAGCCGCAATATGATTAGAGGACGCAAAGTTTTAGTTAATGACGGAAATACAGAAAAGGCCTTACGTAAGTTCAAGAAAATGATTACAGATTATGGTACTTTACAAGAAACCCGTGACCGACAAGAATTTGTGAAACCTACAGTTAAACGTAAACTAGCTAAAAGTCAGGCTAAAAGACGTTGGGACAAATATTTGCGTGACCAGCAATTGCCTAAAAAGTTGTATTAATTTCCCTAAATAATATATTTCTTTACACAATCTAGTATAATAAATACTTTTCTATAGATGCCTAACGGGTCTATAGAGAAAAAATCTTGCTTTACAAAGGAGAAAACAATGAGCAAAGTAATTGGAATAGATCTCGGAACCACAAATTCCTGTGTAGCCGTTATTGAAAACGGAATTCCCAAAATAATTGAAAATAGTGAAGGTACAAGAACTACACCCTCAATCGTTGCCTATGCCAATGATGAGATTCTAGTAGGTGCAAGTGCCAAACGTCAATCAGTTACAAACCCAAAAAACACTATCTATGCTGCCAAGCGATTAATTGGACGTAAGTTCACAGAAAACGCTGTTCAAAAAGATATTGATTTAATGCCATATAAAATCGTTAAAAACGAGAATAGTGATGCATGGGTAGAAGTAAACGGACAAAAATTAGCCCCACCACAAATCAGTGCTGAAGTACTACGCAAAATGAAAAAGACTGCGGAAGACTATTTGGGTACAACAGTTACTCAAGCAGTTATTACAGTACCAGCTTACTTCAATGACAGTCAAAGACAAGCTACTAAAGATGCAGGACGCATTGCTGGTTTAGAAGTATTGCGTATTATCAACGAACCCACAGCGGCTGCGTTAGCATATGGCGTAGACAAACAAGACAAGAAGGATCGTAAGATTGCTGTCTATGACTTAGGTGGTGGTACATTTGATGTATCTATCATTGAATTAGCAGACGTTGAAGGTGAAACTCAAATTGAAGTATTATCAACTAATGGTGATACATTCTTAGGTGGTGAAGACTTTGACCAACGTATCATGGATTACTTGGTTGATGAATTTAAGAAAGACAATGCGGTTGACCTTAAGAAAGATATGCTAGCACTACAACGCTTAAAAGAAGCGGCTGAAAAGGCTAAAATTGAATTGTCAAGTTCAGCACAAACAGATGTTAACTTACCTTATATTACAGCAGATGCTAGTGGTCCTAAACATTTAAATGTTAAATTAAGTCGTGCCAAATTAGAATCATTGGTAGATGAATTAATCCAACGTAGTATTCAGCCATGCAAGCAAGCCATGAAAGATGCAGGTGTATCTACATCTGATATTGATGAGGTTATTCTTGTTGGTGGTATGACACGTATGCCTAAGGTACAGGAAACGGTTGAAGCGTTATTTGGTAAACAACCACGTAAAGATGTTAACCCAGATGAAGCAGTGGCAGCAGGTGCGGCACTTCAAGGTAGTGTATTAGCCGGTGAACGTACCGACGTATTGTTACTAGATGTAACACCATTAAGCTTAGGTATTGAAACCTCAGGTGGTGTATTCACTAAATTAATTAAAAAGAATACAACTATTCCAACTAAACATAGTCAAGTATTCAGTACAGCAGATGACAATCAGCCAGCCGTAACTATTAAAGTTGCACAAGGTGAACGTGATTTGTTTACATATAACAAGTCATTGGGTGAATTTAATTTAGAGGGTATTCCTCCTGCAATGCGAGGTGTCCCGCAAATTGAAGTTACATTAGATATTGATGCTAATGGTATTCTTAATGTAAGTGCTAGAGACAAAGGTACTGGTAAAGAGAATAAGATTACAATCAAATCTGATTCAGGATTATCTGAAAGAGAAATTCAACAGATGGTTGATGAAGCTGAAGCGAATGCTGAATCTGATGCTAAACAAGTTAAGTTCATTCAAACAAAAAATAGTGGTGAATCAACATTAAATAGTTTCCGTAAAGATTATGAAAAATACGGTGACAAAGTGTCAGCCGAAGAAAAAGAAAAAGCATCTAATGCTATTGATGCACTAGAAGTTGCATTAGCCGGAACCGATGTTGAAGCCATTGACAACAAGGTTAAAGAACTATATGAAGCTATTGGTCCTATTACTAAGGTTAAATCCGAAGAGGAACAAAAAGCTAAAGAGGCATCTCAATCACAAAAGTCTGATGACAATGTAGTTGATGCAGAAGTTAAAGAATCAATTTAACTTAAAAAAATCGGGTGCCGCATTCGGCGGGCCCGATATCGTCATAACTTGCTTATTAGGAGAAAAACATGACAACAAAAACATTAACCCTTCGTGCTATTGATATTCCATCAATTCACAAATTTGGAATAGGATTTGATTCTATGTTAGATGAATTAATGCGTCTAACGGCTGGACAAACAAATACTAATTATCCACCACATAACGTTATAAAAACTGGCGAGGAGACTGTCACTATTGAGGTCGCTGTAGCAGGGTTTGGAGAGAACGAAGTAGATATAAAATTAGATAATAATGCATTAATTATATCTGGATCTAAGGTTCGTGAAGAAATGCTTAACTATGAATATTTACATAGAGGTTTAAGTAGCAGAGACTTCACACAAACATTCCCATTAGCGGAACATGTTGAAGTGATACATGCTGAAGTAAAAAACGGAATTCTTTCTGTATATTTGGAACGTAAGATTCCTGAAGAGAAGAAGCCGAAATCTATTGCAATAACTTACACTAAGTAATATAATAAAACTTCTATAAATAAGTGTGTGGGGCAACTCACACACATAACTAATATAATACTATGTCTAAAACAGAAATCAAAACCACAATCAAACCTAACTTGAATTTGACGGAACCCCCATTATTCAAAATCATTTATTTGAATGATGAAGTAACAAGTATGGAATTTGTTGTAAGTAGTTTAATTGAATATTTCAATTATACTGATGACACGGCTGCACATATTACTGAGAACATACATAGTAACGGCAGTGCAGTTGTTGCTGTTTTACCTTACGAAATTGCTGAACAAAAAGGAATTGAAGTAACGGTATCTGCACGTAGTCAAGGTTATCCTCTACAAGTTAAAGTAGAGTCAGAAACTAACTAAATTTCTATTCTTTTAGCCCAATAAGGGTTTCTTTTATAATAACTGTTGTTAATGTAATTAACATTGTCCATTACAATATCAACGGTTTTATTGTAATCACCGTATACCCAATGAGTTACCTTACCCTCTAGGTCTTTAATTAATGTTAATTTCAAAGGGGGGATTGTATATATGTCATCCGATTCTTCCCCAAATAGTAAATCAAAACTGGGAGCGGAATGACTAACAATTAGAATTTTTGTTACATCTAAGTGTAATTGTAATTTTTCTAAGGTGTTACTTAGATATCCTATATCTTCATAACGTTCATTTTCTATATCGGATAGAGTTAATAAAGAATGAGACAGATTAGTGTTATACCAACCATTTGTACCTACAATAGCAATCCCATCTATTATAACTACATGATTATGTAAATATGCTACATTGCGTATATTTTTACATATATTAAAAAGTTCAGTAGTACGTGATGGTATATGTGATACACCTTCATATTCTAATGTTCCTGCGGTGTAGAACACACCTTGATAAAAACGTGATAAATGTAATAGGATTTGATGTATAGTACGTAAATCATTACTGATGTTACCTGCTATAATACAATAGAGACTTGTTGCTTTCCCTTCCCAGTTGAATTGTTCTTCTGGTACAAGATTTAAGTCACTGATTACATCAAATCCTATTTTCATTAATCAAATCAGTAGTTATTTTGCTACTGTAACTTTTGGCTTAGCAGGTGCTTTAGCTTTAGTAGTTTTAGCAGGCTCTTTGGCTGTAGCTGTTTTAGCAGTTGCCTTAGGTTTTGCTGCCGCTTTTGGCTTAGCAGGTGCCTTTTTAACCGGTGCCGCAACCGAAGCTTCAGTTCCCGCAGGGATTACTTCAACTTTAGTTTCCTCAACCTTAACTGGCTCTGATACTGGAGCAGGTGTTTCTACCTTATAAGGTGCCGCAACTTCTATTTTCTTACCGTTACGCATAATAAAAAACCAAGATACCCCGGCCAAAATGACCAATCCTATAATAATTTCCATTTAATTTCTCCTAAACATATATTTACTCACGGACGACAAATTGGTTATTTTTCCTAATATATTGTTAGATTACAGGTTCCTGCTACAATAAATACAGTATGACAAAAAAATCCGAACTTTCCAAACTAATGCGTGAACCGCTACCAAGTATCGGTTACCAAAAACGTCTAAGCTACCGAACAAATGTAGCTGAAGTAATAGAACTATATAAAATAATCAATCAGGCATGCTTTAACAATAAGTTGAACATGCCTGAAATTGAGGTTACGGCCCGCTGTAGAAAATACTGGGGCATGTGCTTTGCTAGTTATGAAATAGTCAAATATCGTAAAACCTATTGTAAAATCCGTCTTATGGACAAATGGTTCTGTAAACAATGGTTAATCACTACTCTAGCACATGAAATGGTTCATCAATATCAATGGGATATTGACGGGGAAAAACGTGAACGTGAGGGTAAGGACAGAATAATGAGTCATGGTCCTAGCTTTTACGCACATCGTGAAAGGTTAGCCAAACATGGAATTTCATTGAAATTAGGACACGGTCGTAAACGTTGGTTTAAACATCAACGTTTTGATAAATGTTAATTATTTGATATTTGGATTCTTAACTACGTTACCGTGTTGATCCACTAAGATAACATCTTTTGTACCCTTCTTACCTATACCGCGAGTTAATGTAACTCCTAAGGGACGAATACCAGCAACACCTAAACTACCACCATTACGTGTACTATCATTACGTAACAACCAAACCATTAAATGACTTTCTGGTATATCGGCTGCACTAGTAATAACAGCATGTGCATCAACAGTTACAGTAGCACCATCTTGTACAAAATGCTCTGGCTTAAAGGTCTGAATAACAATTCCACCTTTAGGATTTAAATCACTACCAAAGATTGCATTTAATGCTTCTTCTTCAGTAGGCTCCATAACAATCTCTTTACTTAATTCATATACAGGAACACTTCCTGTTTTTGACTTGCGTTCGCCAATCTTATTAAGTTTAACATCACCGTTCTTTACCAAACTATCTAAGATACTACGGGCACGTTGACCAAACAAATTGTCAGCACTTTCCCACATATCAGCATCTAATTTCTTAATACTAATTGGCAAGAATCCTTTAGGACTTTGTAACACTACGTCAGCTTTTTTGCGTCCACCTGTATCACGCCCTGCAACGTCAACATTTATGCAGTTCTTAATGGTCATCTTCTTACCACGTGGATCAACAAATGTTACATTAGCTGAACCATATGTTTCAACTACTGATTGAATAATACTAGCTAATTCTATTTCGTTAGCTACACCAGCACTTTTTTCACCCTGTTTACCACTGTCTTTTACAACAACTTGTACAGGACTATTAGCAAATATTATACCACCCAAACTACTAATACCAGGATCACTTGAATACTCTACCCCATCTTGTGGATATGCTTTTTTGAGTACAGCCAATACTTCTTGTAAGATATCATTGCGAAATTCAGCTTTCTTTGCACCATCAGGTATCTGTACCAAAACGTTGATTTTATTGCCGTTGATTTTGAAATCTTCATACCCAGCTTTACGCAAAGTCTGTTCCACATCATGTTTGGTAACAGTTTTAATTTGGTCAACAGCTTCAACCAAAGTTCTTGTAAATTCAGTATATCTCATGTATAATATCTCAAAGAGTTAATGAAGTGCTAATTATAGCACCATTAAGTATTTATCGCAAAATATTTTTAAAGAAGGAAACAATATGAGCTTAGTCCCAATGGTATTAGAACAAACAAGTAAAGGTGAACGTAGTTATGACATTTATAGTCGTCTGTTAAAAGACCGTGTAATTTTACTTGAAGGTGAAGTACATGACCAAATGGCAAATCTAATCGTTGCACAACTACTATATTTGGAAAGCGAAGATTCAGATAAAGACATTAGCCTCTATGTTAATAGTCCAGGTGGCTCAGTAACAGCTGGTATGGCAATCTATGATTGTATGCAATTTATTAGACCCGATGTTCAAACAATTGTTATGGGTCAGGCCTGTTCAATGGGTAGTTTGTTAGGTCAAGCAGGTGCAAAAGGTAAACGTAGTATTCTACCTAATGCACGACATATGATTCATCAACCAAGTGGTGGTGCCCGTGGTCAAGCTACTGATATGGAGATTCAAGTTAAAGAGATACTGGCTATGAAAAAGTCACTAACACAAATCTATGTTGACCACAATAGTGCTGGAAAGACGTTTGAGGAACTTGCAAAAGACATGGAACGTGACTTTTTTATGAGTGCAAGTGAGGCCGTAGCATATGGCCTAGCTGATAGTGTGTTGCAAAAACGCAACAGTTAATAATTTGACAATAAACTGAATTCCTGTTAAACTTACATCTGATTGTAACTTTAATAGGAATTTTTTATGTCTAAAAATGCAGTATTGTTCCGTGAAGTAATTTTCAAATATCACCCTGCATTCAAACGCAGTCAGGACTTGTGTAATTGGGCTTACAAGAATCCTGATATGTTTAACGTTACTAGGTTAATAGAGGAAAGTTTTGCGGCAGTAGGATCTTATAAATTTATTGATGGTAGCCATTGTGATTTTTCAGATGGTACCGATAGTAAAACAGCTAGTATTGGTGTTAATTCTTCAGGTACATCAAACACTAGTTTTACAGGTGCAGTACATAGTGTAGTCACATCTGCCGGTACACTTAAACAAGGTGGATTAAGAGTTATAGTTTACAACCCGCACACCGATTCTTTAATGTATTATTTCTTACCCAAAAGCTTTTGGAGTAAACATATTACAATGCATAATAAAAAGAATTGTGGATTAATTACATATTCTTACAATATTAAAAAAGACAATATTAAAAAATTTGAAAACTTTAGATTTCGGTCTTTTCGTCAACTAGCGTTATGTCCCTATAATTGGGAAATTTGACAATAAATGGACATTGTGCTACAATAGAATCTTAGACAGTTAAATAAAGGACTATGCAATGACAAAGAAAATCTCTATCAAAGTATTTGGTGACCCCGGACATGCATGGGCACGTTTCCCCAAAGCAAAGTTGGTTAGTCTTGGTATCGCTGATAAGATCACCCCTTACAGTTACCAAAATGGTACTAATGCTTTCCTTGAGGAAGACTGTGACCTGTCAACACTAATGACGGCTCTTAAAGCTAAGGGCTATGAAGTCAAATTCAATGAAAGCTACACCAATAAACAAAGCAAAATCCGTGGTTATTGCTCATACAAAATTTGACAATAAATGGTTTTGGGTCTATAATACATGTATTGATTGATTAAAGGAGCTTGCAATGACTAATTTTGAAACTAACTGCTACGGAATGACAGAACAGGACATCCGTAAACAGTACATGGAAAGTATTACCGCACAGTTTTCTGGTCTGGAAATGGTCGTAATGGGCATTCTTTCTGATGCTCAGGAATTGGGTGCTATGGGCCGCTCTGAGGCCGTACGTAAACAATTGAATATTGCCAAGTTTATCTTAGCAGAAATGATGGATTCAAAAGTAGCCTAAATTTGACAATAAATGGTTTTGGGTATATAATAGAATCTTAGACAGTCAACTAAAGGACAACAAATGAAAGAAGTTACAGCAGTTAAAGTTATCCAAAAAGATGCAGAATTTTTGGGTATGAGTTTTATCTCAATGGTTAAGTTTATTGAAACTAACCCCTTGGCTCAAACTCAAAAGACTTTGGAAGCTTTTAAGGTTCTTAATCCATACTACGTTTTCCCTAAGAAAACGGTCAAGAATCTGATGACCGGAAAGCTTGTTGAAATTGATGCGGACACCCCCAACTGTTGCAACCCGGCCAGCGAGACTTACTGGTCAATGTAATTTGACAATAAATGGGAATTGTGCTATAATAGAATCTTAGACAGTAAAGAAAAGGACTAGAAAATGCGTACAAAAACTATCATTGACGGATTCAATAACTCACAAAAATTCCGTGTAATTTTTAAAGGTGATGGGTCTGAGAACGATATTGGTATGTATATGACTATCAAGCAAATGACCGAGCAATTCGCTACAGTCACAGCCCGCACACTTTGCTGGGATGCTATGCTTAAATTGTCTTATTTGCGTTATGAAGCCAAACGTAAAAACGAGGTAGTTCCAACAGGTCTCGGTGACACTTTCCGAGGCAAACAAGTCCAAGTTGACTTGGTGTAAAAGGTTGACAATAAATGAGTTTGGGTGTATAATATATCTTATCAACAGTTAATTAAAGGAGTTTTAAAATGGCTAGTCTTCAAACAGTTTATTCACTTGGTCCTGGATTTATTTTGCAATTGGACCCGTTCAGTAATACATTGGATAAGAGGTCAAAACAATTCATGTTTAATGAAATGATGACTGATCCAACAGCAACCTGGACTGGATCAGAAATTGTTGAAATGCGTGAACGGTCTTTGCAGATGTGCGGTACTACATCCGACTCTCCTGAGATTCGTGCTACACGGGATTTCCATCAATATATGGTCCAAGAGGGTTGGATTATAGAGCGGCTTGCGGCTTGACAATAAATGGTTTTGGTGTTATAATATATTCTTAGACAGTTAAATAAAGGACTTACAAAATGGCTACTCGTTCTACAATTGCATTAGAATTCGCTGATGGTACTATTGGTCAAGTATATTGTCATTGGGATGGTTACTTGGCTCACAACGGTAAAATGTTGATGGAGTATTATTCTAATCCCTTCATCTTGCGTGACTTGATTGACCTCGGTGACTTGTCAAGTTTGCGTCCTCAAATTGGAACAAAGCATCCCTTCAGTCACTATGATATGGAAGACATGACATTGGTTGAATACAATAATCTATATCGGGACATGTGTGTATTCTATAGTCGTGACCGCGGTGAAGTAGGTTGCGAGGCTCGCTATTACAATGATATCAATGATTATTTTAATAAGTGCGAACATCAGGAATATGACTATATCCTGCGCAACATTGATGGCAAGGCTGTTTGGTTTGTCTGTGACCACGACGGAGCCTTTGTTACATTAGAGTCTGCAATTATGGACGAGGAAGATCGTATTGCACAAGAAGAAACAGAGGTAGCTTAATATGGAATCAGTAGTAGAAACAACAGTTTGGAATGATGGCAACAATGCTAATCATACATACTTACTTGACGGAAGCAAAATGGTTGCATACATCAAGGTTGGTTCTACTACTCCTCATTACTTCAAAAATCCGATCACAATTGACAAGCGTGGTCGTAAGTTTGTAGCAGTTAAGCCAAATCCTTTCAAGGTAATTAAAGAAAAGAGTACAATCATTAAAGTGTCTGGCAGTAAAGGTAATGTTTACTCTGTTGATACTGATGAAAAAACTTGTACATGCCCGGGATATATGTATCGTGGAACTTGTAAACATATAGCAGAATTAAATGAAAATAGCGTTGTGCAGTGACCTGCATTTAGAGTTTGAAGATATTGACCTTAAGAACACCGGCGGTGCTGAGGTCCTTATCCTATCCGGCGATATTATGTTAGCAGAGGATTTACATAATCATCCTCCTACAGTCTCTAGCCCATATGAATCTTATACTAAATTGGGTACAAGACAAAAAGCCGCACAAAGATTTCGTGCTTTCCTCAGTAGAGTAAGCAATGAGTTCCCTCATGTTGTTTATGTTGCCGGCAATCATGAATTCTATCACGGACGATGGAAAGCTAGTTTAGATCACCTGCGTGAAGCGTGTGCTGTTTACCCCAATGTTTACTTCCTTGAGAACGATATCAAGGTTATCAATGAAGTGTCCTTTATTGGTGCTACATTGTGGACTGATTGTAATAAGGGTGACCCATTAACATTACATGCATTAACTGATATGATGAATGATTACAGAGTTATCCGTAATGATGAGCATGGATATAGTAAGTTACGACCAGCACATACTGTATATCGTCATCAACAAACACTAAGTTATTTGAAACAAGTGTTGGTTGATATGAAGGATAAGAAAGTTGTATTTGTAGGACATCATGCACCTAGTGCAATGAGTACCCATGACAGATATAAGCATAATGTTCATTATGTAATGAATGGTGGTTATCATAGTGAATTGAGTGAATTCATTTTAAATCATCCACAAATTACCTTATGGACGCATGGTCATATGCATGACCCATTTGATTATAATATTGGCACTACCCGAGTGGTATGTAATCCTCGTGGTTACAAGGGTGCTGATCCTCAAGCCGATGTGTTTGAGTTAAAGTTTTTGGACATCTAATTTAAACTAGGTGACCAAAAGATATTGTATATAACTCTTAGTTGTTATACAATAGTAACACGTTGTGAGAACAGCGATTTTTTTAAAGGAAAATAAAATGACATTAACTAAACAAGCACGCCTTATCCAGGCATTTGAGCAAGGTCAAGAATTGACTGCAAAGCAAATTACCCAACGTTTTGGGTTTGCTAATCCAACAGCAACAGTAAGCGATTTGCGCTTGCGTGGCGGTTTGGCAATCTACGCTAACAAGCGTACAAACAAACTTGGTGGTACATACACTAAGTATCGTTTGGGTACTCCTAGTCGTGAAGTTGTAGCCGCTGGTTACAAGGCCATGGCAATGGGCCTTGTTTAATCTCAAATTTGAGATGTGAATAAAGGGTGATTCGTCACCCTTTTTCTGCCTTTATACTTGTGTTTAATTCAGTTGTATGTTATAATAGTCAATCAGATAGGAGATAGTAATGAGTTTATTTCACAAAGTAATGAATAAGTTAGGTCGTTATCGTTTGATTCCTGATCGTAGGACAGGATTAGATTACATGCATCGGTATTATTTATTTCTCAAAGACCGTAATTGGTTCCCCTTCAATGTTACATTGCACAAAATTGTGCGTAGTGATGACCCTATATTTCATGACCATCCTTGGGGCTATATGACTATTGTTCTTAAAGGTGGTTATTGGGAACATACACCAGTGTTTAATGATGATGGCAAAATGCTTACAGAATTTCAAACATGGCGTGGTCCTGGTAGTATCATTAAGCGTGGTGCAGGTGAATATCATTGGCTTGAACTTGACGGTGAGGAACCAGCAACAACACTATTTTTTATGGGTCCACAAAAACGTGAATGGGGCTTCTTAGTAGAAGCAAAGAAAGGTATACATCGTTGGATTAAACATGACCATTACTTGACCGATTGGAAACCCTATCACGAAAAATATGTAATGACTAAAGCTAATAGGAAACAACAATGATTTTAATAAACATAGGAGTAGTATTGTTCTTTGGTTATATATTAGCAACTAAAGATTACAAAGATAGTCCCAAGTGGATGTACTACATGGATGGAATAATTTTTGCAGTTAATTTTGCAATTGTTTTTTTATATATAACTAATATGATCGGAATTTAATGTTTATCTCTCTTACAAATGCCAGTGACGCACACAAAGGCAATAAAATTGCAATCAATATTGATTTGATTTCAACAGTATTCAATACACCCAATCTTGCTAAAAAAGAAGATGGTATAATTGAAAATATTACATATGTATTTTGTCCTCCTCATGGTACATGGGAAGTACAGGAATCATTAGATGAAGTAGTAGCAGAATTAAACAATTTTAGATGGAATAAAAAATGAACGAAGATACAAGAGAAATACTACTAATCTTACAAGAGGAATGTGCCGAGGTTACACAAGCTGTTAGCAAGTGTTTTAGGTTCGGTCCAGATCAAATGAAACCTAATAAGCCAATGACTAATATCCAAATGCTTGAAGAAGAATTGGGTGACTTGCTGGCCATGGTTGAATTGATTACAGATAACAATGTGGGTATTACAGTTGAAGGTTTAGATCAGGCTAAAAAGAATAAGTTTAAGAAATTAAAGAAATGGTCTAACTTAACTATCAATAAATAATATTATGACACTACTTGATATCATTCTTATACTAGCCCTAGGATGGGTTATGGGTGAGTTCTACACAATGTATAAACTACGTAAAAACTTACGTTCATTTATCATTGTTGAAGAAGTAACTAAACCTAATGTTTATAAATTAGAAACAGAATTAGTAGATGATATTATTTTGTTATATGACCGTGAAACAAACGATTTTATTTGTCAAGGTAATTCATTGGAGCAACTAGCACAACTAAGTAGAGAATACAAGAAAATTGAATATGCTACAGTAAAGCACGGAGATTATTTTGTTGCATTTATTGAAGGCAAGGTAACTGAAAAAGTATGAAAATAAATATTGGCAATTACCCTAGAAAAGGTAATCGTAGAAAAATCAATGTACAAATTGATAGATTTGATACTTGGAGTACAGACCACACGCTAGCTACTATTATCTATCCGGCATTAATTCAACTAAAACAAACTAAACAGGGTATCCCCAGTGATTTTGTAGATGTTGGCGGAGAAGAATATAGTACACAACAAAGTTTTGATTTCTATATTGAATCACACGATGAGGCATGGGAAGAAGGTGCTAAACGTTGGGATGAAACACTAGACAAAATGATTTGGGCTTTTCACCAAATTGCATTTGAAGATTATGGTGACAAATATCATCATGGCAAAAGTGACTATGATTGGATTAAAACTGATAAAACATACCCCAATCCTATAACAGGTAAAGTAGAAGATACATTTCAAATGGTTGATAAAGATCCTGACGCACATTGGTATGATGCTGAAGGGCATCAACTACATGAAGATCGTATCCAAGAAGGTTTGGATCTGTTTGGTAAATATTTTAGAGCACTTTGGGATTAATTAATGTTTGATAAAATGGCGCAACAACTATACTTACAAACTCTAGGTAAAGGACAAAAAGATTTTAGTATTAGTAAACAAGAGTTTGATAATTTTTGCAAAGAGTTTCTATTTGAACAAATAAAAGGTGACTATAAACTAGGTGAAGCCTTTTGCAAAAAGTATGACGAGCCAAACTATGTACTAAGTATCTTACCCGATCATAGTGCAAAAATACATATTAAGAAATTCTACGTTAAATGAAACCTAAGTTTATAGACTATTACATGGATATAGCTGAACTAACTAGCAAGCTAAGTTCAGCTATCAGATTAAATGTTGGTGCAGTTATTGTTAAAGGTAACAAGATCCTAGGTACAGGATACAATGGCATGCCAACTGGATGGACTAACGAATGTGAATATAAAGAATACATGCCAGGAGATGCTTGGGATGGACAACTATATCCATTTGAAGAATATGATAGTACAGTAGAAAGTAATCGTAGATATCGGTTAGTTACTAAGGATGAGGTACTCCACGCCGAGATGAATGTAATTTCAAAAGTGTCCGCAAGTACTGAATCTAGCGAGGATGCTATATTATTTGTTACACATGCACCTTGTATCCATTGTGCAAAGGCTATATATCAATCTGGTATAAAACAGGTCTTTTACCGTGACGCATATAGAGATACTAAAGGATTAGAATTTTTAGAACAAGGCAACGTAAGTGTCACCCGATACCCAATACAAAACTAGAATTACAATTGGTTACGGAGAATTAAAACCCGTAATTGATTGGTGTCAACGAAACTGTGCTAACGACTGGGGCTACGATTGTCAAGTACCTGCAGGACGTGATGGTGGATTATATGATTTCTATTTTGAAACTGAATCCGATTACATAAACTTTATACTTTGGAAAAAATGAAATATTATACTTTTTACCGTGAGAACAACAATTTCACAGATATACTAACCGACAATAATATTAAAAAGGTTGTTGATATGAAAATATCATGGCATAGACATTTAATGATTGGTTTAAAAGAAACTACTAATAGCGGAACATTCAGCTATATTACATTAAAATACGGTGATGAGATGATACCAAGTATAACAAAAGACTATAGTCCAGTACCCGGTGTTGATTATGTTCCTAAGAAAGATATCACTAAGTTTGGACCTAAAGATTAATAAAGCATAGATAGCATCTTTGCTTCTGGAATACGAGTTTTAGTATTCTTTGAACCCAACAGGACTACGGTCCTGATTCCATTTGCTGTATCCATCATCATAACAATACAGCCACCTGCTTTATTGATAAAGCCAGTTTTACTTACTAAGAATTTATAACCATGTCCTACTAAAGTATTAGTGTTCTTAAATTCTGCTGTTTTCTTCTTACCAATACTCCAACGTACAGCATCCATATTACTTGCTTCTACTATCAATGGATATGTACTGGCTGCAAATACAAGTTTAATTAAGTCATGTGCTGTACTAACATTAGTATGCATCCTACCGGTAGGATCGGTGAAGATTGAGTTATCCATTTGTAATGATGCCGCTTTATAATTCATAGCATCAATACATTTGTTATATCCACCTGGATAGTAATCACATAATAGTTTAGCGGCATTGTTATCTGATTTAACGATTGCCAAATCTATTAGTGTTTCTCTTGTTAGAAGTTTATTGTACAGTTTCTTTGGGATGATTTCAGTTAATGATTGACCACTATCTAATACTACCATAGCAGTCATTAGTTTAGTGATACTAGCTATGCTACGTACTTCGGACATATTAGAGCCTTCTAGTATTTTACCATTACTATCAGCTACTAACCAAGCTTGTGCTGTTAGTGGATCGGCGTATACCGAAGATATTGTTAATGCTAGAATTGTTATTAATTTTTTAATCATATACTTGTACCTGTCTTGTAGCTGATTAGTTTAATATCAGTTCCCATACCAACGATACAGCTAATATCTTTTGTAGTAGCGACTATTGTCCAATTTTTATCAGTTGAGTTCATCCAAACACTGAGAGTTGACCTAGCTATATCTGTTGCCTTACCAGTAAGTAGAGGCATTTCTTTATATTTTTCTCTAAGACTTTTAAAGAGTTCTTTTGTGTTATAGCAGGGTAATTCTGCTTCTATAGTGTCTTTTAGTTCTTGTGAGTAGGAGCATGTTGATATTCCTAAAGTTAGTAGTATTAGATAAAGTGATTTCAATATATTCTCCTATTCGTTATAGTATATCATACAACTAGAGAATATACTAATCAGATTTACCCTTAGAAGGTTATTGAACCAGAACTAGTCCATTGATATACTCTATATCCACCTGAAACTGTTATTGTCGGAGATCCAGTAGTACTTGTTGCGGCTGCATATGTATCTGCATAGCGAATGATTACTATACCGGAACCTCCATTACCACCTGTTTGCGGTGAAGAATTGCCACCGCCACCTCCACCTCCACCGGTATTTGATGTGCCCGCAGTTCCTACTGAATTAGCAGCACCACCGGCGCCACCGCCCCCTGTTCCCCCCGACCTAGAAACTGAGCCTCCGCCAGAGCCTCCGCCCGAGTAAGTTACTGATGAACCAGAGATTGAAGATGCTGTACCAGCACCACCTTGGCCGCCAAATGAACTATTTGTTCCTACTGCGCCGGCACTAGTAGCACCACCACCTCCACCGCCCGTTGAGGTGGTGTTTTGGACAGTACCAGAAGCTCCATTGGTTCCTTGTGCTGGAGAAACAGATGGAGTATTTCCAGTACCACCGCTACCTGCAGTACCGCCTGCGTCAGTTCCACCGCCACCGCCACCAGATCCGCCACTAGCACCAGATTCTGCTGTTGGAGCAGCAAAATTTCCACCATATCCGCCGCCGGCAGAGGTTATAGAACTAAAAACAGAATTAGAGCCGCTTGTATGTGCAGGACTTCCTGCACCATTACCACCCGTTCCTCCAGCGCCAACTGTAACTGTAATAGCAGAGCCAGAAGTTACAGACAATCCAGTATTTGTTCTAAAACCACCTGCACCACCTCCACCAAGGGCACCTCCACCGCCGCCACCAGCAACAACAAGATATTCTACTGTAGGTGTAACTGACGGACCATCACTTCCGGTTATACTAAGTCCACTGGTAAAAACTATTCCACTACTTATTTGCATTGTATTTCCTTTATGGTTAAAACACCATTAATATGCTTATATTTATCTTTAAGTTACTTACATTCTTTGTTATTTTTAACAAACCAATAGTGTTTCTGTAACTCTCTTAATACTTCACTTTCCGGCTGTTTAAACTGTCTTGCAGCCATCTCAACAAAGTCTAACCAACGAAAATCATACTGGTCATTACCCTGGCACCATTGTTGGTACATTGTATGTAGTTCTCTTCCCGTCATTTTTTCTTTTTTTCTTGTTCTGCTAACTTAGCTTTTACGCCAGTTACTTCAAGTTTTGTCTCTTTTAATAGTTTTTCTGCTATAGGGCTTGAATGATGTGCATGTAATTTTGGGGGTGTTTTTGTTCTGGGTTTATGCTTGAACCAACTCATAGGCTTACTCCTTCAGATTGGGTATAAATATATATTTAATTGAACAAATTCAATAAAATAGCATAATACTAAAGGAAACAAAATGGCAGAAGTAAAAACATTATCACGCAGTGAACGTGAAGCACAAATTAAAGATAGAGCAGGATGGGTAATTACTGTCATTGCACTATTATTAGCAATTACAACCTATATGTCTAGTGGATTTAGTGGTAAAATATTAAGTAACACTATCAAAGCAAATGATACTTGGAACTTTTACCAAGCAAAATCTATCAAGCAAAGTATTGCTGAAGGGCAATTAGAAGCTACTACCGATATAAAACGTAAAGAAATATTACAAGCTAAGATTGACCGTTATGAAAGTGATCCGGCTAAAGGTGAGGGCAAGAAAGAGTTAATGGCTAAAGCATTACAGATTGAAAGTGAACGTGATGAAGCCAAAAAGCATACGCCATGGTTAACATTTGCCGCAATGGCATTTCAATTAGCTATTGTGTTATTATCTGCTAGTATTCTAGCTGTAGATAAACGTATGTATTGGGGTAGTATTGGAGTTAGTATATTTGGTTCATTACTATTAGCCCAAGGCATTTGGCTTATTATACCGTTTGTGATATAATAGCTAAATGAAACTTAAGGAATTGATGGAAAATACAAACAAAAAGATGCCGCATCTATACTTAGATATGGATGGAGTACAAGCTGATTTCTTTGGGGCTTGGGCCGCAAAACATAATGTTGGTAATTACAAAGAGATTCCTGATACTGAAACATCAATAAATGAGTTAGCTTCAAGTAGCCCTGAAGAAGTATATAAGTTTTTTAGAGAACTAAAACCTCTTCAAGGCGGAGGCAAAGTTGTACAATGGTTAAATCAACATAAAATTCCATATACTGTATTAAGTGCCCCATTACGTGGACCATATGCTAGTGCTAGTGTAGAAGCTAAAAAAGATTGGTTAGATGAACACAATCCAAATGCTACACAAAATGCTATCTTTACTCAACATAAACACAAATACGCATTGAGTAATAGTGAGCCAAATGTCTTAGTAGATGATTATGGTAAGTATTTAAATCTTTGGAGTAATGCAGGTGGCATTGCTGTTAAGCATGAGGATGAAAATACTGAGCATACTATTAATTCACTAGAAAAGATTTATGCCCCCTATCTAACTAGATAAGTATTGATATGAAGAAACTTGGCAAAGATTTAGTTCGTTATGAAGTAATTACACATGAAGATCCTGAAACAGGCGATTTAATGTTGCCTATACCACAACAATTGTTAGATGAATTAGGCTGGCGTGAGGGTGATGAGATTGAATTTGCTATAGATGAGAAGGGCAAATATATCTTAAAACGAGCAAACAAATGAGTTATCCAAATTATAATAACACTATGATAGGTGATTCTTTCAATACGGTTACCACCGGTACAGTTACTATACCTAATACTACTTCAAATGGGATATATTGGGGTTTAAATGGTACCTCAAACGTTATTTCAACTGATCCTAGCCTTAAAGGTAATTCTCTATCTGTAAAGGGTAATGCTGATTTTGAAGGTGAAGTAACTATCAAGGGCAAAAGCCTTACTGATATGTTTTCTAAGATTGAAGAACGATTAGCGATTCTTCACACCAATCCCGAACTAGAAGATAGATGGGATGAACTAAAAGAATTGGGTAAACGCTATAAAGAATTAGAAGCCGAGATCATAGAAAAAGAGCGTGTTTGGGCAATATTAAAGAAGTAAAAACTTGACAAATAATCCATATTTTGCTATAATTATAACTGTTTAATAACTATGACCCACACATCATGACCATGCATTTAGAAGGACCCTGGCTTAATACCGGCGGTAAACGCAAAGGCAAAATTAAGTTTCGCAATAGCGCAGAGGCACAAAAAGCCCGTCAGCTTGATGCCGACTGGAAAGAACTACAAAAAAAATGGGAAGTTGATGCGGATGACAAAAAGCGCAAACGTGCTTTAGCGGCAGAACCATTACAATATACACTATCTGCACCCGTAGGTCGTGAGTCTGTACGTATTAACAGTTTAGATACAGGTCACAAAGGTGCGGTACGCACTAAAGATATTCCACAATATACAGGTAATAAAATTATTGGGATTGGCACTATGCATAAAAGTAATGCTGTGCCGGTCTTTAGTGATGAAGAGGCTAAAGCAATTAGCACAATGCGTAGGAATTAAAAAGGAGCGTAAAGCAAAACACATGGCAAAAGAAGAAGGTTTACGAATGGATGGTACGGTAACAGATGTGTTACCCAATGCCATGTTTCGTGTTAAAGTAAATAACACAAATGTAATAGGTTATATCTCTGGCAAGATGCGCCAGCATGATATTAAAATTTTGTTAGGGGATACGGTTTTAATAGAATTTTCACCGTATGATTTATCCAAGGGAAGAATTGTCAGACGGCTTTAAATAATCATTTTCCCATATAAAAACTAAATTATATCCTGCTTTTTTAAAAATTTCTAATCTTACAATAGTACCTTCATATAGTTCCTTAAAGGTATGTTTATTATGCGAATTAATTTTTTCTGGGTGATGTACTTTTGGATTTCCATGCCAATAATCACCTAAAAATTCGTAAATGGTATTTGAATTAATATCATATCCATCTACTTTATATCTTTTTTCATTAATTGTTATCCAATATTCTCGGTCTACTATATTCAAAGAATCAAGCCATTGTTGTGACATATTTGAAATAGGACCGGAGCCGCACCTTTGGCACCCATTTCCTCTTTTATGAATATCAGCACTTTGTTTAAATACACCATGTATTGGACAAACTATTTCCATCAAATCTGTTATCCCGGTATATGATTCAACAATATATTGATATTTGTTTTGATGTATTTTTTTTGCTAATATTAAAAATTTATCAAATGCTTGTTTTGAATGGTTTTTTCTTCTGTTAATTGCGCCACATACTGGGCATCCGTTTTTACCTTTAACGTGGTCGTGAGGTCTCTGTTCAAATATTCCGTGTTCTGAACAACCAATTTTTATTTTGGTATGTGCATTCACATACAATGATTTAGAATAATCATATCTACTACCATGCACAGATGTGGCTCTGTTTAAAAATTCTGATTGTTTCATTCTTTTAGCTTCAGAAATTCTTTCTCCCCTAAATTTATATTTTTCATCCATAATAGTTAGATTTCACTCCTTATAATTTATTTATGTCCTTTTATTAAAAATGAATAAATATATGTATGAGAGATATAATTCAATTACTTGAGGATAAAGCTAAACCTCAAGACATAGAAATCATACCACTAAACTTCACTGCGAGTGAGGTTAAACCTGTTTTAAGCCAGGATACCCTTGACCTACATTATGATAAACTAGCTAAGGGCTATGCCGAACGTTATAACAAGGGTGAGGGTGACAAAGATTTCAACTATGCAGGTGCTTTCTTGCATAACACATTATTCCCACAATTCCGTGAAGTTAGAAATAACAACAAGCCAAACGGCCCTATGTTAGGTTTTATCAACAAACATTATAAAACATATGACGATATGAAGTCTCAGTTTGAAATTGAATTCATGAAGTTAGAAGGATCTGGATGGGTATACTTAGCAACTGATGGTAAGATTAAAACAATTAAGAACCATGCAGTACGTAATGATATATTGTTATTAGTTGATAGATGGGAGCATGCCTGGATATTAGATTATGGTAGTGATAAGCAAAAGTATCTAAAAGAACAATGGAAAATCATCAATTGGAATGTAATTAACACAAGATGGGGTAAGAGTTTATGATAGCAATAACAGAGAATGCTACTATAAAGATAGCTGATATTTTAGCAGAGGAAAACAATCCAAAAGCTAGAATTCGTGTATTTGTTCAAGGTGGAGGATGTAGTGGAATGCAATATGGTTTTACTATAGATGAAGAACAAAATGAAGATGATTTTGAGATACCTGTAGGGTCATTAAGTATGTTGGTTGATAGCATATCAGCACAATATTTACAGAATGCCAGCATAGATTATGTTGAAGATTTGAACGGTTCGCAGTTCAAAATCAGTAATCCTAATGCGGTAACAACATGCGGATGCGGGAGTAGTTTTAGTCCATCCTGACGATATTACATTTAGTCCTTATTGATAAATACATAATAAGGATTAAATTATGGCAATTTCAGGACTACAAGTAATTAATATTGGATTACAAAACGAATCTACGGGTAGCGACAGCCTATACACAGCATTTAATAAGACAAAAGACAATTTTGCAACACTATTTACGGATGCTAGCCCATACGATACATTTACCGGAAACACCGGAATTACAGTAAATGCTAACAGTACTGCAGGCACAGTAGATATAATTAACACGGGTGTAACTAACGTCAGTTTCACAAGTAATAATTTAACAATTACCGGTAGCCCAGTAACAACTACAGGAACAGTAACTGTAGATTTACCCTCAAATGTAAGTGTTTCAGGACAATTGTTATTGAATAGTAGTGAGAATTTATCAAGCGGATCGGCTGTAAATGTTGCGGTTACTGCTAGTTATTTTACAACAACAACAGCAAGTACAGCGACATTAGCTATTGGTACAGCAGGACAAATTAAAACGTTTATGATGTTCAGTTCGGGTGGCAATATGGTTGTCACCGTAACCAATCCAGGATGGGGTGGTTCAGGCACAATGACATTTAGCAATACCGGCGACGCATGTACATTACAATATATAGCAAGCAAATGGTTCTGTGTAGGTAATAACGGTGCAGTATTTGCTTAAAGATATCAGGAAATAAAAATGACAACAACAATTAAAATTACAGAATTAGTAGACATTGGTGCAAACTTAGCAAGTTCTACAGTACTACCAGTAGTTAATATGTCGGGTACGCCTACAACACAGAAAACTGTTATGGCTAATATTGCTAATTTAGTACTTGCAGGTGCTGGTGGAAATTATGTTGCGGCTGCCAAAGCTACAACAGCAAATACAGTAACAACTAATGCACAACCAAATATAACAAGCATAGGTAATTTAACTGGCTTGACTGTAAGTAATGCAACCGGTGTTGTTAACTTTAGTAATACTGCTAATGTAACATTAGGAGCGGTAGCTAATTTACATATAACAGGTGGTAGTAATGGTCAAACATTAACTACAAATGGTAGTGGTAATTTAAGTTGGACAACTGTTTCTGGTGGAAACGGTATACCAAGTGGCACTAATACACAAATTCAATTTAATGATGTGGGGGCATTTGGTGGTAATACAGGATTTACGTTTGACAAAACAACTGGCGTATTTGCTACACCGTTTGCCAATGTTTCCGGAGTAGCTAACATTGTAGGTGGCGGTGCAACTGTAGCCACAAAATCAGTTCTTAATGTTGATTCTACATTTGGTAGTAACTCCTCATCAGATCCGGCTAGCGCACAAGCTATTCGCGGACGAGTGACAGGTAGTAATTTAACTCAAACACGTAACTATGTTACAGGTGTAACTGGTCAATATTTAGTTACCGGTACTAATGCTAGTGAGTTTATTAAAGCAGGCGTACTTGGTGTAGTGGGTGATCAAACTACAACAGCAGATGGTGCTGTTGTTGCATATTTAGATGGTGACGGTGGATTAACTACTGCAAATGCAGCCTATGCTGTAAGTATGAAAAATTCAACCCCTAATTCAGGATTTAATTACGGATTAGACTTGCAATTTATTAGTTTAAATTTGGGAGGAGTTACTACTTCTAAATTCAAACAAGCAGATATTCGCTTTAATAACGGTGTAACCCTTGTAGCTAATACGGCTGGAAATATTTCTATCAATGCTAATGTTACAGTAGGTAATATTATTGCTACTAACATAGGCAACATTGCTAACATTAACTTAACTGGTAATAGTAGCAATGTATTATACGGCAACGGAGTATTTGCGGCAGTAGCAGGTGGTGCTAACACAGGTAATATAGGTTTTGATGACACGGTCATTTATTCTAATACTGGTGTTGTTGTAAACAATTCAGATTTAGGTAATGGTCAAACTGCCGGAATGTCAATTCCTGTACAGGGAGATGGTAATGCAGTAGCATTATATAATACTTATGGTAATGTTAATTTACTAGCAGGTAATATTGGAAATAGCCAATCTGTACAGACATGGTCATTTGGCGCTAGCGGTAACCTAACACTACCAAGTAATACATTTGCAGTTAACTATGCTAATGGTACTCAAGTATCAATCGGTGGTAATACAGGCAATGTTACATTCAATGATATCAATATTATCGGTGACGGTAACTTAAAACTACAACCAGACCCTGCTGATGCTGCCGCATATGTAAATATTTACTTGACCGGGGCCGCGGATATACATATGGCAGCCGGTGCCGCTGGTGCTAATTTGATTTTAGGTACAGATGAAGAAGCCAATATTGCTGTTTTACAGGGCGGCAATGTGGCCATACAGGCAGGTAATGTCAGTGGCACAAAGACTTGGAACTTTGATACTACTGGTAACTTGACCTTGCCATTAAATAGTGTTGTTTATGAAACTAACATTCCAGACCAATCACTTAGTGGTAGTGCTATTGCTTTAAAACCAGCAGGTGGAACTACTGCCAATCAACAGTTATTAATATATCCAACAGCGAATGACGGTGACCATATACATATGACAAGTGGCAACTTGTATGAAACAGAGTTGTTCTTAGGTAGTGATAACTTATATGTTAAGTTAGCAAATACAGGTAATGTTGTTATCAACAGTAATGATGGTAATAGTAATACTGCTATGTGGACATTTGGAACAGATGGTAACTTATCAGTGCCCGGCGATTTAATAGGTCCAGCTAGTGCTAACTTTACTATATACGCAAATGCAGGTGTGCATGATTTTATATTTGCCCAAGATGGAACATTCTATGCTCCGGATACAGTTGTATTAGGTGGTAACACTATCTATATTGGTCCAGGTGCTAACACATTGGCTGGATTAGAACATGCAGTAATGATTGCAAGTAGCAATCATAATGCTTATATACAAGCTGTTATTAATAATGTATCTGACAACGGTAGTGCAGACTGGGTAGCACAAGGTCGTCTTGGTGATGATACTGGTGGTTGGGCTGATATGGGCTTTACTAGTGGTGGATTTGGTGATGCCAATTATACTATTACAGGCCCAGGAGATGGATATTTATTCGTAGAATCATATGCTCCTGGACAACTTATTACAGGACCCAAAGGTGGTAATTTAATATTAGCAACAGGAAGTCAAGGTACAACAAAAGACATTATCTTTGGTACAGGTGGATTCTTAACAGGTAATATATTTGGTAGAATATCACATGCTAATAATTCTTTTGAGTTATCACGTGCTGGTGCAACTATTAAATTCCCTGATTCTACTGTACAAAATACAGCGTGGACCGGTAATGTAGCAAGAATAGCTAATGGTAATAGTAATGTCAATATCGCAACTGCTAATGGTAATGTAACTATAGCGGCTGTTGGTAACACTACAATGACAATAACCGGTACTGGTGCTAATATCACAGGTACTGCAAACATTAGTGGTAATGTAAACACTGCTGGACAATTAAGCGCCACAGGTAATATTACTACATCAGGAAACTTTGTTGGTAATGGTGCGGCATTAACCAATGTAACTGTAAATGTAGCTGGTAACATTGTTGGTACACAATCAAATGTAACCTTGGTAGCCGGCTCATACAATTGGACATTTGACAACACCGGCAACTTGAAGTTGCCTGGCAACACATTTGCCGTAAACTATGCCAACAACACACCGGTGGATGCGGTCACACGGTTTTCAGGCACTTGGACGGTGCCTACAGGCAACAGCACCCAGAGTTTTACTGTGGGTTCCAGCGAGACTTATCAAATGTGGGTTGATTGCAATATCCCCAATGGTATCTTGGTTTGGAATGCCACAGCCACTGTTACCAACACCAATGTGCCTGTTGTGGGTGCTCAGTATGCCTGGGTCTACAACGGTGGTGGCACACCCATAGACTTTACCAGTATACCCAATCAGTTTGTAGGTACAGCAAATGCCATAGTTCGTAGTAATACCGCTCCAAGTGCAACTACTAATAGATTTGACTTTGGCATCAACAACACTAGCGGCGGTAATGTCACTGTTCGTTACGGTTGGATAGCAATCAGTTAATGGATCAACTATGATAATACAAGGTGTAACTCTTAAAGGCGTAACTGTAATTGATAGTATTGTATCTAGTGGACTACAATTGTATCTTGATGCAGCCGTATCTGCAAGTTATGCGGGTTCAGGTACCACTTGGTATGATCTAAGCGGGCAAAACAACAATGTTGTAATGCAGAACTCTGGCAATATCTCATATACTAGTTCGGGCGGTGGATACTTTACTTTGTCTAGCAACGGCTATTTTAACAAAGCAACCACTACAGGTATTCCTATAGGCACAAGTGCATATACTATGAGCGTATGGGTTCAGTGGCCCACAGGCACTTGGCCCACTTTTGGGGGCATGATTGGCATAGGTAATTCAAGTATTGTTAATCAAACCAATCAACTTAGAACCACTGGTACAAATACTTTAATAAACTACTGGTATACTAACGATCTAGCCGCAACCAGCACAGTCAGTCCTGCATCACAGTGGGTTAATATTGTAGCGCAATGGGACGGAACTACTAGAAAAATTTGGGTCAACGGCACACAAGTTGCGTCAGCCGCTGCCAGTGGACTCAATGTATCATCAAGTCTACTACAAGTTGGTGCTACCAATGTCGGCGGAACTGAAACCTTAAAGGGCAACATTGGTCAGGCATTAATTTACAATCGTGCTTTATCATCAACAGAGATTCAATCAAATTACACAACCATAAGAACTAGGTATGGTGTATGAAGATAAATAAACAAAAGGATATAACATGGCAATAGTAATAGAAAACGGAATAAACGTCGGTGGCGGAATAGTAATTGGCGCCGGTACACCCGTTGCATCATTCTCACTAAGTTCAACAGACTTTACTGTTTCCTATGGAGGAACCTATATAACCCCTAACGGTAATACAGGATTTACTACTACTGGACAAAGTGGGCCAGGAGAAGCAGTTTGGACTCCTAGTTTAAGTTTAAACAACGGCGGTAGTCCTGCCAAACTTGCTGAGATTCGTGCGTACTGGGCTAGTAATGGATTGAATCCTGATACTAATGCTTATATGTTCGATGTTACCTGGGGAGCCGGTAGCACACTTGCCTCTGGTGTGGTTATTATGTGTCTTTATGACTACGGCGACAATAACGTATTTTTGAATATGGGTGTGGTTGATACCGGTAATCCTATCTGGCAAACTTCTGGAACCAATTACTTCAACGGTCCAATTTACACATTGGCAGGCACTTGGAACTTACCTGCTACATTTACCGTAATCAAACCACTCATTGTCAACGGAAACCAATGGTGCTAAATGATTGTTCACCGACCAGCTGACACCAGGGGCAATCCTAGAGCAGATTTTATAAACAGTTACAGGACGTTTAGCTTCCCAAGTTACTTTGATGCTCGCTATATGAACTTTAGTGACCTTCAAACTATCAATGACGACCGTGTTCAGTATGCTTGGCAAGTGCCTTGGCATGAACATAAGAACATGGAAATATTTGGTTATGTTGTAGAAGGTAGTAGTCATCATGTAGATAGTTTAGGAAATGATGTTGAAGTACCGGCCGGTGGTGTTCAACGAATGAGTGCAGGTAAAGGTATAAGTCATACTGAAGGCAATACCGCAGACACACCTAATCGTTATCTACAACTTTGGATTAGACCTAATCTGTTTGATACTGAACCAAGACACAACTGGTATCAGTTTACACGTGAAGATAAACTAAACAAGTTCTGTAATATTACAGAGAAACTCCCAATCAAACAAGATGCCAAACTACTAGCCGGTATTTTTACAAATGATTACACATACAACATAGACCCTACACGCAAATACTATATGTATATCATTACAGGGACAATAACAATAAATAATATAGAATTAATTGAAGGTGATGGTTTAAGTTTTAGTGAAGAATCAATCATCACAATAACCAATACAAATGAATCTGAAATAATTTTATTTGATTTACAATAAAGGAAAATTATGCCAAAACAAGATCCACGCACAATCATAAACACTAACGAGGATCATACCTTTAATCCACCTGTCAGCAAAAAAGTTATACCTAGGACACTTGACACATTTTCATTAATATGGAAAGCTGATAAACTAGACCACAGAGATTACAAATATCAAATAACACAGAAAACAGTTATTGACATTGTTGATTTAAGAAGTCATTGTAGCCCGATTGAGAATCAAGGTACACTAGGTAGCTGTACCGGTCAATCTATCGCAGGTGCAATAGAACTACTAAACAAACGTAATGGTAAACCAACTGATGTTAGTAGATTGTTTATATACTACTATGAACGATTAATAATGGGCACGATTAACTATGATAGCGGTGCATTCATACGTGATGGAATCAAAGCTACAAACAAGTATGGTGTTAGTTTAGAAACTTATTGGCCATATAATATTAATAAGTTTAAACAAGAACCAATCAATGAGGCAAAGAGTGACGCATTGAATCGTAAAGTAACACGATACGAAAGAGTGGAAGATTTTAATGGATGTATTGACGCATTAACGAACGGCTATCCAGTTGTGATGGGCTTCTATGTGTATGAAAGTTTCATGTCAGCTACTGTTGCTAGAACTGGTAATATGCCTTATCCAAATAAAAAACGTGAAAAGCTATTAGGCGGACATGCTGTATTACTTGTTGGATATGACAAAACTAAAAAAGTGTTTATTGTCAGAAATAGCTGGGGAGAAGCTTGGGGTGATAGAGGTTATTTTTATATGCCATTTGACGTAATTAAACCTGATATGAGTAGTGACTATTGGGTTATCAAATCTGTTAACAATCCGTAAAAAAGCCCCAATTAAGGGGCTTTATTTATTTCATCTTCTCTAGCATATAAGTTGTGAATTTGTTTTCACACATTGCCGGAATCTCAACAAATGGATCCTCAAGAAAGAATGGACAACCTGTTTTCCATTTACCATGCTTCTTAAAAAATTTGAATTCCAGCAAATCTTTTCTATCTGCAGGATTAAATTCTCTACGAGGGTTAAACGAGCGACGGAATGTAGATAGATTTAGGTTCATATTTGTAGGGCCGAAGCCCTGTTAATTATTCAGCAATAGCAGACAATACATCTTCTGCGGACACTTTTGCTTTTTTAGCACGAGCTTTGATAGCATCAATGCTAGGCTTTGATTTAGAAGCTTTTACTTTAACTTCACCTTTACTTGCTTCTTTTGTTTTATCTTCAAGTGTATCAGCAATAGTTGCCTGATCTGACGCACTAGCAAACTCAGGAAGTGTTGCAAGATACTTTAATGCTTCTACTTTTGTCATTTCTGACGGCAACTCAACAAAGTCTACACGACTAGCACCACCTTTAGTGAATTGCTTAATACGACGGACCATGTCATCTGTGAAACGAACTTTAGCGTTACCATTGTGAATAGTAATACCAGCGACTTTGAAAGTTTGATTAGAATTAGCCATTATGTTTCCTTTAAAAAAAGCTAAGTTTAAAAATGTACTGATATCACTCAGCACTGATATAATGATAACACAATAGCCATTTGTTGTCAACCATTGTGTTACCCATTATTTGATTCATTGAACAATATATGGACTGTTCCATTTGCCAATGTTAACATCAACATAGTATGCCGTGTTAAAATAATCTGTCATTGCATCCGATTCGTCATACCAATCGGCAGCTTTTAACGCCTGAAATGCCTCGGTCAAGAATTCCTTAGCAACACCATCATAGTGATCCTGGAACCAATATTGATTCACCTGATCGTATCCATTTGTATTGGGTTTGAACCCACGAGCCACTTGATAAAAATCATTGCCACAAACCTTGTTGCTATTGCCAATAAAGTCAATAGCACCGGATTTGAGGGTCAATACGATGGTCATGTGATTACGAACCGACAAAGATCCTTTAACCTTGTACTTAGCCAAGATAGGCTTAAGTGCTTGTGTAATCTTTGCTTTGCGTTCCTGATTCATGTAAGCCATTTGTTAGTCCTTTGTTTAACTGTCTAAGATTCTATTATAGCACCAAATCCATTTATTGTCAAATTTAGGAGTTGACTGTTTTGTACGGGCTAAACAGTTCCCTATCCTGTAAGGAATCGGACACTTCATAAACCCAAGTGACAGGCACTTCAAGTACAGCGGAGATAGTTGCAGGGTGTGTGCCTTGACCCAACATTTCAACGATATCAATTTCCAAATCACTCATTTTGTTTTTCCTACTTTAAACAATCCACCTAAAATTACTACAGCTAACCAAGACTCTAATGAGTACTTAATAGCTAATGCCGGGAACAATACGTTCAACGACCAAATAGTCAGTAACGGGCCAATTGCAACGAGGGCAATAACGATAACGATTCCGACAAAATAACTCATAAAACCTCCAACATGTTAGCGGGCACTCTCCAACTACGGAACTGACCCGGTTGATCTACAATTACAAATTTACGATTGATTTTCTTTACAACACCAGAGATTGTACCACGGGTTGAACTAGTAAATTTAACATTGGATCCAATCGTCAATGCCGATTTGTTTCGTACCACTAGTTGGGCACGAGCAAAACGAATAGCATCATTGATACTGTTCAATTCTTCATTAGTAAGATCACCCTGCATGATAGCAGTATTAATTTGCTTAATGTTCATAAGAACTCCTTTTGACTGAATAAGACTCTATTATAGCACCAAAACCATTTAATGTCAAATTTTGGATGACAATTTATCCAAAGTTTCTTTAGACTCAAGCCTGCTCAAAACAAGCCCATAAATAGAATAAAACATAAATCCGAAAAATGCTGTACCAGTAATGTATACTAAAGTATCTCTATCAAGTACAGAAATAAGATATGCAATTAGTACTGATCCTAGTACGGTTCCGACAATGATGGCCAGTGTTTGAAGTAATGCTTTTTGTTTAAGTGACATTTTTGTTTCCTTTTAATGATTCAATATAAGTATTGTAGCACCAAATCCATTTATTGTCAAATTTTGGTGTTATTTTACATTTAAAAATTCTTTAATTTTTGATTCCCAGGATGGGTCTGCTAGTGCTGAATGTGACCGTACGGATGAGGTAACGGTTGTATAATTGTTACGATTTGTACATATATGACTAACTCCGGGTCGGGTTAATAATGGATCATTCCGTGAAACCAAATGTAAATATTGTACTTTGGCATTACGCTCATTTTCTATAAGAGGTACACAACTCATAGAATGAATGATGGCCTTTGACACTTCGTCCTGCAATAATTGTACTACCATTCCACCTTCACTGTGACCAGTCGCATATATGGTAGTTATTCCATTGGCTTTAAGAACATTTATGTGGTTTACTAATTCCAATAATCTAGGTGGTATTCGTTTATAGGGATCTGCGTGATAACTAAATCCTCCGGAGGATGAACATGATGCACTTGCATCACCTCTCTTGTGAAAATTAAGCATTACAAAGTTAAAGCCTAACCCTGTATAGAAATTTTTTAATGTAGTATCATCACCCCAAATACCTGAACAGCCATGCGAATGAATGACTGTTGGTTTTGTTTTATCAACTGTTTTAATAAATGTATCAAAATCAGTACCGGAATCAAAAAATGAACTTTTTGTATAATAGGTTGATCTTAAATGTGAACTATTAATTATAGTATCACTAATATCATAGTCCTGAGCCATGGCCGAAATTGAGGCAATTATTGCCAACAATAATGTTATGTAGGATTTCATATGTTTACCTTGTTAAATTTCAGTGCGGTTTGGATGCTTAGGTTTACGATTGTACAGACCTTTTTTAGATTGTACAACCTTAGGTTTGAACGGTGTGTTGCAAGAAAACAACACTCTATGTGCCCGATGTTTGGGCTGTTCAATAATGAATGATAGTATTTTTTGTTTCATAATGCATATTATAACATAGGAAACGTATTTATGTCAATTTTTGGCAGTAGTGTCAGGATCTAAGCACCCAAATACAACGACTGGAATAGTTCCAAAAGGTGGGGGTAATAATACGGTAATAGCAAACCATGAATTGATTCCAGCATCATTACAACGCCTAATTGTGGTTGCAATCCATAACCAACATGATAGTACACTACCTACACATAATATTGCCAGTGAAGTAATCCATCCGAGTAATCCTATTACTACAATAGTAAAGGGTAAACTTAATACAAATACTATAAAAGCCAATGTACTAGTAAGACCTAATAGGGCCCAACTAATTAAGTATACACCCCAATATTCACTACGAGTACTAGTACCGGTAAAGGCAAAGTATTTTTTATATTGTTCTAATTTGTTTATCACATTATCATCCTTATTAATCCCACACTATCAATTGTCACAAGTAACAAGTAGTTAGCCAACATCCCAAAAGATTTCCTAGTAAAACTAGCCCAAGCATAGAGACTACAGCCGAAGATCCAAATAGGGTACAAAGCAAGTAAAGGCGGATTGGGGACTGTGAGAGCCATGGTAATTGAACACCCAATTGAAATGCCCCAAGCAAGCAACTCAATGATAAACCTAATAGGATGAGTACGGTAATCATCTTTGATCCAATTAAAAATTCCATAAAAAATATCGTTCATATGAATATTGTAACATATTGAACAATATCACACAAGACATTTTGGTTACTGTGTACAAGTTCGTTCTCTATATATTTTTCCATCTGATGTTTGTACCTCTTTCCAATCGGTACATGTTACATTAGCTGGCACAGTTTGCTGTTGTATAACTACCGGCTGTTGTTGTACAATAACTTGTTGACGACCTAATTCATAACCGATCGCTCCTACAACTACAGGAGCTACCCACCAACCTACTCCAGGACCACGATAGTAACCACCGTGACGTAAACCGTGTCCATGATAGTGTTGTGCCATTGCTGTTCCGGTTACCGCTAGTAATGATAATGCTAATAGAATTTTTTTCATAACTATCTCCTATACTTATATAACGTTTTACACTAGTGTTTCGTTGACTTTATGTTTGTCAACCACTTCTTGTAAAATACTCTCTATCATCTTATTTAGCGTAATATCACGTTTATGTGCTTCCATAGCCAACAAATATACTTCATGTTCATTTAAATCTAATTCAATTTCAACACGGTTATCATTTTCCATTTTTCTCTCCATAATGTTTTAATAGTGGTGCAATGTTATTTTCATAAATTTGAGCCATTGTATTATATAATCCGTTGCGTTCTTCCGGTGTCATGCCTGCACACCATGATGGACTATTTGGGTCTTTATCTAAACCATAATCTTGCCGATATGTATAACACATATCAGTTATAATTTGTTCTTTACTTTTCATATTCTTCTATTCTATATTGACTGAAAGGATAATTCTCATGTAGCCATTCAATCATACCTTCTTCGTAGGGTAGAAAGACTGTACGAGCTTTATTAGTTATATAAAGTATCATTTGATTTTAACATTCATTTTTTTTAAAATAACTTCACCATATGTGCCACCGCCCTGTTTATATACATCCTTAACTTCTTTGGCACATTCACGTACAACTAATTCATAAAACTTTTCTAGTTCTTTATCATACGGGCCAGCCCAATCAATCTTGCCTGCACCTGGCCCCCATGATTCATTGGCCCAAGTAACAAAGCCAGCCTCTTTGGCAATATCTTTAATTTTTTTATTCATTAATCAGCCCCCAATAATACATTACTTATGCCGTAAACCAATCCGCATCATCTTTCAATTCAATAGATTCATCTCCGTCATATTCGTTTACTCTAAACATTGCACCTTCAGGTATCCATGCTACTCTCAAATCATCCATACCACCAATAAATATTTTAGGATATTTTAGTGTAACATATGTTTTCAATTCATCCCATTTATTTTCTTCTACTAACTTAACGATAGCAGGATCAAATAATATTTCAGGATGGTCGTGATTCCACGTATACCATCCCGAACCGTAGTCGGGACTATACAATACAGCAACCATTCCATCTCTAACTAATTTGTTCATTCTTCAACTCCAAAATGTTCTTTTAAATATGTTGCATGACCTTGACCAAAACACTTTAATAGGGCTAACAAAGATTCACCAAAATTACTACTTAATCTAGCATCCTCATGAGCCGTATCTAGTACAGTAACGCATTCCAAAACAATTAGTTCGGCAAAAGTTTCAATAGCATTACGGTCGTATTCATCCATTTCATCCCAGCATCCTTGTGCAGTAAGGCCAGCATGATACATCAATTCTTCAATTTTTTTGTTCATATTATCTCCATGCATTAACTAAACCAATTAAACAAGTGACTATTGCTACAATGTTTACTACCAGTTGCGGATTATTCTTTACACGTATTGTCCATGTTAAAAACATAATTGTACCCAATGTAAATGCTACAATATTGTAGGGATGAGCATCAGGTCCAACTGCATTACATATATGACCAACAATAATGAATACTGCACCGATCCATTGCAATATATTGTTTAATTTCATTTTACTCCAAATGTGTTCAATGCTGGTTGCAATGTGTTAATCAATTCTGTTTCACGGGCATGTGCAGGACGTTTGCCACGCACAACTTCAACTACTCCAAATACAAAACGTTCAGCACCTCGCTCACGTAATGCACGACTTAAACCCCAAGTTTTGTTTTCAGTCATGGCCCGTTGCATATGTTTTTGCATACGACGGACTAGTGTCTTACGGACATTACCTGCAAAACAAAGGGCAGTCAAACCAACATAATACTCAAGTGTTACTGTATCTTGTATATAGTATATCACTTGATTGCGATCTGTTCTACGTTTACGGGCGATTTTTGAGTTCATAGATGAATTGTACATGAAAGCCCATTTATTGTCAAATATTGGCAAAAACCGCTAGAAGTGTATCAGTATAAGTTCCTGAACTTTCTAGCGATTTTGAAGCCCCTAAGGGAGCAAAAGTAGTACTTTTGTTTGTGAAAAATGTAATACTAATGTATTACTTGTCCTACACTTGTATTAAGCCACGTTTTAATTTCTTTACGTAATTCTTTTTCAGAATATCCCATTTCACCTAAACGTGCTATTAATGAAACAAATAATCCATGACTAGCAATACCATATATATAGGTGTCATCATCATTATCTAGTTCAAATTTATCTAATTGATTTAATAATACATCATTAATAAATTCTGATGCAATAATGGCACTATGTTCATATTGCCACATTTCCGGATCTTCATCTTCTACTTCATTAACTATTAATAGATTCTCTTTGCTCATTATTATTCTCCGAGTTATTATCTGTATTTACTGTTGGTGTATATTCATAATTAATAGTTTCTATATTCTCTCTAAAAACAATAGCACCATTACGTAAATGGAATCTTCTTGCCATATTAGTTTTAGGACTTAATGTTACAAATCTATTAACACTGGGATATTGTTCCTGAATACCCTTAACCGCTTGATATAATAATTCGGCACCTTTACCGGCTTTATAACTCCATATAGTATAAAATACTGCTGTTGTTGGTACTTGGGTAGTATTATCTAAATCTTTAACATTCTCTGGAATAAAATCATGAAAACTAACACATACCATAGCATCAGGATTATCTGGTGATTCATCAGTTAATGCGGCAACTAATCGTCCATTACTAACACGAAAATCGGTTGATATTTCCGGTCTTACTGGATCGTCTTTAATAAATTCTAATAGTTTGTGTGTGATATCTTTGATGAAATGTAGCATTTTAGCCTCGGAGTAGTGTTATTCGTATTTAGCATAAATTTAAAATATGCTATTATTTAGCGACATTTTTTAGCAACTAAATATTATCATGGAAAATGTTATTGAATGGACTGTTGGATTAAATGATTTTAAGAAATGTACCCTAGAATTAGGAGAAAATTATCATAGATTTACCACAGAATTATTAGATGTGCCATTTGAATATGGGCGTGATATTACGGATATATTTAATGACCATTTATCCAACAGACAGACCAAATATGTAGAGGTATTATATAGTGGTGGATTAGATAGTGAATTAGTATTGTTATACTGTTTAAAAAACAATATACCGGTAATAGCTATCACATTGATGATTAAAATAGAAGGGTTAATCATTAATACCCATGATTTATATTATGCTGAAAAATTTTGTAGAGAAAATAATATAACTCATAAACTGGTTGAATTAGATGCTGATAAATTTTTTGAGAATGGGAAACATTTGTCCTATTTGACACCTTATTATATCATAGAACCTCATGTAGCAACACATTTATGGTTAATTGAACAATGTAATTATTTCCCTATTATAGGGGGAGATTGGCCTTGGCCGCAAACACACATTCCAAATAAAGTATTATCACCTTTTAGACTAGAGTTTGCCAGTTATGAACGGTTTATGACTGATAACGGTATACACGGTATAGGTAATATGATCGGATATAGTTTAGAATCTAGTAGTAAACTAATACAAATACATTTGGATAATTATGTACTAGGAGAAGATGTATCCAATTTTAAATCACGTATGTATCAAACTATGTACCCTGAATTAAAACCCAGACTAAGAAGTTATGGTTGGGAAAATCATAAAACGTCAAAATTCAATTTATTAAAATATAAAATAGATTTAATTAAACAATTAAAACTTACTAAATCTCACATTAAATGGAATAATACTATCAAAACACTATTAAATACAACGGTAACTGAAAATGACAAATTCAACTAAATTTGATACACATGAATCCTTTTATCATGGATTGATTAAAAGCAAACTATGGCTATGTGAGGAACTAGAAAACGCTATACATCGTGAATGTATTAGCATACCCTCATTACATATTCTAGGGTGCTGGGATAATCTATTAGCATTTATGCTACTTACACGTAACCCTACATTCTATTATGAGGTTCATGGTTATGATATAAATCCAGAAGCAATAACTAATGCTAATAAAATATGTAATATGTGGAAATATGAATTACCTAGAGTTTATAATCATGTACAGGACGTTAATGACTATGATTTTAGTAACTGTATTAATAGCATTTTTATTAACTGTAGTATAGACCAAATGGATAGTAATAAATGGTATGATTCAGTTCCAAAAGGAAAATTGGTATGTATTCAAACTACTAATATGAAAGATCCTGAATTCCCTTGGTTTATAAAACAAACAACCGATAGTTTAGATGAGTTAGTTAATCGGTTTAATTTAAGTAATTTGATATATTCCGGTGTTACAAACATACAATATGAGACTAATGGCTATAAACGATATATGATTATAGGACGTAAATAAACGGAAAGAATAAATACATATATGGATAATTATAAGTATTTTTCACAATTATGCGAAAGCATAGTTTCAGAAGCCAGTACAGCTATGGCTCAATTTACCGGGCCAGGTGCACAAGAAATATTAAAACAGTTACACTCTAAAGAAGCTTTTGGTCATGATATTCAGCCTGAACCTGCGGTCAGACCCAAATGGACTGATCTAAAAGATCATCCCGGGACATGGTTATTAATAGCAGGTAATAAAGGATTCGGCGCAGTAAGATTTATGGTATCCGATAGCTATGGAAGAAGAGCATCAAGGTCTGGTTCATATCAAATATTCGCTAGTAACGGTAAACCTGATCCTGATGAGGGCAATATGGTATATTCTACCTTTGCAGACAATGTTACCGATGCTAATAGTTTGTTAAAAAAGATTGTAGGTGATGCTAGAAAATTTTACTTCATGGATAGTGAGTACTCTAAACAATTACGCCAGGATCGTGCTAGCAATAAACCAGAGCCTGCAGGCTTTACTACTACGAATAAATTAACCAAACGATTCAAACCACTTTTTAAGAAAATACTAATTGCTTCTAAAGCTGATATTAATGGCGTTATTGCTAGTATGGCAAAAAATGATGCTCATCACAAAGTAGATAAGAAAATTGATCAGGTAAAATTAATTGATCAGGCAATTGAAGGTTTAGATAATGGTGCCATGACTGAATTACTTACTAGTGCTGTAAACAATAGTATAGTTTTAACGGCAAGATATTACTATCCAGAATTAACAGGTAATGTAACCAGTGGTTATAGATATCGTGATAGTAGTTTATCATCAGAAAAGAATGACGGTCCTACAAAAGTGTTGTCAGATATAGCTAACGGAGATAGACAGAAATTAAGTGCGGTTCTTGCTTATCTAAAAAGGAGTTTAGTATAATGAGAGCAACACACTTTTTAACAGAAGCTAATATAGGTACTAATATAATGAAGGACCCAAAGCTAGCAAAAATGTTAGCTATTGCTGTCAGACATGATAGGACATTCCCTAAAAATGAAATAGCAGATATGGGTCCAAGACCCACAGTCGCTGATTATGTTCAATCTTGGAGTAAATTAGTTAATCAAACACTAGCTAAAAATGAGTATGGTGATTTGAGCAAAGAAGGTAAGTTTGATAATTGGTTATTAAAACTATATAACAATCATGCTATAGATTATGAAGATTTGAATGGTGAGGGCGGAGATGCATTAGGTGCATGGCAAGCATTAAGTACACGTGGTTTATTACAGAAGCCAGATCAAGACTTTAATAAGTTTCCTAGTATACGGGCATTACAACAGGCAATGGGAAAAGATGAGTATCGTAATACTCTACGAAGAATTAAAGATGCTGAAGCATTAGAAAAGCATAAACGTAATAGAAAAGAAATTGTATTACTAGATAATGATAGATTTCATGTTATCATGCCATTGAACTACGGTGCTTGTTATACATTTAATAACCAAACAGGACACATGAGTAACTTCTGTACAGGTGGATCTAGTGGATTAAATTGGTTTAATAATTATGCTCCTGATGGTCCTATCGTTAGTATTGTTGATAAACAAAACATTGATAATAAAAATGGAAAGTGGCAATTACATGCACCTACTAGTCAACTTGTAAATAGTACACAGGATCAAAGATATAATAGAGTTGGCGCTGATGCTGAGTTTGCTAAAAGATTTCCCGGATTAATGAAAGAAATTGTTAAAGCAATACTTACAAAAGCTGGTGAAGTAAAAGCCGGTAGTAAAGAAATTAGTCCACCTGACGGATATGATGTTAGAGAAGCTGCCAAACAAATAGTAGCAAAATTCCCTCAAAGTTATAAATCAACCCCAGGTGCACCGAGCAAGGATATACCACCGGATGATAATGTTTTTGTAAATCAACCAGCTGAACCTGAACCAACTCAAGCAACACAACCTACTGAACCTGAAGGTCCACGTATAAGTGATTGGAGAATATATAATGCAGGAAGGCAAGTTGCAACCGCAGTAAATAAAACACAACAACAAGCTATGCAAGACCTAGAAAAATACGCTGTAAAGAATAGAGTACCTAGAGGTCGTATGTATCTACAAGATTATTCTAACAATCAAATAGTCAGATGATAGCCAAAAAAATAGACCCCGAAGGGTCTATTTTTACATTGTAGGTCCATTACCGTTCTTAAATCCTACAGTACCACCTTCACTTTCAATGCGTTTGATAACATCTTCAAACAATATAGGTCTATAGTCTGTATGTTCTACACATACACAATGATAACGTACATCAATATAATGTCTACTACCACGTTCATGAAACTCATGTAAAGTCTCAACATGTTTCATTACACGATTGGCATGTAAATGACCGTGAATGTTAACACCAAATCGTCCCAATGATTCTTCATGTATAGGAATATGACTTAATATCATTCCATTCATAACATGATAGGCACGTAACTCTCTAAAGTGTTCTCTATACTCATCATCACGGAAGATATCGTGGTTACCACGAATCAATACTTTGTCACCGTTTAACCGACTCATAATCTTTAGTGCTTTACGATTGATTACAACATCACCCAAATGATATACTTTATCATTAGGTCGTACTGTTTCGTTCCAACGCTTAACCATTTCTTCATCCATCTCATCTGGATCAGTCCATGGGCGAAGTTTTGTAACCCCATCGTTACGTGTGAAATGGCATACTCCGGCATGCCCAAAGTGGGTGTCACTTGTTAAAAATACAGCGGGCATAACATTCCTTTATTTGGCATCCCCCCAAGGACTCGAACCTTGACTAACGGTTTTGGAGACCGGTATGCTGCCATTACATTAGGGAGATATATTTACAAATTTTTTCTAATACGTTTAAGATATTCACGTCCAACAAGTCCTTGTTCAATTTCTTCTAATGCAGTTACCATTGGTCCTGCTTTAGTAGTAAGTAGTGAACGATGTCCTCGCTTTAATTCTCTTACTCTTTGTGAAGCGATAAGAACTAAATCAAAACGATTACCGACCATAAGTGCGGCTTCTTCACTTGAATATCTTGCTCTGCTTTGTGACATATTTACCTTTATTTTTTAATACCATAAAAATACAAATCTGCATGGGGTGAACCCACTTCAAATTTATATGTACTAAACATATTATCTATGTCTAATTCTTTTCTGAAATCTTCTTCAGTTAAATTTCTATAATAGTCCCACCCTATACCTGTAGTAAGAGGACTATCTTGTGGTGTAGTACGAGTAGTACCGTGTTCTGGTCTACCAGTAGTAGCACATGTCATAAACACTAGTCCATTTGGTTTAGCCATACGATGCATGTTAACGAATGTTTCTACCCAATAAGGATTATGTTCAAAACATTCACAGCTACCAACTGTATCATATGTATTGTCTGGATGATCTAACGTTTGACCTTCACATACTAAGTCAACATCATTACCCGGACCAACATCAATTCCTAAATAATCACAATGACTAAAAAAGATTCGTATTGAACCATTAATGTTAAGACTACCCACTTCAAGTACTTTGCTATTAAAGAAATGAGTTGGATATAATAGTTTAAGTTTTTGTATATAATTAAATTGTTGCGGATGTGCCATAATTTTATCTTGTTACTTTTCTAAGTAATTTGTACCAATAGTATTTAAAACCACGAAATATAGTAATATCAAAAATAAGTACCGGAGTAACTTCTTTGACAATGTGTCCGTATGCTCTATTAATTACATCTTCACTTTTGCTCATAATTACTCCTTTGTTTGGTGGATCGTGAGAGGGTCGAACTCCCGACATTCGCCGTGTAAAGGCGCTACTCTACCACTGAGTTAACGATCCACATTCTATTTAACCACCTTGGGTACTATCTTTAACTTCTGATTGACTAGCAATTTGTTCAAATGCTTCATCTTCATTCTTTTGATCCTCAATAATTCTTGGATCAGGCTTGCGAAAGATATTATCCCAATTATTGTTGAAAGTTTTCAAATCAACACTATAAGGTCTTGGCAAGCTACCTTTACTCATTTGCTATCCTTACGAGAACCTGTACGTGAATTACTTCTTTCAATCTCTACATAACTACGAATAAAGTCACCACGCTTATGGTTGTCCATAATTTTTGCCGCGGCACGTTTAACTGTCTTTGAAACTTTCACTGCTTTCGCATCATATCCTCTGCATGTCATACTATTTCCTTTTTAAAAACATTGGTCGGAGTACAAGGATTCGAACCTTGGACCCCCTGGTCCCAAACCAGGTGCGCTACCAGACTGCGCCACACTCCGTAACTGGATGCGGGGGACGGATTCGCACCGCCGATCTTCAGGTTATGAGCCTGATGAGTTACTACTTCTCTACCCCGCGCTATCTTGGTGGAGGATAACAGAATCGAACTGTTACGAAGACCTTGCAAAGGTCCCAGGCTCCCATTACATCAATCCCCCTGTTTGGTGCGGACGGTGAGACTCGAACTCACACATCTTACGACGCCAGAACCTAAATCTGGTGCGGCTGCCAATTACGCCACGTCCGCTTTATTATTCATAATAACAGAAAACTATTTATCTGTCTACTATATTTGGGTAGCTAAATAAATTTATGCTACAAAAGAAACAATACATCCCTCTTAACCTACGTCGTAGAGTTATTGAAAGGGACGGAAAATGGTGTGTCTATTGTGATGAAGACTTATCCGATAAAGAAATACACATAGATCATGTGATTGCTGAAAGTAAAGGTGGAGAAACCACGTATAATAATCTTCAAGTAACTTGTAGAAAATGTAATCTTGCTAAAGGAGCATTAACTGAATCAGAATTTACTGAACGGTTAAGAACCAGAGCAATGAACATTTTAAATAGAATTGGTAAATAATTAAGCTTGGCTATATACTGCTAGATTGCCATATTGTTTTAAACTGCGTTCTATTAATTGATTATGTTTTTTAATATCTAACCAACCTTGTATATACAGTGTTTCTCTTGAATTATCTTCTTTTACTCTATGTATGCAAGAAGTTAAATTTAGTAAGTATGCTATAGGCACTTTAGGTAATATAGGGTTAATCCATTCTTTGCCGTTAAAAATTTCTAATGAGTCACCTTTACCTTTTAAAACTACATGATAGCCGGCTGGCTCATTTTCTTTGAAATGTTTATATAATTCATCATGCAAACCATGATAATCATAATGAGGTCCAATTTTAGTTTTTTGAATCTTATGTGTAAAGATAGTGATATCCGTTATTGGAAGTTGATTTAATAAACTGTTATAGTTTTGATAATTATTTTCTTTCCCAATAACATCAAATGTTTCCCAATGATTTATGTGATAGTTTTGTTTTTCACCTAAATCAAAGTTGATATCAGTGACTTTTATATCTAATGGCACAAATAGTAATTTCATATGATATTTATAATAATGGAGCGGGGTAAGAGAATCGAACTCTCCGCATCAGCTTGGAAGGCTGAGGTATTACCACTATACGAACCCCGCATAAATATATTTATGTACATATATGACGCTATCACGAAAACAGGACTTGTTATACACTTATCAATGAGTGCTGAACATACATTTTACATTATGGTATTTGATGTTGACAATTTCAAATTGACTATGAAATTCTTCAATAATATTGAAACAGCACTTGCTTTTATACAAGCACTATAATTGTTTGGAGCAACGGGTCAGATTTGAACTGACGGTTTTACGGATTTGCAATCCGTTGCATTGGACCACTCTGCCACCGTTGCATATATGCTCTGCATCCCCCGGCGGTAATTATAGAGTATCAAGATATGACGCTATCATACCCATCACACACTCCTTCCACCCGCTTCCCGACAGGGACCGTTCTCGCATTGCTAGCGGCCTTTCGGTTTAAAGACTACCACCCGTAGTTGTCACACTACTTCTCATCGTGTGGGTCACACTATCCGGAGACACCCGGAACGTTCTTTTATAAATACAGTATGGAACTACAAAACTGTATTGATGTTGTTGAAAAGTTGTTGCGTCAAAACAAACGTAATTACAAAGATAGCCACGAACAATTATTATATGAACGGGGTTATCTTACTGGTTTACTAGCTAGGATGATGAGTGATGATCCTAACATCTTACATCAAATCATAAACAAAACAAACCATCGCTAATTGGTGGAGACGGTGAGATTCGAACTCACGGTACATATTACTACATACGACAGGTTAGCAACCTGCTGCCTTCGGCCACTCGGCCACGTCTCCTGCTTAACTGGTGCCTCCACCTGGACTCGAACCAGGAACCAACGGATTATGAGTCCGCTGCGCTAACCAATTGCGCTATAGAGGCATCATTCTTTGGTGCGAGTGGAGGGACTTGAACCCTCAATCCTTGCGGCGCAAGATTTTAAGTCTTGTGTGTATTCCGATTCCACCACACTCGCAAAACTTGTTATCTATATATCATACAATGATTGTTGTCAAATATTTTGGCGGTCCCAGCGGGTAACGATCCCGCTCCTCATGCGTGACAGGCATGTATGCGTCCGTGAACACTTTGAGACCTAACACAGAATAGGACACCCCTTTGGCCTAGGTCGTTTAAGAGTACGCCTGCCCAGCGACCCTCCTATATTCTTGGTGGAGACGACTGGAGTTGAACCAGTAGTGCCATAAGGCGGAAGATTTACAGTCTCCTGGGGTTACCAATTTTCCTACATCTCCAAGATGAGTTACGGTTGCAAGACCTAGTGTCTCATTACTGAGAGAAGTATCAAGGCGATGTAACTCAAAAAATTAGTATAAGCTACTTGTTTCCACACAAGCCCTTAATTGAGCAGTTACTCTGTCCATCTCCATTTATTCAAAGTCTGTGTGCAGTTGAGATTCTGCCTATCAGAGCCTGCGAGGGTATTTTTAATCCTCACGCTAACGGTTTTCTGCCACCGGAACTCTATCGCTATTCAAACGCTACTTTAACGAAAGTAGTAACGGGATTCTTTGGAAGAGCATAGGAGAATCGAACTCCTCTTCTTAGGATGAAAACCTAATGTCCTAACCGATAGACGAATGCTCCATGTTATTAGTTTTGCTGACGCACTATTTGCTATGCTCAACGGAATTATTTGCAAGTTTACCGTTTCTATACATAGTTAGTTAGAGTTGACGTTTACTCAGGCGCTTACGTCAGCAAAACTAATAACACACTATATGAAAACACATTAAGGAACGTAAACTGTATCCACCAGTACCGTCTACTGGATCGTTGTTTCTGTCATTACTGCCTAACTGCCCGTCACGTTAAACAATATTGCTATTGTCGATACGCTTCTTGCACCCTATGCGACCCGGCGTCGTCCACCGGCTGACCCCATAGACCTGCCTAACGGATTAGGTGACCTTAATGTATTTTCATATAGTCCCTGTAACTTAAACAGGGCTATATGATAACTCAGAATTTTAAAGAACCTTGTTGATTAGTACGATGACTTTCTCAACTCATGCTATGATTGTATCATAACTACCATTTATTGTCAAATTCTTTTGTTTCACTGTTTCCCAAAAACTTGTTCAATCAATCTATAACTAGAGTATAGCAGATTGAGGATTTATTGTCAAATTTTAAACATAGTACTTAATACTACATGCAATATTTCATGATAAATATTGTTATGACAACCTCCCTATACGATGATTTAGAATTACCAAAAACCTGTACGTCTGAAGAAATCAAACAAAAATACAGAATCTTGGCACAATTATATCATCCTGACAAGGGAGGAGATGTAGAAAAGTTTAAGCGAATGAAATTAGCATATGAAGTGTTAAGTGATCCAACTAAACGTGAACACTATGATTCAACAGGTGATCACTATGATGACTTCAATCTTAATACTGAAGTCTTTGGTAGACTGTCTGTTATGATAACACAATTTCTACCACACATTAACCCAGAATTTGATGACTTAATACTAAAAATGAAAATAGAAATACGTGCATTACAACAACAAACCTCTGTTGCCATCGTAGAATGTAACAATCTAATAGCCAAATTGAATATTGTTTCAAAAAAAATTAAGTTGAAAAAAGAGGGTGAGAATTTATTAAAAACTTTTGCTGAAAAGAAGATAAAATTACATCAAATAGAATTAATTAATCACAAAAGAGGATTAATTGTCTTTGCAAGAATGCTAGAAGTGTTGGAAGATTATCACTATAGCAATGAAGATTGGCAACTTCTAATTCAATAATGGTCCGGCGTAGAGGAATCGAACCTCTATTTTATTTATTTTTATGTATGTCATGGTGAATTTCAATATGACAATTACTACAAACCAAAATACACTTGTCCATCTCTTTTCTAAGTTTATCTAAATTTTTTTGTCTTGCTAACCCTAATGAAAATTCCTTTTTAGTAGGATCAACATGGTGAAACTGTAGTGCATCCATGCATTTATTGTAACCACACTTGGTGCATTTTCCACCGTATTCTTCTTTAAGAATTTTTACATTGTTTTTAGATCGGTGTGCCGTACGAACATTCCAACAACTTTTACAATACCAAGCTTGGCTTTTATAAAAATGTTCCTGTCCTTCTTTTTCACATGTTTTACATTTCCACATACTCTCTCCTCGGTTAGAGTATTTATCTCTAACCTATAAAATACGTATATTATTTGGTCCGGCGTGCAGGAATCGAACCCACATTCATCGGGTAGAAGCCGATTGTATTATCCATTATACTAACGCCAGCTATTAAGAAAGCTTTGTTCTTTCTTCTATGAAGTTTTTTACTTCAATATCATTTTTCTGATTTTCTGTGGGTGCAAATAATGCCCGTTGTCTTGGGTCAACCTCTAGGCTAGGGTTAGTCATATAATACATAGCTAAACTTTTTCTATAGACACCTGCAGGACAACGTAAGGGTTCAGGTAAACCATGCCAAGAATCTTGTGTCGTATCAAAAAGTACAGCACGATTAAAAACACATTCTACTTCTTTTACTTTTTCTTTTGGTTGATTGTTTTCATCATCGTGTGACCATAATTCTAATCCACCTCCCCATGACGTATCCCAATCTTTAGATAGATATATAATAAGATTTAACTTTCGTTCTAATCCTAATTTAGGGTGTATAGAATAATCTCTATGTATATTAAGTTTACCGTTTCTACCATGCATATGACAGCCGCCACCATGCAATCCATAATCAGGATACAATTTTTCTATACCAGTCATATCTTGTAGTTTTTTAACAAATTCATCTGAGCAAAACTGAGTGAATGCTTGATATATATGTTTGGGTAAAAATCTCCAATCGTTTAATGTTTTTTTATTTTCAATAACATTATTGTAATAAAACCAACGTTCATCATTATAATCAATAAATTCATTAGATAGTTTTTCTGCTAAAGATTCCTCAAAAAAATTGTCAATGGTTACATGATAAAAAGGGTCTACTGATACTAACATAATTTCATTATCCTACGTGTTTCTTCTTCTATATCATCTTGGAACAACGATATATAATTCCAGGGTTTGACACAACCTATCCAAGCTTCATGGTCATATCTAAAGTTTTCATTCATATACGGCAACATACTAATTTTACTATTCCCGCCACCTAATGTATCAGATGGGTGAGGTAATTTAGGTAAACGCTTAATATGATTAGAATTAGCCCACCAAAAGTTTCCACTATAGTGTAGCCATTGACTATGAAAACCCTCTCTATATAGTATACCAACTGTATCATATCCCTTGTTAAGATAATCTATACAGGTTTGATATTTTATGATATTATAGTATTCTAATAGAAAACGCCAATTACGTATATCTTTGGATTCGTTTTTACTAGCACCTTTAACATGAAAATACAAAATATAAGAATCAGTATCGTTATCAATATTTTCTTTAAGAAAATTTAATGTGGGATATTCATAATGTTCAATACTAGTATTGGTATGAATCATTTCTACATTATGATATTGATTCGCTAATTCTTGTATTGTATCAAATTTAGATACTTCTCCGTTAACGCATAGATATATTTTGTATGCCACGTCTAGTAACCCAGTTTCTTTAAGTAAAGAGAATTGATTATTAAAAATCATTAAACTATCTGGGGTATCAATGATATGACTGAATATTTTTATCTTATGCATAAATTTGGCTCCCTTGCCTGGGCTCGAACCAGGGACATTTTGATTAACAGTCAAACGCTCTACCGACTGAGCTACAAGAGAATATATTTGGTTCCCCCACCATGACTTGAACACGGGACCTTCGCCTTACAAGGGCGCTGCTCTACCACTGAGCTATAAGGGAGTATTTTATTTAATAGTATTATACACTAACTTAATAATATTCTACTATGTTTTGGAACACCTGCTAACAAATATTCCATTTGGTCAGCAAGTATTGTTCTATGTTGTAATATCATATTTTCGTAGTGGTTTGGGACATAAGGTGCATATAGTAATTCCATACGTACTTCTTTTAAACTCTTATGTCCTTTTTTGCTGTTACAAGTTTTACAACTGGTAACAACATTCATCCAAGTGTTTTCACCACCTTTGCTACGTGGAACAATGTGGTCACGACTTAATAGATGATAGTTTGGAAACTGTTCACCGCAATAAGCACATACATGTCTATCACGACCAAACAATGTTTTATTAGTTAATGCAACACATGAGTGTTTGTATGGATTGAATCCATGACCTTTGATAGCAATAATGCTATTAGCTTCTAAGTAACTTAATGTACCGTCATTTTGTATGCCACCACGATATTTAGCCACAATATTACCCATTGACCATGCTATGGCATCTTTTGCTTTATAGGTAATTGCGTCATCATTTGATATCCATTGCCGGGGAACTCCCGAGATATCTAGTGCTAGAACAGCCATGTAGTACTCCTTTTCTGTTATTATCACTATATGTATTTAATGCCATATGGCGGGTCCTGCAGGAATTGAACCCACATCCCGAAGTTCGAAGCATCGTATTCTATCCATTGAACTAAGGACCCGATAAAAGAGGGAGCCTAACTATCTTATTGTTAGTAAGCCTCGTTAGATTGTCTCGTATAGGCAAGTTTATACACCCGTAAATCATACTATAGTGTCATCACAGTTAACCCCACTGTGACTAGATTGACAGGGACTCAAATCTATCGTCTATCCCATAACTGGCACTCTCATTGATTTATTTTTTTTATTTTATGCATTGTTAACGCACGGGTCTTGCACAACTCCAATGCTCCAACTATTTCTTCTATTGAAATTTTTTCAGAATATAAGTTAATTACTTCACTCAAAATTTCAGATAGTTTTGGAAGTGGCTCAGTAACATTTTCTTTTTTTGGTTGTTTATTGTTGAATTGTTCAAATAATTTGTCAAATTCTTTTTTAGGTATACGCTCTTGGACTTTAGACCAGTGTATACAACTGCCTGTATCAGTATCCCAAAAATGCTTAACTCCGTTTTTAAATTTTCTAACGATGTATCTGCCTGCCATCACATACCTTTCTATATAATTTTTAACATTATAATAGGATTAATATCAGATTGTCAATCAATTTGGCTTTATTATATTCCGTAACTGGCAGAGGGTACAAGAATTGAACTTGTGATCTCGGAATCAAAATCCGATGTTATACCATTTAACTAACCCCCAGTAAATTTGGTACCCAGTAGAGGTAATGCTCCTCTGATTCACCCTTATCAGGGGTGTGTTATACTTTTTAACTAACCGGGCATGTTTGGTGGATGTAAGTAGATTTGAACTACTGACCTATTCCGTATGAAGGAATTGCACTACCGCTGTGCTATACATCCATGGGGTGCTTGATGGGATTTGAACCCACGCATATCGGAATCACAATCCGAGGTCTTAACCGCTTGACGACAAGCACCATGGTAGAAACGGTGAGATTTGAACTCACGGGCCCTTTCGGACCGACAGTTTTCAAGACTGTTGCAATAAACCAAACTCTGCCACGTTTCCATATTATGGTGGGACCAGGGCGGTTCGAACGCCCGACCAATGGATTAAAAGTCCACTGCTCTACCGACTGAGCTATGGTCCCATATATTGGTGCGACCGGAAGGACTTGAACCTCCGACTCCCTATTTCGTAGACAGGTACTCTAATCCACTGAGTTACGGTCGCATTCTAAAACACACATAGTACACCCTAATCAACAGGGTTGCCCTCTTGGCCTTATTTTCCACGATGTATGTTTTAGAATGCCGTGTATCACTACACGACATGATAGGGTTAGTATATTAATATAGTTTCATCTTACTGTCCGTATAAATACAATATGTTCTATTATCTATACAAAATCACCAATACATTAAATAATAAAATCTATATAGGTGTTCATCAAACTTCCGACTTAAATGATGGGTACTTTGGATCCGGTCTGAATCTTCATCGTGCAATCAAAAAATATGGTAAAGAGAATTTTGTCAAAGAAATCATTGAACACTTCAATGACAAAGAATCAATGTTATTTAGAGAAAAACAGGTCGTAAACGCGGATTTCGTTAGTTTAGACACTACTTATAATATAGTAGAAGGGGGCCACGGTTCCTTTTCTTATATAAACACATTACCTAATCAAGGACATCAACCGGGACAGCAAACCAAGGCTGCTAAGATTGCAGGATTAAAGCACCGAGATAGAATGTTAAATGATGCCGTTTATCGTGAAAAATACCTAGCGGCCAGTTCACATGGACAACGCCTTAGTTGGACAAAAGAAAGGAAAGGAAATGCTAAAGGAAATACTATCTGGGTTTCAAACTTTGATTTGAGCAAGAGTCAATGTATTCCATATGCGCTTTATCCTCACTATTATGACCAGGGTTGGATTAAAGGTCGTAAATTCAATCGTTACAATAATGAAAGAGATTTATATAAGAAAAGGAACTAAATCCTTTTCTGCGGAGATCGTTACCTCCGCCTGATTCTGACTTTCTGTGTTACCGCCACAGATTTTATGCCTCAGTCCGCCCATTCTATACATTTTGCGCTGTATTACGGCTCTCGTTGCCTATTCACGCTATCTATCAATTGGTATAAGTTAGTTTTTTAACTTTCTCAATAGCCTCTTGATAGACTTTAGCACGTTGAAGTTTATTCTCTATCAACTGTGCTACTTGTTCCTTAGTCAAAACATGATTGCTAAACCAATCACGTTTGTTTTCAGAAGTTTTGTATTCTATCTGTTTATCCATTTCTTGTCAAATTCCTCTCTGTAAAAGCAAAAACCCCTGAGACTTTTTAGTTTCCCAGGGGTTAGATAAAGTTGTTATGATGTTAACTTGTTACCTAGTCCCCGGGGTTCTTTCTTGGTTATCATTTGAACCGCGAATACTTGTTGGATATGCTGGTACAAAGGATACACTGACTAACGTTAGCCACTGTCCGATATGCTTTAGCATGTTACAAGTTTTATTCATCATAGTCTTTTATTTAGTCCTGGTTGTAAATTAGTGTATTTTTACACCTTTTTTCAATTCATGCTGAAGTATAACACAGCCAAGAATTAATGTCAAGCATTTTAAAAAACAAATGACCCAAAAATCAATATGAGTACTAAATGTGAATAAATATATTGAAAGAGAGTACTAAAATATGCGTAGCGCAGATGAGATAATACAATCGTTTGTTGACAGTGGTTTTTGCCATATGCCTAACATCCCAAATAATAGAGTTTTCTATACCGACACTAGTGCTAGTACATTAGCATGGGTTGAGGGTAATGTAGTAATTGAATATTACTTATTGTTTCCAAACAAAACAACAGTAATGCATTCACATCCTTTTGAGAATCAAGTAATTTTTATAAGTGGGGATATGACTGCTTATCTTAAATTTCCCGACCCTGTACCACTTATGACAATTGTTCTTACTGATGAAGATGTGGGTGTTATAGGAAAAATTAGTCCTAGTAGTATTACACATGGGTTTGATATAGGACCACGTGGTGCAGTAGTTTATAACATTCAACGTTGGCCTGCCGATATCAAAAACCCATTAAGTGCTACTATAGAATATCGTGGAGAGCCACTAGGTCCTATTCATGAAGAAATGTTAAAGTCACTATGACTTATTCATCTTTTGTGTAATATCTGCATAGCCTTCTATTACATACGCATCTGGATTGTATCTGCGTATAAGTGCTTCATGTATAGGTCCTGCAGTAGGACCTTTCCACATTGATGCAATAGTAGTAGGCTCCCTAGTAAGCCAATGCTGAATGGCAAGTAAGGGGAACCCTCTTATCTCTGCTTCTAATTTCATACCAGACCCGTGTGCTTGACCATTATATAATACATCACTTGCTACTGGTCCTCCGGGTAACCCGGTACGTATTTTAATCACTTCAACATCAGGATGTTCATGTGTTGGAACACCGGGCTTTGGGTGTATTAAATACAACTCAACTTGAAATCGTCCTTTACGGAATAAACATATAGCAGTAGCATCATCTGACAAAAATACTTCCGGATACTTAGGAAAAACAATAGGCATACGTATTCCCATCCACCAATCTGCAAATTCTTGTACGTTGTCCCAAGTTTCAGGCACAACAAAATCAGCAAATGGATCTGCTAGTTGATTGAATGCCTTTCTTACATAGTCAGGATTATCATTGTATCTAGTTGTCATATTATATTTTTTCTATACATATATTAGATATCATATCATCATTGCCGGATGCAGTCATTACATATTCTAATTCAGAATTAGATGTTGTTATTTTGTATTTGCCAACAACATCTAATAATATATCTAAATATTTAGTCATTATTGATTTACTAATAGCTAATGCTATACAAGCATGTAATCCATGACCAAATGCTAATTGACCAACTGTACTTCTATTAAGAATGAATTTCTCAGGGTCTATGAATTTTTCAGGGTCTCTATTTGCAGATTCTAAACATAACGCAACTCTATCACCTGGTTTAAGGTCAATCCCATGTAGTGTTACATCTTTAGTTACTGTTCTAGAAAATCTACCAGTTGATGCATGAAATCTTAATGATTCTTCTATTACGCTGGGAATATTATTCCTATCTTCTAATAATATATCTAATTGATTTTCTCTAACTACATCTAATGTTAAAAATTCTAATGCTCCGGTAAGTGAACTAGCTCCGGATATAGTTGGTCCATGAAACAAAGACATTACCGGTTGTACATCTGGATGATTAGTCATAAATTCTTTATATATACCCGGACCAGTGGGTTTTACTTTTCTAGATGTTAAGTCATCAAGTAACTTAGTAAATATATTTAAATACGTTCTATCTACATTAACTGAAACACATCCTGGACTATGACGCTGTATACCTAAAATGATATTTTTAACCTGTTCTTTATCATAAGGTAGGTTTAATATTTCTGCAGTTACCCAAGCACTTAGTTCTTCTATAACGGTAGAAACATTAAACGATTGTTTATTCTCAAGTAACTCTATTGCCTTAATAGAAAATAAATCTACTATACGATTTATATTATCCTTACTATACGCATTTTTTACTATATTTTTAAATACATCATGTGATGGGTTGTCACTAGCACCTAACGTTCTGCCAAATCTAAAGGGCATTTCTACTATTAAGTTTCCCTTAGCAGATGAGAAGATATCATGTTCACTTAGCGCATATTTTACATCGGCATATCTAGTAATAACATATAATTGATAGGTTTCACTCCAGTATGCTTTATCTCTAGCTCTAAGTTCTTTATATATATCAAATTTATTTTTTAACCAATCATTTGAATGAGGATTAAAATGAGTCATACATCAAATTTAAGCACCTACAAATGTAGAAAACATACCATGTGTACCTTCATAAATTTTACTAGGCATAAAATATGTTGTCATTAAATAGTTATCAGTAAGAAATTCATTCCAACTATCAGATGAATCCCAGGTAATTTCGGTAACAGATGTTAAATTATCATCACTAATTGTAGTAGTTTTTTCTATCATTTTATTAGTATTCTGGTAAGTAGTTTGAATATAAGAAGCTATAATGGTGGTATCAGCATGGTCTTCATAAAAAGGTGTGCTGATGTTAGGTCTGACTACTGTTCTTGTTATTTTGTATGACATGATTGTTTTTCTCCGTTATAATATTTAGTCCAATTATTGATTGTTTTTATCTATTCCAGTAGCATCTGCATAATTATCCTGAACTAATGCTGTTTTAACATTATCTTTAATAAGTTTTGCTTGAATAGGCCCTTGGATTTCACCTTTCCATTGAATGGCTGCAGAAGTCATTTCAGTAGGATCTTCCCATTTTTGAAATGCAAGTGTGCAAAAACCATTACTTAATAAACTACTAGTGTCACCACCATGATACTCGCCTGCTAATAATTTCATATAAGCAGTACCCCATATCCTTGACGTATTATTTTCATTTCTAGGTGTTAATCCTCCTCCACCCAAATCCATAGTTATAACTTCCATTCTAGGATGTGAATGTTTACGTATATACATTTCAGGATATTCTAAATAAAATTCTACTTGATACTGGCCTTTTCTGAAAATAGAAATAGCCACAGCATCATCACTACGTATAACTTTAGCATTCCATGGAATCATAATAGGAATTTTAGATTCCATATACCAATTAACAAAATCTTCTAATGTATCCCAATCTTTAGGGATCTGTAAATCTTTAAAAAAATCGTTGGATTCAAACGTCTTCCAAATTGGTAACCCTATTGTCATTATGATATCCCCTCTACTGATATTACTGTTGCAATTTTATTTTTAATATTATACATTTTATTCGGAAACATTAATATGTCATAACAAAATGCATCTGACGCATAATCTAAAAATGCATCACGTGATGACCAAACTAATTTGTCAATAATAATTAATTTATCTTCTGAATAAGTTACTTCATGTGAAATAAATTTTTCATTTACAACAAAATTAGTGTGAAAATATACCTTATACTCATTTGGTGTAAGATGTTTCTCAAAATAAAAAGGGATGTTTAATGACTCCCTTATTTGTTTTTTAAAAATTGTATACATAAAATATTTATTCCTAGCCTAAGATTGCGGGAAATTATCCAAAATGATGCCATTTAGTTTTACAAACATTAACTGTGTCCTGATTTCTCATAAACTTCATATCTATCTGTTTTAAATAACTTTTCCAATGATATTCCCATGCTTGTTGTACACGGTTAAAATTAGGTATTTTAGTAAGAACATTATCCCACGCTCTTGTTCCCAATTTAAATCCATCTAATACTGCAAAAGGTTTATCTGCTTGAAAGCGATTGAAGTCCCAATATGGATAACAAACTAGTTTTGCAATTTCTGCTACTTGTGCATATTCAAGGTAATGATGTTCATAGCTGATATTAATAAATGACGGGTCTACTTTTATACGCTCAGACGGTGCCTGTACTAAGTATGCTTTGGTATTATTTATTTCAAAATAACGTTTCATCATATGAGCCTGTGCTACTGCAATATCAGGAAAATTAGGAGACCAATAAAAATACTCAGTACCATATGGATTATCAGGATTTGGTTGAGCCATACAAGCAGTATCAACAAAGTAAAAGAACCATTTACCTTCTTTATGAATTACACACGGCTTATCAACTCCAAATATACTAGCCACTTTTTTGCCCTGAAGTGCTAGCGTACCTTCTGTTATACTAAATGTATTTTGTTTTTGGGCCCTAGCAATGCTAGGCAGGTTACTAACATCATTGGCAAATATATCATCTTTGTAAAATTGCTCTTTTACTGTAGTAGTCCAATCTGCTATCTCAATAGTAATTTCAGGATACTTACTACTCAACCAAACTAAGTCTTTCTTTAATACTAAATCCCATTCACTGTGAAAATTTGCGTTAGTTCTGTCTAATCTATTAGGAGTATATATACCTTTGTCCATTAATTGTTCAGGCCATTGAACAAAAATATGATCTAGTTTTATATTATACTCTAAAAAAGTCATTAGTATATTATGACTATCGCTACCGCCACTATAATTTAGAATTAGATATTCATTACTATCTCTTAATTGCTGGGCTCTTGCTCTATATAATTCTTTAAGCAATATGTGATTGTTGTTGAATTTACTACTGGCTGCAGAAAATATATCATCATAGAAATTCCAACGTAATTCTGATTTTGTTTTACTAGCCTCAAGTATTGCTTGTAATTTGTTACCAGTAGAGACACCATTGACAATGTAATAGCCATTAGTTTTATTACTTAATATCATGCGGGATTCCAATTATCTCTGTCAATAGGTCATCTAACGTTCTATTTACTAGTTGTCTATAAGGCAAACCTTTATATTTTTGTTTGAGGAAAGATTCAAATTCATTTATTAATTCATCAGTCTTTTCAAAACCAGTTTGTTTTTCTCTAGTTATTAAGTCGGGATATGCTTCTCTGAATCCTAATAGTTTTGAAGAATTAAGTCCCAATTTTCCTATTATTTCATCATTGACTAATTGTTTAAACCATTTAAGTTGAGTATAAGATATTACTAAACCGGGTGTCCATTTCCACCATTGATAGATTGCAGGACGATTGTGCAATATATTATATTTGTCACAACCAATATCATGCTCAAAGTCTTGTGCTAACCACGTAGCTTTTTTAGTATAATCATCGTGTGGTCTATACCATCGGATATCGCTATGACCTACAATAATTAATCCATCTGCACATTCAGTAAATTTAATGTGAGGCAACATTCTAGGACGATCTATCTGAGCATCCTCTGCTATTTTTTCAGCATCATTTTCATAAAATTGTTGTAAATTAAAATCTATTAAATTATATTCAACTTTTAATATCGTACAAATGGTTATAGCATAGCTTACATCATAAATGTTTAAATCGTTTTTATATCGTACAATATATACTTCAGGATTAGCACCTATATCTAAATAAGCACGTAGAATCAATTCACTATCTACCCCACCACTAAAGAATATGCAAGGTTTTAATCCGGGGTAATGATCCAATGTACTTTTTGCTGCCTTCTGTAATTCTTCCTTAAAGGAACCAATCAGCACATCTGATTTACTGTAGAATGTGTTAAACGGCAAATTACTTGTTTGACGACCAAATAGTGGTTCATCACCATATTGCCATTGATACCAATTGTTTTCACTTGTGTACACGTATGTATGTCCTAAATATTATATCCCATATGGGTATAAACAACCCGTAATTAAAAGTAGAGCGGTGATGTATTAAATGCCATTTGCCACTAGTTAATATAGGGGTGTTAAAATTTTTATTGTGTTCTATTGTTTCTTGTATAAACGCTGCCCATATATAATAAAATATACTTATCCACCATTGTCCTGTTACTAGACTAAAAAGTAATGTAGGTATAACTTCAGTAAGCCATAAATCTATAGTACTAGTCCAGTCATCATTAAACAAGAATAGATTAGACCAATGCCACGTGGTCTTATGTTGTAGTACAAATCTATGATGATGCATATGTATATTACGCATCACAGGTAGATAATGACCTATTCTATGGATCCAATATAACATTAGAGTCCATAACAAAAAATACAAAACAAACATTTAAATTTTTATCAGTTTTATGATAAGTCCAGATATGTCAAATTCCCACCATTGCTTTTTAAACGTATAATCTTTTGGGAATCTATGATGATTGTTATGCCATGCTTCACCCCAACTAGGGATAGACCATAACCAATTATTAGCACTTTGGTCATTAAGATTATATGAACGATAACCTCCCCACCAACTTGGTTTATGTCCTACATAATTAACTACATTACTCATAAGACCTGTAATTAATGCAGGTGCCCAATGTAGAAATATCATTAACCAAAAACCACCTATAATAAACAATGTTATACTATATACAGCTAAGATAGCAAAGTAGTAACGGTGTAAGAACTGTTGGAACTTGTTAGTTACTAAACTACGCATACGCCATTTAGTATCATCATTTACTTCGTTTACATAGTCAAGTGTGAATATTTTGATACCTTTGTACAACGGGCTATGCGGATCATCTATCTTATCACTTTTTAAATGATGGTTAATATGTATTGCTACCCATGCTAATGGACTACCTGTACCGGCAAAACATCCCAATACTGACATAGTTTTAGTTAGTAAAGGATATGTTTGATAGCTATCATGTGTTAATCGTCTATGGTAGGTTACTACAATACCCAAACAACCATACAAGAAATATCCTAATAATACTAATAATAATTCCTCAGTTGATATACCATATAAGCCAATGGCTGATATAGTTCCTATCAATGATAGAATCATAAATGTTTGTGCTCCGCGAGTGCTTGATGCTAGAAAGTGTGTCATATCTCTATTTATAAATTATTATGCAACTAAATGATAAAAATCTATATTACCCATGCATGTTCTTTGTATTTTCTTGCACTTTCTTGTATTAGCTCACTGTGGTTATCCTTTAAAGGACCGTATACAAGAAGTAAACCTTTTGTTTTATCACTATTGTGTATTGCAGAATGTGTTAATGGATAGTCTTTATAATAAAATGAATTTGTATCTTCGGGTAGATGTAACTTTCTTTTTTCATTCATGTAGGAGAATTCCCATATGGGTTCATTATATGTATTCCATAATAATGCTCTAAACTCATCACGCGGTGATGAATAATCTGAATGTGCTCCTACTTTACTAGTGTTTTCCATAACTCTAATTAATTTAGGAATCAACGGAACATGCTCAAATATTTGCTCTATTAAATTATCTATGACATTACATTTTGGTGCCATTACAGCTTTGTATAATGAATACTTGATCGTATCCCCATCCTGATATATATCAAATCCCTTTAACATATCTCTATTAGTTTGATTATGATTAACTGATACTTTATTAATAAAATCTATATTAGCGTTCCACACATCCCACCATTCGGTCCAATCATTTATCTGTAGTTTAGGAATATTAATAGGTGTGTATAATATCATTTTTTAATGTACTGGATAAATGTTGCCATTGGATCATATTCGTATTCATTCTTTTTCATAGAATAATTTTTAGCATCATAATGATGATTGTTGTGCCAAGCTTCTCCTAATAGAATAGGAAATAACCATTTATTATTTCTGCTATCATCTTTTGTTTCAAAGTTACGATAACCATGCATATGACCAAAATAATTAAAATTGTACTGACTAAGCTGTATTAAAAACGACGGAACTATCCAAATAAAATAAAATAATTCAACATCTACTAAAACAAATATTGTAATAAAAGATAATATAATTAACATATACCATTTATGTATGAATAGGTGTTCTTTAATCATCATGTCTTTAATCAAAAACAGTTGCATTTTTTCTTCTTGTTTTTTATAATGACTAAACCCAAATAGCTTATATCCTAAATATTTAGGGCTGTGCGGATCTTGTTCAGTATCAGAATATGCATGATGTTTACGATGTAAATATACCCACCCTAAAGGACTGCCTCTACCTGCAATTACAGCTAATAAAGTAAAAATCCATTTTAAAAAAACATTTTTAAATTCAAATGATTTATGTGAATAATATCTGTGGAGGGTCATCCATATGCCTAATATATTAAGAACATAAAAACTAATTAGCATTATAATAACGTTAGTCCAAGTAAACATACTAGTATTATATAGACCTAATACAGTTACAGTAGATGTACATATAGTTAATATATTAATATTTGTTGCAGTGGATCCGAATTTCATATATGTTCCTCAGAGTATTTATACAGTATGTCTTATTGAACTAAATAATCAACAATGCAAGTTATTTTATTTACCGACGTAGCTGATACTTTGGGTTATGGGAAGTATGCTGGATCTTATAAGATAGCTACTGAAATACGTAACGCCGGCTATTCATGTCAGGTTGTTGATTTATTCAGCTATTACACATATGACCAATTAGAAAAGATTGTTGACAAGTTTGTAACTAGTGACACACTACTTGTAGGTTTTAGCTGTACCCTTATGGAAAAAAGAAAAGGCGGACAAGTCTTTAACTTTGGAAGACCTACAGAAGAATTTGTTTCTATTGTAGACCATATTAAAACAAAAAACAGTACTACTAAAATTGTATTAGGTGGTGCAAGAATGACATACTTCTCATATTGGGAAGGAGTTGACTATGTTGTTGTAAATAAAGGTGATACTGTAATTCTTAAACTACTAGACCATTTAGCCAATGGTGCTGATTTAAAAGTTGCAAAAGAACATAAGTGTAAAGTATTAGATGGTAATGATTATTTTTATACACAAGAACAATTTGCTAGAAGCATTATAGAATATATTCCAAATGATATTATATTTCATAATGAGGCATTACCAGTAGAAGTGGCTAGAGGATGTGTATTTCAATGCGCTTTTTGTCATTTTGATTTGATTGGTAAAAAAGTTGGGGATTGGCAAAAAGCAGAAGATAGCTTACGTAATGAATTAATACGTAATTATGAATTGTATGGTACTACTCATTTTATGTTTACAGATGAACTAATTAATGAAAGTCTACCTAAGATGGAAATGCTACATAGGGTGTTTACTAAACTACCATTTAAGATTTCATATACAAGTTATGCTAGATTAGATTTGATTTGGAAATTCCCTGAAATGCGAGAACTATTGCTTGAATCCGGTGCTAAAAGTTTAGCATTTGGTATAGAAACACTTAATGAAGTTGCCGGTAAAAAGATCGGTAAAGGTCTTGGAGAGAAACGAGTTAAAGATACATTAAATTACTGTGCCGAAACTTGGAAAGGTAATATCATTACCAGTAGCAATTTTATTGTAGGATTGCCAGGTGAGGACGAGGCTAGTATAAACAGTACAGTAAATTACTTAACTAGCAATGATTGCCCATTAGATGTGTTTGGATTTTTACCTTTATATATTCGCTCTGACCATGATGGTAGGGGAACAAGCAAAATTGATCAGGATCCTAATAAATTTGGCTATATAATAGAAGATGGTAATCAATGGCAAAATACTTCTATGTCGTTCAAAGATGCTTCTATGTTAGTTCATCGTATTATGACCGACCCTAGAGTAAATCAAAAAAGTAAATTTCACGCCGCTACTTGGATTGGCAGAGTAATTAATTTAGGATACTCAGTAGAAGATATCTTTAAGATAATGCAAGACCCTACTTTAAATCATACTATAATCAATAACAGATTACTTACCGAAAGTAATGTATTAAAGAATAACTATAGAGAACAGTTAATGATGATTTAATCTTCTAGTAAGAATACAGGATCTTTATCAAATCCCAATGTAAGTGTAATTCTAGGAATTTCTTTATTTAATTTGACTATATCGTGTGGTTCATTTACACGAATAACAGTAGGTTGGTCAATCTCTACTTTATCTACAAACTGTAGGTCTTTTGGCCCTGTTAAACGTAATGCGGTTATATTAGTTAAAGGGTTTGTAATCTTAGTAAATTCACCGCCTGTAAAAAATCTAGTAAACGTATTTTTTGTGTTTAATATAGGTATGTTTATTCTAGCGACACCCATTGAATAATTATCAATATGTATTTTTACATCCATAGAGTTGTGCATAACAAATGCTACTGCAAAATTACATACTAAATTGTATTTTGCAAATCCTAAATCTAGTTTAGGACAATGTTTTTTAAACTCATTTAAATCAAGTACATAGTATGTAGCCTCAAGCGTTTTATTATAAATATTTGGCTTTTGTTCTTTGAGATATTTTAAGGTATCATTTACTATGTCATCATAGTAATCTATATCTATCTTTTTATAGTATTGCATACAAGTATTTATAAATATCTTATGCAATACAAAATAGTATCCTATTCTGATTTAACTCATCACCAACATAACGCTTTCTTTGACTTTCTTAAAGATGCAAGTAAAGAAACAACACAACCCGCACATGTTAATATGTGGGATGATGATTGGATTAATAAAAACAGTACATTACCATATCTATTAGAAAAGACTGACAGATTTAAGATAGATGGAAAATATCATATTGTGTTTGATAATGATACTATAGTAGGTTGTAGCGGTGTATACACAAGTACATTTTGTCCTGAACTAGCAATTGGTGGAACAAGAACTTGGATTCATAAAGATTATAGGAATAACTCAGTAGCAAGAGAGATGTTATTACCTACAGAAAAAGCATGGGCTATTGAGAACAAATTTAAAGCTATTGCTATTTGCTTTAATGATTATAATAAGAACATGCCTAAAATATGGCAACGTATTCGTTTTGGCGAAAAAAGAACTCCTAGACAGTCACATCACATATTTTATAATGGAGTGAATGAACTGGAGTTCCCTGTTACTATTCAATACACAAAACAATGGATCATGTATGAAAAACTTGATTCATCGTTTGATTTTGATTGGAATTTAATTAAATAGATACTTTACCTATAGCATTAACTACGGCAGCAATACGGCCAATAGCCATCAACTCTTGTGTAGTCATGCCTTCTTTCTTTAATGTATCATAATGTGCTTTCACACAGAAATGACATTTACCAATAATACTTGCGGCTAATGAATACATTTCAAATTTCTTCTTAGATACACCACCGTGAGTTGCATAAGCATTCATACGCAAACTAGCTGGTAAACCCTTCATTGATTCGTCATTAGCCATCTCAGTAAATGGATACCAAATATTGTTTTGACCCATCAAACTTGCGGCTGTCTTTGCGGCTTCACGCTCTGCTTCGTTACTAAACAATGGACTGTTATGCTCAATCTCAAATGCTAAACCACCATTGCCTGCGGCTAATGCTGATACATAAGCAATAGCATGTGTATCAACTGGATCTAATCCTGAACGATTAATAACTGCATCAATGTTTAGTTTAATGTCTTTAGAGTGATCTGGAATACTATCTTTTACAGATTGTACCCAATCACCATTTAAGGTGATTGGATTCATTATAGTGTTTCTCCACCGATAGCACGATTACATGGACATAGTTCGCCAGTTTGTAATGCATCTAATACACGCAATGTTTCTTCTGGGTTACGACCAACATCTAAGTTGTTAACTGTAATATGTTGAATAACATTTTGTGGATCAACAATAAATGTTGCACGTAGTGCCGCACCAGCGGGGGCATAGAATACACCTAATTGTTCAATCAGACTGAAGTTTTCATAGCGTCCGGTGTCTTCATTATACTCACTGCTACGGCGTTGTGTGTCAGCAAACTGAGTATGACTAATCTTTGCTAAGTCAGGATGTGCTTTTTGCCAAGCAGTCTTACAGAACTCATTGTCTGTTGATCCTGTGAGCAATACTGCATCACGGTCAGCAAAGTCCGTAGTCAACTTGTCATAGGCTACAATTTCTGTAGGACATACAAATGTAAAGTCTTTTGGATAGTAAACGATTACTTTCCACTTACCTTCAAATGATTTCTCTGTAATTGTGAAGTATGCATCTTCTGGTTGTCCTGGTTTGACACCTGTAATTGCAAATGCTGTTAATTTATCTCCGACTGTTTTCATATTTTCTCCTTGTGTGTAATAGTCTGTTTGAGTATAACATACTCAATATTATTTATACATTGAAACGGGTAACTTATTCGTTACTAGGTGGTAATCCGTTACTGTGTTTATCTGTCGTTTTCTCAACGTCCTGAAACAAACGTTTCTCTTGTGCTGTAAGTTTGTCTTTATGTGACCTACGTGGGTTACTACATAAAGGACATCCTGGGATACCACAATCCATAGCATGATGTTTTGCTAATCTATGTGGTTCTTTTATTGCTTTATCTTTATTTGTTAATCCGTGTGCTTTTGCTATCTTAACTTGTTTCTTAACTGCTAGTTCGTCCCGATGACGGCGTTGTGAGTTTAAAAATTTTGCTAATTTATTGGCCATTATACTTCTTTCTATAATCTTCTACTGCGGCTTTGATGGCGTCTTCGGCGAGGATACTGCAGTGGATTTTGACTGGGGGGAGGCTGAGTTCGTCGGCAATATGGGAGTTTTTAATGGATGTTGCTTCATCCAATGTTTTACCCTTGACCCAGTCTGTGACAAGACTTGAAGAAGCAATTGCCGACCCACACCCATATGTTTTAAATTTGGCATCTGTTATAATTCCTGTTTCTTTATTTACTTTTATTTGGAGTTTCATTACATCACCTAACTAACCACACGCCGGGGCTCCTACCATACCAGTCCCAACGTGCGTGTCCTCCTTATTAAAAGTTCCCACATTTCGTGGGTTTTCGTAGTGGTCAACCACTTTATCTGAATATGCCATTATAGTTCTCCAATATATTATTAATTATTTCCTCAGATTGAAACGTATCCCATTTCTTTCTGTTTTCTTCACCTGTTATAAATCTTAAATTGCATAGATGTCCTATAATTATAGGGTCAATTTTAAGTTCATATCCCTGTCTAAAGGGTATGATATGATCTACTTGAATATCTGTTTTCTTTTTGCCAGTGACTGGCATTAAATTTTGCTTTCTAAGTCTGTATAGAGACCGGCGAGTTGCTTTCCTACATTCCCTCTTGTATTTAACTAATTCATCATTTATTTGTTTTTTAGGCCTTTGATTGTTTAATTTTCCTTCCCAATTTGGATTTGATGAGCCAGTCCATTTTTCTTTTTGTCTTGGATTATCTTTCCCCTTGTTCCATCCGTGACCCTTTTTAAGACCTTTTGTGTTTAATTTGGACACCTGATCAGGTGTCATTTTTATACCCTTGTTCCAAGGTATATTACCTACACGATTGATCGGGTTTTTACAAGGAGTTGAACAAAACTCTAAAAATCTAGGTTTAGTTACAAACTCAGTTCCACAATGCGAGCAATACACTAATAAGCCATATTTATTTTTCATATAACTATTTATCTAGGTGCTCCCGTTTGTGAGGGTTATTAATCCTTTTTGAACATAGTTAAAATTTTTGTTTGAATGTTCTTTGCAAACTGAGGTTGAGGGAAATTCCAACCAATAAAAGCACCTAGTGCTAACCAAAATAATGTTTCTAACATAATATACTCCTTGTATGTATTGTATTTAGTATTCTTCTTTATCATCAATTACAATCCAACCCAACTTTAACAAATCTTCTCGTATCTCATCAGTTACACAACTTTCTGGAACAAACTTTTTACCTTGAATGTACGATTCTTGTTGTTCTTTAGTAAGGGCACGAAATTCATCATCATCTAGTATCTTACTATCTTTAATACCAGAACAATACCAATCAATATAGTCGCCCTTCTCTTGCATATCAGCAATTATACCGCCGGCATGTCTCCAACTACAACTCCATTTTTTCTCAGTTAATATAGGCCATACATCATTCTTAGTGAAATCATTGTTACACATAGAAGCATAAAGATGTTGTGCATATACATCATCAGCCTTTACTTTGTCAATGATCCATTGAGTAGAACGTAGGTCATACTCCATGTTATCTACTTTCCACTCATCAGATTCTTCAAGTTCTAATGTTTGCTGTTTCCAAGACTTATACATTTCAATATAGTCAGGATTAGGCAACTTTCCTTCTTCTTCACAACGTTTAACATAACCTTCTTTCTGAAAGGTATGTTTTTCTGGACTACTACTTATCATCTTCTACCTCTATCCAAGTGTGGTCACCTAACCATTTAACTTTACATATATATTCATAATCAACAGGTTTACCAGTTGACCAATCATTGGGACCATTAATACTTAATCTAGTAAATTGTTTTCTATGGTCGTATAACAACCAATATATTTGTCCATTGAATAATTGAAAGTCATATTTGGCTGCGTGAACCATATCAGTTAAGTCTAATCTATGTTTAATCTGTTCAGCTTGTTTCTGTAATACAGCAACAAGCTCCATAATTCTATCATATTCTTGCTTGGCATGTAATCTTGCAACATTAAGCATAATATCTTTATGCTTCTCAACGGGTACTAAATCAAATTTAGGCCCACTAGATTCCGTAGCGTAGGGTGTAACATTACGATTAAAAAAATGAATTAGTGATCCGGTACCAGTAGAATCATAACTACTGACACCGTTAGCTGAATTTGGTTTGTCACTCATTAGCTATTATATATTATTTTCTGATTTAGTAACAGTATTTTGGGTAGGCTTTTTAGCCTTACTATAGAATATATGATTACCAATTTTAGCTACTTGTTTATAGGGCCATAATGGGTCTACACTTAAATTATGAAAAAATAGTGCTGATTTAGGTATTACATCTTTGTATGCGTCATATGCTAGTACATCATATGCCACTTGTTCAGCTTGTTTGTATTTTGTACTGTTTTTATTTGGGTCGCCCTTACCCTCACATACCCAACTAAACTGACATAGTTTAACTTTTTGTACTTCATCATCTACAAGTTTATCCACATGTGTAGTTTGATATACCACTGCACAGGGGTTTTTACCAAAACCATGTGCTATTCTATTCATCACTACCCGTGCTACTGCCGCTTGACCATTCAATGGTTCGCTACCAGCTTCATAAAATATGTTTTTTGCTAAACAGTTTAATTGTTTTGGATCTACTATTTTTGCTACCTTAGTTTCTTCTACAATAGTATTTTCTACTATTAATTGGTCAAATGTAAGTAATACGGTTAACAGTAGTAGTACTACTAAAATTTTAATAGGTTGGCTCAAATTCATAAGTTTTCCTTTCCAAACTATAGAGAATTTAAATGTTATCCCAGCAGTCACAATTACAACGAATTACTTCATCAATTGCTTCTGGTACGGAATAAGTTGCAGGTAATAGTACATCAGATGCATATATTACCGAAAGCTGAGGTGGTATTAAATTACTATATCTTGAGCCTGCAAAACTACCCGGCTCAACTGCTTCACCTATATCTATTGCTACACCGTCACTATAATAACGGTCATCAATTGGATCATAGTATCCAAACGGATCAGGTGATCCTAATGAAGTTTTTAAGGTTGCGGGAACACTACCACCCAATGTTCCATTAGCAATTAACTCTGCTTCTTGTTGTTTAGTTAATTTGTTTTCTATGTTATTATCTACTGGTATACCTGCTTCTTGCAATCTAGCTTGATTGCGAGATTCACGCAACATTGCTACAAGACTTCTTCCACCGACTGTATTTAAATCAGCAATAGCTTCTAATGTTTGTGAATACATATGTGGTTGTGTGAACATTGCATAACGTGGTATACTATCTACAAACGAATATTGTGTTGTAGGATATGAAGCTATTGTTGGTTCTCTTAAATGATCGGGTGAACTGTTTGGTACACCAATTGACATTCCTGTAGCAATTGCACGTTGTTCAGTTGAGAGAATTGTACCAGTCAATTCCCAATTAGTAATTAATTGTTGTGCAGTTGCAGGCTTAGAATTTTTAATTGCTAGTATTTCTGCATTAGCCGCATCAATGTAACCTTGAACTACTGTATTCATTGTTGGCCAGCCGCCACCGGGAGGAGGAGCTATGACTACAGTATCGGCTGCACCAGAATAACTGATAGATATAAGTCTACCATATGTAGCTATATCTGTAGAATCAGTACCTATTGTAGCAGTTGCAGGATTACCACCTATTGTTACTACCGGAGCAGTTGCATATCCTCCACCTGTATCGGTGTAAGTAAAAGATGTTCCATTCCATGTAGCAGTTGCTTGTTCCCATGTAACTGCTAGATATAGATTTTTATATATATCAGATAGGGTAGTAGTTTGTAAATTCTTTGTTAATCCGTCAATATCTATACCAAGATAAGGTAATCCACTCATACATCCTAAGAAATTACTCATTGTATAAGTACCAAATGGACCGTTACCTAGTGCAATTAATGCTAATCCCTGTTGTGCTAATGTAGTATCAGTCGGGACATTAGTACCATTAACATTTAAATTTTTAATTGTTTCTAAACTATTAACTACTTGTGCAAACTTTTCAATAGGCACACTAGAAATGTTTTTAATCTGTTGCATTGAAACACTAAATGAGCCGGCTGCTTTAGCAATATCAGGTGGCAATATACCACTTAAATATGCACCAAATCCTTGTGGAATAGCTTGTACTGTTAATGTATTATTTTGTGAAGGTATTGCTACTGTTTGGTCTGTAGACGTAGGACCAGTAGTTGCATAGGCTTCACTACTAGGAGGAGCACTTCTATCCTCTTGTAAATTTATTATATTTTGAAAAAAGCCTGCCATTACATTGCACCTCCACCGCCGCCACCGCCGGCTCCACCGCCTCCGGCTCCTCCTCCACCACCGCCATCGCCTCCACCTTGGTTATCCCAAACGGGTGCGGCGATAGTATCGGTAGATACTTCAGTTACACTCTTACCAGCTGATGCATTTACTAATTGTGACCCAATTGTAGGTGAATTTAATTGGCTGTTCAATCCTTCATTTACATAGATAGGATAATATATTTTACTATTTGCATTACCACCTACTGTATTATATACCGGTACGGTTAATGTTTGATAACTATTAGGGAATAACTTTTGCGGATTCAATAAATCTGCTAGTGATTCTAACCCTACGGTCTTACAATTTAATGATACTAATACATCTTTTAAATCTTGTCCTAATATAATACCAAATGCTCCGTATATTTTACGTTCTTGGTCTTTAGTTACAGATGAAATATTACCTAATATCTGTTCTAACTCTGTTGCAGTTATATTGCTTGCAATCAATGCAAGGCTTACTGATTTAGTAATAGCGTTGTTTTTCTGTAGGGTAGATAATAAATTACTAGGCAAACCAAATGTAGCAATTGATTGTAAATTTATTGCTTTACCACTAGCAATTAAATCTTGTCCAAATACGGTAGTTGCAATACTAACACCGGTAATATCAGCCGTTATTAAATCGTTCATATTACTATATGTACCATCTAAAAATTCTTGTGAATTGTGTACTGCTAAGATAGACTCATTACTATATTCAATAAAACTATAAGATGACATAAAGCCAGATAAGAAATCTTTATATGCCCCGCTATCGGCTGATAGTCCACTGTTGTAATTAAATTCATTATAACCTTGCAATGCAAATAATCTAGTATAACCCCATTGAGTTACTGAATTAGTATGGTTATAATTAGGTTGCGGAGTTGTACTAGTATCATATACCCAATTAGGATAGCCGGTCCAATCATATGTTGTAGGTGGAGTATTACCTAATGCAGGAATAGAGTTGGCTCCAATAGTAATCAAATTATCATATACAGCATTAGATACTGTTGTTCCGCTATTAGGTGCACCTCTAGTATAAGCATCATTAATAGCATATGTAAGTAATCGTAAACAAGTTTCATTAACAATTTTACCTAATTGTGTAGCGGATGATGCAGTGGTGCTAGAACCAGTAAAGGTTACCATTATAGGATTAATATTAAATCCAATATTTTGTAATAATGAACTTAATGTGTTAACACCTAAGGGACTTTGTTTTCCTGTATCACTCATGGAACATTAATATCAGGACTACCTTGTACGATACTATGACCGCAACTGTTTCCTGACCCCACTCTGAGTACTGGTACACCTTCACAAAATACAGTAGGACTACCACTAGTAGTTGTTGCTACTTTATGTGGTGCATGAGTTTTTGCTGACTTCCAAGGCGCATGTGGGGTAAGCTGACTAACATGTAATCCAACTTTAATTCCATTAGCAAATACAGTATCAGCACCACGCATTATTGCGCCACCTTCCTGATTTGTATCACCCACACGACTTAATTGTGCCATTTTATCCCAATACGATTTTTTTACTAGGTACCTTAATGCCAGTTGTTGCTTCTAGGTACTTGTCTTTGATGTTATCATCTGTCTCTGCATACATTGCAACACTAGTAGTATTTAGCTTAAATTCACCCTTCGGATCTGCGGTAAAGATACTTGGAATCATTTGCATACCCTGTTGACTTGGTGCAATAGATACTGGTTCTTCAATGGTGATAAACCCACCTTCATCAGGTGTGCTAGTCACTTTGGCTATTAACTCTTCTCCGCTATTCATTTTTATCGTCATGACCGACCCTGTTATAAATTTCATTTTTATCCTTTTTGTATAAATAAGAGTGTAGTTCGCGGAATTGGAGTTCCCAACTACTCTATGATTGAAAAGGAATCACAGCATGACTATTTATTCACTATATATAAAGACCCATAAAAAGACAGGTCTTAGATACTTTGGTTACACAAAACAAAATCCATATACGTATTATGGTTCAGGTACCGATTGGAAAAAGCACCTTAGTAAGTATGGATACATGATAGATACAGAAGTATTGTTACAAACTGATGATAAAGCAGTATTAATCCATTGGGGTATTTTTTATAGCACACTTTGGAATATAGTATCAGCACAAGATGATTACGGTAATAAAATTTGGGCTAACAAAATACCTGAATCAGGTTCAGGAGCTGGAAGGAAATTAGGTTCAACTATGTCTAATGATTCAAAGGAATTGATTAGAAATAAAGCTATCGGGAGGAAACAATCTTCTGAGTCAGTTGAAAAAAGAAGATTAAAAATGCTAGGTAAGACGGTATGGAATAAAGGTAAATCAGGATATAAACTACCACAGTGTGCTAATAAGGGTGAAAAGAATCCTATGTACGGAAAACCAGTACCTAAAAAATTATGTCCACACTGCAATAAAGAGGTGGACATAAGGAACTTTGCCAGATCACATGGTAATAAGTGCAAGTTTAAATAACTACGCTGCCTTTGTTAAAAATTGTTTAAGTTCGTTAAATCCACCGATTAATTCACCATTGATAATAATCTGTGGTACTGTTCTTGCTGATGGAATTGCTTCTAATAGTTCTTCTTTTGTATACCCGTCTCCGATTTTCTTTTCTTCAAACGGTATATCTAGTTGTCCCAATAATGCCTTTGCTTGGTCACAATAGGGACAATGGTACTTTGACCAAATAACTGCTTTCATTTTTGTTCTCCTTAAATATTTGGTAAGTCATCATAGTCTAATGATTCACTCATTATTCCTATAACATAATTTGTTGATTCTGTTTCTTGCAATGCAGATTGTTTTTTACTTGTATCACTGTGTTTATTGAACCAGGGAATAGGTGTACTCTTTGGTGCGGGACTATTATATCGTATACCTATCTCTTTCAATGCGCTAACAGCAGTATAATCTACAAAGTCTTTTAATACAGTTGCATTTAAACCAATAACTGGACCCATCTTAAACAGGTAATCGGCCCAATCTTTTTCTTCACGAATCACATCTAGATAAAGTTGATATACTTCAGCTTCACACTCTGATTTTACTTGTGCAAATCTGCTATCTTCTTTTACTACTTGATTGATAAGGTAAGCAGTCCAACCTTTATGTAACAATTCGTCTTGGAGAATTAAACTAATAATGTTACCATTACCAATAAAGATTTTGTTCTCAACCATTGCTAAACTTGTAGCAAATGATACCATAAATCTAAATGCTTCTAATGCGTAACTAGCATGTAATGCCATATAGATTGCTTTGATGTGTTCTTTTTCGTTAACATCTTGACCTAACTCTTTACGGCAATTAACTTTATGTAATTCATCATAATAAAGTCCAACACTACTTGCCATGTCTACAATTTCTTTTGTATCATGGATAGTATTGAATACAGATTTTGGCACAGCATAAATGTTACGAATAATATGACTGTATGACCTACTATGAATATTTGATTCAAAAAATCCCCAATTAAACATCAATGCTTCTAATTCAGGTAAAGATACTACCGGAGTAAAAACTTGAGTTGGACCTCTACCCTGTAAACTATCTAATGCGGTTTGTCGTAATAGATTACTAGTAAAGATATGCTTAACCGCATCGCTTGCATCTTTGAAATCATTGGCATCTTTAGTTAGTGAAATTTCTTCTGGAACCCAAAAGAAACCACGTGCCGTTGCTTCAAAATTAGCAATTTTGGGATATTTAAATTCTTCAAATCTCTGTACGGTGACCGGACCTGCAGGATCTAAAAACATTTTACGATTTAGGTAATCAGTTGGTTTAGATAAATTATACTGTGCTTTAGACATGTTCTTCTTTCTTTTCTTTACAATTATCAAAATGATGATGCTTCATAATATTTGCTCCGCCGATTAATAGACAATGCGGACATTTAACTTTTTCTTGCGGTTTTGGAATACCTTTTGTTGCTTTTGAACGATTAGCATCTTGTTCTATTGCTTTTGCAGGATTATCTAATCTCTTGCAGTATGCCATAAAATTTGCCATATCTAACTCTTTTCTATTATCTAACCGACATACTACTTTTAGCGGGGATGCCCGTGATCCTCTCGGCCCTCTTACACCGCGACTTGGGCACGGTATACCCTTCATACTACCCGAGCGTTTAATGTTAGACGCTATTGTATTAGTTTTACCTGCCATACCTCTTGGGTGACCGTTTTCTTTTTGATATACCTTCATACTTACCGACATTGCAATGGCGTTTTGTCTGCGAATCCAACCAAATGATTTATTGTTTCTTATAGTATAATTACTATTAACTGTCATCATATGCATTGCACGAATTAGTTTAAAATTGTTAGGATACATCTTAACAAGAAGTTGATGAGCCAAATAGTGTTCTTCCGCAGTTAACCGAGTAATATTTTCTTTTTCATTTGTTCCACCTAGGCAGCGAGGGATAATGTGATGTTTTTCACTATATCCTTCAACTAATCGGTTTTTTGAACGCTCTATTAAATTATTATATATTTTTTGATAGTTCATTATAATTTACAAGCCTCGCAATCTTCTTCATCCATATCATTAAAGCCACTTGGTAAATCTAATACAGTTTCATCTTGGCTCTTACTACCTGCTTTGTTAATCAAGCTATAATAGAAGGTCTTGATACCATAATAGTGTGCCTGCATTAAGTTCTTAGCAATCAATGTTGTTGGGACTTTACGCTCAGGGAAATGTGCTGGATTATAAAACGTATTAGTACTTATGCTTTGGTCAACATAGGCTGCAATCACTGCCGCTGTTTTTAGATAACCATCACAATCTTTTTGATCCCACATCAATTGATATTTGTTTTTCAACTTATGATATTCTGGAACAACTTGTACAAAACTTCCTGCTTTACTTTCTTTAACACTTATCAAACTCATTGGCATTTCAATACCATTAGTGCTATTAATAACTACACTACTTGATTCTACAGGAGCAACAGCCATTTGCGTAGCATTACGGACACCATGACTACGCATCATAGCACGTAGTCCTTCCCAATTAAGTTCTGGATCAAAGTTAGTTAATTCGTTTACACCTTTAGCACGTAGTTCCCAGGGGAAGATGCCTTGACCATAACGTGTTTTATCGCTATGTTCACAACGACCGCGTTCTTGTGCTAGTTCTACACTTGCTTCAGTTAAGTAGAAGGATAAGTGTTCCATCCACGTCTTGACTTCAGCCAAGGAGTCTTTCTCTCCGTACTTAAGACTTCGCTTGGCGTGCCAGTAGGCAAGATTAGTGATTCCAATTCCAAGAGGTCTGATTTCATCGTTTGATAGTTTAGATTGAATGGATAGAAAATCTTGATAGTCAAGAATGTTATTGAGGCTACGATGCAATATGCGACAAGCACGGCGCATGTCTTCAGGATTACGGAACGCACCCCAGTTAATAGATCCCAGCGTACATAAAGCGATTCGTCCCTCCGCTTCGTCAATTTCATAGTATTCATATTCGTCATCTAACTCTTCGGGTAGATATTCTATTTCTTCGTATAACTTGTTCATTCTTTATCCTTTTGCTTTTTTGTCTCTTCTGGTTTCCATGCCCTTGGATCAACTGTCTCTCCAGTTAGCTCATAACGATAGTCTGGGTCGTAAACCATATATCCCAACTTGTTCCATTTGATTACACCGTTGTCGAATAAAAAGATACAACCACGGCACATACAGAAACTAGCACCCTTGTCGCTCATTACATTTCCATTTACCGTGCCAACATATTTAACTACATTGCCCTGGTGCATTTCTCTTAGTGCTTGGTAATAATCAATCATTCTTCAACTTCAAAAACAAACTTGATACGGTTGGCAACTACCTTGCCATCATATCGTGTGTCGTTGGCAATATCCAAACATTCTGTGATGATTAGTTCGGCGAACCGTTCCATCAACTGGGGATACATTCCAACTTGTTCTGCTGTGTATCCTGTTGGCAATTGTAAAAATTCTTGTCTAGCCTGTTCAGCGAGTTGTTTAATCCGATCGTTCATTTTTTACTCCTAACAGTTCTTTGATTAGGATCTTTTTATCTTCTGTGCTCATACCAATACCAAAGTGTTGTCGAATCTCATCTATACAATGAATTCCACCTTGTTCAAAAGTATCAACTGATTCAGGAACAGGATCACTAATAACTTGTTCACAACATCCGATACATTCTTCTACAATTCTTTCGGCTAATGCCTCTATCAATGGCCACTGTTTGGTATTGTTTAAGTATTCAACACTGATACCAACTTCTGTTGCTAACTGTTTGATTCGTTTGTTCATACATTCCCTAATCCTATTCTACTATAACCCAACTTTGATTTAATTTCTTTTCTATCTTCACTATTCTTCAATTTTCTACCTTGTTTATATGTTGGGTTTTCTTTGAGAAATTTATCCAATTCATCTGCCGGTAGTTTTACATTATCAATACCATTTGTCGCCCAGCGCAACTTTGATGTTGCCGATGCTAACCGCTTCTTATGATCCTCACCTCTATAGTATGGATCATATTTTACAGGGGTAGATAACTTCTTGTTTACTTCATCAATTAACTGTTTTAGCCCATTATCAATTCTATTCTTTAATATCATTTGACTAACGCCCAATTGCTCTTTGAGGATCGATTCAATCTCTTTTCTTAACAAATAATCGCCTTGTTTATTGTTCTCAATACAAAATTGAACTACAGCATCTACTATCATTTCTTTGGTAATATTAGGCTTTGCGTTGCCATTGTTCATTCCAACAGCGTTATAAGATTTCAATTTACGATGCTCTTTCATCTTTTCGTCTGTATATTTTTCAAGAGTGTTGCCACCATCACCGCCGCGAGTCATATTATAGCCATTTTTGAAAGTATCTAACTTTTCAACGAAAGTTTCTTCTAACTTTTTGGCTTCGTCTTTATTGTATACTTCTGCTAAGATTTCTGAGACAATATTTTCAGACCCATACTTTTTGATAGCACGATGGAAATGTCTATCACTTCCTTCTAATGCTTCTCCAATATGATCCTGCAATCGTTCTTCCATCGTTTTACTTGTATAACCTATGTATTTCTTACCATTTAGTGTATGACAATAGATAATGTATTTCTTCATAAAAGTATTTCCTATACTCTTATTTATACTTGAAATACTATTACCTACTATTTTATCTTCCTAATGTTAACAATGTCGTTTGATTTCGTTTTCATAAACTCGTCAACATTAGATTTCTTGACACGAATTAACTTGCGTTCCGGATTCATTCTCTTGAAACTCTTGGTGGGCAAAAGGATCTCGCAACATAAATTTGACTGGTAAATTGTATGATATTCAGGATCAAATGGTCCTTGATTCATAACATTATCAACGAACACTAGGTAGATACGTCCTGTATCTGTTCGTTCTTTAAGAATGCCCGACTTGAATACTTCTTCGGCCGACATTGTTTTCTTTCGTAAGTCTTTACGTTTTTCGTATTTTACATATAGTTCTTCAAATAGTTCTGTGTTTTTGTAAAATGCTTCATATAAGTCAGGCACTTCATTGGGATCAAAGAATGTTATTTGTTCTTTGTTTTTAAATCGTCTCCAGAAGAATGCACTAAGAACAACCCCATAGTCCATGAACCTGACTCTAGTTTCGTCTGTTCCTTGATTGTTTTTAAGTACGATAAGGTCATCAAACTGATGATGCCAAATGGGATAAAATACTGTAGCACTTGCATTACGAATACCTCCTTGACTGCAACTTCTTAAGTCACCAAACCATTTCTTTAAGAATGGGATCATGCCTGTATGCATAATCTCACCACCACGAATAGGACTGCCTAATGGTCGTAGTCTTCCTATTTCTAAACCAATGCCAGCACGTTTACTAGCATATTTTGCCATCATTTCTCCGCTAGCAAAAATACTATCCAAATCGTCGTCGGAGCGAATAAGAACACAGGATGAAAATTGCTTTGTTGGAGTACCCAAGCCTGCAAGCACAGGAGTAGCAAGAGTAAACAACCCATCACTGGCTGCATTATAATATTCTTTAATATAACGCATACGGGCACTATTAGGTTCTTCTTTATGAAAAACTGTAGCGGCTGCAACCATGTATCTAACTTGAGGTGTTTCATATGTTTGTTTTGTTGATCTATTCTTTACTAGATATTTTTCAATCAATTGTTCAATGGCGGCATAACTATATTGCTCGTCCTTAGAATGGTCAAGCATGTCATCCATCTTGTTCCAATCTTCTTCACTATACCATTCTAGTAATTCTGGTGTATATAATCCTGTAGCTACATTAGTTACTACGATATCATACAGACGGGGAGGCTCGTAGTTACCATATACATCTTTACGTAACATTGATAGACGTTGTTTACCTGCTACATATTGATAGTTTGTATGTCCTACATCTGGATTGTTTTCTACGTCAATCAAATCAACAACTGCACGTAATGTAATTCCATCAATTTCTTGTGTTGAAATTCCATCATAGAAGTGTAGTTGTGATTTTATCTCTACCATTGAAGGGCTAACATCAGGTATCCCCACACATATTTTTGCTACTTGCGCTTGCCATTTTTCTAACATTAATGGCTCTTTTGTCCCATCTCTTTTGGTGACGTATATTTTCATTTTTACCCTATCTTATTATTAATTGTTGTTATATCTAATTTGCTTACTATTTTAAAATCTTGTAGATTATTACTTATCACGGTGTTTGGCCAGTAATTAAGCAGATATTTTGCGTTGTCTACCAAGACTAATGATGTGTCATTTCCTTGACTATCAGTAGCTAACACAAACTCTATATCAGTAATATTCATTAATAGTAGAGTATAGCACATTCCTAGTCCTCTTGCAAGCGTACAGTAGGTGTTTTCTACCAAAAGCTCCCAAGGCCCGGGCCATGTGGGTAAATCAATTGGGTGTAGATAGTGGTTGACAAGTGGGGCTTGTTGCCACCACTTGTCAATTTCCACACATTGTTGAGCTAAATCAAGTGATTTGATTTGATTGCGTAAATTATACCAAGATTGTAATCTATTGTCGTAAGACGATTGAAATGTATTCATTAGATAACTACTTATCTAATTTAAAAAGACTGGTTTATAATCCTAACATTTTACGTATACTTGTGGCACTTATAGCATGAATTTTTTCGTCAAATGTTTCTTGTTCAATTTTATAACCAACATCACGCCCATAAGTAATGTTAGTGATATTTGGTACAACTTGAATTTCATATTGACCTTGATATAACATGTCCAAATCACGTTTAATGAATGATTTGACCTTTTCTATTTCAAATGGGTTACTACCTTGCCAGCCTTGACAGTCACGTATTTGAATAATTACTTGTCCTGTTTTAGCAATAGCACGTTCAAACAATGCACGATGACCATCATGCCATGGTTGCCACCTTCCTAGCATCTGTACCGTTTCTTTTTGCCAATTGAATGTTGGTCTACGTCTATTATCGTATATATGTGCAAAGATGAACTCACTCCATTTTTCACTATTTTGTTCTGTGATACGGAAGTCATATACTTCTGGTGGGACGAATGCTTTATTAGTATCTTCGTATCTACCTTCACTGATAGTATCAACCCAGATAGTCCAATCAGCTTTAAAGTTATTACGCATTTCAACCAATGGTGCAACAAAATCGCATATAACGTAGTCAGTGTCAGTCATGTTATCTGCTAGTTCACGCATACGTAGACTTTGACGAATGCGACCTTCTTTACTGAAGTCCCAGTCGTTATATTTTTTACGGACATCGTCTGCGTTAAGCCAAGCTACTCGTTTATTAGCCGTTTGTAGATGCCCAAGTAAGTGTTGTGCCAAATAAGTTTTGCCTGCGCCGGGCAAGCCCATAATAAGAATACGTTGTGTCATGTTTTATCTCCTGATATAAAAATATTTATAGTAGAGATAGCTTACCCGTATATTTTATTGTACACCCGAAGCTGATGCACCATAAGTAGATCTATTTGTTGCTAGTTGTCCACGCAAACTTGCAGTAGCAGTATCATTTGAATAATCAATTCTATCTACGTTAATAGCACCCATAAACCAACCATAAGACAAGTTTCCTGATGCAGTACCCACAGATTGACTTAATGGTCCACGAACACTTGCTGTATTTGTATCGGTTGCATAAGTTACACGATATACTGCTGTTGAAGCACCGGAAGCATATCCGCCTCCCCACCAACCATTAGTTGTATTACCTGTTGCTGCCGGTATTATTATAGATATATTTAATGGACCACGTACACTAGCAGTTGCTGTATCTGTTGCATATGTTATACGATCCACCCTACTTCTATAAGGTGCATAACCACCACCAAACCATCCATACGTACTACCATCTGATGTTCCGCCCAAATAGTATCTAGCTAAACTTATTGTACCACGTAATGATGCAGTTGCTGTATCAGTTGCATATGTTATACGATCTACTGTTGATTGTTCTGTTTGTACATACAAAGCTCCACCGGCAAACCATCCATAATCTGTGGTTCCTGCAGCAGCCAACATAGTTTTTTCTGAATTTATTGGACCGCGAATACTTGAGGCAGCAGTATCTGTGGCATATGTAATTCGTTGTACTGTACTTGCAAAATCAGTAGGAGCAACACCATCAAATCCGCCGGCCCACCAACCATAAGTCAAATTACCAGTAGCTGCCTGTTTGTTAGTTGCCCAACTAAGAGGGCCACGCACACTTGCAGTAGCAGTATCAGTAGCATATGTAATACGATCTACCGTTGATAATATATTTCCTCCGCCGGCTACCCAACTGGCTGTTGGTGTGGAGGGTGGTGCGGCACTAAAGCTTACACCTCCACCAGTCATTGTTATTCCACCCGTTGTTATTGTTATTGACATATATTATTCTTTCTATTATTGTACGCCTGATGCAGCCGCTTGTCCTGTGGCGCCTACACTTAATGGACCACGCGGAGTTGCCGCAACAGTATCATTTGAATAAGTGATACGTTGTACTGTTGATAGGTCACCACTACCGCCAGCAAACCATCCGTACGTTGAATTTCCAGATGCTGCTATTTGATAAGAATCATATACCGGCCCACGTACCGATGCGGTTGCGGTATCTGTTGCATATGTTATACGATCCACTAGTCCACCAACCGAGCCGCCGGCATAGCCACCAGCATACCATCCGTACGTTGTATTACCTGCGGCTGCAGCCTGTTTGCGGGCTAAACTTAGTGGACCACGTACACTTGCTGTTGCTGTATCTGTAGCGTATGTAATGCGATCTACTGTTGACACCACTGTTGCTCCAGTTGCTCCTCCACCAAACCAACCATCAGTTGTATTACCGGCTGCAGCCGGGGTAATGCGGGCCAAACTTAATGGACCACGTATACTTGCGGTTATTGTATCTGTTGAGTAAGTGACACGGTCTACTGTAGAAACTCCGGGGTAATCAGTACCGCCGCCAAACCAACCATTAGTTGTATTACCGCTTGCTCCCAAATTATATCTAGCTGAACTTAAGGGGCCACGCACTGATGCTGTTGCGGTATCTGTTGCGTATGTTATTCGTTGTATTGTAGAATTTGCAGGGTAAGCTCCGCCGCCAAACCAACCATCAGTTGTATTACCTGTTGCCGCAAATCTATCTCTTGCTAAATTTAATGAACCACGTATAGTTGCAGTAGCTGTATCTGTTGCATAGGTGATACGTTGCACAGTAGATATATCAACTCCACTAGCTACTCCGCCGGCAACCCAACTAGCAGTAGGATCAGATGGAGGTGCAGCTACCAGTGTAAATCCACCGCCTGCCATTGTAAATCCGCCAGTTATTGTTATACTCATTCTTTTTAAACCTTTATGTTATTGTTGACCGGAGGTGCCGCCGACTTTTGTAATTTGAAAGTATTCACTTAAAGTACCGGTTAGGCTTGCCGTCGCAGTATCAGTTGCATATGTAATACGGTTTATAGTACTAGTATTAAAGCCACCGGCAAACCAACCGTTTGTAGTATTACCAACACCAGCTATACCTTCACGTGTCGGACTATTTAATGGTCCACGCACACTAGCTGTTGCAGTATCTGTTGCATATGTAATTCTATCTACAACGGTACCTTGCCCACCAGCAAACCAGCCATTAGTATCATTACCTGTAGCCCCGGTCAGGAACCTTGCCACACTTAATGGGCCGCGCACACTAGCAGTTGATGCATCACTTGAATAATCAATACGGCTTATGGTTGACATGCTTCCAGTAGGGTATTTATAACCTCCACCAAACCAACCATATGCAGTTGTACCCGTAGCCGCTACCCCAAGTGCCTGATGTACCGGCCCTCGACTAATTGCTGTTGCTGTATCAGTGGCATATGTTATTCGGTCTACTGTAGATAGAGTAGTCGGATATCCAAGATATCCCGCACCAAACCAACCGTAAGTAGTACTATCAGTTGATGCTCCTAGTTGCATTCTTGCAACAGTTAATGGACCACGTACACTAGCAGTTGCTGTGTCAGTTGCATATGTTACTCGGTCTACTGTTGATAATAATGCGGGTGTGGCGCCGCCGCCAAACCAACCATTTGTGAGAGTACCGGCACCCGATAGACCGTATCTGCCGGAACTAAGTGGGCCTCGTATACTAGTAGCACTAGTATCTGTTGCAAATGTCATACGTTGTACTGTGCTATACGTTGGTATACCACCACCAAACCAACCAGCTGTAGCACCAACCGGAGGTGCGGCAGTGAAACTAAACCCTCCACCTGTAAATGTTATTCCACCACTAAATGTTACTGACATATATTATTCTTTCTATTATTGTGTCCCTGCTGCCGCTGAGAGATAGTAGGTGCTTAAACTTAACGGACCACGCACACTGGCTGTTGCTGTATCTGTTGCATAGGTAATTCTATCTATTAATGACACTGCTGCAGGTGTGTATCCTGAACCAAACCAACCATCAGTTGTATTACCGCATGCCGCTAAATAAAATCTTCCTGCACTTAATGGACCACGAACACTTACTGCGGCTGTATCAGTTGCATAAGTAATACGTTGAACTAATGATGCCCAAACAGGTGCAATAGTTTGGTATCCTCCGCCAAACCAGCCATATGTAGTGCTATCAGTTGATGCCGCCAAACCTCTTATTGTACCGCTTAATGCCCCTCGTATAGTTCCAGTGGCTGTATCTGTTGCATAGGTGATACGTTGTATTGCACTAGTTCCACTTCCGCCGCCAAACCAACCATTAGTGCTATCGCCGGTAGCGGCTAAGGCATATACCCCCAAGTTTAAGGGGCCGCGCACACTTGCAGTTGCTGTATCAGATGCATATGTAATACGGTCTACTATTGATATGCTACCAAATCCATCAGCAAACCAACCATCAGTTGTGTTACCGGTTGCGGCTAAATATCCTCTAGCTGTACTTAATGGACCACGCACACTTGCAGTTGCTGAATCAGTTGCATATGTGATTCGTTGGACCGTTGATTGATACACTGAACTAAGGGAACTGCCACCAAACCAACCATAAGTCGTATTACCGGTGCCTGCTCCCCCATTTAAGGCTACACTTAGTGGACCTCGAACACTTGCTGTTGCTGTGTCATTTGCAAATGTTACTCTATTTACAGTGGTAATGCCGGCGCCACCACCTGTACCACCTACAAACCAGCCTGCTGTTGCTACTGTAGGAGCAGAAGGTGGACTGGAAACTGTTATTCCACCACCTATCGTCCAACCTGGTCCTATCTCAATCGCCATATATTTACCTTTATCATAGTGTATTTATCACACTATTTATAACTTCTAATATGGCTTAAGGATCAACTGCCTAATACTTCTGGAGTGGGTGCTAATTGTGCAAAACTAGCTAACATTGACTCAACACTACTATTGTCAAAAGCCATAGCTAATACTTCAGCTTCAGTCTTACTCAATCGTGTCAACATATCACTATTGCTAGCTACACTTGCTCTCTGTGACTCAAATTGACCAGCAATTTCATTGGACCACTGCTCATATGTACCCTCACCCAAGCCATTTTCTGGAGTAATAACAGTCTCATCTGGTACTACACTCATACAGTAATCAATACCATTAGTGTCTACAAACCAAAACTTAACATCTAATCCGTCAATTCTTGGATGTGTCTTACCGTTTGGTCCCATGTTCTTATCAACAAAGAACTCTACTAAATTCTCACCATCTACGTAATAATGCTTTATGTACTTAGCCATGTTTTTTCCTTTTTATTAGATATAGGCTTATCAATACCTATATTGTATTTATGATTAATCATATTAGTTTCGTCTGCCATACTTGGAAAACCCTTAACTGTCATCCAATTTACAATACTATATCTAGTTCCTTTAGTAACTGGCTCAACTCCATGCAAATACTCATGTGTAGAAGGGAAACAAACTAACATACCCGGCTCTGGGCGAACTCTTACTTTTAATTCAGGGAATACAAAATCCCCACCTTCAAAATCATCATTCAAAAACAATACTGTACTTAAATCTCTATCAGTACTCTTACGCCAAATCAATGGCTCATTACCAGGTGGCTTCCATAGTGACTCACCATCACAATGCGGCATATAATGCCCATCTACACCATAATGTAATAGTTGTGGCAACTCAGAATCTTTAACCTCAAACTCATAAAATGGATTAATAACATTGGTTACAACATTACGAAACAAATCAATAATCTCACTAGCAATATCTTCTAGGTCAATCATCTGTGTATCTCTAACCTTCTTGTCTACACTAAATTTGGTGTTGCCACTTTTGTTACTTTGTTCTGGATCAAATACAGATAAATCTTCTTTTCGTTGACTCTTGGCATGCTCCATAATAAAAGCTACACCCTCTTTTGATATTACATTGGGTGCAATTAATATGTTAGTTAATAAATTGTTTTTCATTTACTATTCCATTTGTCATTAAACAAACTCTTTGGTGATACTTCTGATTTACCTTGTGCCGGTTTCTCATGCATTCTGTCTAACCGTTCAGTAATGCCAATACGCTCTGTAACCTTTTCATTAGCTAATGCTAGTATATCACTACTAGTTACTTCTTCAATACCAGCAACAACTTTCTTTTGCAACTCTAATAAGAACTCTACACTATGTTCGCCACCAGTCAATGCTTTACCTAAATCAGGGAAATCATTCTTAACACGATTTACATCACCAGAAATTAATGTAGGAGCACTGGCTCTACGCATACTGTGAATGTTACCAACACCAATACCAGTGTTACGACTAATCATCTCATCCATAGCTTGGTTAGCTAATCTACGTTCCCAATATACATGATCTTCATTCTCAAACTGTTCACGTGTGATTGGACCACCATTCTGTTCTACTAATCTATCTAGTATCTTATCAAACGTAGCAATCTGTTGTACCCGATCACGGATCTCTAACTCACTACTCTTTAAGAAATTTTGTAGATTTAAGTAATCTAAATCATACCAGCACAACTTAGTGCCACCATCTTTAGTTGGCCATTGAATTGGTTCTTCTTTGTTTTTCTTATTCCACTTATAATCAAACTCACGTTGATGTTCTTTCATCTCAGTAATCTTGCTGAATAATCCTTCTGCCATAATTCTACGATTCTTCAACATAGCATTGAAAGCACTTGGAATTGTATAGTTATCTAATGTGATAAACTTTTCAATTTGGAAGTTGCTACGTCCTTGAGCATGTTCTTTATCTGCTTCTTCCCAGCGGAAGATTTCATCAAATACTTGTGATAGTACTTTTTCATCATGTACAATTTTATCACCTGTATGTGATGTTAGACTAGAGATTTCCATTTTCTTTTTCATTGTTGATCCTTTTGTTGATAGTTTGTTTAGTAATGTATGCCATTCAATAGCAATAGTGTTCCAGTTATAGTATTCACAAGCCCACTCAGCCTGCTCTTTAGTATGAGTATATTTAGTTTGTGATAGTACTTGGCAAATATTATCTACAAAATCATCTAAAAACTGTACACTTGGTATCCATCCACTTGCATGATATGTTGCATCTAATGGAACAATAGTCCCATAACCATTACTTGTTTCGGGCAATGCACCTATATCACTTAATATTGGGTAACATCCTGAACGCATTGCTTCAATCAATGTTACACAGCTTGTTTCTTCCCATATATTTGGATAAACTAATACTGATGCTTCTTTAAACTCATTAGCTAGTTGTTGATGACTAATTGGTTCACTGTAGATTGTATTTGGTGTGTTTTTTAGTTCATTGTATATTTGTTTGAACTCTTGTGTATCATTATCTCCGTACAGTTTCATACCCGAGAATACTTTAAGAATGGCGTCTGGATGACATTTTAGTACTTGTTTAAAGATATAGGGTAGATATTTTAGTCCACGAAATGGTGTACTAGCGTATATAAGAGTTTTGTTTGTTTTTTGTTTATATGTAAAATAGTCTGCACCACCGTTACGTATTACAGATATTTTATGTTGTGGTATCTTAAAATACTTAATGAATTGAGTTTTTTGCCAATTACTTACACATACTATATGTGTTATTTTAGTCCAATCTACGTTTAAAAAGATTGGTTGATCGTGAGCATAGTGTGCCCATAATATCTTTATTTGTTTATTGCTATTGATTAGTTTATGCGGGTCAAAATCTACTGAAGTATCAGACGAGAAATTGATATGTTGTTGTAGAAAGTGAAACCCTGATTGGGTAGCGCCTGAGATCATGTTTTATTGTACGCCAGATGAACTGCCGGGATATGCTCTAGCTGTGCCTACTGAACCTCTAGAGGTTGCAGTAGCGGTATCAGTAGCATAAATTATTCTATCAATACTTGATGATAATACTGTAGGAAGAGGTCCGCCATTGGCTAGGCCAGCTCCAACCCACCCAGCTGTATTGTCATATACGCCAGCTGAGTTACTTCTTGGCACAGATAAAAAACCTCGTGTACTTGCGGTAGTTGTATCTGTTGCATATGTGATACGGTTAACTATTGAAAGTGGGAAGCCGCTAGTTCCACCTGCATACCAACCATATGTAGTACTATCAGTTAATGTTGATGCTTTATATTTGCCACCGGTTAATGGACCACGTACACTTGCTGTAGCTGTGTCATTTGAATAAGTTATACGGTCAACTGTAGATACAAACCCATTCACCTCATATCCTGCCATATTCCATCCATATTGAGTAGTACCAATACTAGTAATTGCATATCTAGCTATACTTAATGGTCCTCGGTTAGTTGTAGTAGCAGTATCTGTGGCATAAATTATGCGAGCTACCTGTGATGAATATACGCTCGGTAAAGATATATCTATTCCTCCGCTAACCCAACTATAAGTTGAGTTATCACTTACCGAAGAAGCATATCTTCTAGCTGAACTTAATGGTCCACGTACACTTGCAGTAGCTGTATCATTTGAATAAGTTATACGGTCAATAGTTGATTCTAATGTAGATGTTTGTCCACCACTAAACCAGCCATTAGTTGAAGTACCTGATCCAGCGAATCCATATCTAGCCAAACTTAATGGTCCACGAACTGTAGCTGTTGCGGTATCTGTTGCAAAAGTAAGTCTAGTTACTGTAGAATAGTTTCCTGCTCCAGGACCTGCTCCAGGAGCATATCCACCACCAAACCATCCTGCTGTAGATACTGGAGCCGGGCCCGGGGCTGGACCAAACATTGTGACACCGGTCCCTGTAATTGTTACTCCACCTGTTATTGTTACTGGCATTAGATATTCTTTCTATTATTGGACACCTGAGGTTGCTGCCAAGTAGCTTCTTGCTGAACTCAACGGTCCACGTGCAGTTGCAGTTGCAGTGTCTGTAGCATATGTTATTCGGTCTACTGTAGAAATTGATCCACCGCCACCAAACCAACCATATGTTGTACTATCGGTTGATGCCGCCAAATAGCTTCTTCCTGAACTTAACGGACCGCGAACACTAGCTGTCGCCGTATCTGTTGAAAATGTTACTCGTTCTACGATAGAGCCTCTATAGCCGCCGCCAAACCATCCGTCAGTTGGAGTACCGGTTGCAGCCATTCTCCCATTTGTATTATTTAATGGACCACGAACACTAGCGGTTGCAGTGTCAGTTGAAAATGTTACACGATCTATAGTAGACCGGAATCCTGCGGGAGTTGGGCTACCTGCGTAGCCGCCTGCCCACCATCCATTAGTTGTATTGCCCGTTGCAATCACATTGACTCTTGCTGAACTCAACGGTCCACGTGTAGTTGCTGTTGCAGTATCAGTTGCATAAGTGATGCGGTCTACAGTTGAATAATATACGAAGGGGGAGGTGGCAGCACCTCCCCCAAACCAACCATCAGTTGTATTACCTGTTGCGCCTAAATATCCTCTAGCTGTACTTAATGGGCCGCGAACGCCTGCAGTAGCGGTATCTGTCGCATATATAATGCGATCAACTAGAGTTACAAGAACGCCACTACCAGCTGCTATAGTACCTCCACCAAACCAACCATAATCAAGATTACCGGTAGCAACTAATCCTTTTCTCCCTAAACTTAGCGGACCGCGCACACTAGCTGTCGCCGTATCAATTGCATATGTTATTCTATTTACTAATGATACCGTTACCCCCGAAGTTATCCCGCTACCAAACCAACCTGCTGTTGGTCCTGAGGGTGGTGCAAAGGCCATAGTCAATCCACCCCCACTAAATGTAATTCCCGCTGTTATCGTTACTGGCATAATATCTCTCTCTCTTTAGTATATTTATCAATATTATATACTAAACAGCTTGACTTTGCTCGGTTTTACAACTTCTCTCCAATATTCTAATCCAGAATACTCTCTAACTAATTCAGGACCTAATATTTCCATAGGATCTAAGTTTCTACTAGCTAACTTAGGACGTACACTATGCATACCTTCTAAATTGTAAGTTACATCATCTACGGGTGTTACATTCTTAATATTGTTAAAAACAAACTTATACGATGGAATATCTAAAAAATCAATAATATCACTCAATGTTTCTTCCGGATTACTAATCAAATCATCATACTCTACCATATGCATACAGGATTTTACATTTGGATTACTATAACCCTGATACATACTCCATAAACTCTGGTTCACAATACCAGTTGGTTGCATCAAATAATAACATCTGTTCTTAGTGTTCAATTCCATACGATTGTCTACTAACCAACGATCAATAAAGTTATTTCCTGGATTATTGCTACGATTAACTAAATCAATAAAACTAGCTAAGATAGATGGTACATCTCTAACAATACATACAATCTTTGGAGTTTTAGTAATAAATTTACAAATTCTATCAGTATTGTTAGGCCATGCACGATTATTATCCATAATATACTTCTTAGGTATATTCTTGTAATACTCTCTGGGCAGTGATTCTAAAACACTTTGTTTAGCTACTGGTTGTGGATTAGCGTTATATGCTTCACTACCTTCATCAAAGTATTTCTCTGTGTAATATAGTAACTCTACAGTTGGACTTAATGGGCTTACATACATGTCTGGATGTTGATTCATTACTGAAGCTAACATTGTTCCACCGGCTCTTGGCAATCCACTATAGAAAAAGAATTCTTGTTTCATATTAATTTGTCTCTGTCATCATTTGTTTCATACGTAGTTTAGTAGCTTCGGACACATTCATAGTACGTTCTAGTTCCTCATAACTCCAAGCACCATTATGCCAAGCTACACCATTTTCATCTACTTCATAGCTTTTAGGTAAATATTGTGGATCAAAGTAACTTAGTAATTCTTCAGTTGTATTGATTTTAACTACATTTTCCCCAAACCATTCATAGTGTATTGGACTACTAACAATACATGGTATATGAGTATACTGTCTTTGATGGGTTAATGCAAACAATCTGGATACACCACTTGGTCCAGCATGTACCTGTTGTTCATCATGTATAGTTATTTGTATTGGATCTATACGTTTACTGTTATCCATATGTTCTAGTATTGCACCTAGATAATTATATAGATTTCTTGGATGATTTGGCATGTGACACCAACCATCTTCTCCGGTTTGTGTGATACGATTTATGGGGAAGTTTGGTACAAAGTATGCCTGTTTCATTTTTGTTTTGTGAAGAAGAATAGCATAACCAACCTGCCGTTATCCATACAATCACCAAAGTTATCACCATGACTGTGCCATAATAACGGATCAAACAATACTAAACGATTATATTTCATTGGACTAGATGCATATCTTGTCCATAATGTTTTATCAAGCCCATCACCATAGATTATATTTTTACGTATTTCTTCATAGTTAGTGAAGCCTAAATATTTACCTTCTTCTGGTGTAGCTGGAGCACGTTCTATACCTAATCTGTTATGATAGTAGAAGTGTGTGCCAGATTCTGGACGACATTGATTTGGTGTATTAAGGTATAGTACACCACCCACATCCCAACCTGGATCAATATGTATGTTTTGTTCAAAGGTATCAGTTGCTAAACTAATTCTAAAGTAACCACAACTGCTACCCTCTGCTGGTATTAAGTAATCACCCCAACGATTTTGTACCTTCTCTAACATTTCTTCTGTGAAGTAAGATTTGTCAGAGTTTCTACCTGGATAAGTATGGCTTTCTGGTGTTGGATAATTAGCATTTAATGCGTTTAATCGCATTGTATATGGATCATCTAAGAAATCATCAATGATTACAATATTAGTTTTCATTATTGTTCCTGAAAAACATGACTACCAACGTGACATAGATTGATACTAGTATCCATCCAAGCCTGCATACCAATACTACGTGCCCGTGTGAAGAAGCTTAAATCTTCTGGTAGATAGATATCACCTTGACGCATTTCATGGAAGTAGTGATAGCTATTATCGTATTCAGCTTCAGTTGGGTTATGTGTAGTACTTTCGTTTGTTGGTATATATTTAAGTTCTGGGTATTGTTTTGCTATACGAATTAATACATCACGATGAATTAGACTGAACCCAATACCTATTTTATCTATAGCAACTAGATCACCTTCACGTTGTTGTGGTTGAGTGAGAGTAAAGTTCCATTTTAGTGGTACTGTTTTCATTGGGTAAGCACCACATACCATTTCTTTATTGTGATTAAGAAGTTTTAGTACATCATCAGCTTCAAATCCAACATCGCTATCCAAGAAGAATAGATATTCAAAATCGGTATTGTTGATGAAGAAGTTAGCGATACGGCTACGACCACGACTTATTAAACTTTCGTTTGCTAGTGTGAGAATGCCGTGGTCTATGTTATTTCTAACGAATTGTTTACCCAATTTAAAGAGGGCGTTAGTTGTTTTATCTGATACTACTCCACCGTAGCAGGGTAATCCTATTAATATTGACATGTAGATATTTAGTAGGAGAGTTGATGCTGAAAAAATTAGTTAGAAGAATGCGTTGAATCCGCTTTGTACTGTAGCCGGTGCGGCAAAATTCCAACCAATATTATTGCCTGAATTAGTTGAATTAATATTAGCAAAAAATGCCGCGCTAACATTACTATCAGTAATATTTAAGTAACTTACATTAACTGTACCCGAAGTTTTAAGTAAATTAAATTTTGTACCTACAGTCACACTATTAATAGTTACTAGACTACCCAAAGTACCGGATGCAGTGAAGTTTGTTAATGTTTGAGTTGTGCCAGCGGTAAAACTAATAGTAGATGGTCGTGTGTTTGCAGATATGTTATTAAGTTGATTTGATCCGGATATAGTTAATGCTCCGGCTCCTGCTTGAACTAAATTTCCATAGCTACCACCACCGCCACCAAATGTTTTTCCAGAAGCACTAGTCATATTAATTGTATAGTTATTTCCTGTAAAATTAGTTCCATCACTGATTGACCAACTGCCGGTTACTGCAAGAGTACCTGCTCCGGTAATTGATCTTGCAGAGGAAGAGCTAGAAGATACAGTTGTAGTAGTCATTGTAAATGTGGCTAGATTTAATGTTCCTGCAGTTATTGTTGTAGTACCACTAGTGGTTAGTGCATCACCTAAAGTAGTAGTGCCGGAATGATTAATTGTAATAGAACCAAATGTTCTACCATTAGATATAATATTACCAGTTCCCACTGCAGTAACTGTCAAATTAGTATAAGTTCCTCCTGACGCTAGTGTTAGACTATTAACATTTTGTGTAGTGATAGCTAGCGTGAATGCGGTAGTTCCAAAATCTAATTTATTAAAATAACTACCAGTAGTTAATGTTTGTATTGCGATACCACTACCAGTTAAGGTTAAATTAGGTGCATTCGTTGCGCTACCGCCCGTAGTTCCAAAGGTGTATGTTCTTGTTATATTTGCGGCTGCAGTAAACCCACCAGTACCCGTATATGTAAAGTTAGTAACATCTGCCATTGATAATACAGTTGTAGCAGCCGTTGTATGTGCTAATACAATATTATTAGTACCAAATGTAATAGAACGAACGCCGGTACCAGTTGAACTAAAGATACCGGTGGTTAGTGTATATCCATTTAAGTTTAATGTACCGGCTGTTACTGTTGTTGTACCGGTTGCAGTCAGCGAAACATCAGATCCTAAGGTAGTTGTTACACCTGCAGTAGCTAGTGTTAATGCAAATAGTGTAGTATTTGTACTGCTTATAATAGTACCAGAACCTACAAAATTTGCAGTGAAGCTAGTAAATGTTCCACCGCTACTTAGTGTCAAACTATTAAGATTTACTGTTGTTAATGGTACTACACCGGCACTAGTACCACTAAAATCAAGTTTATTAAAATAACTACCAGTTGTAAAAGTTGGAACTGCTGAACCTGATGTTAATGTTAAATTACAACTAATAGATGCACTACCTGTACCACCGGTACCAAATTGAAAGGTCCTAGTTACACTCATTGGGGAAGTGAATCCACCTACTCCAGTATAAGTAAAATTACGAGTATCTGCCATATCCAAACATGTCTGACCGGAGCTAGAAGTTGATAGTATGATGTTACCTGATCCAAAACTTATTGACCGAGTGTTTAGATTAGTTGAGGAAAATCTACCTGTAGTCAAATCAAATCCATTTAATGTTAATGAACCTGCGGTTAATGTATATGCTCCGGTTGCGGTCAATGAATATGCTTTATTAAAATTCATTGTTCCTAAAGTTTGAGTAAATGTTGCAACCGAGCCTAATGTTCCACCGTTATAGTTAAATGTGCCATTTGAAGAAATTACAACACTAGTACTAGGTGTAATATTACCACTAGTTAATGTAAATGTACCGGTACTAACTGTAAAAGTAGTACAACTAATAGTACCAATATTACTTAGTGTGCCACTAGTATATGTTGCTGTAGTAGTGCAAGTTAAATTAAATGTAGCAAAATTAATAGTTCCTGCTGTCATTGTAAATGTTGCGGCATTTGCGGCAGCAGTTAAAGTAGTAGTATTTACATCGTTGTTTATTACTAAAATACACGGTCTGCTGTTAGTATTGATTGTACCTGTACCTCGCATATTTGCGGTTAAACTAGTATATGTACCGGAACCTAAAATTAATGTATTTAAATTTACTGATGTAACAGCCATTGTAAATGAAGAGGCACCGTAATCAACTTTATTAAACCAACTACCTGTAGTTAAAGTTGATGCAGTTGCTCCACTAGCATAATAAATATTAGGTGCCATAGATATTGAGGCCCCTGATGTTGTTCCCCAAGTAAAGCCAGTTGTTACACTAGCTACACCACCGGGCGGTCCAAACCCCCCGTCTCCCGTCAAAGTAATATTATTTGCTACAGCCATATCTACAGTGGTACAATATATATAACCCGTACCAAAAGCTATTGTCCTAGCAGCAGTACTATAAACGCTCAAAATAGTAGCGCCAGTCAAAGTACCAAGGGTTAAATTGTAATTATTAAGTGTAATTGTACCGGCAGCAAATTCAACAAAACAACTTACACCAGTTGTTGTCATACTAGCGTTTGCAGTTAATGTGATAGCTCCAGAAGTTAAGACAAATCGGCGATCTATTATAAAACTAGTAGTGGGAGTGATAGGTAGACTTAGAGTTGGTCCGTTTAATGTAAATGTTCCATTATTTCCAACGTTATCACTGACCCTAATAGTGCCACCACCGGTATCAGTAATTGTACCACCGGTATAAGTATATGTAAGATTTCTCCATGTACATCCATTAATGGCTAATTCCCCACCACTGTGAGCCATAGTACCCCCAGTAGTAGAACCTATTGTCCCGGCACCAGTACATGCTATTTTCCCCGCACTTAAAATAGTAGTAGTTGCAAAACAAAGACCTCCAGAAGTATCCCAAGTAAAGGTAACGGCAGCATTGTTAACAGTTAATGTACCAATTAAACTTTTAGTATTGCCTGTAACAGTCATATTAAAAGTCGGTGTTGCGTTTATATAATAACTACCGCTTCCAAAAATTAAATTATTAGCATATACTAAAGTTTGAGCACCACTAGAATTAACAGTAGAAGTTGAACCCACAAAATTAAGAGTATTCCAGTAACTGGATCCGTTCAATGTAATTACTCCTGCCCCAGCTGTAACAAACATACTTGGGCCGGTAGTTGCAGAACCGCCCGCAGTAATACCTGATGAAAACGTTTTTGTCACGTTTGTTGCCGTAGAAAATCCACCAGTTCCTGTTTGTGAATAACCAGTAAGAGTTGACATTTGTAACACAGTTTGTGCAGTGGAAGTAGTTGTTAATGCTATAAAACCTGCTCCAAATGCAATTGAACGAGTATTTGAATTATTTGAACTAAATAAACCTGTACTAAGTGTAAATCCTGCTATATCTAAACTGCCTGCAGTTAAAGTTGTAGTGCAACTAGTACCAGTAGTAAGTGCACCACTTAATGTCCAGCCACCGCCTGCGCCGTTAAAAGTAAGACCATTAAAATTAACAGTTACGCCATTAGTATTAATTGTTTTACCAGTTGTAGTTGCAACAAAGTTAACAGTTATCTGAGTAGCACTCCAAACAGTTGTTGAAACTATAGAAAAACTACCATATATATTAAGTTGAGGGGGTCCAGCAACACCCGCTATAGTTACACTTGCCCCTGATATAGTAAAATCTAAACAGTTGAGGGTAAAGTTACCCATTGTTACTGTATAAGGGCCTGCTTGGTCAAAGAATACAGAATCTGATGCAGTAGGGACACTTGCACCACTAGATCCGCCAGAACTGGCACTCCATAATGCTGTATTGGATGAAGTCCACTGTGCTGTTCCGCCGACCCAATATCTGTTTGCCATATTTTATTACTCAGGTGTTACTGTAGTATAAGTTTCAGTTACAATGGCTAACCAATTAGCAAATCTTTCTTGCTTTAATTCATTAATTCTGTCAATAGATGAAGCATCATACTCCTCTTGTGTCATCCATAAAGCATCACGAAACGTTTGATTAATAGTGCTGTCAGTTTTTTCAAATATGATTTGCACCTGTCCATCTATTTGATTAATAATATCATCCATTTTAAATTTTCCTTGTTAATTAGAAGCCAAAGTTTTTGGCAATTATATTCCATTTTGATTGAGTTGAATTATATATAAATCCTATATAATCATATTTACTACTTCCGGATGATGTTGTAGGTAAATTTAAATCTGTTGAACTATTAAACACTGCATTCCAACTGAACGTTTGTACATTAGTAGATTGCAATCTTAACATAATTTTTTGACCTTGATATAAGGTCCCTGATGGTGCATTAATAGTTAATGTACCGGCCGCTTGTGTATTTGTTTGAATAGCCATATCAGTAGTATCAGCATTTATACTAATTGATGTTCCGTCTGCAATAGTTACAACTCTAGGTTGTATGGCAGCTGAAATGCCAGTAGTACTAACAACTACTACATTTGCTGTTCCACCAACACCCATTGTGATGTTACCACCTGATGCCGCAATATTAATATTACTTGTGCCGTTACTAATATTGGCTCCACCGCCACCAGATGCAATCCAACTTAATCCACCTGAGCCATTTGTACTTAACACATAACCATTGGTTCCGCCTGTAATGACAACATTACCTACTGCACCTAAATTAGATAGACCAGTTATAGATAAATTACCTGCAGTTATGTTGCCGGATGCAGTAAATGTGTTAGCTGAGATAACATTTGCATTAGATATATTACCACCTGATCCTGAACCAGCAATGATATTTCCTGCACTTAAATTACCAGTTATGTTTGCTGTACCGGCTATGTTTGCACCAGTACCAGTAATTACCATAGTTGTATTGCCAACTGCGGTTAAATTAATGTTTCCATTAGCAGACGGTATGTTTACATTACTGTTTCCATTACTGATATTACTGCCGCCTCCACCTCCTGTTTGAGCTACCCAACTTAAATTACCAGCACCATCAGTGCTTAACACATATGCACTTGTACCACCAGAAATATGTAGATTTCCAACTGCACCTAATGTTACATTTGCAGTAGTAGTGAAATTAACTACACCGGTTGCGTTGCTTACAGTTAGACCAGTTAAGCTACCTACGCTAGTGATATTAGGTTGTGCATTTGTATATACTGTGCCGGCTATTAAACTATTAGCTACTTGTCCAGATACATTAGCACCTGCAACACTATTAGCTGTAGTGGCATAAGTTGCTAAGTTAGCTGTTCCATAAAAGTTACCAGTAAAATAATTAGCTACTGCACTATTACCCAAGTTAGCATTACCGGATGTGATATTAGCTGTTACTGCTAAACTACTTAGTGTACCAACTGATGTGATATTGGGTTGTGCATTTGTATATACGGTGCCTGATATCAATGCATTAGCTACTTGTCCAGATACATTAGCTCCTGCAACACTATTAGCTGTAGTGGCATAAGTTGCTAAGTTAGCTGTTCCATAAAAGTTACCAGTAAAATAATTAGCAGTTGCACTATTACCCAAGTTAGCATTACCGGATGTGATATTACCAGATGCAGTAAATGTATTAGCTGAGATAACGTTTGCATTAGATATATTACCACCTGAACCTGAACCAGCAATGATATTACCTGCACTTAGATTACCGGTAATATTTGCTGTACCAGTGATGTTTGCCCCGGTACCAGTAATTACTACTACATTAGCATTACCAACTGCTGATATGTTAACGTTTCCATTAGCGGCTGGTATGTTTACATTACTGTTTCCATTACTGATATTACTACCGCCTCCACCTCCACCTGATTGGGCTACCCAACTTAATGTTCCTGATCCATCTGTACTTAATACATAACCATTAGTGCCACCACTGATATGTACGTTAGTAACTGCACCTAGTGTTACATTTGCAGTAGTAGTGAAATTAACTACACCTGAGGCGTTGCTTACAGTTAAACCAGTTAATGATCCAACACTAGTGATATTTGGTTGATCATTTGTATAGACAGTACCTGAGACTAATGCGTTAGCTACTTGTCCGGAGACATTACCACCAGCTACACTATTAGCTGTTGTTGCATAAGTTGCTAAGTTAGCTGTTCCATAGAAGTTACCAGTGAAGTAATTAGCAGTTACACTGTTACCTAAATTAGCATTACCTGATGTAATATTACCTGAAGTGTTTAATGTCCCTGCTATATTAACCCCTGTGCCAGTAATAACCATAGTTGTATTACCAACTGCAGTTAGATTAATATTGCCATTAGCGGCTGGTATATTTACATTACTGTTTCCATTACTGATATTACTTGATGAACCGCTTGCTACAGTAGACCAAGATAGATTTCCTGATCCATCAGTAGATAGATATTGCCCATTAGTACCACCTGTAATTTTTACATTACCTACAGGTCCCAATGATACGTTACTTGCACCAGTTAAATTAACTGTTCCGGTACTTGTTATACCGGTTAATGTACCAACTGATGTTATGTTTGGTTGTGCATTTGTATATACTGTGCCGGCTATTAAACTATTAGCTACTTGTCCAGATACATTAGCACCGGCAACACTATTAGCAGTAGTTGCGTATGTAGCTAAGTTAGCTGTACCATAGAAGTTACCAGTGAAGTAATTAGCAGTTACACTATTACCCAAATTAGCATTACCACTAGTTATATTACCAGTAGCGGTGAATGTATTAGCTGAAATAACATTTGCATTAGATATGTTACCACCTGAACCTGAACCAGCAATGATATTACCTGCACTTAGATTACCGGTAATATTTGCTGTACCGGTGATATTTGCTCCAGTACCAGTAATTACTACTACATTAGCATTACCAACTGCACTTATGTTAACGTTTCCATTAGCAGCCGGTATGTTAACATTACTGTTTCCATTACTGATATTACTACCACCACCTCCACCCGATTGAGCTACCCAACTTAATGCGCCTGATCCATTTGTACTTAATACATATCCATTAGTGCCACCACTGATATGTACGTTAGCAACTGCTCCTAATGTGACATTAGCTGTAGTTGTAAAATCAACTACACCTGTTGCATTGCTTACAGTTAACCCAGTTAGTGAACCGACACTTGTTATATTTGGTTGTGCATTTGTATAGACAGTACCTGAGACTAATGCGTTGGCTACTTGTCCAGATACATTAGCGGCTTGTATGTTACTTAAGTTATTACCGGATCCAATAAAATAATTAGCAGTTACACTATTACCTAAGTTAGCATTACCGGATGTTATGTTACCTGATGCAGTAAATGTATTAGCAGAAACAACGTTAATATTAGATAATGTACCACCTGATCCACTAGTAACTAAGTTACCTACAGTAGTATTACCTGTAACATTTAATGTACCGGCTACATTAACACCAGTGCCAGTTACCACCATAGTTGTATTACCAACTGCAGTTAAGTTAATATTACCGTTAGCTGTCGGGATGTTTACATTACTATTTCCATTACTGACATTACTTGATGAACCACTACTAACTGTAGACCAAGATAGATTTCCTGATCCATCAGTAGACAGATATTGACCATTAGTACCACCTGCTATATGTAAGTTAGCTACAGCACCAAGAGTTACGTTTGCGGTAGTTGTGAAATTAACAATTCCTGTTGCATTGCTTACTGTTAATCCAGTTAATGATCCAACTGATGTGATGTTTGGCTGTGCATTTGTATAGACAGTACCTGAGACTAATGCGTTAGCTACTTGTCCGGAGACATTACCACCAGCTACACTATTAGCTGTTGTTGCATAAGTTGCTAAGTTAGCTGTTCCATATAAGGTACCAATAAAGTAATTAGCACTAATTGAGTTAGCACCAGTTATACTACCACCGGTCCCTCCACCGGCAATAATATTACCTGTAGCATTTAGTGTACCAGCAATGTTAGCTCCTGTGCCAGTGACTACTACAACATTGGCATTACCAACTGCACTGATATTAACATTGCCATTAGCTGATGGTATGTTTACATTACTATTGCCATTTGCAATATTACTTGCGGCGCCTGAACTGACGGTAGACCAAGATAATGTACCAGACCCGTCAGTAGATAGATATTGACCATTAGTACCACCTGTAATATGTACATTAGCTACTGGGCCCAATGATACATTACTAGCACCAGTTAAATTGACAGTGCCTGTACTTGTTACACCAGTTAATGTACCAACTGATGTAATATTTGGTTGTGCCGCAGTTGTAACTGTACCTGCAGTTGTTGCTGAGTTGGCAGTTCCGTAAAAATTACCCGTGAAGTAATTAGCAATTACACTATTACCTAAGTTAGCATTAGCTCCTGTAATATTACCAGATGCAGTAAAAGTATTAGCTGATACAACGTTAATATTAGATAATGTACCACCTGATCCACTAGTAACTAAGTTACCTACAGTAGTATTACCTGTAACATTCAATGTACCAGAGACGTTAACTCCGGTGCCAGTTACAATTAAAATGTTTGCGTTGCCTGCAACACTAGTCGTTACATTACCATTTGCAAATACTACTACATTACTGTTGCCATTTACAATTGAATTGCCTGCACTAACGGTAATACCAGTTAATAAACTGCCATTACCACTAAAGAAGTTAGCTGTAACTAAATTACCTAAGTTAGCATTACCTGATGTAATATTACCACTAGCAATTAACGTATTAGCTGAAACGACATTACCACCTGTAATATTACCACCACTGGTTACTAAATTACCGCCAGTTATATTGCCGCTAGCAGTGAATGTATTAGCTGAAACTACATTTACGTTACTGATATTACCACCGGTGCCAGTTGTAGCCAAATTAGCAACAGTGGTGTTGCCTGAAACATTTAATGTGCCGGCTACATTAACACCGGTGCCTGTTACAACTAATATGTTTGCATTACCCACAGCACTAATGTTAACGTTACCATTAGCTGCCGGTATGTTTACGTTGCTGTTTCCATTACTTATGTTGCTTGATGAACCACCTGCAACGGTAGACCAAGATAGATTTCCTGATCCATCAGTAGATAGATATTGACCATTAGTACCACCTGTGATTTTTACATTACCTACAGGACCTAATGATACATTACTAGCACCAGTTAAATTGACTGTTCCGGTACTTGTTATTCCGGTTAGTGTACCAACACTTGTAATATTTGGTTGTGCGTTTGTATAAACTGTGCCAGCTATTAAGCTATTGGCTACTTGTCCAGATACATTAGCACCGGTTAAACTTGTTAAATTAGCACCTGAACCAATGAAGAAATTAGCGATTACTGCATTACCCAAATTAGCATTACCGGCAGTGATATTACCACTAGCAGTAAATGTATTAGCTGATATAACATTAACATTAGATATATTGCCACCAGTGCCAGTTGTAGCCAAATTAGCAACAGTTGTATTACCTGAAACGTTTAGTGTACCGGCTACATTAACTCCAGTGCCAGTTACAACTACAATATTTGCATTACCTACAGCACTAATGTTAACGTTGCCATTAGCTGCCGGTATGTTTACGTTACTATTGCCATTACTGACATTACTTGATGAACCACTACTAACCGTAGACCATGTTAATGTACCAGAACCATCTGTTGACAAGTATTGACCATTAGTACCACCTGCTATGTGTAGATTTGCCACAGCTCCGAGAGTTACATTAGCCGTAGTTGTAAAGTTTACTACACCGGTTGCATTACTAACTGTTAATCCAGTTAAGCTACCAACACTTGTGATATTTGGTTGTGCATTTGTATATACTGTACCTGCTATCAATGCATTAGCTACTTGTCCTGAAACATTACCACCGGCTACCGCATTAGCAGTAGTTGCATAAGTTGCTAGATTGGCTGTTCCATAGAAGTTACCAGTGAAGTAATTAGCTACTACACTATTACCTAAATTAGCGTTACCTGATGTAATATTACCGGATGCAGTAAATGTATTAGCTGATATGACATTAACATTACTAATATTACCACCAGATCCGCTACTGAATAGATTACCAACTGTAGTATTACCTGAAGTGTTTAATGTACCGGCTACATTAACACCAGTACCAGTAATTACCATAGTTGTATTACCAACTGCAGTTAGATTGATATTGCCATTAGCTGATGGAATATTTACATTACTGTTTCCGTTACTGATGTTACTTGATGAACCACTACTGACTGTAGCCCATGTTAATGTACCAGAGCCATCTGTTTGTAGATATTGACCATTGGTACCACCTGTAATTTTTACATTACCGACTGGTCCCAATGATACATTACTAGCACCAGTTAAATTAACTGTTCCTGTACTTGTTACGCCAGATAATGTACCAACTGATGTGATATTTGGTTGTGCCGCAGTTGTGACCGTGCTAGCAGTAGTTGCTGAATTAGCAGTTCCATAGAAGTTACCAGTAAAGTAATTAGCTACTACGCTATTACCTAAGTTAGCATTAGCGGCTGTAATGTTGCCGCTAGCGATTAGTGTGTTTGCAGATACAACGTTACCACCAGTTATATTGCCACCGCTACCACTAGTTACTAAATTACCTACTGTTATATTACCAGTAGCACTAAATGTGTTAGCACTAATGACATTTGCATTACTAATATTTCCACCAGTGCCCGATGATATTAAATTACTTACAGTAGTATTGCCTGAAACGTTTAGTGTACCTGCTACGTTAACCCCTGTACCAGTTACAACTAATATGTTAGCATTACCTACAGCACTGATGTTAACATTACCATTTGCAGCTGGGATATTTACATTACTGTTTCCGTTACTGATGTTACTAGTAGATCCAGAACTGACAGTAGACCATGTTAATGTTCCAGATCCATCTGTTGATAAGTATTGTCCATTAGTACCACCTGCTATATGTAAATTAGCTACTGCACCCAATGTTACATTTGCAGTAGTAGTGAAATTAACTACACCTGTTGCATTACTTACAGTTAGACCAGTTAAGCTACCTACGCTAGTGATATTAGGTTGTGCATTTGTATATACAGTACCTGAGACTAATGCATTAGCTACTTGTCCAGATACATTACCACCTGCTACCGCATTTGCAGTAGTTGCATAAGTTGCTAAGTTAGCTGTTCCATAAAAGTTACCAGTGAAATAATTAGCTACTGCACTATTACCCAAGTTAGCATTAGCAGATGTGATGTTACCGGATGCAGTAAATGTATTAGCTGATATAACGTTGACATTAGATATGTTACCACCGGATCCACTACTGAATAGATTACCGACAGTCGTGTTACCTGTTGTGTTCAATGTACCTGTTACATTAACTCCCGTACCGGTCACAACTAATATATTTGCATTACCAACAGCACTAATGTTAACATTACCATTTGCAGTTGGGATGTTTACATTACTATTTCCATTACTGATGTTACTAGTTGATCCGGAACTTACAGTAGCCCAAGTTAATGTACCAGAGCCATCTGTTTGTAAATATTGACCTGATGTACCACCACTGATGTGTAAGTTACCTACTGCACCTAAAGTGACATTAGCTGTAGTTGTTAAATTAACCACCCCAGTTGCATTGCTTACTGTTAAGCCAGTTAAACTTCCAACTGATGTGATATTTGGTTGTGCCGCAGTAGTTACAGTACCGGCTGTTGTTGCAGTATTAGCTGTTCCATAGAAATTACCAGTAAAGTAATTAGCTACAACACTGTTGCCTAAGTTTGCATTAGCGGCTGTAATATTACCGCTAGCAGTTAATGTATTAGCACTAATAACATTACCACCTGTAATATTACCACCACTACCACTAGTTACTAAATTACCTACCGTGATATTACCAGTAGCACTAAATGTGTTAGCACTAATGACATTAGCATTACTAATATTACCTCCGGCGCCTGATGATATCAAATTACTTACCGTTGTATTACCTGACACATTCAATGTACCCGCTACGTTGACTCCCGTACCTGTTACAACTAATACGTTAGCATTACCTACAGCACTGATGTTAACATTACCATTTGCGGCTGGTATATTTACATTACTATTGCCATTTGCAATGTTACTCGCAGCTCCTGCACTTACCGTAGACCAAGTTAATGTGCCAGATCCATCAGTTGATAGATATTGACCTGATGTACCGCCTGATATGTGCAAGTTAGCCACGGCTCCTAACGTTACATTAGCTGTCGTAGTTAGATTAACTACACCGGTTGCGTTGCTTACAGTTAAGCCGGTTAATGAACCAACTGAAGTTATGTTTGGTTGTGCATTTGTATACACTGTACCGGCTACTAGTGCATTAGCTACTTGACCAGAGACATTGCCTCCGGCTACTGCATTTGCAGTTGTAGCATATGTAGCTAAGTTTGACGTTCCATAGAAGTTACCAGTAAAGTAATTAGCTACAACACTATTACCTAAATTAGCATTAGCAGATGTGATATTACCGGATGCAGTGAATGTATTAGCTGATATAACATTAGCATTACCAATGTTGCCACCACTGCCTGTTGTACTGATGTTTCCTGCAGTAAGATTACCAGATGCAATAAAAGTGTTTGCAGATATAACGTTAACATTAGATACATTACCACCTGAACCACTAGTTACTATATTACCAACTGTTGCATTGCCAGTTACATTTAGTGTGCCGGTTATATTTGCTCCAGTACCGGTAACTACTACAATATTAGCATTACCGGCACTAGATATATTAACGTTACCATTTGCGGCTGGTATGTTTACATTACTATTGCCATTACTGATGTTACTTGCGGCTCCTGCACTTACTGTAGACCAGGTTAATGTGCCAGATCCATCAGTTGATAGATATTGACCACTAGTACCACCACTGATGTGTAAGTTAGCTACAGCACCAAGAGTTACGTTTGCTGTAGTTGTTAAATTAACCACCCCAGTTGCATTGCTTACTGTTAAGCCAGTTAAACTACCAACTGAAGTTATATTTGGTTGTGCGTTTGTATAAACTGTTCCCGCAACTAATGCATTAGCCACTTGTCCAGAAACATTAGCTCCTGCTACCGCATTTGCAGTAGTGGCATAGGTAGCTAGATTAGCTGTTCCATAGAAGTTACCAGTGAAGTAGTTAGCAATTGCGCTATTACCTAAGTTAGCATTACCCGAAGTAATGTTACCAGATGCACTAAATGTATTTGCACTAATAACGTTTGCATTACTAATATTACCACCTGAACCAGATGTTACAACATTGCCAGCAGTTATGTTACCGCTTGCAGTAAAGGTGTTAGCTGATATAACATTGACATTGCTAATGTTACCACCACTACCACTACTGAATAGATTACCAACAGTTGTATTACCTGTTGTGTTTAATGTTCCTGCTACATTAACGCCAGTGCCAGTTACAATTAATATGTTTGCATTACCAGCACTAGATATATTAACGTTACCATTTGCAGCTGGTATATTTACATTACTATTTCCATTGCTGATATTACTTGTTGAGCCGCTAGAAACTGTAGACCAAGATAATGTACCAGATCCATCCGTTGATAAGTATTGACCTGAGGTACCACCACTAATATGTAAATTAGCTACGGCTCCGAGAGTTACGTTTGCAGTAGTTGTAAGATTTACAACACCTGTTGCATTACTTACTGTTAAGCCAGTCAATGAACCAACACTTGTTATGTTAGGTTGTGCATTTGTATAGACTGTCCCGGCTATTAAACTATTAGCTACTTGTCCGGATATATTGGCGGCTTGTATGTTACTTAAGTTGTTACCAGATCCAATAAAGAAATTAGCTGTGGCTGCATTACCTAAATTAGCATTAGAAGATGTGATGTTACCGGATGCGGTAAATGTATTAGCTGATATAACGTTTGCGTTGCTAATGTTACCACCAGAGCCAGATGTTACCACATTACCTGCTGTTATATTACCACTAGCAGTAAAGGTGTTAGCTGATATAACATTAACGTTGGATATGTTACCACCACTACCACTACTGAATAGATTACCAACTGTAGTATTACCTGTTGTATTTAATGTGCCGGCTACGTTAACACCAGTGCCTGTTACAACTAATATGTTGGCGTTGCCCACTGCACTAATATTAACATTTCCATTTGCGGCTGGTATGTTTACATTACTATTTCCGTTGCTGATATTACTTGCGGCGCCAGAACTTACAGTAGACCATGATAATGTACCAGATCCATCTGTTGATAGATATTGACCTGATGTACCTCCGGTAATATGTACATTGGCAACTGGACCTAATGCTACGTTACTTGCACCGGTTAAATTAGCAGTACCGGTACTTGTTATACCTGTTAAGGTGCCAACACTTGTAATATTGGGTTGTGCATTTGTGTATACAGTACCTGATATCAATGCATTAGCTACTTGTCCAGAAACGTTAGCACCTGCAACACTATTAGCAGTAGTTGCATATGTTGCCAAGTTAGCTGTTCCATAGAAGTTACCAGTAAAGTAATTAGCTACTGCGCTATTACCTAAATTAGCATTGGCAGAAGTTATGTTGCCACTTGCTGTGAATGTGTTTGCTGAGATAACGTTAGCATTACCAATGTTACCACCACTACCTGTTGTATTGATATTACCCGCAGTTAAGTTGCCACTAGCAATAAATGTATTCGCGGATATGACGTTAACGTTAGATACATTACCACCAGAACCAGACGTGACAATATTACCCACAGTAGCGTTACCGGTTACATTTAATGTACCTGCTACATTAACCCCGGTGCCTGTTACTACTAGTATGTTTGCATTACCAACTGCGCTTATGTTTACATTGCCATTAGCAGCCGGTATATTTACATTACTATTTCCATTGCTGATGTTACTGGTTGACCCACTACTTACAGTAGACCATGAGAGATTACCAGATCCATCAGTAGATAAATATTGACCAGTAGTACCACCTGTAATTTTTACATTGCCTACAGCACCCAATGATACATTGGAAGTAGTTATAAAATTAACCACACCTGATGCGTTACTTACAGTTAAGCCAGTTAAACTTCCAACACTAGTGATATTTGGTTGTGCATTTGTATATACAGTGCCTGATATCAATGCATTAGCTACTTGTCCGGATACATTACCGCCGGCAACACTATTAGCAGTAGTTGCATAAGTTGCTAAGTTAGCTGTTCCATAAAAGTTACCAGTAAAATAATTAGCTACTGCACTATTACCCAAGTTAGCATTGCCTGCTGTTATATTGCCGGATGCAGTAAATGTATTAGCTGAGATGACATTGGCATTACCAATATTACCTCCTGAACCAGTTGTATTGATGTTACCTGCTGTAAGATTACCGGATGCAATGAATGTGTTAGCTGATATAACATTAACATTAGATACGTTACCCCCTGATCCAGACGTAACAATGTTGCCAACAGTCGCATTACCTGTAACATTTAACGTACCGGCTACATTAACACCAGTGCCAGTTACAATTAGTATATTAGCATTACCTGCAACACTAGTAGTTACGTTTCCGTTTGCAGATACTAATACATTACTATTCCCATTAACTATAGTATTACCAGCACTAACTGTAATACCAGTTAATAAACTACCATTTCCTGTAAAATAGTTAGCTGTTACGTTATTTCCTAAATTAGCATTACCGGAAGTAATATTAGCTGTTACTGCTAAACTACTCAATGTACCGACACTAGTTATGTTTGGTTGTGCGTTTGTATATACTGTACCAGATATTAAACTATTAGCTACTTGACCAGATACATTAGCACCGGCTACACTGTTAGCTGTTGTTGCATATGTAGCTAGATTAGCTGTGCCATAGAGATTGCCAGTGAAGTAGTTAGCAGATACGTTATTACCTAAGTTGGCGTTACCACCAGTTATATTACCAGATGCAGTAAAAGTATTAGCTGATATTACATTAGCACCAGTGATATTGCCGCCAGATCCTGCACCTGTAGTGATATTACCAATTGTAGCATTACCGGTTACATTTAATGTACCTGCTACGTTAACCCCAGTTCCAGTAACAACCATAGTTGTATTTCCAACTGCAGTTAAGTTGATATTGCCATTTGCTGATGGTATATTTACATTACTATTGCCATTACTTATATTGCTTGATGAACCACTACTAACAGTAGACCAAGATAGATTTCCTGATCCATCTGTTGATAAGTATTGACCAGTAGTACCACCTGTGATTTTTACATTACCGACTGGTCCTAATGATACGTTACTTGCACTAGTTAAATTGACAGTGCCTGTACTTGTTATTCCAGTTAATGTACCAACACTTGTAATATTTGGTTGTGCCGCAGTTGTAACTGTACCTGCAGTGGTTGCTGAGTTGGCAGTTCCATAGAAGTTACCAATGAAGTAATTGGCTGTTACACTATTACCTAAGTTAGCATTAGCTCCTGTAATATTACCAGATGCAGTAAAAGTATTAGCTGATATTACATTTGCACCAGTAATGTTGCCGCCAGATCCTGCACCAGTTGTGATATTACCTGCAGTTATGTTACCTGATGCTGTAAACGTATTAGCTGATACAACGTTTGCATTACTAATATTACCGCCTGATCCAGATGATATTAAGTTACTTACAGTCGTGTTACCTGAAATGTTTAGTGTACCAGAGATGTTAGCACCCGTGCCAGTGACTACAACAATATTGGCATTACCAACTGCCGATATATTAACATTGCCATTTGCGGCCGGTATACTTACATTACTGTTACCATTTACAATTGAATTACCAGCACTAACTGTAATACCAGTTAATAGACTACCATTTCCTGTAAAGTAATTTGCAGTTACTAAATTACCTAAATTAGCATTACCAGAAGTAATATTAGCTGTTACTGCTAGACTACTCAATGTACCAACACTTGTTATATTTGGTTGTGCATTTGTATACACAGTACCCGATATTAATGCATTAGCCACTTGACCAGAAACGTTACCACCGGCTACTGCATTTGCAGTTGTAGCATATGTAGCTAAGTTAGCTGTCCCGTAAAGATTACCAGTGAAATAATTAGCTACTGCACTATTACCTAAGTTAGCATTACCACTAGTGATATTACCAGATGCAGTAAATGTATTTGCACTAATAACGTTTGCATTACTAATATTACCACCTGAACCAGATGTTACAACATTGCCAGCAGTGATATTTCCACTAGCAATAAATGTATTAGCTGATACAACGTTGGCATTACTAATATTACCACCTGAACCAGTTGTAACTAAATTACCTAATGACGCATTTCCTGTAGCGTTTAGTGTACCGGCTACATTAACGCCTGTACCAGTAACTACTAATATGTTAGCGTTACCTACTGCACTGATATTAACATTGCCATTAGCTGATGGAATATTTACATTACTATTTCCATTGCTGATATTACTTGATGCACCTGAGCTTACTGTAGCCCATGAAAGAGTACCTGATCCATCAGTAGATAAGTATTGCCCACTAGTACCACCACTGATGTGCAAATTAGCTACAGCACCTAAAGTGACGTTAGCGGTCGTAGTAAAATTAACTACGCCGGTTGCATTGCTTACAGTTAAACCAGTTAGACTTCCAACTGATGTAATGTTTGGTTGTGCATTTGTATATACTGTACCAGATATCAAACTATTACTTACTTGACCGGATACATTAGCAGCCTGTATATTGCTTAAGTTGTTGCCACTTCCTATAAAGAAATTAGCAATTACTGCATTACCTAAATTAGCATTGGCTGAAGTTATATTACCTGATGCAGTAAATGTATTAGCTGAAATAACATTGGCATTACTAATATTGCCACCTGAACCAGATGTTACAACATTGCCAGCAGTGATATTTCCACTAGCAATAAATGTATTAGCTGATATAACATTAACATTAGATACATTACCGCCACTACCTGATGTGACGATATTACCAACTGTAGCATTTCCAGTTACATTTAGTGTGCCGGCTACATTAACACCAGTACCAGTTACTACTAATATGTTGGCGTTTCCAACTGCACTAATATTAACATTACCATTAGCAGCCGGTATATTTACATTACTATTACCATTTGATAAGCCGGACGTTGTAATACCGGTTAACAGACTACCATTACCAGTAAAATAATTAGCTGTTACATTATTACCTAAGTTAGCGTTTCCAGATGTTATATTAGCTGTTACTGCTAAACTACTTAGTGTACCAACTGATGTGATATTGGGTTGTGCATTTGTATATACTGTACCTGATATCAATGCATTAGCTACTTGTCCAGAAACGTTTCCGCCAGCAACACTATTAGCGGTAGTTGCATATGTAGCTAAATTAGCTGTTCCATAGAAGTTACCGGTAAAGTAGTTAGCAGTTACACTATTACCTAAGTTAGCATTACCGGATGTTATGTTACCTGATGCAGTAAATGTATTAGCAGAAACAACGTTAATATTAGATAATGTACCACCTGATCCACTAGTAACTAAGTTACCTACAGTAGTATTACCTGTAACATTTAATGTACCGGCTACATTAACACCAGTACCAGTAATTACCATAGTTGTATTACCAACAGCGGTTAAATTGATGTTGCCATTTGCTGAAGGAATATTTACATTACTGTTTCCATTGCTGATATTACTTGCGGCACCACTACTGACAGTAGACCATGAAAGATTTCCTGATCCATCTGTTTGTAAATATTGTCCTGTAGTACCACCGGTGATATGTACATTAGCTACAGGACCCAATGCTACGTTACTTGCACTAGTTAAATTAACATTTCCGGTGCTTATTACACCAGATAATGTCCCAACACTAGTGATATTTGGTTGGGCGGCAGTTGTTACCGTACCGGAAGTGGTAGCACTAGATACAGCACCTGTAACGTTTGCACCTTGAATATTACTTAGATTATTGCCAGATCCAATGAAATAATTAGCAGTAGCCGCATTGCCTAAATTAGCATTAGTTGCGGTAATATTGGCAAAGGTGTAATTAGCAGTTGTATCTAGGTTGAACGGTTGTAACTTTGTAATTGCCATGTAGTAATTCTCTTATTTGTGTAGTTGGATTATTTTTTAAATCGCATATATGTATTTAATCCAATTTAACTCCTAACAGTTACTCAGGCATAGCAATTTCAATCCAACTTGTTGTTTCCTCATCCCAACGATACATTTTATCATCAGTTGGCATTGGTGTAGGAGCTTCCCACAAACAGCTAGATTCATTTAATGTCCAGCTGTTGAATGGTTTTGGTGGTATAAATGCATCTCTGATACTATCATATGTATAGCCTATACCAGCATAATTTTTACGTAATGGTGTACCACCTAATGTATGTACACCACCAGAGGTGTTGTAGCTTGTTTGAATCCAGCTATTTGGATCACCAAATAGACCAGTATCTACTACATCCTGTTCTATTACGATTACTTGTGTTACGATGTTATTTTCATCTATTTGTGCGAAATGACTCATTTTTTTATTTCCTTTAAGTTATTTATTTGTTTAATATGTTGGGAATGCCGTTGTTGATGGAGTAAAGTTAGCAGTATAACGTGCGTAACCTTTTGTGATGCGGAAATCATCAATATATCCTGTCATTGTATATGCAACACCCCCGGATACTGTATAAAACACTCCTAGATATGCAAGCGCAGATGTTACATTTTGTGAATCAGCTATTGAGCCGCCTGAAGCTGGTAAGATTCCATTTACATATACCTTAACAGTACCGGCCGACCTAACTAATGCTAAGTGTGTCCATGTGTTAGCAGTTATAGTAGATGACGAAGTTGTAAAAGTATTACCAGCGTAATATTGAATTGCACCTGATGCTGTTACACCAATTGCATAACCCGCAACAGTTGCACCTATAGCGGTTTGATTGATATGAAAGAAGCCTTGTGCATAAGTTGGGCTTGTTGCGTAGAACCATCCTTCAATTGTAAAGTCACCAGTTCCCATTCCTAAATTAGTAGAGACAGGTGATACTAACCAGTCACCAGTACCATCAAAATACATGCTACTTCCACCAAACTTACTTTGTGTAGTAGAAATCTGTGCATTACCAACTGTTTCTAAGTTGTTCATCATTGCATTGTCAATGATACCGGCATTTGTCATATCAAGTAATAATGCTGTATTTGTTACTGCTGTTATTGACTGTGATGGTGGCACAAAGTTACTAGTATAGACTGCTGTACCTTTAACAAAACGATAGTTAGAAATATTACCAAACCAATCAGGGCTAGCGCCGTCTTGTGTTCTACCAACCTCCATTGTATTAAAAGTAGTGAAAGGTATACTTGAAGCAGCGGATGACGAATTTACGGTAATGTCTAATACGCCATTTACATATGCATAAAATACGCCTGTATTCCTTACTAAGGCAACATGCGTCCATGCACCAATAGTTATTGTAGCAGTACCATCAACGCCGGGGCCGCCAAACTCTGCACTACCATTAGCTAGCAGGTACAAATTTAATCTGTCTCCTCCAGCTATTAACCGAAACATTAATCTATTAGAACCATATCCTCCCGAAGGATAATAAATAGAAATTCCTCTACCATATTGACTACCAGCACCACCATTATTATATACCCAGCATTCCATAGTAAAGTCTGCCGCATTTGTTGCTAGTGCTAGCGCAGAACTTGCAGGAGTAACTAAATAATCCCCTGTACCATCAAAGTATCCTGACCCGCCAATTGTACTTGTTGTGTAACCATTTGTAGTTGCAGTAGTAAAACCGAATGGGTTTTGTTGTGTTGGTTTAGTATCACCGTTAGCAGTAATCGTAAAGTTGTTTGTACTGTTATCTATAAATGTAGTTGATTGACAGGTTAATAAACTTGTTGATGTACCTGTAATTGCGGCAATATTTGTACCACTACTTTGAGTTGCTGTTAATGGACTTGTGGGTACAGTAAATGCTCCGGTATAAACAGCAACACCTTTAACTATACGCACGTTAGAAATATAACCGGTTACATAACCTTGAGGGCTATTAGGATATGAGATACTAATACCAAGTAAAGTTCTTTCAATATTATTTGTTCCAGAACCCGAACCAACTGAGACACCGTTTTTATATAAAGTTACTGTACCCGAGCTACGAACTGCCGCAACATGAATCCATGTATTTGCTACCACACTTACAGAATCATACAAATCAAAGTTACCCGAACCGGTACCATTTCCTAAACCAATATGTAATCTACCAGCATTGCCACCGCCACCTGTACCTAGAATAAATCCTTGTCCACTACCAGTATTAAATGTACTAACAAAACCTACTTCTCCTCCAGGAACAGAAGGAAGATATACCCAGCATTCAACTGTAAAATCACCTGTAGCAAATGCATATTCAGAACTAGCAGTAGGAGTTAAATAATCCCCATTACCATCAAAATAACCACTATAACTTGTTGGGGTTAATGATGATGGACTGAATGGACTGAAACGTTGTATGTTAGTATTACCGACTACGGTAATAGAAAAAGCATTAGTACTATTGTCAATAAATCTATTAGATTGGCAAGTCAATAAACTTGTGTTTGCTATTGCGGTTAATGGTGTTGTGCTTGGAGTAAAGTTTGCAGTATATAATGCTGTACCTTTAACTACACGCATATTTGAAATGTACCCATTAAAACCATAGCCACCACTAAAGTCAGCGCCAATAAATCCAACTTTAGCAGTAGTAGGGAATAATGCTTGACCTTGATTTGTTGCACCTGTGTTTGATCCGTTTACATAAACTCTAGAAGAAGTTGCATCACTTACAAAAGCAACATGTATCCATGTATTAAGTGTAATGCCGGTTTGAGATGCTATAGTACCGGTACCTGTTGTTTGCATCCTTGCAGTTCCGTTATTTTCAAGATATATAGCACCTACAATATTTGAATCACGAACATCAAGAATAGTTGGACTACTAACATTCCATGCAAGAACATAAATCCAACATTCAACTGTAAATGTTGATCCAAGTGCCATTGCAAGTGACGAGGGTGTTGTTAAATAATCGCCAGTACCATCAAAGTAGTTACTCCAGTTACCACCATACGGACTGAATGTACCTTGAGTAGTATTACCATAGCGTGTGACAGTAAAGTTATTTGTACTACCATCTGTAAATGTATTATTTTGTGCACCGTTAGTTCCATTGCCCGGTAACAATAATGTATTGTACATAAAGTATGGATCATTTGCGGCAGCCGTAGGACCGCCTACAATAGTTATTCCACCGCCTGATATTGTTAACCCACTTAATATTGCCATAATTTACCTTAAAACGTTATTGAACCACTTGACGTATATTTATATACTCTATATCCACCGGCTACAGTTATTGTTGGACTACCAGTAGTACTTGTTGCGGCTGTATATGTATCTGCATAGCGAATTATTACAATACCGGAACCACCGGCTCCACCGGTAGCAAAAGAAATTCCATCATTTGATCCACTGCCACCACCACCACCACCACTATTAGTATCACCGCTACCTCCCGCCACGGGCGTGATTGTACCGTATCCCCCGCCTCCTATTCCTCCAACCGATGCAGTCGCTGGGATAGCTTGATTGCCACCACCACCACCTCCACCTGCATAATATGTAGCAGTACCTGATATAGAAGATTGTAGACCAGCACCACCGTTGCCGGGCACTCTAGTCGCAGAACCCGCTAAACCTACTGCGCCAGCGCCACCGCCACCTCCACCAGCTGTTCCGCCGGCATAAGAATTTCCACCTGCATATCCTTGACCGACTGTACCGGAGCCCGGTGCCCCTACACCACCTGAGTCGCGGCCGCCACCACCACCACCTGATCCACCGGTTGAACCATTATAAGTAACGGGGTTACCACCACCACCTCCGCCGGCTGATGTAATTGAAGAAAACACTGAATTTTGACCATTTACACCACTGACAGATAGAGAGGTTGAGCCGGCGCCACCAGCACCAATTGTAACAGTAATAGGAGATCCTGCAGTTACTGCAAATCCTGTAGCAGTTCTATAACCACCGGCGCCGCCGCCACCACCCAGTTGTGCCCCGCCACCGCCCCCAGCAACTACAAGATATTCAACTGTAGGTGTGACTCCTGGACCATCAGTACCAGTGATAGTCCATCCTCCTGTTATTGTTACACCTGAAAAAGTTATTGCCATAATTTACCTTAAAACGTTATTGAACCACTACTAGTCCATGTATATACTCTATATCCGCCCGTCACCACTATTGATGGGCTACCGGTTGTTGAAGTAGCAGCCGGGTATGTATCTGGATATTGTATTGCAACAATACCTTGAGTACCGCCGGTATCAGATGTTCCTGCGGCTTTTCCTGCTCCCCAAGTACTACCAATATTATTCCAAGATGATGCAGTCCAATTTCGTTGGCCGCCTGCACCGCCTGCACCACCGTTCGGGTAACCACCGGTCGTATTGCCACCGGCGCCTCCGCCTCCGCCGCCACTAAATGTTCCATTTCCGCCGGTTCCTGCCGCCCCGTATAGCGAACCAGCTCCTAATGACCCGCCTACAGAAGTACTACCATCTCCCTGAGCACCCCCCAAACCTGCATACCCATCATAGCCTGCTGAATTAGTATTGCCTTGTCGCAGACCACCATTTCCTCCTGCATATGCAGTTCTAGTAAAGCCGGTACTAACTAATGAACTATTAGTACCTTGCACATAATAAGGACCCGTAGAAGTACCTACAGTTGCTGTTAGTGTTCCGGTAAGACTTGAAGTACCAAATACTGCACCACCAGAACCGCCGCCGCCGCCAGTAGAGCCGTATGGTGATGCAGTTCCTCCAGATGAGCCGCCTGGCCCAACTACCAAATATGTAATTGGTATAAGAGCAGATTGAGTTGTAATACTATTACTTGCACTACTTGCTACACTTGTACCATTACTATTTGTAGCAGTTACCGTAAATGTATAGCTTGTACTTGCTGTTAATCCAGAAACAGTAATTGTTCCAGAACCAGCTTGACTTAATGTACCGGTGATACCACCTGGACTACTTGTTGCTGTATAAGTTGTTATAGTTGTAGAGCCACCGTAACTTGGAGCAGTGAATGCTACCGTTGCAGTTGTACTTCCTGTAGCTGTAGCTGAACCAACTGTTGGTGCATCGGGTGCAAAGGTTGGTTGAATTTGAAATCCACCACTAAAATTTACGCCTGAAAAAGTTATTGCCATTATTTGTTTTATCCTATATTTAGAATGTTATTGATCCTGAGCTGGTCCATTTGTAAACTCTATATCCACCGGCTACAGTTATTGTTGGACTACCTGTTGTACTTGTTGCGGCTGCATATGTGTCTCCATAGCGAATGATTACAATGCCGGAACCCCCTGACATTCCGTTTCCACCTGTATATCCATTACCTCCGCCACCTCCGCCGGTGTTAACTGTACCTGCTGTTGCTGTTTGTCCTACACTACTCCAGCCAGTCCCACCTCCACCAGTTCCGGCGGCAGAGTTTTGATATCCGGCTCCTCCACCTCCACCTGCATAGATGACAGTTGAGCCTGATATAGATGATGATGTACCTGCACCACCATCGCCGCCTTTATTAGCAGAGCTCGGCGTAGTTCCAGAAGCTTGCCCGGCGGCACCGGCTCCACCTCCACCTCCACCATTTCCGTAGCCGCCAGCGACCCCATAACTCAGACCTCCGTTATTTCCTTGTGAAGGGGAAGTTGACGGGGTATTTCCTGCGCCACCATTGGCGTTAGCGCTAAAACTTGCAGCGCCACCTCCTCCGGACCCGCCAGACAAGCCTGAAGAGCTGGCGTCTGAACCCCCGCCGCCTCCGCCAGTAGAGGTAATTGAACCAAACACAGAATTAGATCCATTGGAACCTGGCGCAGTTCTGTTAGTACTACCACCACCACCTGCACCAACTGTAACCGTAATAGGAGATCCCGCAATAACTTGTAATCCGGATGCAGTTCTATAGCCACCGGCTCCACCACCTCCACCTGAAAAAGCTGAAGACTCAAACGTACCACCACCACCGCCACCAGCAATCACTAGATATTCTATTGATGGTAAGAGTGATGGCCAGTTTTGAGCTTGGGTTGCCTGCATCTGCTGGCTAGTATTAAAAAATCCAGAGGCTGATATAGCATTGGCTACTGCTTGTGTAGCAGATATTACACCACCATAATATCTTTTAACCATTTTAGCTTATATCCTCATAACTACAAGTAACACATAATGTGTTTGCTGTTCCCGCTGTTGCTCCTAAACTACTGTTTTCTTCTAAGTAGTACTGACTTGTTTTGTCAATAACATTCAATGTACTATTGCCAGGAACACTAACATTACCTACAAGTTGAAATAATGTTCCACCGATGTTAGCGGCATTATAATAACCTATTGTTATACTGACAGCTGCATTTCCATAGTTAGCTACATTTAGTGTGTTAACTTTTAAGCATTTACCACTACCACTAGCATTGTTTAATACCGTAGTTGCGCTGGTTGTTGTTAGGTTTGCACCCGTTGTTTTACCATTGATTGTTGTTGCACTGATTATGTTTGGTGCTGCCATGTTATCCTCCAAATATTAATGAATAGCCTACTGCGGCTGCCGCTGATGTTCCGCCTCCGCTTCCAGAGGTTAGATTTACTGTTGTTACTTCTATCAAACTACCATTTGCAGGCGCACTGCTAAATGTGATATTAGCCCCGGTCAATGAATAATCCGTACGCAATACTGTTGCTCCGTTATAGTTAACACTAGTTTGATTTATGCCTGTTGGCGTAGTACTTAAAGTAAATACTGTTTGTACACCATTGCCCGTAAAGTTATCTACTGTTATATTTGCACTTTGCGGGGGAGCTGTCCAACTTAAGTTTCCTGCACCATCAGTCTTAAGTAAATAATTTGCTGTTCCACCTGTAATAACTACATTACTCACAGCACCTAAATTACTTTGACCAGTAACTTTTAATGTTCCTGTGATATTTGCACCAGTACCAGTTACAACTAGTATATTTGCATTACCAACTGCACTTATATTTACATTTCCGTTAGCACTTGGAATATTTACATTACTATTTCCGTTACTAATGTTACTTGCGGCGCCACTACTGACAGTAGACCAAGTTAATGTACCAGATCCATCTGTCTGTAAATATTGACCATTTGTGCCACCGCTGATATGTAGATTTGCAACCGCTCCCAAAGTAACGTTAGCAGTAGTTGTGAAATTGACAACACCGGTTGCATTGCTTACTGTCAATCCAGTCAATGAACCAACGCTTGTTATGTTTGGTTGAGCCGCAGTTGTAATCACAGCAGTTGAGTAATTTGCTGTTAATAAATTACCGGCATTAACATTGCCCGCAGTGATATTACCAGTAACACTTAAACTTGTTAGTGTACCAACTGACGTAATATTAGGTTGAGCGTTTGTGTATACAGTGCCAGCAACTAATGCATTAGCTACTTGTCCGGATACATTACCGCCGGCTACTGCATTTGCAGTAGTTGCGTATGTTGCTAAGTTAGCAGTGCCGTAAAAATTACCAGTAAAGTAGTTAGCAGTTACACTATTACCTAAGTTAGCATTACCGGCGGTTATGTTACCTGAAGCGGTAAATGTGTTAGCTGAGATAACATTACCGCCGGTGATGTTACCACCTGAACCAGAACCAGCACTAATATTACCTGCAATTAGATTACCAGTAATATTTGCTGTACCGGATATATTTGCACCAGTACCGGTAATTACTAATATATTAGCATTGCCGGCAGCACTAATGTTTACATTGCCATTTGCGGCCGGTATGTTAACGTTACTGTTCCCATTTGCAATGTTACTTGCGGCACCACTACTGACTGTAGCCCAGGTTAATGTTCCTGAACCATCTGTTTGTAAATATTGACCATTTGTGCCACCGCTGATATGTAAGTTAGCTACAGCACCTAACGTGACATTAGCTGTAGTAGTGAAATTGACTACTCCAGTTGCATTGCTTACAGTTAAACCAGTTAGACTTCCGACTGAAGTTATGTTTGGTTGAGCCGCAGTTGTTACAGTACCTGCAGTTGTTGCTGAGTTAGCTGTTCCATAAAAGTTACCGATAAAGTAGTTAGCAGTTACTGCATTACCTAAATTTGCATTACCCGAAGTGATATTACCACTAGCCGTGAATGTATTAGCTGAGATAACATTACCGCCGGTGATGTTACCACCTGAACCAGAACCAGCACTAATATTACCTGCAATTAAATTACCAGTAATATTTGCTGTACCGGATATATTTGCACCAGTACCGGTAATTACTAATATATTAGCATTGCCGGCAGCACTAATGTTTACATTGCCATTTGCAGCTGGTATGTTAACATTACTATTGCCATTACTGATATTTGCACTGCTACCACCTGATTGAGCTATCCAACTTAGTACACCTGAACCATTTGTGCTTAATACATAACCATTAGTACCGCCGGTGATTGTTACATTACCCACAGCTCCTAAATTAGATAGACCGGTTATAGATAAATTACTTGCAGTTATGTTGCCGGATGCAGTAAACGTATTAGCTGAAATAACATTACCGCCGGTGATGTTACCACCAGAACCAGAACCAGCACTAATATTACCTGCACTTAAATTACCTGTTATGTTTGCTGTACCAGTGATGTTTGCACCAGTACCGGTAATTACTACTACGTTAGCATTGCCGGCAGCACTAATGTTTACATTGCCATTTGCGGCTGGTATGTTTACATTACTATTGCCATTTGCAAGTGGTCCTAATATGTTTCCAAATGTACCATTACCTGAAACAATTAAACTAGTTAGTGTACCTACACTTGTTATATTTGGTTGTGCCGCTGTGGTAATTACAGCAGTTGTGTAATTTGCTGTTATTAAATTACCAGCATTGACGTTACCGGCAGTGATATTACCAGTAACAGTTAAACTAGTTAATGTACCAACACTTGTTATATTTGGTTGAGCATTAGTTGTTAATGTGCCTGTAAAGAAATTAGCACTAACTAAGTTAGCACCAGTAATATTACCACCGGTACCTGAACCAGCATTGATATTTCCAGCAGTTAAATTACCAGTTATAGTTGTGTATCCGGCAACATTAACTCCAGTTCCGGTTACTACCATTACAGTATTACCAACTGCAGTTAAATTGATGTTGCCATTTGCAGCCGGAATATTTACATTACTGTTTCCGTTACTAATATTACTTGCGGCACCAGAACTGACCGTAGCCCAAGTTAATGTTCCTGATCCATCTGTCTGTAAATATTGACCATTTGTACCGCCGGCTATGTGTAAATTAGCAACCGTACCTAAAGTAACGTTAGCTGTAGTAGTGAAGTTTACAACACCTGTTGCATTACTTACTGTTAATCCGGTTAAACTACCAACTGAAGTTATATTTGGTTGTGCATTAGTGTATACTGTACCGGCTATTAAACTGTTACCTACTTGGCCAGAGACATTGCCGCCGGCAACCGCATTTGCAGTTGTAGCATATGTTGCTAGATTAGCTGTTCCATAGAAGTTACCAGTAAAGTAATTAGCAGTTACACTATTACCTAAGTTTGCATTACCACTAGTTATATTAGCAGATGCAGTGAATGTATTAGCTGAGATAACGTTTGCATTACCAATATTACCACCACTACCTGTTGTGTTAATATTACCTGCTGTAAGATTGCCACTAGCAATAAATGTATTAGCTGATATAACATTAACATTAGATACATTACCACCACTACCCGACGTAACAATATTGCCAACGGTAGCATTACCTGTAACATTTAATGTACCGGCTACATTAACGCCTGTTCCAGTAACAACTAGTATATTTGCATTACCTACTGCACTGATATTAACATTCCCGTTTGCTGATGGAATGTTTACGTTACTATTACCATTGCTGATGTTACTTGATGCCCCGCTTGAAACAGTAGACCATGTCAATGTTCCTGATCCATCTGTAGATAAGTATTGACCAGTTGTACCACCCGAGATATGTAGATTAGCTACTGCACCCAGTGTTACGTTAGCTGATGTTGTAAAGTTTACAACACCTGTTGCATTGCTTACTGTTAAACCGGTTAAACTACCAACACTTGTTATATTTGGTTGTGCATTAGTGTATACTGTACCGGCTATTAAACTGTTAGCTACTTGCCCAGAGACATTACCCCCGGCAACCGCATTAGCAGTAGTTGCATATGTTGCTAGATTGGCTGTCCCATAGAAGTTACCCGTAAAGTAATTAGCTGTTACACCGTTACCTAAGTTTGCATTACCAGAAGTTATGTTACCAGATGCAGTGAATGTATTAGCTGAGATAACGTTTGCATTACCAATATTACCACCACTACCAGTTGTATTGATATTGCCTGCAGTTAAGTTACCGGACGCAATAAACGTATTTGCTGAGATAACGTTGACATTAGATACGTTACCACCTGATCCAGATGTGACAATATTGCCAACTGTCGCATTACCAGTTACATTTAGTGTACCGGCTACATTAACACCAGTGCCTGTAACAACTACGATATTTGCATTACCAACTGCACTAATATTAACATTGCCATTTGCAGCCGGTATGTTAACATTACTATTGCCATTACTGATATTACTACTTGAACCAGAACTAACTGTAGACCATGTTAATGTACCAGACCCATCAGTTGATAGATACTGACCAGTTGTTCCGCCGGAGATATGTAAGTTAGCCACAGCACCTAGTGTTACGTTAGCTGTTGTAGTGAAGTTAACTACGCCAGTTGCATTGCTTACAGTTAAGCCAGTTAAACTACCAACTGAAGTTATGTTTGGTTGAGCATTAGTATATACTGTACCGGCAATCAATGCATTAGCTACTTGACCAGAAACGTTACCGCCTGCTACTGCATTTGCAGTTGTAGCATATGTTGCTAGATTAGCTGTCCCATAGAAGTTACCAGTAAAGTAATTGGCTACAACACTATTACCTAAATTAGCATTAGCAGATGTAATGTTACCACTAGCAGTGAATGTGTTAGCTGATATAACATTGGCGTTACCAATATTACCACCACTACCAGTTGTATTGATATTGCCTGCTGTAAGATTACCACTAGCAATAAAGGTGTTTGCAGAGATAACATTGACATTAGATACGTTACCACCACTACCCGACGTAACGATATTACCAACGGTTGCATTGCCAGTTACATTTAGTGTACCGGCTACATTAACACCAGTGCCTGTAACAACTACAATATTTGCGTTACCTACTGCACTTATGTTTACGTTCCCGTTTGCAGCTGGAATATTTACATTACTGTTTCCATTACTTATGTTACTTGCGGCTCCAGAACTAACAGTAGACCAAGATAGTGTACCAGATCCATCTGTTGATAAGTATTGGCCAGTTGTTCCACCAGAGATATGTAAGTTAGCAACTGCCCCCAATGTTACATTAGCTGTAGTTGTAAAATTAACTACACCAGTTGCATTGCTTACGGTTAATCCAGTCAATGAACCAACACTTGTTATGTTTGGTTGAGCCGCAGTTGTAACTGTACCTGCAGTTGTTGCTGAGTTAGCTGTTCCATAGAAGTTACCCGTGAAGTAATTAGCAATTACACTATTACCTAAGTTTGCATTACCAGATGTAATATTACCAGTAACAGTTAAACTAGTTAATGTACCAACACTAGTTATATTTGGTTGAGCCGCAGTTGTTAATGTACCGGTTAGATAATTAGCACTAACTAAGTTAGCACCTGTAATATTACCACCTGTACCTGAACCAGCATTGATATTTCCAGCAGTTAAATTACCAGTTATAGTTGTGTATCCGGCAACATTAACTCCAGTTCCGGTTATTACAACTACGTTTGCATTACCAACTGCACTAATATTAACGTTGCCGTTTGCAGAGGGTATATTAACATTACTATTACCATTACTGATACTAGAACTACTGATACCAGTAAGTTGACTACCATTACCTAAAATATATGCACCAGTAATATTACCTGAAGCAGTAAATGTATTAGCTGACATAACGTTAGCATTACTAATGTTACCGCCAGTACCTGATGATATTAAATTACTTACTGTAGTATTACCTGAGACGTTTAATGTACCGGCTACATTTATTCCAGTGCCTGTAATTACTAAAATATTAGCATTACCCGCAGCACTAATGTTAACGTTTCCATTTGCAGAGGGTATGTTAACATTACTATTACCGTTTGCGAGTGGACCTAATATGTTTCCAAATGTACCGTTAGCTGAAACTGTTAAACTACTTAATGTACCTACACTTGTAATGTTTGGCTGTGCGTTAGTATATACAGTGCCTGCAACTAATGCATTGCCAACTTGCCCAGATACATTAGCACCTGCTACTGCGTTAGCTGTAGTTGCATATGTAGCTAAGTTAGCAGTTCCGTAGAGAGTACCAGTAAAGTAATTAGCTACTGCGCTATTACCCAAATTAGCATTACCGGATGTTAAGTTACCACTAGATGTAAATGTATTTGCGCTAATGACATTGGCGTTAGTAATATTACCACCTGATCCAGATGTAACTAAGTTACCCAATGACGTATTACCAGTAGCATTTAATGTTCCGGCAACATTTATTCCGGTTCCAGTAATAACTACAACATTTGCATTACCAACTGCGCTGATATTAACGTTTCCATTTGCAGCTGGTATGTTAACATTGCTATTTCCATTACTTATATTACTTGCGGCGCCAGAACTAACACTAGACCAAGTTAATGTTCCGGATCCATCTGTTTGTAGATATTGACCATTTGTGCCACCACTGATATGTAAGTTAGCTACTGCTCCTAAGGTGACATTTGCTGTAGTAGTTAAATTAACAACCCCAGTTGCATTACTTACTGTTAATCCAATTAATGAACCAACTGATGTGATATTTGGTTGAGCATTTGTGTATACAGTGCCCGCAACTAATGCGTTAGCTACTTGCCCTGATACATTACCACCAGCCACACTGTTTGCAGTTGTTGCGTATGTGGCTAGATTAGCTGTTCCATAGAAGTTACCGGTAAAGTAATTAGCAGTTACACTATTACCTAAGTTAGCATTAGCGGCTGTGATATTACCACTAGCAGTAAATGTATTAGCTGAAATAACATTAATGTTGGATAAAGTTCCACCTGAACCACTGGTAGATAGATTACCAACTGTAGCATTACCGCTAACACTTAATGTAGTTAATGTACCAACACTTGTTATATTTGGTTGAGCATTTGTATATACTGTACCAGCTACTAATGCATTACTTACTTGACCTGATACGTTACCACCAGCAACCGCGTTAGCTGTTGTTGCATATGTAGCTAAGTTAGCAGTACCATATAAATTACCTATGAAGTAATTAGCTGTTACACTATTACCTAAATTAGCATTAGCTCCGGTTATATTACCTGATGCAGTTAATGTGTTAGCTGAGATAACATTGGCGCCAGTGATATTACCACCTGAACCAGCACCGGTTGTAATATTGCCGATAGTAGCATTACCAGTTACATTTAATGTACCAGCTATGTTTGCTCCGGTTCCGGTGACAACTAGAACATTTGCATTGCCAACAGCACTAATATTTACATTTCCATTAGCAGATGGAATGTTTACATTACTATTGCCATTTGCAATATTACTTGCGGCTCCAGTACTTACAGTAGACCAACTTAAGTTACCGGATCCATCTGTTTGTAGATATTGACCACTAGTACCACCTGTGATATGTACGTTACCAACAGCGCCCAATGATGTATTGCTTGTATTAGCAAAATTTACTACACCATTACTTGTTAAACCAGTTAATGTACCAACACTTGTAATATTTGGTTGTGCCGCAGTATATACGGTACCTGCAACTAATGCATTACTTACTTGTCCAGATACATTAGCGGCTTGTATGTTACTTAAGTTATTACCGGATCCAATAAAATAATTAGCAGTAACACTATTACCTAAATTAGCATTAGCTGATGTTATATTACCTGATGCAGTTAATGTATTAGATGAAATGACGTTAGCACCAGTAATATTACCACCTGAGCCTGCACCGGTAGTGATATTACCAATAGTAGCGTTACCCGATACATTTAAACTTGTTAATGTTCCAGTGCTTGTTATGTTTGGTTGTGCATTAGTATATACAGTACCTGCAACTAATGCATTACTTACTTGTCCAGATACATTAGCACCCGCAACACTATTAGCTGTAGTTGCGTATGTTGCTAAGTTAGCAGTACCATAGAAGTTACCAATGAAGTAATTAGCAGTTACGCTATTACCAAGAGTAGCATTACCGGAAGTGATATTACCGCTGGCGGTAAATGTATTAGCAGAAACAACGTTAATATTAGATAGTGTACCACCAGAACCAGATGTGACTAAATTGCCTACTGTCGTATTTCCGGACACATTTAATGTTCCGGCTATATTAGCACCAGTGCCAGTTATAACTAATATATTAGCATTACCGACTGCACTGATATTAACATTACCGTTAGCTGATGGGATGTTAACATTGCTATTTCCATTTGCAATATTACTTGCTGAACCAGAACTTACACTAGCCCAAGTTAATACACCGGATCCATTTGTTTGTAAATATTGTCCACTAGTGCCGCCACCTATATAGATATTACCAACTAGACCTAAATTACTTGAGGCAGTGACAGTAAGATTAGCAATAGACGCATTGGCAGAAACGTTCATTCCGTTAACTGTGTAGTTACCAGATGTATCTATTCCTGATGGTTTAATTACTGTCAATGCCATTACGTCTTGTCCTTATTATAGTATTTAGTTTTTATTTTGATATGATTATTGTACACCTGTATTGGCGCCTAAACCTTCATTTGTATAACTTAATGGTCCTTTAGTTACTGCTGTTGCAGTATCAGTTGCATATTCTATTCGTTCTACGGTAGATACAGTAGCAGTAGCAGAAGTACCTCCACCAAAATAACCATAATTATCATTGCCAGTAGCCGCTAAATTTGATCTTGCTGTTACTAATGGTCCTCTACCAGTGGTACTAGTATCTGATGCAAATGTTAATCTTCTTACTGCTGATGATTTGGTAGCCGCACCTGGAGCCGGTGCAACAAAACCACCTCCCCACCATCCATATGTTGAATTACTAGTTGACCCTTCTAAATATCTATTTCCTGATAAATTACTACGAACAGTTGTTAAAGCTGTATCAGTTGCATATACCAAACGAGTAATATTAGAATATAAATTTGGTGATAACCCTGGTGTTAATCCGCCGCCAAACCAACCATATGTAGTTTTATCAGTTACTGCACTTAGATACCAAGTAAATTGAGCTAAACCACCTCGGTTAGTAGTGGCTACTGTATCTGTTGCAAATATTAAACGACTTATTGCAGAAATAACACCACCTGGACTTATTTGTCCACCGCCCCACCACCCAAATGAACTAGTTCCAGTACCGGCACCGTATGCTCTAGCAGATGTTAGTGGACCACGAGTAACCGCAGCAGGTGTGTCATTTGCGTAAGTAATTCTATCTATTGTACATGTATATGGAAATCCACCACCGTACCAGCCATATGTAAGATTACCATTATTGCCCACACCAGAAAGTCCACCTCTAGATACTGCTAAAGGCCCTCTAGTAGAGCCAGTTGCGGTGTCTGTTGCATATGTAATACGAGATACTATTGATTTGCCGCCAGGCGTTGCTCCTCCGTAACCACCACCAAACCATCCTGCAGTAGCATCAGTTGGGGTTGGTGCAGGAATAGATTCTAAATATCTAAAACCACCAATGGCACTAAACATTATGCATACCCTTTGCTCAATGTTGCGTAATAAGTAGTACCATCATAAAAAACTGAAATAATATCAATTGATGCGGCTGCTGTACTTAGCGTTTTACTTGCTCCTGCAAATTTCATAGTTGAGGTTAATACAAACGAACCAGGACTTGCTTGTGTAATAATTATAGTAGCACTACTGCCTGCAACTGCATTAGTTAACGTACTAAAAGTAAAGTTACTATTAGCAGTATATGTGAATATTGTGCCGGTTGCTACGTTAGGGCTAATGCTTGTGCTTGTATTGCCACCAGCTACTACGGTTTCTTTAAAACTTGTTAAATTAATATTTGTTGCAGTTAAATTAGCTATTGTACCTAAACTAGTAATATTTGGTTGTGCATTAGTTGTTAGGGTACCAGTAAAGTAATTAGCTACTGCACTATTACCTAAATTAGCATTTCCACTTGTAATATTACCTGTTGCAGTCAGGTATCCAGCTACATTAACACCTGTGCCTGTTGCAACAATAACATTTGCATTTCCTGCAACACTGGTAGTTACATTTCCACCACTTGTTGCTATAGAAACATTACTAGTTCCATTAGCTATATTGCTTCCGCTACTACCGCCGCCGCCTCCGGATAAATTGAAGGTCATTACTTCAATAGCGGCACCATTTGCAGGTGCGCTACTTAATATGACATTTGCACCAGATACTGTATATGCCGAATGTAATTGACTTACACCATCAATATTAATAATGGTATAATCTTCTGATGTTGGTGTAGAAGTTAATGTAAAATTAGTCTGTACACCGTTTCCAGTGAATGAATCAAGTACTATATTAGAGCTACCCTGAGCAGTCCAACCTAAATTGCCTGTGCCATCTGTACTTAATATATACCCACTAGCACCGCCGGTAATTTTTACATTACCAACTGCACCTAGATTTGCTGAACTTGTGACATTAATATTTCCAAGAAAGTAATTGGCCTGAACATTTGAGTTGGCCGAATGCAATGAGATATTGCCGGTCGTGAGGCCGTTCTTTACGTTAAAATATTTAAATGACACAGTTCCATATTCCCTGTTTACGAATTATATTATATTTATCCCCCAATTAAGGGGAACAAATTTGATTAGGTTTTAATATAGGTGCTAACCATATTGACTTTTAAGTTTGCACTAGTTCCTGTGGCATACAATGCTACATTACCTGATACTCCATTGATATTACTTGATAGTTCAATAATATCTGCAGTTGCATTACTGCAAATACTACCGTATATCGTAATATAAGATGTAGTACCATCATGTATCAACAATGTTTCTACTGATTGATATCCGTCATCGCCTGATGCACTAATAATATATTTTGCTGTTCTGAATGTACTTGGGGGGAATTGGTCAACAACGGTGTTAGTAGTTACTGTTACATTTGAACGATTACTTGTTAAACCACCATTAAGAGCAACATAGTTAGCAGTTAAATTACCAAAGTTAGTTGCACCTGTTACTATTAGTGTACCTACATTAGCAGTACCAGCTGTTGTTATATTGCCAGCAACTAAGTTACCGGTTACATTAGCTGTACCACCAGTGCTTATATTTCCACCAGAAATATTACCAGTAACATCTAAGCTAGTTAATGTTCCAACACTAGTGATATTTGGTTGAGCATTAGTTGTTACTGTACCAGCTGTGCCTGCTGTACCAGCAGTTGCAACATTCAAGTTAGCAACTTGCGTAGTACTTGTTACTATAAACGGTGCAGTACCGGTTGCTATGTTAGAAGTAAGTGTAGTTGTAGTAATATTACCTGACGCAAATATGAATCCTGTACCTAAATTACCTGTATTAGCATTACCAGTAACATCTAATGTACCGGCTATATTAGCACCTGTACCAGTAATTACCATTGTTGTATTACCAACAGCAGTAATATTAACATTACCATTAGCTGCCGGGATATTTACATTACTATTACCATTAGATATACTTGATGTACTAACACCAACCCAGCTGAGGTTACCCGAACCATCTGTGCTTAGTACATAATTTGCAGAACCACCACTAATATGTAAATTACCAACTGCACCTAATGTAACATTAGCAGTAGTTGTAAAGTTTACAACGCCAGATGCATTACTTACGGTTAAACCAGTTAAACTACCAACTGAGGTAATATTACCCTGTGCCGCTGTAGTTAATGAACCAGTAAATGTGTTAGCAGTGATGTTATTAGCACCACTAATATTGCCACTTGATCCAGCAGTTGTAATATTACCTGCAGTCAAATTACCAGTTACATCAAAATTACCAACAACATTTCCGCCAGTAGCTGTAACGACTAATGATGTATTACCACCTGCTGTAAGATTAACGTTACCGTTTGTAGTTGGGATAGCAACATTACTTGTTCCATTTACAATAGAACTTCCGGCAGAGATAGCTGCCCATGAGAGGTTTCCTGAGCCATTTGTTTGTAAATAATAACCGTTAGTACCACCAGTTATAGTAACATTACCAACATTACCTAAATTACTTACACCTGATACTGTTAATGATCCTACCTGTGTAGAACCTGTAGTGCTTATATTACCACCAGATATATTACCTGTAACACTTAAGCTACCCAATGTACCAACAGTAGTTAAACTAGATGTTACAATAGTTGAATTTAATGTTGTACCAGTTAAGTTAGCGGCATTTGCTGTTATTGCTGTATTACTTGCGGCTGTTAATTGACCTTGACCATTAACTGTAAATGTTGCTACTGCATCACCACTGCCATAACTACCAGCAGTTACAGAAGTATTACTGATACTAAATGTAGTGTTAGATAAGGTTAATCCAGTACCTGCATTATAAATTTGCGATGTAGAAAAGATACTGAATGTAATATTACTAGTACCAAATGTGATAGTACCTGCAGGAGCAGAAACAATAAATCCAATACCCTCATTTACATTACCACCAGTGGTAAAGAAGAAGTCATTAATACTTAATTGCTCTGTGCTATCTGGACCATATTGGTCAGCATCTACTGTTCTTGTAATAACAGTTGCGCTAGTATATTCATATATACCGTTCCAAGCTGCATTAGCCTCATCCTTAACCAAAATACGTGTACCAACTGTTTGAACGTTTGCACCATCAATTAATGTAAAGCTACCAGTAGTAACTAAATTAGCACCCACACCACTTGCACCGTTATTATAAGAAACTGTACCACCAGTAGCAGTAGCCAATGTAGTTGTAGTTGCGGCTAATACTGGTTGGTGATAACTAATACCACTTGATACCATTGTATCAACATATGATTTAGTAGCTGCATCAGTTGCTAGATTTGGATAACCAACATTGTTTATCCAATAATTGTTCATATTTACATTGCCACTAAATGAACCAGTACCTGTAGCAATTAAATTTGTTGTTCCTAAGTTACCAACATTAGCATTACCTGATACACTAAGTATACCTGCTGTTCCTATATTACCAATGTTAGCATTACCTGTTACACTTAATACACCACCGGTAGTTAAGTTTGCACCATTAATGTTACCGGCCGCATTAACTAATCCAGGTGTTGACAATGAACCATCCTGCGCAAATGTCCATGTGTTAGCAATTGTACCACTTGTACCAAGTTGTACAGTTACGTTACCTCCACGATTTTGAAATATATCTGTTTGAGCAGTACCTAATGTAATACCAGAACCAGAAAATGTACCGCCTACAATTTGTGATGCGCCACCCAATGTTACTGTACCACTTGGTCCAAATTGTGTTGAATTACCAGCTGAGGTAACTGCAATTACACCTGTACTACTGCCTAGTGAAATTCTTGTATCATATGTACTAGCGTTTTGTACGATTGCTGGGGCAAATACATTACCAGCTGTTACTAAGTTACCACCAGTAACGTTACCTGTAGCAGTAATCAACCCACCTGTACCTAAATTACCAACATTAGCATTACCCGTAACATCAAAAGTACCAACAACATTTGCACCAGTAGCAGTAACTACTAATGAGGTGTTACCACCTGCAGTGAGGTTAACATTACCATTTGTAGTTGGGATAGCAACATTACTTGTTCCATTTACAATAGAACTTCCGGCAGAGATAGCAGCCCATGAAAGATTTCCTGAGCCATTTGTTTGTAGATAATATCCGTTAGTACCACCAGTAATTGTAACATTACCAACATTACCTAAATTGCTTGTACCAGTAACTACTAGTGTTCCTACGTTAGCAATACCTGTAGTGTTTATATTACCACCGGATATATTAGCAGTTACATCTAAACTTGTGAGTGTACCAACACTAGTAATATTAGGTTGTGCATTTGTATATACTGTGCTAGCAACTAATGCATTGCCTACTTGTCCAGAGACATTAGCACCTTGAATATTGCTTAAGTTATTACCAGCGCCTATGAAGAAATTAGCAGAAACAACGTTACCCAAGTTAGCATTGTTTGCTGTAATATTGCCGGATATTCCATCTAGTAATATATTACCTGTTGTTATACCTTGTTTTACATTAAAATATTTTGTAGTCATTTTTATTCCTTTTAATCTGCTACGTAAACGCCCAATAAATTCACCGTTGTGTTGGCTGAGCCAGTTGTGGCTAACATCCTAACATTTCCGGAAAGTATATCTGTTGATAATGCTATAATATCAAACCCTACAGTAGACAAACTACCATATATGGTTACATAACTATTAGCATTATCATGTATCAATAATACTTCAACAGCTTGGTATCCGTCATCACTGTTGACTCTCATTGTGTATTTAGCTGACCTGTATTTAATAACCGGAAAGCTGTCAATTACGGTGTTTGATGTAACAGAAATTGGAGTTCTATTACTATAAACATCGCTGACTTTTAAGTTTGTAATAACTGCTGTGTTTGGAACAAGCAAATTACCTCGGGCAGTCACATTTCCCGTAGTACTTCCTATCGTAACATTAGCAACTAATCCAAAGTTAATGTTGTTTATTGCTGTAGTAAAAATACCAGCATCACCGCTACTAACAGCTACTGTACCTGTACTTAATGTTAATAAACCCGCATTTGAAGATATATTTCCAGTAATATTAGCATTACCGCTAGCAATTACATCACCGGTTACATCAACATTGGTCTTATTAATTGTAGCTACTAAATTACCTGTACCTGGGCCGCCCACTACAAATTTTACTGCGGTAGTATTTCTACTAGTTCCTAAAACTAAGTTGCCACCTCGTACATATAAATATCCATCATCAGGTGTTAACACATTACCCAATGAGTTTGTTTGAGTACCATCCCATGAACTACCAGTAATACCCATATTAATATAGTTATTAGTGCTGTTGCCATTGTCTGAGGTCACTACTATATCAGTACTAGATGTTGCTCCTGTATTGATATTTTGAAAATTAATTTGTGTTGCACTATTTAAATTACTAGTAATTTGTACTATTGTATTTGGAACAGATGTAAACCCAGTAACACCTACTTGTAATGCATTTTTACCATTAATACTGTTACCAGAAATTATACCATTTGCGGCACTTATATTAGTTGTTGTTAATGTGCTTGTATTAGAATCAAAAGTAAGATTTGCACTTGCACCAAACTCATTATCATTATTAAATTGAATCTGTGTGTTACTACCAGCTGGTGTGCCACCTAAATCCCATGGACTACCGTTTGCATATAATAAACTATTAGTTAAAACATTACCTGCTGTTATATTGGCTGTTACTGCTAGACTAGTTAATGTTCCAACACTAGTGATATTGGGTTGTGCGTTTGTATATACCGTACCCGATATCAATGCATTAGCCACTTGACCAGATACATTAGCACCTGCTATATTGCTTAAGTTATTACCAGCACCGATAAAGAAATTAGCACGGGCGGCATTACCTAAATTAGCATTAGTAGTTAATAAGTTACCTGTTAAGGTTAATATGTTTGATGCATAATCAAATATAAATGCATTACTACCTTGAACATCACCGTTACTATTGAATAATACTTGTGTATTGGATCCGCCAATTTTGATGTTGCCACTAATATCAACATTACCGCTGAAGTTACCAGTAAAATTACCATTAAAGTTATTTGCGTTGATAGCACCAGTAGCATTAATATTACCGTCAAGTATAATGACATTAGCTGTAGCATTACCTACAGTTAAACTACTTAAGTTTCCTACACTAGTAATATTTGGTTGACTAGAGCTTGTAGAATCAAATACACCATGGAAAAAATTACTTGTTGTTAAGTTGCCTAAATTAGCATTACCAGCTGAAATATTTCCAGTAAGACTTAATGATGTACTAGTTCCTGGATAAGCTGTAGTTTGAGTAGTGGTATCCGGAAATACAATATTTCCGGTACTATCAAATGTCCAAACTTTATTACCATTATCAGTTACAATATCAACATCTATGTATGAAGTAATCTTAGATGTATAAACGTTGCCCGAGGTATCTATAACCTCAGTGAGATTGTCGCCCACCGAGAATCCGTTTATAGAGTTAAACCATTTTATTGTTGCCATATAATGTATTCAGCAATACTTAAATTGTCCTAATCTGTGTAGTCCAAACAGTAGCCGCACTAGTTGAAGGAGTAACTTGTAATGCAACATTACCGGATACAATATTAACTGCTAGTGATCCTGTAGTAGTACCAATACGTACAGTACTATAAATTGTGTAATCTACATCTGTACCATCAGTAACAGCTAATACTGTTGCAACACTATATTTGTTTGACAATGATACAGTATCAACTCCTTTAACTAAGAACTCAATACCAGTAACATTAGATCCAGTTAACTGGAATGTTGCAATAGTTTGATTAGCAGTAATAGCAGAAGTAGTTACTGTATTAGCAGTAATTGCCGTATTACCAATACTTAGTCTGTTAGCAGTGAATGCGTTTACAGATAAATTGCCTGTAGTTGAAAGATTACCTACTGAAACATTACCTGAAATATTTGCACTTCCGGTTACTGTTAACTCAGTACCACTGAATGTTAAATTAGCACTTTGTTTTAAGTTACCATTACTATCAGTGTATACAATTGAGTTAGCTGTATTCAATGATGTAACTGTTACAGTATTTGATGTAGTTAATCCGTTTGAAGTAACATTACCACTAAAGTTAGCTGTATTACCAGAAAATGCTAAATTAACTGTTAAGTTACTTGTTATCGTATTACCACTAATATTTGCAGTTGTTGCTAATAAATTACCACTAAATGTGTTAGCTGATACTACGTTAGCACCAGAAATATTACCACCTGATCCAGTTGTACTAATGTTACCAAAAGTACCGTTACCGGTAGCAGTTACAATACCGCTTGTTATTAAATTACCACCGGTAACATTACCTGAAGCTAAAATTAAACCAGCCGTACCCAAGTTACCAACGTTAGCATTACCGGTTACGCTTAGAGTTAAGTTAGCAGTTAATGTATTTGCTGTAACACCGGCTGTTACTGATACTGATGTACCAGTTGCAGCACCAATGTTTGGTGTAGTAAACGCCGCGCCAGCCGGAACATAAATGTTACCGTTACTGTCAAACGCAGTTGTTGGATTAATATTACCGTCAACCTTAGCATTAAATTGTGAGCCTACTAGTACTAAACCAGCACTGTTATTAGCTGTATATGTACCTGCACCAGAGAACTGAGTAAATTCAATTGGGTCAGTACCTACAATAACAACAGTAGATGTTTGTACCCAACCTGTATTATCATATGTAGTACCACCGGTTACAAATACGAAATCACCTGCTTCAATTTCCGGTACTGTATTATAATCATCAGCACGTGTTAAGACTGTAGCATTAGAAACAACGTAAATACCGTTATATGCCGCATTTGTTTCATTCTTAACAAGCAAACGATTAGTTGCAGAAAGTGTAACATTACCATCAAATACGTTTGCTGACGTAAAGTTTGCAGTTGGTGAACCAGTCAATACTAGATTAGCACCAACTCCAGCTGTACCATTATTATATGTAATAGTACCACCGGTTAGTGTAGCCAAATTGTTTGTTGTTGCAGCCATTGCCGCATCATGTATATTCAATCCCTGTGATACATCGTCAACATATTTCTTTGTTGCCGCATCGTAATCTAATGTAGGTGTTGCAAGATTTACAATTTTCTTACTAGAAACACTAACAGCACCATTTGCACCAGCCGGAACTAATATAACATTATTATCTCCGCCGGCTGCGGCAGATAATGTTAAAGTAGTACTATTAGAAGTTAATGTAGGTGATATCAACGCTGATGCTGTAATATTACCAGTTGCATTAATTGTTCCATTTGCATAAACATTACCATTAGCTCCAATCCCACCATTAGTAACTAATGCACCGGTTGAGAAATTAGTAGCTGATGTAGATGAATTACTAATTGTTAGTAATACTTGATTGTTTGCACGGTTATTGAATGTAAATAAATCTGCTTGGGTAGCTATACTATTTGATGCCGCAGACAGAATAATTTTTGCACTATCAGTTGCTGATCCAGTGAATAAATTTAATATACCTGAAGCATTGTTATAGCCGCCACTAATTTGTAAAGTGCTATTGCTTAGATTTGTTATCTGGTTTTCATATAGATTACCTAATGAAATATTACCAGTTAAACTTAATGTAGAGAAAGCATTAATTGCTCCGTTAACTGTTAAAACGTTACCTATATTTAATGTATTAGCAATGTTTGCAATGTTACTTGTTTTATCAAATGTAAACCCATAACTTGAATTTGCAAGGTTACTATCATTAAATACTACACCAGTATTTGGTCCTGATATAGTAACATTACCAGAAATGTTACCAGAAATATTACCATTAACGTTTGCACCATTAATGTTACCGGTTACAGTTAAAGTTCCTGCAACATTAATACCATTAGAAGAAACTACTAAAACGTTTGATATTGGTACATTACCATTAGCAGTATTAGCAATATTAAAAGTTACATTGCCATTAGCTAATACATTTACAGTTGAATTGCCATTAGAAAGTTTATCAGCAGAAGTTGCTGTAACTCCTGTTAAACCAGAACCATTACCAGTAATATAATTAGCACTAATATTTCCAGTAATGTTAGCATTACCGGTTAACGACATATTATTTGCAGAAATATTAGCTGTAGATGAAATATCCTTTGTGAATACTACTACGCCAGTACCATCTGGTGTTATTGTAATATTTGCATTACTACCACTCATACTGCTTATGGTACTACCAGTGATTGATATATTACCAATGTTAGTACCACTAGGTAAATTTGTTACACCTAACAATCCTATATAGCGATATCCAACAATGTATAATACTTTACCAGATGTTAAACCAGCTGGTATAGTTTCACCAATAAAGTTTAATACACCTGATTGATAGTTATAATAATATTGTCCTGTACCACCTGAACCAGCCGCAAAGATTTGAGTACCTGTTAATGTTGGATTGGCAGCGCCTGGATTATCAATCCAAACTTGTGCAGTATATGTTGAACCAAATTCAGAAGGTATCCAATAAGTTAAGCTTGTTAACCAAGTAGGATATATACCACCAATTGGTACAGTTGTGTTATCTGCTGTACATTCTACAGCATTTACACCAGTATATGCTTGAACAATACCAGCTGTTGCTGCCGCAGTGCCGGGTATTTGATTAGCTTGAGTCCATAGTGTATCACCACGTAACAACAAGGGACTAGGAATATTTTCGTTACTAGGGCTCTTATTAGTAGCAGTATCGGTTTTGGTTACCCCGAACGCTTGTTTGTATAATAGGTCAACGATTTGTGCTTGTGATACGGCCATGATTAGTTACTCGCAGTTTGTAATGATAATGCAGTCACCGATTGACCGCTTGTTAATGCTATACGGATATAGATTTCGTTATTTGTCGCACTTGAACTACTTACAGTACCAAATGTAGCAGTAATAGCTTTATTAGTTTGTGCGGCATTTAATGGAGCAACACCTCCTAATGATGCGCCGTTACTTCCATTTCCACCTGTTCCTGCTCCTGGTTGGCCAGCACCGGCATATGCTATACTCATGTCTAACCAACCATTTAATGTAGAAGAAGTATCAATAGCACTACCCGGTAATGCTACCCATAATCCAGCAATTGTTCCAGACCATTTAATATCAAATTTAGATACTGATGTTCTGATAATTTTAAATGTGAAATACTGAGTTCCACTACGTCCTGAACTTAAGTTAGGACCAGCCGGTAAATAACCAGTACTGTAATTAGTTTGGTCATGTTTCAACGTATTAGTAATAACTGTTGCATCATATGTTTGTAATGTACTAGATTGACTGTTAAATGCCGCTTCACTACCTGTAAATGCAGGAGTATTACCTGATCCTGGATTAATAATTCTAAATGCTAATCCAGATCCAGATCCAATTGTTGAACCAACAAAGACGTTAGCTTCTTCAATTACTGATGCAGAACTAACTGTACCTGTTTTATACAATACATTTGCTGCCAATGTTGCAGTAAGTGCCGCTGTACCAACATTATAACTATTATTAGATGATAGAGTAGGACCTGTACTGCTTGATCCAAATCCTGATATAATAGTTGATGTAGTTGAAATTGATGCATTTCCAGAACTTACATATAAATTTTGTGCTAATGGTGTTGTAACACTAGCTGCCGTATACGTAACACCAGCCGGTGCAGCAAATGCACCACCTGCAGTACCAGTAACAAATGTATCACTTGTTGGGTACATATTACCACTTAATCTATTAACATCTGCAGTTATAGTAAACTGATTAGTATTGTTATAGTTTGGAATTGTACTTGAATATGTGTAGCTTGGTGAACCAGGAGGTGTAATAGTCAATGAGCTAAACGTTGGGGTACCTGGTGTACTAGAATCATAGAACCAATTTGCTGTATTAGTATTACTTGTAGCACTATCAGCAATATATACCTCATTCCAACCTTCTGTTACTGTACCAACTGCTTGAGAAGTAAATACACTCCAAAATCCAGCTTGAATATTTGCGTTGACATTACGATAGTCAAAGTTATTAGTAATAACTAAGTTACTATATGTACCGTTACCATCTAAAGCAGTTGTTAATGCTCTACTACCAGCACTAGAACCATTCAAACGTACTGAGATTGTACCTGAATCACCTGGGCCTGCGTTAGCAACAGCATTAGTACTATATGAACTTGCTCTACGTACAGTAGATACTGTTGTTCCACCTGCAACTGATTTATTAGCACCCGGTGTATTGTCAGTTTGAACATAGTTTGACATACGATATGTTGCAACACTGGCAATAGCAATTGTAGTACTTGCTGGGAAGTTAGGGGGTGATGGGGGAACTAGTTTTCCTAAAACTGTGTTTAATTGTGCAATCGCATTAGATACTGATGAACTATTTGCCAATGATACAGCATTACTAACTAAGTTACCTTGAGTTGGATCACCTAATTGTATTGCTGTTGCACCACCTGATGTGTTTGCAATTACAACTACACCTGTACCGTTTGGATCTAATACTAAGTTTGCATTACTCTCTGTTGTAATGTTTCCATCAGCAACTGTTAGAAGATTTTGTATTACCGTTCCTGTATCAGAAACGTTCATTACATTTGCGACACCATTTGCGGCAAATATAATAGGACCATTAGCTGTTGGTATAGTTACGTTACTTGTACCATTAGCAAGTTGACTTGATGATGCGGCTGCTACACCAGTTAACTGACTACCATTACCAATAAAATAATTACCTGTTACATTACCTGTTGCAGTTAGATATCCTGAAGTATTTGCACCAAGTTCAGTAACTACTAAAGTAGTATTACCGTTAGCAGTAAGGTTAACATTACCATTTGCTACTGGAATACTTACATTACTTGTACCATTAGATACACCTGAAGAATTAATTGCTACCCAAGTTAAATTACCTGAACCATTTGTTTGTAGATAATATCCGTTAGAACCACCAGTAATTATTACATTACCAACATTACCCAAATTACTGATACCAGTAACTGTTAAATTACCTACATTTGCTACATTTGAAATGTTTGCACTACCGGTAACAGTGAATAGTTGAGTAGCATCATTATATTTAAAGTTAGCACTAGCACCAAAGTTATCATTACCATCATTATATTGAATCTCTGTATTAGCACCGGCTGCTTCTTGTAAATCCCAAGGTTGACCATTTGCGTATAATAAATTGTTAGTACGTAAGTTACCTACATTTGCAGTATCAGTTACAGATAAATTGCTTGATACATTTACAAAGTTTGCTATAGCAAGATTACCTAAATTAGCATTATTAAACTGGCTGTTACCAATAACTGTTAATAATTGAGTAGTATCATTATATGTTATATTAGAACTATTAGTTAATACACCATTTGTTCCAGCAAACGTAACGTATGTATTTGTTAATGCATTAGAACGTAAGTTTGCGGCAATAAGATTACCAGTAAAGTTGGCTGTATTTCCAGCTAATTCTAAATTAACCGTAACATTTGGTGCTATTACATTACCAATAAAATTGGCTGTATTAGCAAGTAAATTAAGACTAATGTTTGCATTGCCACTTACATAAAGGTCAGTTAGATATGAGGCATTAGATAATGCTATACCACCACCATTTGATGATATGGTCTGACTACCAATTTTAATACTATTACCACTTAAGTATAAATCTTTCCAACGATATGTTGCTGAACCTAAATCATAACCTGCACCTGAACCATCTGCATTTGCTGAGGGTATCAAGTTACCTGTAACATTTCCTGAAATTTGTAAGTTGCCGATATTAGCTAAACCAGTAGTGTTTAAGTTAGCACCTTTAATATTGGCATTTGAATTTATGTTAGCATTGGCTTCAATGTTACCTGAGACGTTTAAGACATTGGCTATGTTAGAAATACCATTAACATTTAAGAAAGTTAAATTACCAACAGTTGTGATGTTTGATTGAGTACCACTTGTAGAATCAAATACACCTTTAAAGAAATTAGCAACTACTAAATTACCTAAATTAGCATTAGAAGCACTAATATTACCGGTTACAGTTAATAAATTTGTTGTTTGATCAAATGTAAAGTTAGCACTAGCACCAAAGTTATTATTGCCATCATTATATTGAATCTGTGTATTGGCCCCGGCTGCTTCTTGTAAATCCCACGGTTGACCATTTGCGTATAATAAATTATTTGTACGTAAATTGCCTACATTTGCGGTGTCTGCAACAAATAAATTAGCTGATAAGTTGGCATTACTTGTGGTAATGTCACCGTTTGCTAAGATTATATTAGAGGCATTTTCTCCTACTGAGAAACCACCAATTGAGTTAAATGCTTTAATTGCCATATTAATGTCCTTGTCTTTATATATTTATGCTAGGTTTATATTAAGTTACTTTGCATATTGTATTATCATCATGTTATATTGAGTCAGATTATCAGAATCTGGCGTCACTATTAACTGCACACTATCAGGACTTCCCGCCTGATATCTTACTGAAAAACTACCTACTCCACCGTTAAGGTATAGCCCAGAATACTCATTGAATACTACATCTGTACCTAAAATTGCGGCTGCTATCTTTGCTGTTTGTCTTGTATTACTGGTCTCATCAGTAGAAATAATAGTAAAATCTATCGCTGATAAATTAGCTAATTCAGTAGCCCATAATACTTGATCTGGATCTGTTGCTACCGTAGTAGCAAAATATACTGATGAATGATAAAATTCATATAGTCCTAGTCCCATTTGAATAGTATTTGCTACTAAATTTTCACTAGCTACAATATTAGTAGAAGTTAATGTGTTATTAGTTTTGTTAAAAGTAAATGTAGAACTACCACCAAAATTACCACTATTATTGTATTGAACTTGAGTATTTGCACCACCCGGTTCTCCATTACCGCCACCTCCACCAGCTTGGGCCCAAGTTAAATTACCAAATCCATCTGTCTGTAAAAAATAACCATTAATACCACCTGATATATGTAAATTAGAAACATTACCTAAATTTACATTAGATGCTTGATTTGAATTAAATTTCTGAGTAATTGTAATATTACTAAATGCGCTAGTACCAGTTATGTTTAAATTTTTACTAACAACACCACTACCCGTTACTACCATTACGTTTGGATTACCAGAAACCGACATGGTAATATTACCATTAATTATTGGAATGTTAACATTACTTGATCCATTGGCAACAGCATCTGCACTTGTTGCTTTTGCAATGCCGGTTAATAAACTACCATTACCAACATAATAATTAGCTTTTACCGCATTACCTAAATTAGCATTACCTGTAGTAATATTACCAGTTACATTTAACGTTAATAAATTACCTAAACCAGTTATATTGGGCTGATTTGCTATAACAATATTACCAGCATATGCCGCATAGTTTGCTTCACTGGTGATAACACCAAATAACTGACTACCATTACCAATAAAATAATTAGCAGTTACATTTGCATTGGTAATTATATCCCCGTTGGCTTTAATAATTCCATCAGCATATATATTACCAGAACTACTATAATTATACGATACAATATTACCCGTTACAGATAATACATTGTTTATCTTATCATATGTAAAGCCAGCATCACCGCCAAAATTACCAGCATCATTAAACTGAACTTGGCTATTCGCACCACCAGGAGATCCATTTCCACCATTGCCGCTAGCAGGTGACCATGTTAAATTACCCGTACCATCTGTTTGTAGGAAATAACCGTTCTCACCACCATTAATAAACAGATTGCCTACTGGACCTAATGCTGTAAAACCGGATACTGTAAGAGAACTAAATGTGGCAGCACCATTCTCATTAATTACCGATGTGGGAGGTATACCGACCGTGTACCCGCCTAACGAATTAAAAGCTTCTGCTGCCATTTATTATCCTGATAATTATATTATATTTATCTTTTTTTGCTTCTTATAGCCGATGAAAAAAGTACCCAGGAGATCTTTTTTCTAAATACATCATGCTTACACGACAACAAACGAGGCCACTCTGTGAAAACTGCAAAGTAACACTAGCAAAAAGTAATGGTATAAGTAAACATGGATTTAAAAAATGGCACAAGTACTGTGTTGGTTGTAGTAAAGCCGCATACAATCCAAAACACGGCTATCTATTACATAAAAAAAACAAATGTGAAAAATGTAGTTTTGTTCCAGAAGATAAATGTCAACTTGACATTATATATAAAGATGGTGATAAAAAGAACAAAGAAAAAACTAATTTGAAAACACTATGCGCTAACTGTAATAGATTGTATCAAAAGAAGTTAAAAGAAAAACGTAAAAGTATTTTAGATATCACTGTTGATACTGACTATACTTTATAAGTTACCTGTATTAGTTGAGGGAAATGCTCTGCCATCACCCCATATAATTCTTACTGCACCTACAGCACCATCACCTGAAAATGATGCCGAACCGGATGAATTGTCGCTTCCTCCACCTCCCCCACCGTATAAACCACCCACGGCGCTGCCTGGACCATTGCCACCACTTACGCCATTTCCGCCACTTGAACCGCCACCCCCGCCACCTCCATTACCCGAATCTGCACCTTGGCTACCACCACCGCCATTTCCTCCCTGACCTGTAAGTCCTACTCCTCCGCCAGCACCTGCAGAATTACAAAACCGTGCTGCCCCTCCACCACCACCGGCACCACCTGAACCATCCGTTCCTCCATATGGGACATTATTTCCATTTCCACCTACACCGCCGGTACCGGCGTATCCACCTGCTCCACCACCGCCGCCGCAATAGCTACCACCTATTCCACCATTTCCACCGTTACCTCCACCATCACCAACATATCCCCCACCACCGGCAGCAGAACCGGAATCATTTCCCCCAGCACCGCCATATCCTACTACTGTATAGCCGTCTATAAAATAACTAGAACCACCTGACCCTGCAGTAGCACTACTTGTACGAGTTCCTGCGGCACCCACTACAACAGTATAACTTAGACCCGGAGTAACTGAAATATTATTTTTCCAACCAAGTCCACCTCCTGCGCCACCACCTCCTTGAGATAAAGCTCCTCGTCCACCACCACCTCCACCAACACAAACAACACACACTGATGTTACATTTGCCGGACATGTCCATGAATACGTTCCGGGAGTAGTATATTCTTGTTGTCCGGGAGGTAACCATAATAATGATATTCCACCTGAGATTGTCATTCCACTAAAATCCATAATTATGTATCCTTTATGTTATTTAACAAAAAATCATAGCCAACAAAAAAGCACTACGAATAGTGCTTGATTGTAACTTCCCATCCCGTTGAGATATTGTATTTATGCTAATCAATCATAATGATAGGGCAATCCACTAGGAATCGTAACTTCTGTTCCATTTTTTAATGTAACTTCATATTCTTGTTGGTCTGCACTTAGACATACATTTGTATAATCTTTTATGCCTGCTTTTTCCATTGTTTCTCTTAGTTGCTCGTTACGCATTTTTTCATATTGTCTTGCATTCATTTTAATTACTTTCATTTTACAGTTATCTCCGTGCCATCTTTTATACATACTACTACTAACAGTCTTACCACAACTACAGGTCATCTTTCGTTGTGATGGATGCTTACCTTCTGCTAACATCTTTAGATTTGCGGCTGAACCCACAAAGTTATGTGTTCCCTCATCTATTCGTTTTTGATTTGTTTCTGGTCCTAAAAAGTTATGACGACCTTCTTCAATCAACTTCTTGTTTAGTTTACCTTCATAGTTTGGTGCTTTACCATTCTGCCAATGATGTGTGCCATTTAGTGCATTGATAGTGCTTGGATTGTTAGTGATGCTATTGTGTTTACCGTTCTTCATTGCTGCCTTTGCGTTTCTTCCGTCTTTATTAGGATGATTTTCTAAAAACTTTTCTTTTGCTTCAGTATCTTTATTCATCCAATGATTTTCTCCTGTTAATTTTTCAATAAGTTCAGGATTTTTATAAGTCCAATGATTAATTCCTTGAAATTTTGATTTAACTTCATCACGTGTCATGGGATTAGCTAATCCAGTGGCTGCGCCTGTGCTTTTGTTACTCATATTCATACAGTTAGGTTTACCATAGTGTTCTGCTAAATATTCATCTTCTTTTATTACTAGTTCTTCAAATGAATCTACAAACTCAATTATCTCTCGGATCAATTTATCCTTCTTTTTGATTTGTGATACCCACTTTCCTGAACCTAGATATCCATCTTCAAGGTTAGTAGTGCTATGTCTACCTATGTAGTATTTCCCGTTTGGGTGAATTGTTTTGTATATAAAATGTTTCATAGAGTTATTTATTATCGGCTGCGTTTCATTATATACTATTACTTATTAAAGGGCAACAAAAAAGGGTACCGAAGTACCCTTTGTGTTTTACAAAACAAACAAACCAAATTTTATTGGAAGGTGAGGTTCTGAACTGCTATTTCCCCAACATAATCGGCAGCATTACCAAACGATGAGGCCGTATTAGTAAGCTCAATATATCCGTAACGTGTCATAAATGATACGACTGGTTCGAATGTTGATGGATCTAGAACAACACCACTGCTCATCAATGGAATGTATGGGCAATAGAATGCGGCTGCATCAGTCTCTGAAGAACCTTTATAACCAACCAATACTGGTGTAGTATCAGGAGCATAAGAGTCAACGAACACACGCATAGCGCCGTTCAATGTACCAACGAACTTAGTGTTAGTTGGAGCCTCAAATGTACCTTCTGTAGTACGAGCAAAAGCACTAGTAGTTGCAGACTGTAGAACAGTCAAGGCAGCACTAGAAACAACAGCCCAGTTACCAGCACCACGACGTGTGCGTTGTGCGATCAAGTTAGCGACACGATTGATAAGAACAGCTAGAGCAGCGTGTTCGTCACCAACGTAAGTAGCTGTACCAGATACAGTAGCTTGGTTGTATGTATACTCTGTAGATGCTAGAGTACGTAATGACAAGAGAATTTCTTGATCAATCTCAGCAGTAATTTCTTGTGCTAGAGCTGCCATAATTTCTGCTTCTACGTCAATACCATGTTGAGACTGAGCATCTTGTGCTGCCTCAAATGTCCAACGTGCTTGCAATTTACGTGATTTAGCTTCAACAGCTTGACGTAGAATCTGAACACTGATTTGCTTACCACCATTGCCTTCAAGGGCAGCAGTATCGTTAGCAGTATAGTAGCTAGATGATGTATCAGCACTTGGTGTGCGTGAATATGCTTGAGCAATCAAGAATGGACTTAGTGCTTCTTGGCCAGCTGTTACGCTAGTTGCGGCAGTACTATTGTCTGTTAATGATTGAGCATAACGAACACGTAGAGTGTGAATTTGACCAACTGGTCCTGTCATTGGCTGAACGCCTACCAATTCGTTAGCGATAACGGTTGGCATGACACGACGAATAACTGGAAGAATCACACGGTTTAGTGTAGCGATATTACCAGCTGTAGTTGTACCGGCTGAAGATTCAGCTAGTAACTGTTTTTTGGTGTTTTCTAAAATAACACCCATTGTTGAACGGCGAGTTCCTTTTAAGCCTTCTAACAGAGCTTCTTTGGTCTCGTCCCAACGGCCTTCTAAGAGTACTTTTGACATTTTATATTTCTCCTAATGATGTCTTTTTAATTAAAGCCCTGCCAGACGCTTGATATCGATAACGTTATCACGTTGTTCTGTATCAACTTCTTGTTTGGCAGCTTTATCCCCAGTTGCTTCTACGATAACTGATTCTGTTAATTTAGCTTTAGTAGCTGGTTTAACATTACCGTTATTTAGAACTGCTGGAAGATACTTATCGAAAGCGGCTTGTAGACGTGGTGTCTGGACGCTTTCTAGTAAGTTTTGCATTACTGATGCCTTTTCTTCGTTCAATGTAGCGAGTAATTCGCTCATTGTTTTTTCACGTAGATTGGACTCTTTAATAATGCGAACTTCACGTTCCTTTGTTTCAATCAACTTCTTAGCGTTATTGATTGTATTGATGGATTCGGCTAGTTTCTTATCTTTTTCTTCTAGCTGAGTCATTAGTTTACGAGTTTCTGCTTTCTCACTTAAGTGAGTGACGCTGAATTCACTTGCAAAACTTTCAAAGATACGACGACCAAAATTGTTCTCACGAGCAACCTTGATATCTTCTTTTAATTGACCTAATTCACCTTTGAGTTGGCTAGTGACAACCGTAGTCAATCTTTTAGCAGATTCAGCAACAAAACGTGCTTTCAATGCTTCTAATTGTTTACGACCTTCTGCAACTAACTTAACCTTTGCTTCAACTACAGCCTGTTTGTCTTGTGTGAATTCTTTAATTTCACGTGCTAAAGCGTGAACAATAAATTGTTCTAACTTTTCTTGACTTTCCATTTGTAGTTTACGCTCACTACGTAGTTCTTTGATTTCTTCAGCTAGTTTAGTAACCATAAAATCATTGAATTTTGTAGCTGATTCACGCAATTTTTGTTGCGCTATCACACGGTCTTCGTTCATTGCTTGACGTTCAGTTTGAAATTCTTCAATCTCAGTCTTTAGTCCTTCACTGACCATTTTATCAAGGGCTTCTACCATCACGTATCTGTCATGTTCATAACGTTGTGCAAATTCTTCTCTTAATTCTGCACGTACTTGCTCACGAGCTTCGTTCAACTTAGATTCCCATGCCTCATTAATAGCGACACCAGTTTCTTCGTTGATTAATCCACTCTCAAGTAATGGTTTGATAGCATCTAACATGCTTAATCCCCTTTATTAATTTTAAGATCCTTGATAAGACGAACCACTTCATCTTTCAGGTATCTCTGTACCTTCTTGTCGCCCTGCGCATCTTTTGCTATATCCAACAATTTATGACCATGACGCATATTCATCATTCCTTCATAGATTGCTTTAGGATAAGCATTAGGTGCACTAGGTTGTGCAACAATATCCACAGTGACTATTTCAAAGTCACTCACTTTGCCGTCCATGTCATTCACGTTACCGCTACCACGACTTGAAACGCCGAGTTTCACACCACTCTCCAACATAGTTTTAACTAATTCACCCATTGGAGTTGGTAAAATCTTTAACTTGCCATAACCATTAGCACCGTCCATCCACATACTAGTAATCATATGTGATACACGGTCTAAATTAATCTTTAAGTCATCGGGGTGATCTACTTCACCCAATACAGAGTAACCACTTGTAATTTGCTCATTCAGAGTTCCGACGGCAGTTTCAATTTCAGACACGGGATAAACACGCTCATTTGCGTTTTTTACCCCGCCCTGAATGAAGATACCTTTCATATAAAGGTTCTTCTTGTCGCCTTCACTGACAGATTCAACCACCATACCGGCACGGTCAAATGTCAGATGCTCTTTAAGATACAAAGCCATTGCTCTCAAATTCCTTAAATTCTTCTCTTAGCAGGAGCCTTACGTGACTCTGCTACTGGGCTACGTACTTTACCTGCTTCGTCTTTAGTGACTGGCTTAGGTGCAGCTTCTAAGTCTTGTGATGCTTGTGCTGGAGCATTCTTAAATGATCCTGCACCTTTAACACTTGATTCACCTTTTGCATATGCATTACTTGGGCCTTTTGGTCCTGTTGGAACTGCTTCTGACGCACCACTGAATTTTACTGGCTTAGAATCCATTCCAGCTTGACCACTGTTTGATAATCCTGGGCTCTTTGTTTGAACACCATTGTCACCGTGTGTTACAGCAACTTTCTTCAATGTGATAGCTTCCATCATTGCTTCATCCATGTCGCCTTCTTCGTTATCCATGTCCATGTCGCCTTGTTCGTCATCCATGTCCATATGGTTTTCTTCGCCATCCATATCCATGTCGCCTTCACCTCCCATGATTTCTTCAAACTCAGCCATTAACTGGTCTAATTTATCTTCTAGGTCAACAACACGGTCTTCTAAACCTTCTTCGCCACCTTCTTCATCGCCCATCTCAATGTCAACAGCTTCTTCACCGTCATCATCCATATCAGCGATATCAAATTCTTCTTCTTCAGCCATTCCTTCTTCTTCACTACCAATTTCATCTAATAAATCTTGTACTTGACCAGAAGGCTGGTTCATCATGTTATCTTCGTCCATCATATTTTCATAAATTTCGCGGCTTTTCTCAACTACGATATCATGAAATAATGCACGTGCTTGTTCTTCGTTCTCATTGATAATCAAATCAATCAGTTGTTCAAATTTTTTATTATCCATTGAATGTTCTCCTAAAGTAAATGGCTTTGTAGAGTTATTTATAGCACATATGGAAAAACAGCACATTAACTGCTGTTTTTTTACACTTTTGCCTAGAATAAGAGATTTTTATCTTATAGTTGTGGTTGATCAGCTTTTGGCTGACTATATTGTGCATGAATCTTTTTGAGATAATTAGCCTTTTCGTAATTTCTAACATCATTCATCTTACGTAATTTACGAATCTGACGTAATGTTAATTTAGTTTTACGGCTTTCTTTCCACTTTGGTTTGCTGTTATCAGACTCTACATCTTGGTAACCTTCAATAGCGGGAGTAAACATCTCAAATAAGTGCATAAGTTTATTTATCTTAAATCTGTCCGGGCGCACCGCCAGGAGTATTGCCTGCCATGCCAGCTGCGTCATTACCAACTGGGCCGGCTACTTCCATACCATCTAGTCCATCTTCTGGTTCAGGTGCATTCATATCCTCACCAGTTTGACTATCAGATTCAATATCACCCACTGATACACCGATACTACGTAAATCACTACCTTGTGGTTCAATCTCAATCTCTTTATCATTTTCTTCACGCCACATTTTTTCGTTTTTACTAATTTCTTCTTCAGTTAATCCTAAGAATCGTTCCATAGCAAAACGTTTACTTATGTATGGATACTGTTCAATAGCAGTAAATGAACCAATCCGTGCTGTATCTAATTCACTTTGACGGTAAGCGGCAAAGTTTTGCGGTGGATTAAACTGTAATTGGAATAAACCACTATCAATGTTTAGTCCTCTCCAACGTAAGAATAATTTAAATTCTTCATCTAGCTTTTGGCTAATATACTTTTGTAGTCGTTCACAATATTGATTGAAACGAAACTCTTGGATCATAGCTGTACCAACTCGCCCATCACTCATTGGAGTAGGATTATCATCGGGTCCAGTTGGAAGATAGCTACTTGGAACACGTAAACCACGTGCTAATCTGTTATTAAAGTAACGCAAGTCATCAATCTCACCCAAATTCTGCCCACCGGGTAACACTTCAACACTGCTTCCTCTTCCGTCAGCCGTAACTGGGAAGAAGTAATCTTCATTCATACTTAATGGGTTATAACTAGCATCAACGACACTACCACCACCATGCGTACTTGGGATACGTCTTTGATGTATTTCATTCTTAATACGTTCAACGAAAGCCATAGCTAAGTGACTTGGCATATTACCAACATCAATCTTAAACATTCTACGTTCTGGAGCACGTTGTACACGATAGATAAGAACCGCATCTTCTAGTAATTCTTTTTGTTTATATACTTTAAAGACATTTTCTAAAATACTTTGACCAAAGGGCCAAAAGCGGTCTAATCCTTCTGTTAAGCTTAGATGGACAACGTGTTTAGCATCAATGGCTGCTTCGCTTTGACCTAATGTAAAACGACTACCTGATGTGTTGTAGGGCATACTTGGAACAGTATAACCACCACCTTGTGCTCCTCCGCCTGTACCACCTAATCCAGTTGCTGGGTTAGCGGCAAAGTCTGTATTAGTTTTAGTAGCGACTGACAAGTTTTGTAAGTTAATATTAATATCTTTTATAACATATTGTTCAGGTTTTTTACCTTCACTTTCATTTACAATAACTTTAATAACTTTAGTCATATCTACCCAATATAACTTAAAATTTTCTGGGTCACGTACAAATACCTGATCACCAAACTTAATAGTATTACGGAAGATTTTAAATGTTCTAGTTTCAAATTCGTTTAATTTACACCATTGTTGTAGTTGAGTTTTTAGTAGTTCAACTTCGTGTTGTGTTGGTTCATCTTTAAAATCTAAGTCAAAGGGAGTTTTATTATGTTCGTTTGTTTGTGTGCTGAATTCTGATATAATGTCTAAACAAGCATTAATCTCAGCATCAACGTCCATCATTTCATATTGATTGTAACGTTCAATACGATTTGGGTGACCTGTATATACTTCTGGAAGACGACTACGATAATTTTTATAGCCCATTTCAGCGTTGTTATAACCGCCGGTATCGCTACCGTTTTGTCCTGGGCTACCGTTCCATGCACCGGTATTGTTATTAAAACCAGAGATGGGACTGGACATTCCAGATTTATTTGAGAATCGTTTTTTATAGGTCATAGTAGATACTTTATCTAGTATTTAGTGTTAAACCATTGAATTGCGTAATAATTTATCTGATATATCATTACCGGTACTGAGTTTATCAATCATTGAATCAAATTTATCTTCCATCAAAACTAACAATTCTTGTAATATAGCAGCCGAAGAATCAGTTGTATTACTAGTAGTAGAACCTAGATTTGACATAGCAGTAGTTACACTTTCTTTTTTTACTCCTTCATTAACACTAATAATTGAATTTGGATCGGGTAATGGGACAATAGCTTCTCTACCATGTAGTTGAACATCATATCCTGAAGTAGGTCCATTAAATATTCCTCCATTTCTTGCTTTAAGCAAAGTGCCGCCTTCAGACATAGCAGCACTAAAATGCATAGCGTCTTTTCTATTATTCCAATTTCCTCCCCAACCTAACCCTAGACGGCTTGCAACAGAAGAAATATCTGCAGGCATATCAGTAACTAAAGTACCACCCATCGGGTTAGTATCAGGATTAATATCTATTGCTCCTCCGTGAGCATGTACACTTTTTTGACCAGGCTTGCCTCTTACATCTCTATCAATATATCCGCCCAAACTACGAATTTCATATCCAGTATTATCTAAATAATCAACTAATTGCTGAAATTGAGAAGCGTAGGCTGCGCCAACTTGAGCAGATTTACCTGATTTACTAGAAATACTACTTAATTTAATATTGTTACCACCTCCACCACCACCAGTAGCATGTGTGTCATCAGAGCCCGGAGTTGATGGCGCGCCTGCACCTCTAGATCGTAATGATTGTCTTGTTAAATTTGGATTACCAGTTGCGGCTCCTCCACCAGTACTGGACATTGGGGCTGCCGCTGATGGTGCAGCCGGTGCAGCACCTCCGCCTCCTCCAGTGTTATATCCGCCACCTGTTACAGGTTTTGCGCCAACTGTTTCACTAAATGTTTTAACAGCATTATTAAATATGTCACTTGATATTCTATGTAATTCTGCCGCATGATTAAATTTTGAGAAAACTACGCTATCCATTTTCATGGCAGCATCTTGTTGTTTTCTATTTCCCTCTACTGTAGCATTTAACTTATCATCAGCTTTTGCTCGTTGTTCTTGTAGCTTAGTAAGATACGCATTAATGTCACCGTTTGGTCCTACAGCTTTTAATAATTCCTCATTCATTTTAGAAGTATCTAGTAGATTACCATATTTTCCAGTAACTAGACCACTAACATCACCTCCAACTGCTCTTGTACCAGCCATTTGTTTAAGAGTTTGGTCAGCTGATTTTTGACCTTCTTTAATAACTTCAGCTATAGGTTTACCATTTAATGCGGCTTCAATACCTTTACCATATGTAATCATTGCAGCCGCTGATGCATCATCTACTGGGCCGCCCATAGCTCCGTAATTTGCTACACCAGTTGCACCTCTAGTATCGCCAGTTGCTCGTAAATAAGTGGCATAATCGGATATTGATTTAAGTTGTTTTTGACGTTCTTTATCTCCGTCAACTTCGGCTTGAAGCATTGCGGCACGTAGATTTTCTTCAGCCATAACTGCCGCACGTGCTTCTTCTTGCTCTTTACGTGTAGCACCGGTCATCATTGAAATTTTATCTAATTCTTCAATATATGTTTGTGAACCTCTAATTAACTCTTGTTGAGTTTTACCTTGCATCATACCCATACGAGTTTGGTTAGCCATATATCTTAATGTATGTTCACGCTGTTCATCAGCAGTAACACCCATCATTTCTAATTTTTGACCTATATCACTCTTTACTAAAGCTCCGGCTACTTCTGTATATTTCTTTGCTCCATCGGCTGCAGTAGATCCAAATAGTTTTAATTCTTTTGAATTGTTTACTAAGATTTCATTAAATCTTTCTATTTCTGACGCGGTCATACCTAATGTTTGAACTGTTTCAAACACACTAGTAAGACCATTACTTGCTGCCAAACCACTTGCACTTAGTTTATTATAACTATCAAATAATTTTTTATTTTGTTCAGCCCCTAGTTTTTGATATTCTCCGTATAATTTTATACCAGCGCCCAGAGCAGTTAGTCCTACGGCTGCTAATTTAGCTAATCTACCTATAGGAGTTAAAAAAGATAATACTGTTATTGCAGCTCCTATGCCTTGCATCATAGAACCAATTGATTCAGTTAATTCACCAAAAGCTTTTGCTGATACAGTAGCACCACGTTCTCCTGCATAAAGACTTTTAGCCATTGACATAGTTGCTTTAGTAAGTCCTTCTAGGCTAGCACCTACTAATTGATATGTTGCAGTTAATGTCTTACTGTGTTTTACTGAGTCTAGCATTTGATTAGAAAATTCACCTACAATTGCTTTACTATCTTTAAATCTATTTGATAATTCACGAAAAGCTTCGCCAGGATTTTCTGCAGCCTTGGCAATTTTTTCTGCTTTTGCATTAGCATCTTTAAGGGTTGCTAACGTCTTTCTTTGTTCAGTTGTTAATTCAACGGTAGATTTTACAAATTTACCTTGCTCATTGCGAGTGTATTTTAGTTGTTCTACTTGTTCTTCAAACTCACTTTGTTGTTTTTCTTGGGTTCGTTGACGTTTATTATTAAGTGCGGCTTCTTTACCAAAAGCAGCTTCAATTTCTTTATTAATTTTTTCTTCTAAGTCAGCACGTTTTTTAGAAGCTGATTCTATTTTACCTATAATGCCATTCTGGTTTCTAGCATATCCCTCACGTGCTAATATATCATCTTCAGTTACTTCACGTTGTCTACGTAAAGCTTCTCGGATAGCCTCAACATCATCATTAAAATCTGCCATGTTTTTTACCCACTAAATAGTTACTAGTATTTATGTCTTAAAAAACCCCCAGGAGCACATATGAACACAAATCCATTAAAACAATACTTCCGTAGACCTGAAATTTATCTAAAGTTACCCAGTGGTGGTAACTTTTACCCAGCTGGATCTATTGATTTACCTGAAAATAAAGAATTACCCATATATCCAATGACTGCAATTGATGAGATAACAAGCAAAACTCCAGACGCATTATTCAACGGAACTGCTGTAGTTGAAATTATTAAAAGCTGTGTTCCTAATATTAAAGATCCATGGTCTATTCCTAGTATAGATTTAGACCCGATATTAGTGGCAATTAGAGCCGCAAGTAATGGTAATTTACTTGAGATTGAATCAACATGCCCAAATTGTACTGAACAAGCTTCATATAATATAAATTTAGTAGGATTACTAAGTAGAATTGAAGTTGGTAATTATGATGATCCTATAATTATAAATGAACTGACCTTCAAGTTTAAACCCTTTACTTATCAAAAGGTTAATAACATCAATATGATACAATTTGAAATTGAACAATCTATTAATAAATTAGAAAACATTGAAGACCCGGCCGAACGTCAAACTGAATCTGGTATTACTATGCAAAAATTAAACAATTTGAGTATAGAATTAATTAGTGAATCCTTAGAATATATCAGCACACCAACTGCAATGGTAAATGAAAAAGAATATATTTTGGATTTCCTACAAAATTGTGACCGTAAAACGTTTGAACAACTTAGAGTAACAGCAGTGAAATTACGTGAATCATCACAGCTTAAACCATTGGATGTAAAATGTATCCATTGCACACATGACTATACACAAAAACTAACTCTTAACGTATCTGATTTTTTCGGGTAAAGCTTCTATATCTTAACTCTGAGGATATACAGAAGCTTATAGATGATCTTGAAGCAGAGAGTAAAGCTATTAAAAACACAGCTATAAAATACGCTTGGCATATGAGGGGTGGTGCCAGCTATGAAGATATTTTAAATATGTCTACTTCCGAACGTAATAATATCGGTAAAATGATAGAAGAAAACTTAGAAACTACTAAGAAATCAGGGCTACCATACTTCTAATTAAATCCGTAACTATTCATTTATCAACATCGGGCTATCTATGTAAAGATGAACTTCGTTCATCTAAGAACTCATTTCATTCGTTCTTAGTTTTTACGGTTATCTATTGTCTTTTACTCTATATAATATATGGACTATATTGCCGCTTTGAAGCCATGGTAGTGCTATTCAGCACTACCAATGGTTAAGGGTATTTGCCATGCCCGTCATCCTTTGTCATCTTTTCCCCGTCTAATCAGCTATTTGTTGCTATTAAACGCTACCGGTTGCTCTGTAAAGTTATGGGACTGTAGTGAAGCTATCAATGATATTTCAATTGATTCTTCAGCAACGCACTTCTCACCCCGCAAAGATAAAGTAGGGATGAGCTTGTTGAGGGTTCGCTTTGTCGATTGCCCTCTCGGTATTCCATAGCTATCACTAACTATGCTTACTCCAGATCCATCAGCGTTTCCGCATCTTCAAGGAGGTCTGACAAACTCAGACAACGAATTTTTATTTGATTATGTTGTTGGGATACTTATAACAGTTGGGTTTGACGTGGTGTCTGGTGTACCTGAATAGTTTTTTAATAATGTACTGTTGTGTTGAAAAAAGTCATCAAATTCAACGATTAACCAATCGCCAAACTTGCTTGACGAATAATAGACAAAATTGTCTGTTATCCATGTTGAGCCGCATTGCACGGCAACATAACGACCTTTTCTATTAAACTTCATAAACAATAAATTTACATCACCGTCTTCGGCAACATCTATTAATTGTTCAATCCATGTATTTATTACTTTACAGTCGCCTGAAAGTAGTAAGTGAAAAGGAAAATCTGCATAGAACTTACATTCAATATTCATTTTACTGAAACTTTGACCGGGTACAATATCACCTTTGAAAGAACGTACTTGTCCCTCATGTAATACTGCGGTTCTATGTTGATTTTTACCACCAATATAAGCTCCGGATCCAGGTGCTCTTATAAAGCTTTCGCCATATAGGTCAGAAAGAAACTTTGCAACTTCTCTCTCAAATCCTGATCCTTTTGCTTTCTGTGGTGATGTCATGTTAATACTTATCTGTCTCTGTGTCTATTTGAAATTATTCTGTGTCAACTGCGGTTGAGTATGAGGTAAAACCGTTTTCTTTAATTACTTTAAGAACACTAGGCACACGCCCGGCTAATTCTTCACGGTGACTTACAAGCCAAATACTTTTTTGTCTACGTCGGCTCATATCTTTAAGAATAGCAATAGCATTCTCAACACCCATCGTGTCAAGCCCACTATCAATCAACTCATCAATAAACAATGTATTGATTGGGCGATACAACGATTCCCATACATCTCTAAACGCAAAACTTAAACCAAGAATCAATCTATTCCGTTCACCCCTTGACAAGTTATCAAAGTCAAGTTCACGCCCGAGCTCGGTAATCTCAACTTGCAAATCATTCTGAAATATAACTTGATGGGGTAAACCAATCTTATCTAAGTAATGTGTCAATCGTTGATTTAAGTAACTTAAGTTTTGGTCAATAATCTTCTTACGAACAAAACTGTCTTTGCTAACTAACAAATCTAACAGGAACTTTTGATGTTCCATTGTACGTGTTAACTTGTTAATAGCTTCAAAGTCAATTGCTTGTAATGCTTTTGTTTCCATTTCAACTACTTGTTCAGCATATGGATCAGTATCTTGTGACTTATTATCAATCTGCTTAACAACATTAGCAACCTCACTTGAATGTTTAATTGCTTCTGCTTCTGTATCATAATGAGTGATAGGTTGAGGACCTAACACTAACGGAGTCAGTTCATTTAGTTGTTCACTAAATGGATTAGATTCTTGTTTCTTATTTTCCCATACTTTCTTTAAGTTAGCTACATCACCACTATGACGAATAGCTTCCGCTTCTGTTTTATATGATGGAGTAGGCTTAGCACCTAATACACTAACCAATGATTCATTGATTGCTAATTGTGTTTCAAAATGAACTAATTCAGCACGTGCGTTCTCAAGTAGTGTAGTCTTTTCTAATGTAACTTCTAAATGCTTATCGTCATGGAAGTCTTGACCACAAGCATAACACTTATGATCTTCAAGTTCTTTAACTTCCCGAACCAATTTATCAATTAATTTTTTTTCTTTTGTGATATTTTTGGTTAGGGTATCAATTATTGTTGCTATAGATTTTTGTTCTGCTTCATTATGTAGCCAATCTTTTAAATCATTCCATGACTTAAGTTCAGCTTCAATATCGTACTCATTTTTAAGTGAGTAAGCCTTATGCGCTATTGAAACATCTGTGTCATGTTTTTGTTGCCAAGCAGTTGAACGTGCAACTAACGCATTGTATGTGTCTTGTGCCTCTTTCTGTTTATTCCAAACATTTAAATCTTTATGTGCTTGAAGCTCAACGGAAATATCAATCTTGCTTAGTTCATCATACTGTAATGCTAAACTAGTCAAATCCTCATCATGCTTTGCTTTCCATAACTTCTGTCTACGCTTTAAAGCCTCAATCTGTTCAGCTACACGTTTGTTAGCTTCTTCAATGCCCTTAACACGATATTCTTCTTGTTGAATACTATCTTTGCTATCACGGATCATGTTCTTAATGACCTCAGCCTTTTCACTTAACAAAGTAATACCAAGCAATTGCTCAATAATAGCACGTTGGTCATTAGTTTTTAGTGCCAAGAACGGCTCACTATAAGTATTCAACACAACAATATGTTTGAACATATCGGCACTCATGTGAATAACATTTTCAATAGCTACTTGTGTTTCTTTATTCTCTCCCTGTGCATCGTCTGTATTCTTTTGTAAATCGTTGTTTACATAGAATCGTAGTATATTAGGTTTGCGACCTCGTTCAATCTTATATTCAATACCATCTACACTAAACTCTAGTGTAACCATCATGTTTTTGCCATTAGTACGATTAACTAGGTTATCTTTACGAATGCTATTGATTGGTACACCGAACAGGGCATAGGATAAACCCTGAATCAGAGTAGTCTTACCTGTACCATTACGAGCACCATCACCACCTAAGTCTAAGTTCTCACCTAGAATAAGTGTTAAGTCTTGTCTGTCAAAACAAACTGCTTGTGTTATTTGTCCAATTGAAAGGAAATTGCGAAGGGTAATATTCTTAAGGGTAATGCTCATAGGTTATTATAAATGTCCAACAATAGTTTTTTGTCAAATGTATTTGATTCAATAGAATTAATTTGGTCAATGACGATTTGGTCAACACTTTCAAATCGTAATCCATCTGAACCAGCTATCTCTGTTTGTTCTGCTTTAATAGGTATCAATGCCATTTCTCTTAGTTTATGTTCTGGGATTAATGTTTCACGAATAAAGTTAGCTTCTTCATAGCTAATATCAATGTCAAGATGTACTCTAACATGACTGTCAATTAATAGCAAGCCCTCAGGGTTTTCTAGTACATCACTTAGCTTATATACACGATATAGTGGTTGTCTTGGCCAACTAAAAAATTGCGGGTCTTGATTCCATTCAAGTACCATCATGCCACGAGCATCATCACCTGCATCAGCATAGTTATGTGGGAAAGCGTTACCAATATACCATACATTCTTTTTACTTTGACGTTTATGGAAATGACCACTGAACACTTTGTCAAATCCATTTAAATGTTCACTATTGAGTTCACCATGATCGGGCATCTCTATCATAGCATTCATGTAGAAGTGAGGTAATTCAAAATGACCAAACATATATTTGCCACTTAGTTTTTTTAATTTTTTGTAATCATCTTGTACAAGCCATGGTGCAATAGTTACATCACCCTCACTAAAGAAATCGTTAACGATTGTAAGATTAGGTAGATGTTTAGCCCATTCAACACTATGAATGTCACGGCGATCACGATAATATAAATCATGATTACCTGGGATAAAGAAAACTCTATCAAAGGCTGCACTTAATTTTTCTAATGCCTGTAAGCCAAATTGTAGTGTATGAATGTTAATACTTGCCCTATGATGATTATAATCACCTAAGAAGAAACAAGTTTCACATCCCTCACTTTTTGCTTTAGTGATGAACCAATCTACGAAATTGGCACAGTCTTGATTATGTTGTAGGCTGTTTGACTTAAGGCCAAAGTGAATGTCGGTAAAAACAGCGGCTTTTTTGAAAAGGTTACTCATGTGTTTATTATATAGGATATGGCACTACAAAGCAATGCCATTGGACAAATTATTCTTCGTAAACTGTACTGCTTGACCCAGAGCCTTGACGACTCCAACTTGGATTTAATCCGTTGATTTCTAGTATGTCATCTCTAATGTTTTGATTGCGCTTTTCTGTATTCAATACACGACAGAAACTATTTGTGATAGCAGCCGTGTAATAAGCAAATGGATTTGCTGATTTAGCTTCATTGAATCGTAGACCAACATATGTTAATTGAAGGATAGCTGAATTACGCATCTCATCGTTGTAGGTATAACCACGCCAATTATATTTCATTGCATATTTTTCGCACATCATAATATACATACGGGCAAGTTTATTTGTAATTTTACCATGTTCTTTATTAAAAGAACCAGTAACTAGATCACCTTCCCAATGACTTTTACCCACACAATAGAATGTATTATTTTCATCAATTTTATAATGTTGGAATGGGGGAAAATTAACTTTAACATGAACCATGTCATCTACTTCAGCTTTGGTTGTATTATCTTCTAGGTCGGCAAAAATTTCATCTGGATTTGGTTCCTCAAACTCAAAGATATCTTTTGCTGTTTTCTTTTTAACTGTTTTGCGGGGTTGTTTTGGTGCAACAGGAACGTGATCCCAATTCATTACACGGAATACTAAATCTGTTAATAGAATTGATTCAGGGGAAACACTATCTTTACTACCTTGTTCCAAACTAAGACGTAATGCACGGGTTTCTTTTGCTTGTTGAATTGTTTCAGGTTTAAACGCATATGCAAGACTTTCATCAATTGGTGCTTGGGGCATATCTACTATGAAGTCATAACGATGATATTCTGGTTTAGTAAAACAGCAGTATGCGTTTTTACTTTCATGTATTTCTTTTAGAATATCTTTATTATTGAGATAGTTGACGGGTTTGCGTGGTGCGGGTAGTAGAGACATAGTTTCCTTGTTATGTTTTTATATATTGTAACACTTTTGTTGTTGAAAAGCAACAGCAATATAGAAAAAAGGGTAAATTTTATAGCGATAAATACTATTTAGTAAAGGTATAACACCATGTCAACAGCTAATATAGGCGCATTAACCGCAGAGCTAGCAGCCCTCAAAGAGTCGTTGAGGATAAAACTCCAGAGCCTAGCTAATATTAATCCTAATTACCAAATGAATGCTGCCTATATTGCAAAATTAAAGGCAGAAGTTGTTGTATTAAATGAAAATATTGCTACAGTAGAAGCTAAAATAACAGCCGCATCAACTCCGGCAGTTCAGCCTGCTCCTACCCCAACTCCTCCCGTAGTTCAAAATCCTGCACCACCTACAGTAGTTGCAGTGAATCCGGAAACAGGAGATTTATATAATCAATTAGTTGTTCCGCAATCTACTGTTGCAAGTAATGATTTTAATAACCCTGCAGGTGATAGTAATATTGAACATTATGAACCTACTACAGTAGGAGATGAAGATCCGTTTGAGGCTGCAAGATTAGAAGCTGGTAAACGATATGATGAAACAACAGGTAGAACCGAACAAGATATAATAGGTGCGTATGGTGGAATGCAAGGTTTACAAGGATCAGTTAATAATGCCAGAGCACAACAGATTACACAAGATGCTGAGAATGCAAAGACACAGGGTGATTGGCGTGTACGACTAAGTTTAGCACCAAGTGCAGGATATTTATATAAAGCACAAGATCCGGGTATATTAAAACCCTTAGTAAAAACAGATGGTGTAATTTTTCCATATGTCCCACAGATACAAGTTACGTATGCCGCTCATTATGATGCTGGTGAATTAACACATAGCAATTACAAAATATTCCAATATAAGAATAGTAGTATAGACCAAATTAGTATTAACTGTGATTTTACTGCACAAGATAATGATGAAGCAAATTATATGTTAGCAGTAATACATTTCTTTAGGTCAGTTACCAAGATGTTTTATGGCCAAGATCAAATACCTAAACCAGGTACGCCTCCCCCATTATGTTACCTATCAGGTATGGGAGAGTTTCAATTTGATAGACATCCTTTAGTAATATCTTCATTTAATTATAATTTACCAAATGATGTAGACTATATAAGAGCAGCCAGTCCAACATTATTATCTGGTGTTAATTCAACTGGTTATGATAGTGGTAATGATGTAATAGCAGATGACGGGGTATCATGTCGTAGATTACAAGTTAATGGTTTAAATTTTGGCGGTACTGAAAGTGCTCCTAATTGGCAAAAGCAATCAAACACTCAACCTACATATGTACCTACAAAAATATCAATATCATTAGTTGCATATCCAATTGTAACACGTAATGATATAAGTAATACATTTAGTTTAAGAGAATATGCTACTGGCAAATTACTACAGGGTAGTAAACGCAGTGGCGGAGGAATTTGGTAATGTCAAACAATGCACTTTATCCGGCAACAAGTCCGTACTATGCTACTGATGTAGTTAATAGTAAGTTTTTAGATATAATGGTAGATAGGCCTATACTTAAACAGCCTTCTGATATATATTGGGAGATTACATTAGTATATGAATATCGTCCAGATATGTTAGCATATGATTTATATGCTGATAGTAGATTGTGGTGGGTATTTGCTCAACGAAATCCAAACAGATTAAAAGATCCTTATTTTGATTTTGTTGCTGGTGTGGGTATATATTTGCCTAAAGCAGATTTCTTAAAACAATTATTGGGACTATAAATGGCCATTGAAGAACCAATTCCACCTGCAATAGAAAACAAAACTAATCCAAATAATCTTACTAGAGAAGCTGATGGTGATAGCGGGGCAAACAAAGAAGGTCAAGCAGAAGCAAATCCTAATCCATCTGGTAACTTGTCTGATGTACCAGAAATAGTTATTACGGCAGACAGACCAAAATCAGCACAAGTAGCCGCACAACAAGCGGCACCGGATAGTCAAAAGCCTGGTATGCGCCCGCAAAACCCATTAGGAAGCTTATCAAGTTACACTTATCAACTTACACTATACATGATAACACCTGATGCGTATGATGCATTTATTCGGTCTGGTAGAAATAACATTAATGCTATTAATAATGCGGCTAATCCACAAGTAGCAACTGAAGTTGAAAACAGTATGTCAGGTGCATATATCATAGCACAAAGTGGTGGTATAAACAATAAAACAAGTAAACGTGCATTTGATTATGATTTTTATATAGATGATTTAAAAATTAAAACAAAGACAGCAGGCCCTGCTACTAGCACAGCATCCAATGATAGCGAAATTTCTTTTAACATTTATGAACCATATGGATTTTCATTTATATCAAAAATAACAAATGCGGCACAGATATTACGAAATAAAAGTAAGTTAAAAAATTATAACGATTTATCTAATGCCGGTAGACAATTTTTTATATTAGGCATTAGATTTCAAGGTTACGATGAAAACGGAAAAGAAATTTCTTCTGACACAACATACAATCAAGATAAAATGGATACGACCGGCGACTCGGGCGGAGTATATGAAAGATTTTTTGACATCAAAATTAAAAGTTTTAAATTTAAACTTGATGGTAAAATGACAGTATATAATATTATGGCAGCACCAATTGCCCCTAATACAGCATATGGAGTAAAATATGGTAGACTGGATCGTGGCGGACGATATCAAGGTAATACAGTAGACCAAGTATTAAACAGTTTAGTAAATCAATTAAATCAATATCAACGAAACAGAGTTGACTCAGAGACTCCAGATGGTATTATACCAAATGTTTATAAAATTAGATATTTAGGAAATGCTGAAACAGAAATAGGCGGCGCAACAATTGTAAGTGTTGCTGATGTAAATAAATCAACATGGCCCATGAGTGTAGCTAAAAACATTAATCAAGTAAATGAAGGTGTATCTGTATCTGCTACACCTAATAGTAATAGTAGGACTATTACTTTTGCTAATGATATATCTATAATGCAAGCAGTAAGTTCAATTATATCACAAAGTTCTTATCTAACTGATGCATTAAATGTAGTTATAAAATCAACTGTACAACCTCCTCCTGCTAGCAAAGGTGGTCCTGATGTTCCGGATCCTAAACCAGATGCCATTAAATGGTATAATTTGGGTGCTGAAGTTAAATGTTTAGGGTTTGACAAAGTAGCAGGTGATTTTGCTTATGAAATTACATATGTTATACAACCCTATGCAACTCCGTATGTTACTAGTCCCTATGTAAACACCACAACAAAATATTATGGTCCGCATAAAAGATATGAGTACTGGTTTACTGGTAAAAATTCAGAAATAATAAATTACGAACAGAAATTAGATAATGCGTATTTTTTGGCAGCATTGAATCCAACCGGAGCTCCTGCAAGTCAAGGTGGTGGTCAAGATATAGCTACTGTAGACGGCAAACGACAAAATGAAGATAGAACCGGTAAATTAGATGTAGGTAAAGAAGCACAAAATTCTTATCTAACTAGTTTATTTGATCCAGGTGCATATGCAACAGCAAAAGTTACTATTATGGGTGACCCTGATTTTTTAATGCAAGAGAGCCCTAGTTCAGCAAATCAAGTATATCGTCAATTTTATGGAAAAGGATTTACTATAAATCCAAATGGTGGACAGGTATTTATTGAAATAGATTTCAAAGAAGCAGAAGATTATAACAATGATGACGGATTGCTAACTATAAATCAATCTATATTATTTTGGAAATACCCAAAAGAAGTTTCATCAGTGGTTAAAGGTGTAAGTTATCAGGTCATAGAAGTTAATAGTAGTTTTTCAAAAGGTAAATTTACACAAGAGTTAGAATGTAGAATAAATCCTATGACAGATATAGTATCTAAAGAATCTAATAATGAAGCTGGAAGACCTATTGCATCATCAACTAGATTTGAAAACACTGCAAATCAAGCAGCCGCAGAAAGTAATCGTTTAGCAAATGCTGGTAATAGATATGCTTATGCACCAAATGAATCGGCCGCTGAAACAGCTAGATTGGCTGCTACTTTAGGTGCAGGTGCCAACAATACAAACAAAGCCCTTAATGCATCATCTGAATCTAATGATGATAACGTAGTAAACCCAACAAAACAACCTGCAAATCAAGGTGGTAGAGAAATAGAATTAGCTAATGCGGCATTAGCTGCCAGAGTAAGAGATAACGTAGCAACAAATGCTCAATTAAGATTATTAGGAAGACCAAGGGGCGGAGCATAATATATGGCATATGATGAAATAAAACCTAGAGGTAGTACAAAAGCAAGTAAACCGGATGCAGGAGGAGCCGTACTACGTAGCGTTCCTTTATTTGGTGTTGTTAAGGATAATATTGACCCGGTACGTTCAGGCAGATTGCAAGTATACATCAGTGATTTAGGCAGTACAAATCCTGATGATAGTAATTCATGGGTAACCGTTAGTTATATGACTCCCTTTTACGGAGTAACAACGCCCTCAAGTGCAAATACAGGTTACGGCGAATATATAAAAAATCCAAACAGCTATGGTATGTGGAATAGCCAACCTGATATTGGCACAACAGTTATATGTATATTCATTAACGGCGATCCTAATTATGGTTTTTGGATAGGATGTGTACCACAAGCAGAAGCATTACAAATGGTGCCGGCAATTGGTGGTACTGACAATATTGTTGCAAATGCAGGTGAAGCAAAAGGATTAGGCGGTGCAGTACGTTTACCAGTCGTTAACCTTAACACAAACAATGAAGGTATTGCTAATAGTAATAAGTTTTTAACTGATGCCAAACCCGTACATAGCTATGTTGCTAGTATATTAGCACAACAGGGTTTAATTAGAGATCCAATTAGAGGTGTTATTGGTTCAAGCGCACAACGTGAAGCACCAAGTCGTGTTGGCTGGGGAGTAAGTACACCGGGCCGTCCTATATATGAAGGTGGATTTACTGATGAAACAATTGCTGATGCCGCTACTAGTGGCAAAGATACTGGATTAAAAGTTGTTGCACGTAGAGGTGGACATACTTTAGTAATGGATGACGGAGATATATTAGGTAGAGACCAATTAGTAAGGATACGTAGTAGTTTAGGACATCAAATATTAATGAGTGATGACGGGCAAACATTGTTTATCATTCATGCTAACGGACAAAGTTATATTGAATTAGGTAAAGAAGGTACAATAGATATGTATTCTACTAATTCATTCAACGTTAGAACACAGGGTGATTTAAATTTACATGCCGATAACAATATTAATATCAATGCAGGTAAAGCACTAAACATAAGTGCTGATACGATTGCAATTAGTAGTGAAAAACAAACTACACAAAAAGTTGGAACAGATTTTAGTTTATACACTGCCGGAGCCTATACAACCAAAGTAGATGGTAAGATGAGTTTTGCTAGTGGAGCTGACGCATCATTCTATAGTGATGCAATAACATATTTTAATGGTAGTAAGATTAATTTGAATACAGGTTCATCTAGCTTAGTACCACAAGAAGTAAAACCATTACCAATAGTAGCGCATACTGATACATTAAATGATGCTACTAAGGGTTGGCTAGCGGCACCGGGTAAATTATTGAGTATTGTAAGTAGAGCACCGGCACATGCACCCTGGGCTAGTGCAAATCAAGGTGTTGATGTTAAAGTTAATAACAATGCAAGTGCGGCATTGCCAGCTGCACCTAGTCCGGCATTAGCGGCAGCAAATGCAAATGCAGGCGCACCAACCACTGCAGTAACAGCATCAGTTGCAGCCACTGTACCTCCATCGGCTGCAATTAGCGCGGCATTAGATAAAAATGTTACAGGCGCAATGGTTGGTCAAATATCAACATTAGCCGCATCAGGGCCTGCCGCTGCCGCAGTTAAATTAGGCGCGGGTATAGTAGAAACAGCACAAGGTGCAGTTGCGGCAGTAGGTGCAATGGCACAAAGTCCTGCGCAATTAGAAGCGGGTGGTATTATCAAACCGGGTGCGGCAGCATTGGTTAATAACTTAGTACAAGGTGGAAAAACAATAAAACAAGCATTGACTCCTAATTTGTTTACATCAGGTGATTTAAATAGTTATGTTAATAACCCTGTAGCACAAGTTGCTACTCAAGTTACTACGTTCACTCAAGCACAATCTGCATTAGTATCAACTGGATTGATTACAGGAAAAGAAGCATCACTTGCAGGAGTAGTAATGTCTGCGGCAACAGCCGGAATACAAAATACTGTAAACCTTGTTAGCAACGCAGCCAATGCATTAACAGGTGCAGTAAACGGAGCAATATCAAATGTAGTTGGCGCCGCAACAGGAGCATTGAATAGTGTATTAGGATCAGCAAATAGTTTATTATCAGCAGGTAATTTTGCAGGAAACTTAGCAAGTACTGTAACAGGTGGTTTAAGTAGTATAGCAACGTCCTTAACTGGAATGGCTAAAGGTGCTGTTGCTGGTATAGCCGGATTATTAGATAGTGCTAAGGGTGTAGCAGGTAGTGCATTTGCGGCAATTAGCAGTGCGTTACCGACACTAAGTGTTGGTGTGCCTCAAAATATCAAAGATATAACTGAAAAAGCACAAGCGGCAGCACAAGCTCCGGTGTCTAACCCATTATCAGGTGCATTGGGTGCAGTAACAGGAGGTTTAACTGGTGCATTGGGTGCAGTAACAGGAGGTTTAACTGGTGCAATTAGCGGAGCAGTAGGATCGGTAACTAGCGGAATAACCGGAGCAATTGCAGGAGTTACAGGAGCTGCTAGTGGATTATTAAAAACCGCAACAGGTATAACATCAAATCTATCTACTGGATTGGGGGCATTACCGGGCGGTGCTAGTGTAGTTGCTTCTGTAGTTAATAATGCAGTTGGCGCAATTAATAGCGTGCCTGGCGTTGGCGCAGTAACAGGATTAATTGGACAAGCATCTGCTATTACAAATGGGATAGCAGGTTTAGCATCTGCTAATCCATTAGCATCTTCAGGTGCGTTAAGTGCTATATCGGGGGCAGCCGGTGCATTAACAAAAGGACTAGACGATTTAAAGAGTGGTAAACTTACACTAGCTTCATTAGCGTCTGCAGGTTTACCAGTTGGTGCGTCCGCGCAACTAAATGCCGCTATCAGCGCAATGAGTTCAGGTGGCTCAGTACAAATTAAGTTACCTACTGTAGCTATCAATACTACTGACCGTAGTGAATTAAAATCACAGGTTACTAGTCTATTAGGTGATGCAAAAATACCTGTACCAAACTTTGGCGGTACTAATGAAGATACATATAAAGCCGGACTAGCAAAACTTAAAGATTTACAAGCACAGTTACAAGAATCAAAAGAAAAAGTAACACAAGCAACTGACGCATTAGAAAAAGCAAAACAAGACTTACCTGCAGGTGACCCGGCTATTGCAATAGCAGAAGCAACAGCTAAAACAGAAGTACTAGCCGGACTTAATTTAAATAAGATGGCTGCACAGACACTTTCACAAATAAAACTAAATAAAAATATAGGATAACAATATGCCATCATACATTGGATTCAGTACAATTAACGCTAACAAGCCACGTTCTACTAATTTACCAGCTGGTATTGCAGGTGGCGTAGGTTCTACAGTGCTGCCGGTTATTCCTGGAAAAAAGTTTAGATTAGTTGACCGACAATTAGTTATACAAGATTTTCTTAATGCATTGAATATCCAACAGGGGCAAAAAGTAGGAAATCCGGGTTATGGTACTACTCTTTGGAGTTTTGTGTTTGAACCTAACACCTTTGACGTACAAAACAAATTAGAAACAGAAATCAGACGAGTGGCTAATCAAGATCCAAGACTAATAGTTAATACTGTTAGCGCATATCCTCAAGAAAATGGTATATTAATAGAAGTAGAATTAGCCATAGCACCATTTAATAATGCACAAATGCTTAGTGTTTTCTTCAATAATAGCACTAACACAGCAGTAATTCAATAATCTTACAAAAGTGGTGTTTTCATTTAAGATAAATACTTAAAAGAGAATACCATTATGGCTACAAGTTCACGACAATCAGCATTATTCGGCGTCAATGATTGGAAGGCAATCTATCAAACCTTCCGTGAAGCCGATTTCCGTTCATATGACTATGAAACATTGCGTAAAAGTTTCATTGACTATCTACGTGTTTACTATCCAGAAACCTTCAACGATTATATTGAATCAAGTGAATTCATTGCGTTAATGGACGTTATGGCGTTTATGGGTCAAGGTCTTGCATTTCGTAGCGACTTAAATGCCCGTGAAAACTTTATTGATACAGCCGAACGCAGAGATAGTGTTGTTAAGTTAGCTAACTTAGTCAGCTATACTCCTAAACGTAATTTAGCCGGTCAAGGTTATATCAAAGTAACAAGTATCCAAACTACTGAAAATATTACAGATTTGAATGGATTTAATTTAAGCAATCAAACCGTATTATGGAATGATCCTGCTAATATCAATTGGCTAGAGCAATACAATACAATCATCAATGCTACATTAATTAATACTCAACGTATTGGTCGCCCAGGGAATAGTGCTCAGATATCCGGTATTAAAACTGATGAATATGCAATTAATATCCCTCAAACAACATTGCCAATAGTACCGTTTACAGCAGTAGTAGATAACCAAGCAATGAATTTTGAATTAGTTAGTTCAACTACATTGAATGAAGATTATGTTTATGAGATTCCACCTGCACCAAGTGGCAGAATGAATATGGCTTATCGCAATGATAAATTAGGTTATGGTAGTCCTAATACAGGTTTCTTCTTTTATTTCAAGCAAGGAACACTACAGAATTTTGATTTCAATTTAGCACAACAAATTAGTAATCAAGTGGTTGATATTGACATTCAAGGTATCAATAATACAGATACTTGGTTGTATCAATTAAGTACAGATAATAGTTCTACTACAACTAGAACATTATGGAATCAAGTAGAAAATGTTTATGCAGATGCTTACCTACAAACTGAAGGCAGTGTACGCAGAATATTTTCAGTTGGTTCTAGATTTAATGACCAAGTTAGTTACGTTTTTGGTGATGGAGTATTTTCCGAAATCCCAGTTGGCACCTTTAGAGCATATGTACGTGCAGGCAATGCATTAACATATACTATTGATCCAAATGAGATGCAAAATCTATCAGTTACCATAAGTTATGTTAGTAGGGTAGGACGAACAGAAACACTTACATTAGGATTAGAATTACAGACACCAGTGTCAAATGCACAGGCAAGAGAAACATTAGCAAACATTAAACAACGTGCCCCTTCCCGCTACTACACCCAGAATAGAATGGTTAATGGTGAAGATTACAACAATTTCCCATATACATTATACAGTTCTATTATTAAAAGCAAAGCTATTAACCGTAGTTCTGTTGGTGTATCAAAAAACTTAGACCTGTTAGATCCAACCGGAAAATACTCCAGCACTAATTCATTTGCAAGTGATGGCGGTATGTATCAAAATGATACTGATGGCAATACACTATTAACTATCAATACATCAGGTGATATCATTACCTTTTTAACAGATACATTAGCAGCCTTATTAGCAGATAATCGTGCTAGACAATATTATATACAAAATTACACACGTTATCCTGTTAACACAGCATCAGGTGACGGTACAGTATATTGGCAAGAACAAACAGTAGATGCTAATAGTTTAACTGGTTATTTCTTTAATATTAATGGTAGTGATAACACTCCTATTCCAGTAGGAACATATTCCACACATAATATGAAATATACCACTAAGGGTGCAATGATGAAATTTACTGCACCAGCCGGATATTATTTTAGTGACACTAATCGTTTAATAGCAGGTATTGCAGGCCCATCAGATAAAACGTATATATGGACTACTGTATTAAATGTAGTGGGTGATGGTTATAATAATGGCGAGGGCGCATTCAGTAATGGGTTAGGACCAATAACGTTAAACGGTTATGTACCTCAAGGTGCAATAGTATCTACAATATTACCTGCATTTGATAACTCATTGCCTAGTATAGTAATACAAGAATGCATTGTTAGAATGGAACTTAATCAAAGTTTTAGTTTAATATTTGATAACAGTTTGACTATAGCACAGGATCGTTGGAGTATTGGCTCATATGATGCTAGTAATTATTTTGTAAACATATTAAGTTTAGGTAATAATCGTTATAGCATATCATACCGTTCATTGAGATACTATTTTGGTAGTGTAGCTGATACACGCTTCACGTTTGAAAATGGTAAACTAGTATATGATCCATTTAGTGGAAAAATATTACAAGACTTTGTTAAAGTATTAGCAACTAACACACAACCTAGTAGTAACTATCCATTAGCAACTCCTATCACATCAAGTATTATTGGACAAACAGTTGAAAGTGACGGCTATGTAAATGATTTTGAAGTTGAAGTAGCAAGTATAGATGTTAATGATAGAACTATTGTTAGTAACCCAGATTTCTTTACCGAAGTTACTGGTTATGTTAACGGCAATACTAATATAGGTGTATATGCATTTTTTGTATTAATACAAGATGCAATTAATTTATCACGCTATCAGTTAATTGCATCTACTGAAGTGGTATATCAATATGCAACTAAAACTCAAATAGAAGTGGTTAAATATGAATATCCAGAAGGACAGTTATTCTATGCGTACACAGATAATTTATTTTATATAACTGTACAAGACCAAACAGTTAATACACCCTTTTATATTGTTACGGAACAACCACAATATATTATGCAACCAGGTCGTCAAGGATTACAATTCCAATATCGTCATAATAGTAATAACACAACACGTATTGATCCTGCAACTACAAATATTATTGATTTGTATGTAGTAACACAAGCTTACTACACCGCTTATCAAAATTGGTTACAAGATATTACTAACACAGTACCAATGCCAGACAAGCCAACAATTACTGAATTAACGCAGGCATATGGATTATTAAATGATTACAAGATGTTAAGTGATAGTGTTATTTTAAATAGTGTCGTATTTGTCCCATTATTTGGTCCTAAAGCTCCTGCACAATTAAGAGCTACTGTTAAAGTTATTAAGGCAGGTAATACAAATGCAAGTGATAGTGAAATACGTAGTGCTGTACTCTCTGCTATGAATACATATTTTCATATTAACAACTGGAACTTTGGTGATACGTTTTACTTTAGTGAATTAAGTGCATACTTACATGCTCAAGTAGGAGATTTAATTAGTTCTGCTGTATTAGTTCCAAACGATCCTACAATGAGTTTTGGTGATTTATATGAAATTAAATCAGCACCATATGAAATATTTGCAAATGGTGCAACAGCAAATGATGTTCTTGTGATTGCGGCACTTACACCAGCACAGTTACAGATAAGATAAGTAATATATAACCATAGAGAGAAATAATGGCAACAAGAATTAGAACATTAAATTTTCTACCTGAAATATTTAAAACAACTACCAATAGTCAATTTTTAAATGCAACGTTGGATCAAATAGTAGACCAACCTAATACTAAACGTATTGAAGGTTATATAGGTAGTAGATTTGGTTATGGTGTTAATGCTAAAAACTATTATGTTACTGAACCTACAAAAACTAGAACAGATTATCAACTTGATCCGGGAGTAACATTTCTTAAGAAAGATACAAGTACTGCTCAAGATTTTATTAGTTACCCAGGTATTATTGACGGATTAGAATTAGAAGGTGCATTAGTAAATAACAACAATAGACTTTTCACAAGTCAAATTTATTCATGGGATAGTTTTACTAACCTAGATAAAATTATTAACTTTAATCAATATTATTGGATTCCAGAAGGTCCAGAAGCAGTAACAGTTAGTACAGAGACAGTTTATAATGCTACAGATTATATTATTACAAGTAACCCAAACGGTTATTTGGTAACGGCTGATGGACAAGCACAAGGTTCTACTAATCCGTCATTGACGTTATTACGTGGGGGTACATATCGTTTTAGTGTAAACCAAGATAGCCAATTTTGGATTCAAGGTATGCCGGGTGTTACTGGATTTGATCCTAATCAAACCAATGTACAAACACGTGATATATTAGGTGTTGATAACAACGGTGCAGAAGTTGGCATTGTAACATTTACTGTTCCATTTAAAAATGCACAAGATGAATATGATTTTCCCGGCAACAATCGGGTTGATGTAGTAAGCACATTGCCTTACGATCAAGTTAATGGAGTATTAGTTAGTAGTTTAGAAAATGGTATAGATGGTATTACTTCATTAGAAGGTCTCACCTTAATGTTCTATAACACTGGTCTACAGTCATTAGTTGATGCCGGTTCATTTGAAGTTGGCAGCACATATACTATAGACACAATTGGTACTACAGATTTTACCTTAATTGGTGCAACTTCTAACACAGTAGGTGTTTCATTTATTGCTACTGGAGTTGGAGCCGGTAACGGTACTGCAATTGTATTAACTGGATATGTTTCTAAGTTCTATGATACTACCCTATATGATGAAAATGGTGGTTCACCTTACACTCCTCCCGGGAATAGTACAAATTTTGAAAACTATGAGGGTGGATACTATACTGACATATCAGCTACTTTTTATACAATCACATATGAAGGTGATCCAACAGACCCTGTAATTAGATTAATTAATAGCGGTACTATTCCTGTACAGGAAAACATTACTGCTAATTTTGGTACGGAATATATTGGCAGAACATTCTATAGAAATACTAGTGATAGTATATCATTAATACCTTATATGAGTGCTATACTTGATACATTATATTATCAAGACGGTACCTCAGGTAATAAAGTTGGCCAAATTAGATTAATATCTAGCAACACAACTAATCGTATTGACGTAGTTACTGATATTATTGGTAAAGCTAACTATACTAGCCCAAATGGTATAGTGTTTACTAATGGATTAAAAGTAATATTTACCGGCGACATTTATCCTACTAGCTATGAAAATATTAGATACTATGTAGAAGGTGTGGGTACTGCAATAGAATTAATTCCAGTAACCACTCTAATAGCTCCGGAACCGTTTACTTCTGGTACATACATACCGTTTGACACAACACCATATGATATTGGAAACTATGATGTTAATTTATATATTCCGGTTACACCTGATTATATTACTATTGCTAGAAATAGTATTGATAAAAATGCTTGGTCACGTAGTAACAGATGGTTTCATATAGATGTAATTAATGCTACTGCTACCTATAATAGCAATCCGGCTTTAGCTACAATTTATGCAACACCAGAAAATAAAGCCAAACGTCCTATTATTGAATTTTATCCTAATTTACGTTTATTTGATTCAGGTATTATTGGTAAACCACCAATTGATTTTATTGATTTTAGAACAACAGATGCCGCTAATCAAGTAGCTGGTCAAGAAAATTATTATCCTGACGTAGAAGTATATACTGCTTATACTGCTACTATCAACGGCGTTACAGGAACTAGCACAACTATTACAATACTCAGTAGTGCAGTAACAGGTTCATTTCAAGTTGGTCAATATATAAATGACAGCACAAACATATTACCAAGAAATAGCCAAATTACTAGTATTTCTGGAACTACAACACTTACATTAACAGTAGCTTGGTCTACTTCTCAAACCATTGGGTCTACTGCAGTTGCCTCATTAATAGCTAATGATACACAAAATGATAGTTATGCACTATTTGACGGAGCACGAATTGTATTTGCAGCCGACACTACATTAGAAGTAAGAAATAAAATATATGTTGTTAGATTTTCTACGCTAGTACCCGGTGATACTCCGGTAATCACATTATCACAGGCTGACGATGGTTTAGTATTAGCTGATGAGCAAACTGTTGCATTTAGAGGTTATAACTATCAAGGTATGGATTTTCACTTTGATGGTCTAGAGTGGATGGAAAGTCAACAAAAAACCACACTAAATCAACCACCTTTATTTGATGTATTTGATAATAACGGAATTAGTTTTGGTGACAGTACAGTATATGTTGGTACATCATTTACTGGTAACAAATTATTTGCATACGGTATAGGTTCAGGAATGGATGATCCAATATTATCATTTCCTTTGTTATACAGTTCCGTAGACAATGTTGGTGATATTAGTTTTGATGTATCATTAAATTCATCTACTTTTAATTATGTAAGTGGTACTACTCCTATTACACAAAAAGTTAACACTGGATATGTTTATAATTATTCTGATTTAACAACTTCAACTAGACAATTAGGTTGGCAAACATCAATTGGTCCTAGCATACAGTATCAAATATTTGAGTTTGATTATTATGCCGCAAACCCAACGTCAACATTTACATGTGATATCGCTAAACTATCAGATAGTCCATGGCCTACTATACAATTATTTGTAAACAATAAAATACAATATGCAAGTGATTATACAGTAGAAACAACTGCCACTCAAACTATAGTAACTTTTACTGTGCCTAACCCATTAGTAGATACCGTAGTTGAAATATTATTATTAAGTGATCAGGTAAGTGAAACTGCATATTATGAAATACCGGTAAATTTAAATAATAACCCGTTAAATGCAGATATCACTGTTGTTAATGTAGGTGATATACGTGGGCAATATCAAAGTAGTTTCTACAATAACCCAAACACTACTGGTGACGTATTTGGTGCAAACAATTACCGTGACTTAGGTAATATGGTACCATATGGTAATAAGATTATACAAAATAGTGCAAGTTTAGTATTACCTGGCACATTCCTACGTAAACAAAATCACAACCTATTTAATGCGTTAATGTATAATAGTAGAGAATATATTACGTTTAAATCTCTATTAGTTGATACAATTAATACTACTGATTTTATTGAACGGTTGTCCCCGTCAACTATGTTAGATAATGCATTAGATACTATTACTAAATCAAAAACAGATAGTAGTAGTTTCTTTTGGAGTGATATGTTGCCATCTAAAGCGGCATATATTACCAATACATATAGTTTTGCAAATGCATTGGACGTAAGTATATATCCATTAAGTAAAATATATAATTTTGCTACAGCTAATTATAATGGAGTATTAGTTTATTTGACCAACTCAGTTGGAATAATAACTCAGTTAATTAGTGGTGTTGATTATACAGTAAGTAATGATAGCCCTTCATTAACAGTAACATTAGATTTAGCACCAGGTGATCAAATTACAATTAAAGAATATAATCAAACGTATGGTAGTTATGTTCCAAATACCCCAACTAAATTAGGATTGTATCCTTCAACTATACCTACTGTTACACTAGATACAGCATATTTTCAACCTACATATTTTATTGTAGGGCATGATGGTTCATATAATAAATTATATGGTGATTACATTGACGGCGTATTAATTGATTTTAGAGATCAGGTATTATTTGAATTTGAAAAACGTATATATAATAACTTAAAATTAAGTAATGTTATTCCTATACAAGAATATGAAGTATTACCGGGTTTCTTTAGAGATACAGATTATAGTTATGATGAAATATTACAAATATATTCAACTAGCTTTTTAGATTGGGTAGGTCAAAATAGAATTAGTTATAAAACTCAATTTTATAACTCGGCAAATGAATATACTTACAACTATAACCAAAGTGGTAATAGAATAAACAATGAGGTTATACCTCAGGGTTATTGGAGAGGTATATATGAATATTTCTATGACACTAGTAACCCCGATACTAAGCCTTGGGAAATGTTGGGCTTTACTAACGAACCAACTTGGTGGCAAACACGTTATGGACCCGCACCATACACTAGTGATAACTTAGTATTATGGAATGACTTAGCAGAAGGTATTGATTGGAATAACGGCAATCCGATTGTTATTACACATGCAATTCGTCCACAATTATTACAGGTATTACCGGTAGATAGTCAAGGTAATTTAGTATCACCTTTTGTTTCTATAGTAGGTAACTATAGCAACACATCATTTAACCGTGATTGGGTAGTAGGTGATGTAGGGCCAGCTGAGTTCTCGTATCGTAGAAGTAGTTCATGGCCATTTGACCTAATGCGTATACTAGCATTGACTAAGCCAGCAGAGTTCTTTAACCTAGGGGTTGACATTGACAACTACAAATATAATGAAGAATTTGGTCAATATCTAGTTAATGATCGTAGTCATTTAGTTATAAGTGATATAGAAATTTACGGTAATGGTGTTGCTAAAACTAGTTATATCAATTGGATTGTTGACTTTGAAAAACAAGTAGGGGTTGATGCTACTACTAATATTACTGATTTGTTATATAACCTTGATGTTAGATTAGTTTATAGACTAGCTGGCTTTAGCGATAAGAATTTATTAAAATTTTATGTTGAAAAGTCAACAGCTAATAGCAATAATAGTAGCCTATTAATACCTGACGAAAGCTATCAAGTATTATTATATGACAATCAACCCTTTGATAAGATTGTTTATAGTGGTATAATTATTCAATTAACCACTACTGGATATAAAGTATACGGTAATAGTCAAACTAATGCTTATTTTAAAATATTAGCACCTAAAATCAATGGCAATTATGAAAGAGTTTCAGTTCAAGGATTGAGCGTACAATTAGCTAGAGATTATTATGATACACCAGAGGTTGTAGCATACGGAACTGAATTCATTACAGTACAACAAGTAGCACAATTCTTAGATGGATATGGTAGATATTTGGCAAGTCAAGGCGTATTGTTTGAACAAATTGAATCTGGTTTAACTGTCAGTTGGAGACAAATGGTAGCTGAGTACTTGTACTGGGCACAATGTGGTTGGGAAGCGGGTAGTATTGTTAACATCAATCCGGCAGCAAATTTAATTTCTATTAACAAAGATAGTTATATAGTACAACCTTTAACACTACAAAGACAAAACTTTGTATTAAATCAAAACTTATATCCAATACAAAGTACAGATTTAAGTATAGTTCGTGATGGAACACTATTCACTGCACAACCATTAAATCAAGGTGACACCGTTGCTTATGGACAATTTAACATTAGTAATTTTGAACATGGTATTGTATTTGATAACGTTACCTTATTTGATGATGTGATTTATAACCTAGCTACAGGTTTACGTCAAAACCGCATAACAGTACGTGGAGCAAAAACTGCTGAGTGGAATGGTACGGTTGATGCTCAAGGCTTCATTTTAAATCAAGATAATGTACTTGATTGGAATAAGACAGTAAAATATACAACTGGTAGTATAGTTAAGTATAAAAACAAATATTGGACTGCTCTTACCATTATTCAACCAAAAGAGTTATTTGAAGAACGTGAGTGGAAACAAACAGATTATAATGAAATACAAAAAGGTTTGTTACCTAATACCAGTACACGTTCTTATGAAAGCACAATTTACTATGATGTAAATCGTGCTAATTTAGAGAATGATGCAGACCTATTAAGTTTTAGTTTAATTGGATATCGTCCACGTGATTATCTAGCACTAGCTGACCTAACAGATATTACGCAAATCAATGTTTATAAAAACTTTATTAAGAATAAGGGAACATTAAATGCAGCCAGTGCTTTTAAGGGTGCTAACTTACCACAAGGTGGTATTGATTATAATATCTATGAAAATTGGGCTATTAAATCAGGTGAGTTTGGCGGAGTACTAAACAGTAACTTTATTGACTTCAAATTAAATCAAAATTTATTAACTGGTAACCCAAGCATTGTTGGGTTGACTAATGGTACAGCGACTGATGGTGTACAACAAGAAGTACCTTTATATAGTTTATATAATTACGGGCGTCCGGTAACCAGTACAGATGTATTACCATTGTTACCAGTGGATACACCTTCAACATTATTCCCTGATGCCGGTTATGCTAACTTTAGTGATATGCGTATTGCGGCATATTATTACTATAACTTAGCAAATAGTACATCACCTAGTGGTCTTGTAACTCCTTTATCAAAATTATATGTGGGACAATATGTTTGGTTAGCTGATTATCAAGGTACTTGGCAGGTAATGACACCGGTAAGTTTAGGTGCAGTAGTGTTTGCAAAAAACAACTTGAACGGTACCGCAACAATAACATTTAATAACCCTCACGGATTAACAAAATACCAACCATTTGCTATTGTTAATTTTAATAATAGTTTGAATGGTTATTACATAGTTAATACTATAATTGACCTCAATAGTGTATTGGTTAACGTAACATTAGCTCCGTCAATTACTATTATAACTGGGCAAGGTATTGGATTTAGATTCCAATCACAACGTGTTGCTAATCCTAGCGATATTATTGATTTGCCTTTATTGAATACTGAATTTGTTAAAAATAAAGTTTGGGTAGATACCAACAATGATGGTGATTGGGCTGTTTATCGTAAAAGTTTAAATTATGCATATGATTCAGAATTAGTTAAAGACGGATCAGAAACATTTGGTAGTGCTGTAGCATATACTGATAGTTTGGGTTATCTAATAGGTGATGCAGATGCCGGTGTTGTATATCGCTATTCTTTTAATGTATTGTTTGATAGATATGAATTAATGCAAACTTTAACAGGGTCTGCATCATTTGGTACAACTATTGCATATGCTAATGATATATTTGTAATATCACAACCTACGGTATCACCTGCAATTTATATATATCAATTGGTTGTTAACACTACAGTGGATCAATTGCAATCAGTACAATCTGCTATAACAACACCAGCTGGTGTAACCGAGTGGGGTAGTGCCGTTGCTATATCCGGCGACTCTAATTGGTTATACATATCAGCAGTAACTTCATCTACTAGCCTAGTATACGTTTACCGTTATTCAATGGTTACGGAAGAATATGAACTATCTAATACTATTGATTTAGGATTAACTAATGCTGATAATTTTGGTTATTCTATCGCAACAGATTATTATGGTGATACAGTAGTAATTGGTACACCTGATCAAAATTATAATGCCTCTACTGAAAATTGGGGCTACACATATGTATATGATAGAACCGTACAAAATATTGAATCACAATTTACAAGTTTAGCTGATGTTCCGCAAACGTTTACATTGGCATGGACACCGGCAACAACTACAATAACAGTTACTTCTACAAGTTCTGTTACAGACCGATTAACATGTGCAAGTAGTTCTAGTTTAATTGTGAATAGCCCAATTGTATTTACAGGTACTGTCTTCGGGGGAGTATCATTGAATACTGTGTATTACATATTAGCTAAACCTACAGGAACTACATTTACTATATCTACTGAACGAGGCGGCTCTATAGTACAATTAAATACTGATACTGGAACCATGAGTGCTATACAACAAGATACTCCTATATATATAAGTGTAAATGGTACTATAATTGACGACTCTAATTATTATAACATAGGAACTACTCTTAGTATTATTCAACGTTTAAGAGCCGGTGATATTATTAATGTCAGTAGTAATAACTTTGTATTAGCACAAACTCTTACAACTGAAAGCACACCCAAAATTGGTGTACAATTTGGTATTAGCGTTGATACAAACACATATGCTACTGAGATATTAGTTGGTGCTCCTTTTGAATTGAACAGTATAAACCAAGAAGGTGCTGTTTATCGTTATACTAATGGTGGCGGTAAGTATGGTATGATTATTGGTACAAGTGACTGTAATATTACTACCTCTAGAATAATATTAATTAATGGATACATAGTAGTATTATCTGCGGGTAATGCAACTTCTAGTGCCGCAACTATTAATCAATCAAATATTACTAATGTTCAAGCAACCGCAATTGACGGTAAGTTAATTATTAGTTTAATAGATAATGCATTAGCATCAGTTAATGATAAACTTAATGTTACAGTATTAAACAATGCGACATGGGCAGAATTAGGATTTAATACATACACGCAAACACAAGTAATTAATGACCCTCATTTACAAGGTACAACTCAATTTGGCAATTTAGTTAAATTTAATGAATTTAATTCGTTTGTTGTAAGTGCACCTACTGCAACACGTTATGAAGCAACAACTTTTGATTCTACAGATGATGAAGATTATGATAATGACACATTATTTGATAATAATGCAACACAATGGGTAGACACATATAGAAATGCAGGAGCTGTATATATGTTTGATTATCTATCAGTATATAATGAATCATTATCAAACTGTGGTAATTTTGTATATGCACAAAGTGTTAATGATCTTAATGAAACATACGGGAATCAACCAATGTATGGACATGCAGTAGATTTTAATGCATCACATGTAGTTATTGGTACACCTGATTTTAAACCAGATACTATTGCAGGACAAATTGTAACATATTTTAATTCTACTGGTACACCTGATTGGAGTGTGTATAGAAACTCAAGTCCAGTAGTTGATATTAATAGAATTCAAAATATTCAATTGTATAGTGCTTTAACTAATAACACATTGGATAATTTAGATTATATTGATCCATTGCAAGGTAAAATATTAGGTTCAGTCAGAGAGAATATTGATGTAGTATCTAATAGTGATCCAGCTGGGTATAATAGTACTGTTAAAGGTGATATGGTTTGGGGAGCTGCCCAAGTTGGACAATTATGGTTTAATACAAGTACAACACGTTTTGTAAATTATCATCAAGATAATATTGTATATAATAGTAAATGGTGGGGACAAGTATTCCCGGGTAGTGATGTAACTGTTTACAGTTGGATAACAAGTAATGTACCACCGATATCATATACTGGTCCAGGCACACCGTTTAATACTGATAGATTTGCAATAGAATATACACTAAATGCTACCGGTGTATTAACTCCTATATATTTCTATTGGGTAAGAAATACTAATATTATATTCACTAAGCGTGGAAAAACACTAGCAGATAGCATTATTCAATCTTATATTGCATCTCCTATTAATTCTGGTATAAGTTACTTTGCGCCTTTAGAACAAGATATATTTGCTTTATATAATTGCGGTGACAACATTAATGCTAATGATACAGTATTACATATTGGATTTAGTACTGGAACAAATGATGATGTGTCACATAGTTTATATAATTTAATTCGTACTAACTATGCTGATGATTTCTTACCAGGCTTACCTACTACTAATGGATTAGATGTACCTGAATCATTATATGATAGAATGCTTGATAGTTTGTGCGGAGTAGATGAATCAGGCGCGGTTGTACCTGACCCATACTTACCAAAACCAGTACAATATGGTATATATGCAAGACCAAGACAAAGTTTCTTTGTTAATAGATTCCTTGCATTGAAAAATTATTTAACATATGCTAATACAGTATTAGCACAATATCCTATAAGCGAAACACGTAGGTCATTGTTCTTATATACTGAAGGTGTAATAAATCGTTCAACTGACCCTGTATATAATACAGATCCTACAAGTCCATATTATAGTGTCAATCCTTGGACCGGACCAATTATACCATTCTATGCCACTACAGATTATTGGTATTATATTAATTGGTGGGCAACCGGTTATGATGATAATACTAAATCGGCATTACAAGTACCTATATATGCTGACCTAGCAACAATAAATGCCACACCCGGTTTAATTGTTACCGTTAATGCAAATGGTAATGGTAAATCAGAAACTTATGTTTATACTAATTTAAATGCATGGGAACGTATTGGATTACAAGATGGTACCATTGAGTTTAGTAGTGATTTATGGGATTATTCAGCGGCTAGATTAGGATTTGGTGATAATTTTTATGATACTACACCTTATGATACATATCCATCACAAGAAACCCGTAGTATAGTTAGAGCATTAAATGAAGAAATTTATAATGATGAATTATTAATTTATAGAAATAAAAGTTTGGTATTATTATTTGAATATATTCAAAGCGAAACAATTGAATCACAAAATTATTTGCCATGGTTGAATAAAACATCATTCATTGACGTTGGACATACTATACGTGAATTATTACCTTTAGAAGTATTTCAATCTGATAATCAAGATTTCTTAGCTGGTTATATTAATGAAGTAAAACCTTATCACGTGGTAATTAAAGAGTTCTTATTTAAGTATACAGGTTCTGAATTATATGCAGGAACTATAACTGATTTTGATTTACCTTCACAATATAATACAGATGTTCAGCAGTTTATAACTCCTGAATTAGTATATAGTAATCCAAGTGCAGTAAATCAATATTTACCAAGTGATCCTATATGGCAAACTGCTCCTTATGTTGAATGGTTTAATAATTATGGTTTAGCTATTACAGGTGTTAATGATTATCAAATTACTGTGTTAGCATCTTATATTTCATTGAACTCAGGAGCATTTGCAGTAGACAATGCTTATGGATTCCCGATCAACGGAACCATATTAATTGGTGATGAGTTGATTGGTTATTCTTATGTTGACCGAGCAAACAATACAATAAGTGGATTAACTCGTGGTGTTGATGGTACTCCTATAACTGTACATATTCCTGGGGAAATTATTACAATTGATTTACCGGCTATATTAATGTTAAACGGTGGACGTGGGTACACAAATCCTCCTAGAGTAACTGCATATATTGATACTACAATATATCCAGAACCAAGACGTGCGGCAGTATTACAAGCTGTGATGAATTTGGATTCAATATTACGTGTGGATGTAATTGATTCGGGTGATGGCTATGCTGTATTACCTGAAATTATAATAGATCCTTCTATATCAATAACATTTACTGCTGATAATGTTGATATGTTATCAAATACAATAACGTTACCTTCACCATTGTTACAAACTGGCGATTTGATAAAATATACTATAGGTGCAAATACAACTGCCGTTGGTGGACTAGATGTTGACCAATATTATTATGTAAACGTATTAGAATCTACTCCTGCATTTAACGTAGGATTGTACACCACTTACAGAGATGCTATTAATGATGTTGACCGTGTTGTGTTTTTTAGTACAGGCTTAGGTGATAATAATATATTAAACCTTAGCGCAAAAGCAAGCTGTGTTTCAACATCAATTCCTATAAGAGAAAATCAAATTGCTTTAAGATTTGATAGAACAACATACAATTCACAATTGATAGATTGGCAAGCTGGTCAATTCTATGGCAGTTTTTATGCAGGATTATACAATAATTCAGTAAGAATATCTAGTTCAAGTATTAGTTTAGAATCAACACAACCCAATATTGACACTATCTTAGCCAGTGCGGCAGGTGCAGTATTTGAAATAGAAGGTGTTACTAATGACCAAATCTTGTCTTGGAGTTCACGTACAAGAAATGTTATATCAACCGTAGCAGCTACAGATATAATTACAATTCAACCATCAATAGGCGGTGCACCTGATCAGGGAACTGTTGGTGCAACAGTTGGTTTCTATGTTAATATGCCAATCAAGTTTCAAGGTGCGGTTGGAGCAAGTAATATAGTTAACAACACTATATATTATATAAAAGAAATTTTAAATGATACTGATATTACTATATCAACTACTGTAGGTGGCGGGACGTTTGCTTTAGGTGATGCTACTATTAGCTCAGCCGGTCTACTATTATATGTAGGTGAAGTTACCAATACAGCCGTAGTTACATTATTCTATTCCGGCATACTAAATGTTACAAATACTACTGGTACAATTAATACAATAACTAGTCCTTTAACAGCCGGTAACTTAGGCGGAACAAGTGGATTTTATACTAACTTACCGGTATTCTTTACTGGTAATGTATTTGGCGGCATCATTGAAAATGAAAGATATTATGTTACAACGGTAATAGATGATGAAAACTTTACTATATCTACGACCGAAGATCCATTAATTATTAATGTTACTAACACTACTGCTAGCACCGATTATATTACATGTGAAGGAACATTGGGCTTATCTGTTAATGATCCAATAATATTTAATAATATGTCTATCAGTGGTTCGTCTGTGTTAACATTTGGTAACATAGTTCAAGGAACTACTTATTATGTAAGTAACGTAATTAATAGTAATAATTTTCAAATCTCTACTGTAATTAATGGTGGAACATTTGCATTAGCTGATGCCACTGGCACTTGTATGGCAACGGATCAAACAAACACCGTTAAATTAACTACTGCAACAGGAACAATGACTTGTAATGTTGGTTTACCTGTTAGCCCAGGACAAATAACTGGACAACAATTTACATTCTATCCAACAAGTTCTACGTCAACATATATTGGACTAACTGGTACTGATGGTAACCTAGTAGAACGTGAAATAGATAATGCATTGGCAGCAGGCGATTATTTAAGCATAACGTCAGCTAGTGGCGGATTGAATAATATTTACAATAATATGCCAATCACAGTCCCTACTAATTATAGTACTTTAATTGGTGGTACAACATATTATGTTGTGGACAACGGTGTAGTGCAAACTGATGTAACATCTACTACTGCAGGAAATGTGTTAATATGTACTAGCACTGCAGGTTTTTATAATAACATGCAAATACTATTTACTGGCACTGCATTAGGTGGTACTGTGTTAGATACTGCATACTATGTTATTGGCGCTTCAATTACTAGTACACAGTTTAAAATATCACAACTACCTAACGGTAGCGAAATAGATTTAACTAGTGATAGTGGTGCAATTATGACAGTAACCGGTCAACCATATATCAAAATATCAACTACTCCTGGCGGATCAGTATTCCCGTTATCAGATACATCTACTAATGTAACATTAACGCAAACACCTACAGCAGTGCCTGAATTTACTGTAAGTTGGATATTAGGTGGATATAGAGTAATTATTACTGATCCAGGTGAAGGTTATACAGTAACTAATACTATAACTATACCTGGAAATCTATTAGGTGGAACAACTCCTGCTAATGATTTGGTTATGACAGTTAACACCATTGATACTATTACTGCTAACCCAGATAATGAATTCTTACCGTTAGAATCAGACGGAACAATATTATCTGTTATTGGCGCAGGCACCCCAAATGAAGTTACAGAGCAATATTATTTAAAAGTTATTTCTGCAACAGAATGTGAAGTTTATAGCGATCCTCTAATGCAAATCCCTGTAAGCGGTATAGCTTTCCCTTATACTGCAGGAGATTATGCATTACTGCCAGAACCGTTCTACTTCAATCAAAGTATTGTTAAGTATAACAACAGAGTATACCAATGTATTGTAAGTAATAATGACACTGAATTTATATTTGGTAAATGGGAATTATTACAAAGTGATAATAGAAAACTTAATGCATTAGACAGGATAGTTGGTTATTATCAACCCACTGCTAATATGCCGGGACTAGACCTAACACAATTAGTAGATGGTATAACATATCCAAATAGTACATATATGGATAATGCATTTCCGCCGGCAGAAGAATATACATTAGATACTGAATTACAAGACCAACCGTTTAGTCCTACAGAAGTAGATACTACTGGAATTATATTTAACGGTGTAACTTATTTGGCATCAGCTAACACACCCGCATATTCAGATGTAATATATAAAAATAATTCTACATGGGTTTCAGATAAATTATCAAATCAACCTTTAGGGTTAAGTGATATTGGTTACTTTAATGGTACCTATGTAATGACTTCTACTAATGGTGCAACCCCTATCTTTGTTAGTAATGATGGTTTAGTTTGGACTACTACTGGTTTAACAACTAGTTCAGTATCTATAGCCAGTACTAGTTTAAATAGTGTATCATATTTAAATGATATTTACGTTGCAGTAGGAGATAATATTGTATCCAGTACCGATGCTTATAATTGGGTTGAAAGATACCGAGTTACTGGTTCTGAATTATATGGAGTAGCTGGCATTAATATTAACAACTTCACTGGATTCATAGCAGTAGGATATGGACCGGATTATAGCGTGATACCGACAATTACGAAAAGTGTTGTATTAAGAAGCGTGAATGGAGTAACATGGACGAATGTTACTCCGACAGGATCTACAGAAAACATTAATGGTGTAACTAGTGGTAATAATATTATAGTTATAGTAGGTAATAATGGAACTATCTACACATCTATTAATGGAGCTAATTGGGTAAACGTAAGCACCGGCAGCGATAATCTAACTAATATTATATACGCAGATGATTTAGGATTGTTTGTAGCGATTGGAGAATTGGGTACTATATTAACATCATCGGACAACGGTGTAACATGGACAAGCCAATCTTCGGGTACAACATATAATTTGAATGCTATTATTTGGAATAGTACGGACAGTCTACTAACAATAGTAGGTAACAACAATGTTGTACTACAAAGTGAAGACGGTGTTGTATGGGTAAACACAGGGTTATTCATAACATCTCCTACGGTATATGATGTACAAGGAGATGCATTTACTGCGGGTTATGGACCAGAAGAATTAGTGCCTGGGGTAGTATCTGATAATTTAACTATGGTAGTTACAACTCGTCCTGGTACAAATTGGGATGTAGAAACTTATCAACATGTTGGGTATAATGTAGTATCTACTCAAATCACCCCAACTGTTGGCCAAGTAACTTTTAGCTTCTTTGGTCTAGTGCAAATTCCAGCACAGTTATCAGTATTTCAAGTTGATAGTTCAACTGGATTGGCTATACGTTTATATGATGATTCTTTTACGACTGATTGGATAACAAAAACAATTAGTTTATATAGTGCATTGCCATTAAATGATACATTAATGTTAGAAGTATATGAAGTAGGTAACGGAGATCAATTAGAGAAATCTAATAGTCAGTCTGACCCTATTAGAACTAATAATACAACTGGATTTAATGAAATATATTTAAATTGTAATTATTCAGCAACACGTACTGCAGGTTCGGGTGTTATTAGACCAGGTTCTGAACCTATTAATATTGTTGCTACTGAAACTAATAGCGTAACGGACACAATATTATGTAACACCGTACATAGTCTAACATTAAATTCTCCAATCATATTTCAAGGTGGAGTATTTGGTGGAGTTGTGGTAAATACTCAGTACTACATAAAAACTATTAGTACAATAACAAATAAAATTACAATTTCTGACACTACAGTAAGTGGCGTAGCAGGCCCTACATTTCAGTTAACCAGTGACACTGGATCAATGGATATAGTAATACAAACGGGTAGCGGAACAACATGGAGTAATCCTATTGTTTATCATAATGGTACTAAAATGGTAATGGGAAATTCAACTCGCATAACTGAAACCGAAAGTGCCACTGATAGTATTACCTGTAACTCTACTGAAGGAATGTCAGTAAATGAATCAATAATATTCAGTAATACAATGTTTGGTGGTGTAATAATTCCTCAAACAACATATTATATCAAATCAATTATTGATAGTAATCAATTTACTATTTCAACAACACCGGGAGGAAGCATAGTACCGTTAACGGATGCTGTTGGTGGTGCAATAGCTATTACAAATGATTATACATTTGGTATATCGCCAAATGGTATATCAGCAATAATGATATTCACATCACAATATGATGATAAAGTAGATTACTTGACGTATACTGTATTTGGGGAAACATTCCCGGCTCAATATGGGTACACTATTCCTGAACTTGAAACGTTTATTGCCACAACAGGACAAACTGAGTTTGATTTAACTAACTATGTAAGCGGAGATAATCCAACGAATGCAATAGTAGAAGTAAATGGAATTCGTTTAACTAATAGTGAATATTCAATTAATTCTTTAACTACTACATTAACATTGACTACCGGAGCTACGGTAAATGACGTTGTTGCAGTTACCAGTTATAATTTGACAGATCGTCAATCATTTAATACTCAGTATGGTTTAAATGGTGTAACAGTTGCAAATATAGTTAATATTGATAACGAAATTTCTCCCCCTATTGTAACTACAAATGTTACTGTGGTGTCTAGTACAGGCAATTTATTAACATGTAGTGATACTAGTAAATTTATTGTTGACCAAACTGTTATTTTTAAAGGAACGGCATTTGGTAATGTATTAACAAATGGTACAGTTTATTATGTAAAATCGGTAACGTTCCCGTATAATGGTACATTCACTATATCACAAACCTTAGGTGGTGCAACATTCAATCCAGGTAACGGTACCGGTGGTATGTTTACATATGTAGGTGGATCTCCTGCAGTACGTGTAACTACCGGAATACCACATGGATTAAGTGCGCCGGTAGCAGGAAATGCGTTAATTAGAATAGATGGCACAATAGGTTCCACTCAGTTAAATAATAATACATACTACGTGCATGTAATTAATACTACTCAAGTTGATTTATACAATACACCATATCTATCAGGTATAAGTGCTGTTAACGATCCTGTTGTAGGTACTTCGTCATATATATCAGGTGGTTATATTTGGGAAAATGAATCATTTGTAGTAGACAGTGATTGGGAACAAAATAATGTTGACAGATTATGGGTTACTATTAACGGATATCGTGTCCCATCTAGTTCATTATATTTAAATGCTAATAACAATCTAAGTATATTGGTTCCAATCACTTCGGCTGATGAAATAATCATTACTAGTATGGTATCTAGTGCTACACCAAATGAATTGGTATATTTACAGAACGTTAATAAAAACGGGGCAGGCTCTGTATATAGAGCAAACACTAATACTAAAACTTGGTTAGTAGAACCATTGTTCTATACTGATTCAACATTGTACATTAATGATTTAACCAGAGTAACTGATACTGTTATACAAAACGTAACTGCACCGGCGGCTGTTAACGGTGTTATCAGTATTGGATTAAATGCAGACAAAAATATTATTTCTAGAGTAGTTGTATATAATAATACTACCAGCAGTTATATAGATTCTATAAATTATGATATTGTTATTATAGATTTAGCACCAATACTAGAAATATACAATGATGTTACTGTAGGTGATAGTTTAACTATTACTACCCTTGAGGGTAATTTGTTGTACATTAATGGTGAACAAATTAGATATACAATTGTAAATCCTGTATTACAGGCTAGTACTTTTAAAGTAGGTCGTAATTATGTTATACAGTCAGTGGGAACTACAAACTTTATAGCTATTGGTGCTAGTAGTAATACCCCGGGACTAGAATTTACTGCAACTGGAATAGGATCGGGTACAGGTACTGCAGTGGCATTAAATGCTATTTCCGGATTACAACGGGGCACTAATGGTACTGGAGAATTAGCTTATATCCCAGAATATTCTGAAGTATTTGGTATATTGTCTAGTAACTTATTACCTAGCGTAAATTACAATTTGACTTGGAATAGCAATGTTTACAATGTAACTGAGGGCGATCCTTTACAGATTAGTGAGACTGTAGCGGCATATTTCTTAAATACGGACGTGTCTTAAATGATAAATAAATATATGAGTGAAAATAGTGAAGAAAATAAGACCAAACCTGTACAGGAATATGGTCCAAAACCTGACGAACACGGTGGGTTTTACTTCTCATCTCATCTAAAAATAACTGATCCAAACACTAAAGAAGTTTTGGTTCAAACAAGAGGCGATAACTAATGTCAGTAATAACACTATCATATAAAGTAGAAGGGTTTTTAAAGATTTATGACCCTATTAGCGGAGAAGTTCTAGTAGATAAGCACAATGCCATTAACTACGAAAACATGTCTGAAGCCATTGCTGATACATTAAGCAGTCGTGGTTACGGTGAAATTTATCAGATGGCATTTGGGAACGGTGGTGCAAGCGTAGATGAAACAGGTGTAATCACATATCTACCCCCAAATACAACTGGTCAAAATGCAGCCCTATATAATCAAACTTACGCTAAAATTGTAGATGATACAAGTGTTTTTAATTTAGATCCTACACGTAACAAAATGACAGTATCACATACAACCGGTAGAGTTTATACTGATATTTTAGTACAATGTTTGTTAGATTACGGTGAACCTGCAGGACAAAATGCATTTGATAATAGCACTCAAACAGATTCAGCTTATGTATTTGACGAATTGGGTTTATTAGCAAACTACGGAACAGATAGTAACGGGAATGTTCTCACACGATTATTAACTCATGTGATTTTTCACCCAGTACAAAAGAGTTTAAATAGGCAAATTCAAATAGACTATACAGTAAGAATACAGAGTTTGACAAACTTAGTGACAATTTAAGATAAATAACAGAATATCGGGGTAATTTAATATGGCATATACGATTGTAAAGAGTGATGGAACAGTACTAACAACCATTGCTGACGGTACTATAAACACAACTAGTACATCATTGGGCTTACCGGGCAGAAATTATGCCGGTTACGGTCAATCACTTGATACTAACTTTGTTCATGCAATGGAAAACTTTGCAGATACAACTCCACCTGCAAATCCATTACGTGGTCAATTATGGTATAACACAAATGCAAATACACTATGTGTATGTCCTGCTGACGGAACTACTACTGCAAGTTCTTGGATTACTCTAGCACAATCAGGTGGTACAGGTACAACAACATTTGGATCAGTTACAGTTACTGGAAATCTACAATCCAATAATATCACAGCAGTAAATGCATTAGTTGGAGATACAATTACTGTTCGTTTAGCTACCGTTACTGCTAATGCAACAATTGCAAATGCCAACATTACAGTAGGTAATGTTGCTACATTAAATACATCAAATATTACAACAGGTTCTAATATTACGCCTGGTACAATGAACGGTACATGGACATATAACGGAGGCTTGGGTGGTAATACTATGGTTGTAGCTAATGGTAATATTTACACCTCAGGTATTAAAACAGACAACTATTATTATGCAAACGGAACACCATTCAATCCTACTGGTACTTATGGTAATGCTAATGTAGCATTATTTTTGCCAACATATACTGGCACATTACAACCTAGCAGTATAAGTACTACAGCTATTACAGGCGGCGGAACAATTTCAGGTATTTGGACATTAGGGGTTGGAGCAAGATTAAATGCAACATACGCTGACTTGGCTGAACGGTTTGAAGCAGACTCTCAATATGATGCAGGCACAGTAGTTGAATTGGGCGGTGATGCAGAAATCACAGCAGTAGTACATGAATTAAGTGAAGATGTATTTGGTGTTGTATCAAATACTGCGGCTTATCTAATGAATGCAGGTGCCGGCAATGATTCAACTCACCCAGCAGTAGCAGTTGGTGGTCGTGTACAAGTTAAAGTCACTGGAAAAGTTAAAAAAGGTCAACGTTTAGTTAGTGCTGGTAACGGCATAGCACGTGCGGCAAAAGCCGGGGAAGCAACATCATTTAATGTAATTGGTCGTGCTCTAGCAAACAAAACTACTGACAGTGTTGGAACAGTAGAAGCATTTGTTTCAATTAAAGGATAAAAGATGAGCTACGCACAATACGGAACAATTCAAGCTAGTGATTATAATAATTTAGTGGGTGCAGCCGCAGGCAGCACAGCTAATGTATTAAACACAGTATGGGCTACAGGTAGTGGTGGTGCAGGTTATGGTCAAACAGCGTTAGCAAATGTAGCTACGGGTGACACAGTTACTGCTACTAGTTGGGCTAATTTAATTAATAGAACATCCAACTCAGCTAGTCATCAAAGTTCAAGTATTACTAGTGTAACAGCCCCGGCCTCTGGAAATACAATTACATATAATGCTAATGTTGTTACTAATTTACAAACAATTTACACAAATAGATTAAATGCTGTATCGCAAAGCGGAACAAGTGCAAATACCGCAACTTATGGTGCAACATGGCTTAACGCAATCACATTTACTCATACTGTATCGTTTGCTAACGGTGATGCCGCACGTTATTTCTTTAACTCAGGTGGACAATTAGCAATTACATGTTCGCATCCTGCTGGTTCAGGAATTAATTTGCTATTAAATAACTTAGCAAGCAATGTGGGTACTGTGGTTCTAAGCTCACCTACTTCGGGTGCTGCAAGTATTGCTGGTACAAGCTATAACGGAGTAACTAGAGTAGGTGGCGGAGGATCTAGCCCTACTATATCAACTAATAGTGGATATTATAATTGGTCAACTGCTAATGCTAATGTATTCTATCAAACTGCTAGTACAGGCCCTTCTGGTTACTTATCAACTAACATTAATATCTTTGTTAAAACAAATGGTACTCAAGGTAGTAATGGTGACGTAGGTAGTATTGTTACTATATACACAGTTTGGGATGAAATCCCAAATGGTCTTACTGTAGCAACCGGTTCAGCTACTACAGTAACTATACGCCCACCCGAAGTTACATATATTGCCAACACGTGGGGAACACCTAGTATTACTGGTACTGTAACAGGTAGTTAATTTTTCAACAGCACAGTATCTATCTAAATACTTTTAGGAGTGTTTAATGGATACCAAAACCTTAATTAGCGAGGCTAAAGCCCGCTTCAATCACAATAGCGCAAAAGCGCAACTAAAAGACAAATACGATGGCAAATTTATTATTGCCGAACAAGGTGGACTATGGAAAGCTAGTCCTGAACTTATTGCATTTTTAAATGCATTAGATGATAATTTTGTTGTATTAATTGATAACTTTAATAACCCTGTACAGGTCAACCGCGCACAATTGCTAAACGTATTAAAAGAAACATATAGTAAAGTTATGCTTGACTGGTATAAAGAATGGAAAGAGATTGAGATTGTACGATGAGCAAAGGTGCAATATTATTTGCGTTTAACTCTCCCAAGTTTAATTACTATGACATGGCAGTAGCCACTGCTAAACGCATTAACCATTTCTTAAATCTTCCAGTTACATTAGTTACAGATGAAGAATCATTACCAACAACAGAATCATATACCTTTGACAAAGTTATAGTTACCACTGCTGATAAAAACAACATACGTGAACATAATATTTGGATTAACAAGGGACGTTATCAAGCATATGACTTTAGCCCGTATGATGAAACGATTCTGCTAGACACAGATTATATGGTTAACTCAGATAAATTATTAAGAATTTTTAATATATATGATGACTTCTGTTGCCATGATACTACTAGTTACTTAATGCAACCAGGAGTAGCACAGGAAGTATTAAGTTCATATAGTTTTAAAACTTTGTGGGCTACCGTTGTTACATTTAAAAAATCCAATCGTGCTAAACAAATATTTGAATGTTTAGAAATGGTACAAAATAACTATGACCACTACTGTGATATACATAGCTTTGTTGGTGGAGTATATCGTAATGATTACGCACTAACACTTGCCTTACGTATAGCAAATGGGCATAGTGATAGTCCTCGTGATATTATACCCTGGAATTTAGTACATGTTGGTAAAAACACATCAATATATAGAGATAATGATAGTGTGTTTAACACAGAATATACTGTTATGTATGACAACTGGCAACGTGGTAAAATACGAAAAGAGTATATAACAATTAAAAATATGGATTTTCATGTTATGAATAAAGAAAACTTTATGGAGCTAATAGCATGACTAGAGGTTTTGTAATTATGGCACAAGATACTGAGAAAGTTAGTTATACTAATTGTGCAAAAGCATTAGAGTTAAGCATTAAAAAAGTTATGCCCAATGCTAATGTAACTATTATCACCAGTGACATGTTGCCACATGGTGATACGGGTGGTTATACAAATGATTGGCAAGTATATGAAGCAAGCCCGTACGATGAAACCATCAAACTAGAAGCAGATATGATTATCCCCCGAAGCATAGAACATTGGTGGGATATACTAAGTATAAATGATGTAGTAGTATCCACTACTATTAGAAATTTTAAAGGTGAACTATCTGATTGCAGAGTATATAGAAAGTTTATTGATGAGAATATGCTACCAGATACTTATAATAGCATAACATACTTTAAAAAGTCAGAAACGGCTAAGCTGTTTTATACAGTAGTAAGAGATATTTTTGAAAATTGGGAAGAATATAAAGCCATATTAAAATGTAACCCAAACGAAGAAGTATCAACTGATTGGGTATATGCTATAGCATGTCATATAGTAGGTGTAGAAAAAACTACATTGCCTGATTTTAATGAAATGAGTATGATTCATATGAAACAATATGTTAATGGTATACCCAGTGAAGATTGGACTAACACGTTAGTATACGAAGTATTACCTAAAATGATTAGAGTAAATACTTACCCACAACTTTACCCGTTTCACTATCACATTAAATCGTTTAGTGATAAAATATTAGAAAGTTATTGATGGAAGAATTTGTAATTTGGGAAGCACCTCCCATCATTAAGCCTGAGTTCAGATTGTATTATGATGAACGTGGTAATGTATTATTTTATACATGTGAAAAACCAGAAGGTAATTATGTTGTAATAGACTCAAGTACCTATGCTCAAGGTCGTCCTGATCTTAGAGTAGTAGATGGTAAAGTAGCAGGCGCTATAGCCGGTTCCGTTGTATCTAAGTTAATACATGATGATGAAGGTACAAGTTGTGCTAATGAAGATTTGAGCATCGTTGTAGATAGCTCTTACAATAATATAACTAAATGGAAATTAAAAACATATGAACTCTGATGATATTATTGATGTAGCAGACTTAGACTGCATCTATCTCAGTTATGATGAACCACAAAAAGAAGAATTTTGGCTCAAAATTAAAAACATGGTGCCTTGGGCCAAACGTGTTGATAGTGTTAAGGGATCTGATGCCGCACATAAAGCCGCAGGTGAAGCAAGCGACACAGAACGTTTCATTTTGATTGACGGTGACAACATGCCAGATGAAAGTTTCTTCAACCTACAATTAGACTTCACTGACAAAGATCCTAACTACAAGATAGCACAATATCGTTGGAAAGCCATTAATAACATCAATGGACTACGCTATGGCAATGGTGGAATGAGTAGTTGGACAAAAACTTATGTGCGTGAAATGAAAACACACGAGCATCAAACTGAAGGTGATGTTTCACGAATTGCTGACTTTTGTTTAGACAGCAAAGACAACTTATATTGGACAATGTATGACTGCTACTCTACTACTTATCCTAATTATACTCCGTTTCAAGCGTGGCGAGCTGGATTCCGTGAAGGAGTAAAAATGGTTCTTGACCGTGGATCAAAACCTACAGTTGATGCACTAAAAGAAACTGTTGCTAGTCGTAACTTAAACAATTTAACTATTTGGCACAACATCGGTCGTGATATAGAGAACGGTGAGTGGGCTATCTATGGAGCCCGCCTTGGAACATATATGACTATGCTTACTGAGTGGGATCCTGCTAATGTACAATGGTTTGATAACTATACTGTATTATGGGAAGAACATTTACATAGAGATCCTGATCGTGAATCAGCATTATTAGGTGCGGCATTAACTGATAAACTTGATTTGCCAATGCATCACTTTGACGGGGGACAAAGCAAGTTCTTCAAGCGTCACTATAGCTCTGATAAATATAATCTCGGACCGTTAGTTAAAGAGATGGATGTTATTAGAAAAATAGAAGGATGGTAATGGAACACAATTATATTAAGTTAGTACACAGTAACCCTGTACATGAAGAATGGTTTGTAGTCAATTGGTGTATGGGTAATACTTGTAACTTTGAATGTAGTTATTGTCCAGAGAATCTTCATTCAGGTGATATTAAATGGCCTGAACTAGATAAAGTTAAAGAATTTATCACACGTGTAGTAGAACAAGTTGCTCCGCGTAAAGTTTACTTTGAACTAACCGGTGGTGAAGTAACACTATACAAACATTTTGTAGAGATATGTAAACATTGCACCGAATTAGGTGCTAAAGTAGGATTGATTAGTAACGGCAGTAGAACATTACGTTGGTGGGAAGATAATAAACAATACTTTGACCATGTATGTTTAAGCTTTCACCCTGAGTTTGCAGAAGCTGACCACTTTGTAGAAGTAGTAAAGTTGTTGCATGATGATGTACGTACACATGTAAACATTATGATGAGTCCAGATAAGTTTGATTTTTGCTATGCTGTAGCTAATAAAGTTAAGGGTATAGGCAATATCAGTATGGCATTACAGCCGTTGATACATGATTTTGGTGATACATTGTATGATTATGATGAGTTTCAAAAGAAGATATTTGATAAACAACATGAGTTGATTGTTAAACACATTAAGTATACCAAATCATTTGATTACTATCGTGGTGCCATGAAGATGATTAAAGAAGATAATACAGAAGTTGTTTCTAGCGCACATAGATTTATCAGTCAAAAGACTAATGATTGGAGTGGGTGGAATTGTTATGCCGGTGCAGAGCAGATTATTGTAGACTTAGGTGGCGACATATATCGTGGTTGGTGTAGAGTAGGTGGAAAGATTGGTAATATATTTGAAGCCTTTGAAGTACCAAAAACACCTGTATTATGTAATAAAACTATGTGTCATTGTAATTTTGACATAATGAGCACCAAAGAATTAGATATAAAGTAACATAATGGATAATATTAACAACAACAAGCAATTAAGAATATATGATGATGATGGAAAATTTATAAGAGTTTCGGTTGACGAAGCAATTGCAAACAGATATAATTATTGGCAAAATTGGAAATGTAGCGCCGGAGTTCAAAATTTATATATTGACTTTGACGGCAACATTTGGGTATGTAATACAGCTAGTTCATTCATAGACCGTTTTAATCATGACAATTGGAAAGAATTGTTATTCTCTAAGATTGATAAATTTGGAAAAAATATTCCATCTGAGTGGTGGCATACAGGCGAAGAATTTTTAAAATTAGAATCAGAATTTAAAAAGAATGGCAAGGCATATAAAAAAATAATCCCAGTAACAGAAGAAAATAAAAATAATATACCTGGGTTTTTGGGCAATATAAATGAAAGTTTTTCTTTGTCTAAAGAGTGGTTTGTATGTCCGTGGAATTCATGTAGCTGCGGTGCTGATGTTGTATTAAGCAAAGTCAAAACTAAAATGCATAGGACAACGCTTGCTGTTAACAATGAAGGATGGCAAGGGCGAGACCGTACTGAAAATGATTATGTTGATAATATAAGTGATCCAGTTGCAGTTGAATTGAATTATTCTATGCCCTATCAAATTTTATGGGATCTTAGCAGAAAATGTAATTATGATTGTTCCTATTGCTGGCCAGGAGTGCATAATAAAACTGATACCCATAAAGATTATGACTTATTGATAAGCACTGCTGATAAGATTATTGAAGAATGGGCCCATAATAAAACCATCAGATGGAACTTTGGCGGCGGTGAGCCTACGTTACATCCTAACTTTTTAGATTTTATTAAGTATCTTAAAGGTAAAAACCAATGGACTATGGTAACTAGTAATGGAACCAGAGATCATAAATACTGGGGGGAACTAGCAAAATATATGAATAGCATATTATTAAGTGCTCATTTTGACGGCTTAACAGAATACAATGATGAAGATAGATTTGTTAAAAATATTAAAGTAATATGCGAACATTTTGATGAACATGACGATGACCATTGGTTAGAAGTAAAATTAATGGCTCCTCCTAAATATATAGATAGAGCATTAAAATTAAAAGAGAAAATATTAAATTTAGATTTATTAAACAGACCGGGTGCAAATGGAAGAGTTAAAGGTGTTGTAAGTCTTGTTCCAATACGAGGGATGCAAAATCCAGGAGAAGTAGTTCAGTATACTGAGCAACAACTTGAATTATTTAAAAATCAAACATAATGAAAAAAATAAACTTTGAAGAAAGACTAAAAGATGCGGATCATTTAGAAAGAATTAATGTTGCATCCACACGAGGATGCCCAACTTATATATTAGAAAATATGATCAAATGGGACACAATGGCGTCTGTCGTAGAGGCTGCCGCGGTTAGTTCTAAAATTGATAAAGCATTTATTGAAATTGCAATATTAAGATTTCCCGAAATTGATAATCCTAGATTTTGGAGTGAAAGAGACAGACGACAAAGAATAACACTAATGTCGGATGATATTGCAAAACAAGAGGAAGAGGCAACAAAGATGGTTGTCGGTGATCGGGATCAAATTATCCTAAATCATATACTTAAAAAAGATTCAAATCTAAGTCATGCAATATCACATTTAGGAGATGAACAACCTACCGTAGATTCCGGATATATCCATAAAGAAGTTGAATGGGCAGACACTTCTAAATTTAGAATTGGACTTGTAGTAGCGCCAGCTTGGGGAAAACTATTTCCACCTTACAACCTCGCCAAACTAACAGGATTATTGAGACATTTAGATTATAGTGTTAGAGTGTACGATCTTAATATAGAATCTTTCCATCATCTTCATGATACCACCGGAATTGACTACTGGGCATCAAATAGATATTTTTATTGGAATAGCTCGGAAAGTTTTAGTGAATTTATATTGCCCGACTTGAAGGACGTATTTGATAGAACATTATTTAATATTCTTCAATCTAATCCCAAGGTCGTTGGATTTAGTTTATATGATACAAACATCCATGCTAGTCTATATCTAATACGGGAATTAAGATATATGATGCCCGATGTATGTATCGTGGTAGGAGGTCCCGGTGCTATTAGCAACGGACATTTATTAACAACTCTTATAAATTACAAATTTATAGGAGAGGCTGAAGAAAATTTTGTAAAATTTTTGGAAGAGTTAACTGATGATACCGATATTGGTAGCAGTCAAACTATAGGGACGGTAAATAGTAAATTAGATTTAGACGTATACCCGTATCCGGACTATTCTGATTACAATTTTAGCAACTACGAACACAGCTACGGGGTTAGCATTGAAACGTCTAGAGGGTGTGTAGCAGACTGTAGTTTTTGCGCTGAAACACATTTCTGGAAATTTAGATCAATGACTCCGGAAAGAGTAGTAGATGAAATAGAATACCAACAAAATAATTTAGGTGTTAGTAGATTTTGGTTTGTTGATAGTTTAGTTAATGGAAATTTAAAAAATTTCCAAAAACTGGTTGATCTAATATTAGAAAGAAATATTAAAATACATTGGAACTCTTACGCAAGATGTGATGGAAGAATGACTGCTGAATTCTTACAAAAGGTTACAGATAGTGGATGCACATGTCTGAGCTATGGGGTAGAATCAGGAAGTCAAAAAGTTCTTAATGATATGCGTAAGAAGATTGACATATGGGAAGTAGAAAATAATCTTAAAGATTCTAAAGCGTCGGGGATGTTTGTTCACATAAATTGGATGGTAGGATTCCCCACAGAAGAACCAATCGACTGCTTACATAGTTTTCAATTACTATTCAATTGTAGAAATTGGATTGATAATATAAGTCCAGGCTTTGGAGCATCACCGCCCCAAAGTATTGCACACTGGGATACTAATTGGAAAGATTATGGAATGAATTGGATTGAGAAACCCTACGATAACAATTTATTTAACTCATGGCATACTGATAATAATACTGCTATGCATAGATTTTTAAGAATAAAATTAAACCATGTGTGGTTAGATATAATCAATTATTATTCTGATTCTGCTATGATTAATGCTCAACGATATCACAATATACAAGATTTTTATACTTTTACTGGTACTAAAAATGTAACAGACTATATAACATATGACCAATATGTTAACTTGAATAGAAACACAGATAACACGTTTTTTGCTAGTATAACTAACGAATATTTTGCTTTGCTATATGTTATACACACGTACTTTGGAGCTTTTAAATTTACATTTAAGTGCAATGCAGAAACTGACTTTAATACGTTTGGTGATTATATTTCTAGAATGTACGACTCTGATCTAACGTTTGAGATAGACTCTAATGGCAACTATAATATAAAGTTGACACATAAATTTGTACATGATACAGTAACTCCGCACTTAAAAGAAACATACCGATTGGAAAGAGAAAAGGTTAATTATAGTTTTGATGGTGTTTTTGAAGAAACAGGTAATATTAAAGATTGGATATCATCTGAAATTCAAACAAAAGAAACGGTACACGAACAGTATAGAAATAAATCAAAAAAAGTTTTTAAAATTTCAAATGACTAAAAAAACATTTCACATTAAAGAAAGCAAAGTATTTTGCATGGCTCCGTTTATGCATATACATAATGTTCCAACAGGAGATATACTTCCCTGCTGTATCAGTTTAGGTGGCAGTATGGGGAATTTGTATAAAGAAAATATACAAGATATTTGGAACAATGAAAATTATAAAGAATTAAGACGAGATATATTAAACGATACAAAATCAAAACATTGTACAAGATGCTACAAAGAAGAAGAATGGGGAAGTACGTCAACAATACGCCGAAGCTTTAATGATAGGTTTAAAGATTTTTATGAAGAACTGATTGAAGATAATACTGCTATAGATGGAACAATGAGTAGTATGAAATTTTTGAAATGGGATTTCAGATTTAACAATTTATGTAATCTAGCATGTACAGTGTGCCATCCTACGTATAGTAGTTCATGGGTACCTATTATGAAGGCAATTGATCCTAATTATACTGAGGATCAATTTAATAACAGTAAAAATCATAAAGAAAGCTTCATTGAAACTATAAAATCGCAAGTAAACAATGTTGAAGAAATATATTTTGCTGGTGGAGAACCTTTACTTCATCCTGAACATTATGAAATACTAGAATATATTAAAGAATCAAACAGATTAGGAGAAATAGAATTTGTGTACAGTACTAACTTAACCACAATGACTTATAAATCAACAGACGTTTTAGATTACTGGAAACACATGGAAAAATTACGTGTATTAGTAAGTTTAGATGAAGTTGATGTGGATAGATTATTTTACATACGCTATCCAGCTGATGCAAATAAAATATTGAAAAATATTAAACTATTAAAAGATAATTTAACAGGAAGTAATCGTCATTGGGTAATTACTCCAACCTGGAGTCTGATGAATATACATCGGATAAAAGATATACTAGAATATTTTTTAGTAAATGACCTCTTCCCGCATACGTTTTACAACACTAGTATTTGGGAATCTGATTATCATAATATTGTTTTACTATATCCTGAGTACTTTTCAATAAGGTCCGCTAGTAAAGAATGGAAAGAACATTTACGTATTAAAATTTCCGAGTATGAGCAATGGTATTACAATACATTATTACCATTAAAATCTTCACAAAAATTACAGGAAGATTGTAAAAATGTATTTGATAACAGGTTAAGTATAATTAAAAATGCATTAGAAGAAACTGTTGACTTTGATGTTAACTGGTATATGGGTTATTTGATTAAACTAGATAAAGAAAGAAATACTGATTTCAAAAAAACCTTTCCTGAGTTACAACATCATACAGGAGAACGGCTATGAATACCAGTGAATATTGGTTTAATAAACTTCACAACTGTTTTGATTCTAATGAACGAGTTGAACTTATTACAATTACAGATTTTCCTGAATTAATAACAGCTATGATAACACATGATGTTGAATCAGAAGTTATAGTAGCAGGTATGAAAAATCCTCATTGCTCAGAAGCTTCAATTGAGCTAGCAAAAACAAGACTGAATCAAATAAATCCTCAAATGCAGGACCTTCCAAAAAATTCAACGTTTTGCCCAATACCATGGGTCTCTACTGGCATACAACAAAATGGAGATTTAAGAATTTGTTGTCAACAGATATACTACCCGTACGGTAAACTAATAGAGAACGGAGAAATGTTAAACGTTAAAAATACTGATATAAATCAATCACGAAATAACACAGTATTTAAAGAATTACGTGCAAGTATGTTGCGCGGAGAAAAACATCCGTCATGTAATTTATGTTGGAAAGAAGAAGACACCGGTTTATCTAGTAAAAGATTACACAGTATTAATACATACGGACATACAGGATTCATTGATAACACTGCTAATGATGGAAGTATAGATATAGAAAAGTTTCCAATAAAATATATTGATATTCGTTTTGGAAATTTATGCAATTTAAAATGTAGATATTGCGGCCCGACCGATAGCAGTCTGTGGTATGACGATTTTGTTTTCATGTCATACGAGGGAGAAAAGCCTTCCTCAGCTCCTATGTCTTTTTATGGGGGAAAAACGTATAATGTAATCAAAAAAAATAATAATTATACCATTGATTCTTCGGATTTTGAATGGTATGAATCGGATGAATTCTGGAATCAAATTGAAAAACTAATTCCCTATATTGACCGATATTATTTTACCGGCGGCGAACCTACAATTAATAAAATACATTTTAAATTATTACAAAAAATTATAGATATGGGTCATAGCAATCGTGTTCATTTGGATTACAATTCAAATATGTTTGCTATACCAAATAAGCTATATAACTTATGGGAAGAGTTCAGATCCGTAGGAATAGGATGCAGTATAGATGCAATTGAGGATTTGGCATACTATCTAAGATATCCAAGTACTTGGGATGCACTAGAACAAAATTTAGATGTGTTAGGTAATAATCCAACTAAATCTATTTATGGTACAATATCTACTACTATAAGTATATTCAATGTATATCATTTTTTAGAAATTTCTAAATGGTTAATAGAAAAAAATTATAAAAGAATTAGAAAAACGCCTAGCTATCACGTACTAGAGGGCCCGTCTCCCATGAGTATACAAGTACTACCCGTTAATGTAAAAAATCAAATACGAGAAGCATATGAATTTTTTTACAAAGAAATAGATGAAAAATATGGACTAGAAATGGGTAATATATTTAGGCATAGCTATAGTGGTTTAATCAACTATATGTTTGCTAAAGATAATAGCCATCTGTTACCAAAGCTAGCTGACGATACCCGTAGGTTAGATGACATTAGAGGTCATAAATTAGAAAATTATATACCATGGCTATCTGATATATTAAATAATTATAACAAATAAATCCAGCTAAGTAATATAATGCTTAGAGATGTATTTTATTACGGTAGTAAACCCAACGCCCACCCCAGAGAAAAACATGCAATTGATTTAGCCGATGCTAGACAACAATGTACCACCGACCATTTTTGGATAATCAATGAATATTGTGATTATACAAATTTTGATTGGGATTGGGACTTTGACTTTTTACCCGATGACGAAGTTTGGACAAGTGAACATAACAATGTATGGCCTAATAAACAAAATAAAGATAGTGGCACTTGGCTATGCTCACACCGATATAGCGACATAATTATATATCGTGCTGATGTTGAGCCTATACTCAGAAAGAATTTAAAAAATGCTAATTGGGTGGTGCTAGATAAAATTGATGAATTAAAGTTTGATTTTAGTTGGGAGCCAAACCCACATGACCCGCCCTACATATATAAATGGGGTTGCAAATTCTATCCAACTGAAATTAAACATTATGTAGAATATCATGTCAAGGATGCAACTAATGTAAAATACATGCCTGAGGTAGTAGAATTAATACCTGAATGGGATAACTGGATAGAAATACAAGCGGTAGATAAATCAAGTTTTGATTTTAGTTGGAGACCTGACCCACGTGAACCCGCATATATCTATACTTGGGGTAATAAATATATATCCGCTGAGTTAAAACCCACAGTAGAGTATCATTGTGTAGGAGCTACTGACCGAAAGTATATGGATAACTCAGTTGCTGTATTACCTGAATGGGATAGGTGGGTAATATGGAACTCTATAGATAAGTTTAATTTTGATTTTAGTTGGAGACCTGATCCGCGTGAACCTGCATTTATTTATGTATTTGGTAATACGCAATATCCAGCAGAGATTATGCCAACTGTTGAATATCATGTACCAGGAGCAACAGAATATAAGTTTATTGATGATGAATCAATGAAAGCTAAACTGTTACCTAACAGTACACGATTTGAACATTTAGAAAATAGTGATGGGATAAATTATTCATGGGTTCCTGACCCGTGGAGTCCTCCCTATATCTATGCATGGGGCAATCAATGGAATAAGCCAGAAGATAAAATATCTATACAATATGTTGTTGAAGGAGCAACTGAATACAAATACATGGAAGAACGTGCTACACGTAAACCATGCACGGACAATTGGGAAATACCCCCTTATGTTATAAAGAATAGTTTTGATTTTAGTTGGGAACCTAATCCACATGACCCACCTTACATATATCAATTTGGTACTATACATCAAAAGACAGGGGGACCTCGCTATATAGTTCCTGGTGCAACAGAATTAAAATATATTGATGCTGTTAAAGCAGAAGTAGTAGCATGGAGATTTACAAATTGGTTGATCCCACGTAATGTAGACCAAACGTCATTTGATTGGAGTTGGCACCCCGATGATACAGAACCTGCATATATCTATCAGTTCCCTAGTACGTGGAGTCAAACAGGTGGACCTAAATTTACAGTAGAGGGTGCTACAGAAACAAAATACTTAGACTATCCTATAGCAAAAGTTAAACAAGATATGACACATTGGTCTATACCTGCAGGGCTAGATACTAGTGAGTTTGATTTTAGCTGGCATCCAAATATAGATGATGAGCCTTTATTCTATCAATTTGGAACACAATGGCAAAAAACAAATGGACCTATGTTTACTGCTCCCGGCTGTACAGAAAATACAAACATAAAGTACATGGATATCATTAAATCAAAGTATTTGCCTAATAAAACTAATTGGGATATACCTGATAATATAGAAGAATTTGATTATAGTTGGCATCCAGATAGTACTGAGCCTGCATATATCTATCAGTTCCCTAACACATGGGATAAGATAGGTGGCCCAAGATATATTGCAAATGGCGCAACTGAGGTCAAATATATGGATTATCCTATAGCAAAACTTAAACAAAATTTTACTAATTGGATCATACCTGCAGGTTTTGATAAAACTATATTTGATTTTAGTTGGCACCCAGATCCATATAGTCCTCCTTATATCTATCAATTTGGTACAATATTAGAAGATATTCACTTGCAAGATGGTCCTAAATTTATAACACCGGGTAATGATGGAGAAATAGTATTATTAGAAAATATACTATTATCAGAAGATAGTATTATTCAATACCCTCAATATTACATTGAAACTACACTTGATGCATTAATAGAACAACATAGCAATGAAATATTTTGGGCATTACGTAAAAATATTAATTATACTAAATTTGATTTTAGTTGGAAACCTACTAAAGAACAAGCATTTAATATTAATACGTTTGGTAGTCCTGACAGTGAGTTAACACAAACCTACTTAGTTAACGGTAAGATGTGGCAAAAAGGTTATAGAGATATTAGTTTTATTGAGAATACAAAATTAGATGAAGAATATCTATCTAAGTTATTCAAACAAGTTGATACTTTCTTTGTGGATAAAGGTAATAAAGAATCAGCTAATAGATTTGAACAGCTTAAGTTACAATTCCCTACATTACAAAAGACACGTTATCTACACAGTTGGGTAGACACAATCAATCGCTGTATCAATAAATCTACTACAGAACTATGCTGGATACTGAATAGCGAATTAGATTACACTAACTTTGATTTTAACTATTATCCTAACCCGTGGCAAATGACAATGGTTCATGTGTTTGGAACACAATGGAGTCATTGGGGTAGTACGTTTATGGTCAATAAAGAAACCTTTGCGGAAGATACAAAGTATGTGAAAATTATTGAACACCTAAGTAACTTAAACTTTGTAAAAACAAAACGTGCCGTTGCTAGTAACTGTTTGTATGATGTTTACTTAATTGATTATGGTAATGACGGAGTTAATGATATTGTTTCATTAATTGAAAGCAAGACTAAACGTGAAAACGTTTATACAATTAAGTATGAAACTGATTACTTAACTACATTGAAGAATATGCTATATGAGTTGGGCATTAAAAAGGACCATTACATTTGGGTATGCAGTTCAATATGTGATTACACTAACTTTGACTTTACTTATATATGTGATCCATTCTCATTGGAGCAGTTACATGTATTCCCTAGTGATAAACAGAAGTTTGGAGATACATTCTTTATTAATGTAAACAAATTACGTATTCTTGTAGAAGATTTGGATAAGCTAGAAAATATAGAGAAGATTAACTTTAATCAGCATCAAAAAGTAAAACGTTTGCCTGCCCCTAGTTTTGTTACTGATGCTGATACACATTTGAATTTCAAAAAACATAGTTATAACTTCCCTTATGCTGTGTTTACTACAAGTGATAATTTAATCGCACCAGACATTAATGATGAACCAATCAGTATGTGGTCTATTGAATCTAAGAATATATTGATTACGAATATGGGAGGCACACGTATTGTTGTACCCAAAGAAGCTAACGATCATGTTGAGAAAGAATTGTATGATTATCCATATATTGCTAAATCAACAAAGATGGGACAGTCAAAGCCGCTGGATATAGTCTTCCTAAGTAACGGTGAAGCCATAGCTGACGAGAACTACGAACACTTACTGAACGTGACTAAAGGGCTGAAAAATCGTGTTGTTAGAGTTGATGGGGTCAATGGTCGTGTTGCTGCCTATCATGCAACCGCAATTGCTAGTCAAACATCTTGGATGTTTACTGTATTTGCTAAGTTAAAAGTCAATAGTAAGTTTGATTTCTCATGGCAACCTGATAGATTACAAGTACCTAAACATTATATCTTCTATGCAAGTAACCCTGTTAATGGATTAGTATATGGTCACCAAGCCATGATTGCATACAATAAACAGATTACATTAGGTAATATGGGTAAAGGTCTAGACTTTACATTGGATAGTGAGCATGAAGTTGTTGAGATTAATTCAGGTGTAGCAAAATATAATACAGATGAGTTTAGTACATGGCGCACTAGTTTCCGTGAAGCTATTAAGTTACGATTAGATGATAGTGCTATTAGTAGACACAGATTGAAAGTATGGACAACAGTTGGTGAAGGAGACTATGCCCAATATAGTATACAAGGTGCTCAACATGCTGTAGAATACTATGAATCAGTCAATGGTGAGTTAGATAAATTACGACTAAGTTATGATTGGCCTTGGTTAAAAGAGTATTTTAATACTAAATACAATTGAAGTTATTGCTGTATGAAGCAAAGAGAAAAGTGTCTTGGACGGGGGTGCGGCAGGCATAAATACTTGCATGAGCCATAAACACCATATTATTCCTAAACACGCAGGCGGGACAGATGATCCTAGGAACCTTATAGAATTATCTATTGATGAACATGCAGAGGCACATCGCAAGTTATACGAAGAATATGGTCGTTGGCAAGATTATGTTGCATGGCAGGGTTTAGCAAAATTAAGTCCTAAAGAAGAATTAGTAAAAATTAGACAAAGTGAAGCTGGTAAAAAATGCAGACAATTACATCCTAATCCATTTAAAAATGTTCAAACTAAAACTAATTTTGCGATAAATCAAGAACAACAAGCCCGAGCAAGTAAGTTGTCAAAAACCCAATCTGCAATGGAAAAGAGAAATAAAACTTTTAAAGAAAGAAAGCACCAACAAAAAGAAAATAACTCTAATTTTGGAAAAGTTTGGTGTGTAGAAAAATCGTCAGTTGAATTAGTTAATCGTAAAATGTACTACAAAAATGAAATTCCATCCGGATGGATACCTACATCGGAATGGAGAGACAACAGAAAGAATAAGAATAGTAATGCATACGGTAAACATTGGTATAATAATTCCCAAATTAACTTTTATTTAAAACCAGATGATGATAAAATTACTTTATTCAATCTATCTAGGGGTAGGTTGACTAAATAGTAAGAACAGCGTAAACCTGCTTAGGAAACACTGGCGACACGGGAGTTCAATTCTCCCCACCTCCACCATAAGAGCATAAATTTACTTTGGTATTCCGTGTAAATTTACTTTGGTATTGTGTTTTTATGATGGGGGTGACTTGGGATCGACCGACAGGATAGTAGTTAAGATTAGGCGCTCGGCAAAGCAGAAGCCGTTAGGGTTGGGGGAACTCGGCCGTAGAAGCAAAAAAAGTAAACGCAAACGACTCACAGTTCGCATTGGCAGCCTAAACGCAGCCTAGGGTAAGACATACCTCGTAACAGAAACTCAGTAAAGGCTCTTAGGAGCCTTTCCTATTTAATAAAGTGTGATATTTCTCAACTAATAAGCAAATAAATACTATCTCTAGAGGATGATAATAAAAATGAAAAAGATTCTCGCTATAGTTGCCTTGCTGGGTATGGCATTCACTACACAAGCACAAACTACTACCACATCAAGTTCCAGCGGTGGTACAACCACAGGTACAAGTACATTAATCAATCAAGGCGGGTATGATTCCAAAAGTTTAGTTGATACAAACAGTACAAGTAATAGCACTAGTACGGTTACTTCAAACAGTAATACAGTCAGTAACAGCAATAGCAATAGTACCAGTGCTGTTAATAGTACTAGTACAAATACTAATAATAACAATAGTTCTAGCACTAGTGTAAACACAAACAATAATATTCAGAGTGGAACTGTTACAAATATTAATAAAAATGAAAATACTGGTACAATGACATATAATAATAACAATGTCAATACTGGTACTATGACTTATAACAATAACAATGTTAGTACGAGTACAAGTAATAATACCAATATTAATAAGAACGAAAATACTGGTACGATGACATACAATAACAACAATGTTAGTGCAAGTACGGCTACTAATAACAATAACAATGTTAGTACAAGTACAGCTACTAATAACAATGTTAATACGGGTGATATGACTAACCGTAATATTAACACATCAACTAGTACTAGTACTTCCACTAATAATAATATAAATCAAAACAATTCAGTTAATACAAATATTCAACAAGGTGAATTAACTAACAAGAATATTAATCAGACTGAAATTACCCAACGTGTGATTCAACCTCCACCTACTGCTGTAGCTCCTTCTATGTTATCAGGTGGTAATGCTGACCTTTGTTCAACAGGAAGTTCAGGTAGTGTACAAACACAAGTGTTTGGTGTAAGTTCAGGTGGAACAATACGTGATATGAATTGTGAACGATTAAAGTTATCTAAGACACTATATGATATGGGTATGAAAGTAGCCGCTGTTGCTACTATGTGTCAAGACCGTCGTGTATTTGATGCTATGTTAGCAGCCGGCACACCTTGTCCATATGAAGGTAAGATTGGTGAGCAAGCTAAAGCACAGTGGGAAGCTAATCCAGACAAGATTCCAAAAATGGATGAGGAAAAGATAGATGACACTTATAAGAAAATTGGCATTGGGGCTGTTCTTGGTCTTATTGTCAATAAGATATTCTAATAGTCAGGATGTAACAACAACTGGTAATTTGGTCAATTTTACCAGTAATGCCACAGCTACTACAAGTACATGGCAAAATGCCGGTACTATTGGTCAACAGCTTACATGTTGGGAGCCGGGCGGCCCTGGTTATTGTGGTCCATTGCCCAGAGTTGCCGCCTGGGGCGCAGGGTCTAATGTCATTAATTTTTCATATGGACTAACAGACTTAAATCAAACTGTTGCTATTAAAAATGCGCTACCTAATAGTGGCACAGGATTACAAGTGAATGGTTTTAACTTTGGCTTTACTGCTAAGAACGGTAATGGATGGGATGATGGCAGACAAGATTATCTAAAGGCTTATGTAAACATATACAACAACACAAACACAAAGGTAGTAGAAGCATACAACTATGATGTAAATCGTAGATATGGTTGGACTCAGTTCTATTGGTCAGAAACATTTAAGTCAGCATATGCTACTCCTGATTTAGGTAATGCTCAGTATGGATTTGTGGGAAGAGACAACAACTACTGGGTTGGACCATATGGTCCTGAAATTATTAATGTAAATTTTAGTTTGAAGTATAGTGTTGACCCTTGTGCTACTAACCCATTATACTCACCTAGTTGTAGAGGTTACTCAGATGCTCTTGCTAAATTAGCACCTACTCCAGTAGCAGTAGCGGATGCACCTCCCCCACCTCCACCAGAAGATGGCGCACCTCCACCTCCTCCCCCAGGTAGTCCTCCCCCACCTAATGGTTCTCAACAAGCAGGGCCCCTTCCCCCGCCAGGAAATCCTCCTCCTGCAGGATCTCAGCCTCGTCCTAGTGAAAATAAATCTGCTAAAGATGATAGTAAAGCCGGTCCTAGTCTAGGTAATGTATTAAGTATGATTAGTAGTAACCAAACTAGAATAGGCAATGAAGCTAAGGCAGTTGTTCAGGCAGCAGAGTCAGCCGCCGCAAAAGATGCACAGCAAGCACGAGAACAAGCAGAATCAGTTGCTGGTTCACTAACTGCACAAAGTGTTACTAGCAGTATGACAACTACTGGATCATCAACTACACAAATAAATACATCCTCACAATCATCTATTGTTGCTATTGTAAATACTACACAGACTAGTGTAATCAATCTTGGAGGACTACGTTCACCAACTCAAACTATATTTTCTGATCCTAATAATACAATGAGTAATAATGTTTCATTTGGATCAACTGAAATGTATAGTTTACAATCACCGCAGGGTCGTAATGCTACTACTCCTGAAATAGAAGTACCTCAGAATGAAGGTATTAAAATGGGTTCACGTTCAGTATTGAATGATGCAATTGAAGAAAGACCAATTGTACAAAATACAAATACACAAGAACAAAAGACAGAAACAGTGAATAGAAATGTTCAGCCAAATGAATTAGCCGGCGGTGTTGATATAGCAAGAATGGCAACACAACCTGCAGGCTATCAAGCATATTCATTTGCATTAGCAGATGCACCGTTCTATGCACCAAAAGAGATTTACAAAAATCAAGTAAATGTAGACAACGCAAGAGTTTTGCGTCAATTGTCTAGCGATAAACTACACCAAGATTTGGTGAATCTACAATATAAATAAAGGAAAATAAAATGAGTGAAGAAATTAAAAACGTAAATGCTAAAGTTGATGAACTTGAAGCCGCCGCTAAGAAATACGCAAGTAAAGATACTGTAATTAGTATTGGTGGGTATGAGTTTACTCCAGCTAAACTAATGGTAGCGTTTACTATCGTATCATCTATATTAGGTGGACTTTATGGAACATTTGAAGTCTATAAAGACTATGTGGGTATGAAGAAAAAGATAGCTGAATACTCTGCGCCAGACTTATCTGGATTTGATAAGCGTTTAGCAGTTATTGAAGAAAATAGTCAAAAGGGTGCTGATTACACACGTGATATCAAAACCGATTTAAAGAACGATATTCGCCGTAATGAAACTGTAACTGAACAAGTAGAACGTAGTGTTAAGAATGCACAACGTGAAACAGAATCAGAAATGCGTGATATGCGTAAAGCTGTGCGAGAAGACTTGGAGAGAGCAAGGAACGAAGCTAATCAAATTCGCAAAGATATGGAATCAACCCGTAAAGAAATTAACAGTGAATTTACTGCGGCACGTAGAGAAATCAACCGTGAAGTAGAGACGCTAAAGAGAGAAGTTGATAGCAAAATACAAAAAGCTATGGACAATCCTTTAGCTAACAAATAAGATTGTCACTAATTTGTCACATATCTCTCAATAAATACTATATGAAAACATATCGTTCTATTTTTGTGAGTGATGTACATTTAGGTACCAAAGATAGTCAGGCTGATAGGTTAAATAACTTTTTAAAGCACAATACATGTGATACACTTTATCTAGTAGGTGATATTATTGATGCATGGCGTATACAGCAAAACAAATGGCGCTGGAAACAAAGCCATACCAATGTAGTACGTAGAGTGTTAGGCCATGCTAAACGTGGTACTAGAGTTGTTTATATTGCTGGCAATCACGATGAGTTTTTAAGACCTATGATTCCATATGATTTTAGTTTTGGTCTTATAGAAATTCATAATCAAATAGAACATATAGGTATAGATGGTAAGCATTATTTAGTTACACATGGTGATTTGTTTGATGGCATAACACGACTAGCACCTTGGTTAGCATTTTTAGGAGACAAAGCATATGATTTCATTTTATCGCTCAATAGTAAGTTCAATTGGATACGTCATCGTTTTGGTTTTGGGTACTTTAGTATTAGCAAATACCTTAAACACAAAGTAAAAAAAGCTATAGATTTTATGTTTCAGTTTGAAAAGAATCTTGCTGGCTATTGTAAAAAGCGTGGCTTTGATGGTGTGATATGTGGTCATATACACCATGCTGAAATAAAAACTATAGATGGTGTTATCTATATGAATGATGGCGACTGGGTTGAAAGTTGTACAGCATTAGTAGAACATCATGATGGACGTTGGGAAATAGTTACTTGGACTAAGGAGAAGGACAATGTGGGTATTACTAATATTAGCAGTTCATATGAACGACCCAAAGGACATACCGGGACGGGTAGAACTGACATTTCAGGACCGATCCTCATGTGAACAAAGTTTACAAAGTATGACATATTGGTTAAAGTTTAATCAATTTAAAATTGAAGGAAAGTGTATAAAAAAATGAAACTCAGTGATAAAATTACTATTGTTGTACCTTGCAAGAATGAAGAAAATTATATTCATCATTTGTTAGATTCGTTGCGTAGTCAAGATATTGGTGATACTAGAGTTATCATTGCTGACTGTTCCACTGATAATACTAGAAAGGTCATTAAAGATAATAGTTATTCATTGAATGTTGAAATTATTGGTGGCGGCCCTGTTTCTATTGCTAAAAATAACGGTGCTAAATTAGCCACAACGCCGTACATTTTATTCATTGATGCTGATGTTCGTTTCTTTAAGAATAATGTAATAAAAGATGCAGTAGATATTATGGAATCTAAACAATTGGATCTTGTTGGGTTAAACATCAAATCTTATGATAAAGACCCAAGAGCTATGATTGGATTTACGCTTTTTAATACAATAAATCATACATTGAAATTCTTTAGTCCATTTGCTGTTGGGGCATTTATGCTAACCCGTAGAGATAAGTTTATTGAATATGGAGGATTCCCTGAACAGTTTGTAACATCTGAGGATTATTTCTTGTCTAAAAAGTACAGTCCAAAAAAATTTAGAATCATTAAGCATCACTTTGGACAGGATAGTCGTAGATTTAAAAAGATGGGATATCTTGGTATGGGTAAATATTTGGTTAAGAATTTTGTTAATCGGAACAATAAAAAATATTGGGACAATTTAGACGGATCTAAATATTGGTCGTGATTTGTCACATCATTGTCACACAATACTTGTTAAATAATTATGTGCCATGGTGGCACACAATTAACCCCACAAGGAGAAACTCATGAGATTTGAAGATTTAGCCGCAAGATTAGTAGCTGTAGAAGCCAAATTAGCCAACCTAACTGGAACAACAGTTAACACAGACAGTGCCATAAGCATTGAAGAACTAGACGCAAGATTATCCGTAGTTGAAGTACAAGTTGACCACTTGATTGCTGTTCAAACTCAAGAACATATTGATGCTATTATTTCTGCCCCAGCCGCAGATGCACCGATAGAAGTTGAAGAAGTAGTTGCACTATCACCAAGTGCTGACCATGCAGAAGCCGCTGACATTGTTGCTGACGTTGTTATAGCACAAACTGAAGCAGCAGCCGTTGCTCATGAGGAAGTTGCTGAAATCGTTGCAGCCGCAGTTATGGCAGTTGTAACAGCAGAGCCAGAAGTTGTAGTTGATCCAGTAGCAATTACAGAAGCTATTATGCAAGCAGTTGCTGATATGCCAACTCCGGCCCCAGAAGTAGCACAAGAAGTAGCAGCCGCAGTTGCTGAAGTAATTGCTACAGCTACAGGTGTTGAAGAAGTTTCTCCTGAAGTAACACAACAAATTGTTGAAGCAGTTTCTACTCCAGCAGATCCAATATTGGACGCTATTGAAGCACGTTTAGATGTTGCTGAGGCTAAGGTTGACAGCTTATTGGGAAAGTAATTACTGGCGTTAAACGCTGGTTTTTAGCTATATTTAAATCGGACACAAAATAGCGTGTCGCTGGATTTGCGTAACCAGTACTAAGGGCTCTGTGGGGCTCTTTTTTATTAGTAAAACAATTGACATATAACCTTGCATAAATACAACACTATGAAAAAACTACTACTATTATTATTTGTACTGATTAGTTCAGTTGTCCACGCACAATTACCAACTTCTACGGTACCACTACCCCCTGATATAGCCGCAATTAAGAAAGCAAACGTTCTTATTGTGGCTATGACCAAAAAAGATAACCCTCCCTTCTTCAGTGGCGGTGAGGATGATATCCATGGTCTTGACGTTGAAATTGCACGAAGAATTGGAGTATTACTCGGAGTTCCAGTACAATTTAGACGAGATGCAGAAAGTTTTGCTGAAGTTGTTGAACAAGTACGAGACGGACGTGCCGATATTGCTGTTAGCAAATTGTCAGTAACCGGCCCTAGATTACAGGTTGTTAGGTTCAGTGATCCTTATATTAAGCTAAGACAAAGTTTAGTTGTTAATCGTTTATGGCTAAGTCAAAATAGTCAAGGCAAAGAAACATATCAAGTAATTAGAGATTTTAACGGTAAAATAAGTTTTATTCGTAACTCAAGCTATGACACATTTGCCCGTATCAATTTCCCTAATGCTGTATTTCTACCAGAAGATAAATGGGATGTAATCATTGATAAAGTTACAAGGGGTGATATTGCGGCTGCGTACCGTGATGAGTTTGAAATTAAGAAAATTGCTTTTGAGAAACCAGACGCCGCAATTAGTACTAAGACAATTACAATAAGTGATAGCGTAGATAATATTGCTGTAGCAGTAAATCCTAAATCACTACAACTGTTAAGCATTATTAATTACGTTATTAAAAATGAATACAGTAATATTGACACTAAAAAGTTAATGGATCGCTACAAAGCTGAAAAGAAATAAGGACTCAGTATGACAACCGCACATTTAAAAACGTTTTTAACAAGCCCGTGGACCATACTTGGTTCTATTATCGTGGGTATATTGAGTGGTGTTTACGCACCCGAGTTCAGCATTAACTTTGATAGTATTGGTAGTATCTATATAAGTTTACTTAAAGTTGTTGTACTACCATTCTTGTTAGCAACTATACTAGTTGGTATCATTGGCTTACTACAAAAAGAAGGCAGCCAACAATTAATACGCAAAATCATTGTAGGCTTTGTTGGTAGCATGTTCTTAGCCGCAATAATTGGCGTAGGTACAGTTTTAGTCACAGGAACTGAAATGACTCCTGAAAAGAAAACACAACTTGGTGTATTGGTTAATAACAAAGACAGTGGTACTGATTTAAACATTACTCTTAAAGAACCAATGCCAGTAGCACCGGCAGTAAGTGCAGGTAAGATGGCAGAGAAGTTTATTCCAGAAAACATTTTCAACACGTTAAACAATGGTGAAAGTTTGAAGATTGTTATCTTCTGTTTAATATTTGGTGTTGCTCTTGGACATCTTAAAACAGAAGGTCAAAAGATGCTAGTTGAAGTACTTAAAAGCATTCAACAAGCAAGTATCAGTATCTTTAAATTCTTAAATTACTTTTTACCAATCGCTCTATTAGCAATGATTGCTGCCCAAGTTGGTAAGGTAGGGGTAGGTATATTCTTAACAATGTTTGACTTTGTATTCCAACAGTTTGTTGGTGGACTATTAGTTGTAGCCGCAGGTACTGCTATGATCTGGTATCGTAGTGGATTAAGTCTAATGACTGTTATCCGTGAAACTAAAGAAACATTGATTGTTGCTATTAGTTCACGTAGTAGTTTAGCTTGTATTCCATACGCACAAGAATCATTACACAGACTACACTTTGATAAAGGTGGTGTTGAACTAACAGTTCCACTAAGTTTTACAGTCAATCGTATTGGTAGTATTGTTTACTATGCTATTGCTACAGTATTCATTGCTAATATCTATGATGCTCCATTAGGCTTAACGGGACTAGCAGTTGTGTTATTTGGTAGTATTTTGGCAGGATTAGCAAGTGCAGGTACAACAGGTATTCTTACAGTTGCTACAGTAGCAGTTGTGTGTGACTTATTAAAACTACCAAGTGAAGCTGTGTTAGTATTGTTAATTGCCGTTGATCCATTAATGGATATGATTCGTACAGCAAGTCACGTACACGGCAATGTTGCAGTAACAGCATTTGTCTGCGACAAAGAGGTAGCTACTGGTGGACAAACTTAAAGATTTTCTCTTTAGTTTATTAACCTATATAGGCGAAAGTCCATTTCGCCTATTCACCGTTGTGTTTCTCTGTGTACTAGGATTTGGTGGTTGGATAGTTTATACAGAAAAAGATGCCTTCTTAGCAAGTTACCGTGCTCAACAGGCATTACCAAAGATGAACGGTAAGTATGATGACGCATATAATTTCTTATTAAAAAATACTGAAGTAGAAATGGTTGCCTTTCTTGAAGTCAATACATTGCTTAACACACGAAAAGTTGTTTACTTAGCTACACGCAATGGTGGTAGAGATAAAAGAAATGACGGATTAGAAGTTGGGTTGTTTAGTAAAAACTATGACAATAATAACGATGTTATTGGATTGATGTCAGGTAAGATTCCCTGTAGCCCATATACAAAGCCACAAAGTCTTATTGGATTTGTATATAAAGAATACGGAGTAAACTATATGTGTCGTATCAGTGTACCAGCAGAGCCCGGAGTCTTCATTGGGCAGATTAGTGTAGGTTGGAAAGAACAACCCACAGATGTAGAAGCCGCACAAACTGCTATGGTTATTGCATCTAGTTTATTGTTTAACAAAAAATGAAACGTCTAGGTATACTAGGCGGTATGGGTCCGGCAGCAAGTGCGGAATATATAACACGACTTATACAACAAACCCCCGCAACTTGTGACCAAGAACATATTCCATTTGTATTATGGAATGAGCCACGTGTACCTGATCGTAGCACAAGTATACGTAATGGTGATGATAGACCACTACCATATTTACTACAAGGTATGCAAGTATTGAAAGCAGTTGGATGTACTACGATTGTTATCCCTTGTAATACAGCGCATTACTGGTATGATGAATTAGTTAAATTTAAAGTTCCTATTTTACATATTGTAGATAGTGTAGCTGATGTATTACGTGATATAAATGTTACGGGTACAATAGGTATAATGGGAACACAAGCTACAATTGAATTAGGCTTATATCAAAATCGTTTAATTGATTGGGATTGTATTGTCCCCAGTCAAGAAGAAATGAACAACATAGTACAACCTGCTATAGATTTAATTAAGGCAGGGGATATGGTTGTATCACATAATATGTTAATGCCTGTAGTAGACAGTTTGATTAGTCGTGGAGCAAGTGCAGTAGTATTAGGTTGTACAGAATTACCATTAGCCGTTAGAGAAGTAGAAAAAAACGGCATTCCCTTAGTTAATAGTATAGATAGTTTGGTAAAAAGAGCTATTTTTCATGTTAAAGCAGACGTTATTACGTAAACAACTATTTTATATGGGTAGAAAAAATTACTATAAATATTAGTCTAGCCTGATTAATCAGGTTTATTTTTAAAAGGAAATTTTATGAAAAAAATCGCATTAGCGACATTATTGGCTGCAACAACAATGGTTGCAACAGCACAAGTATCAGTATATGGTAAAATCAGTGAATTTGCTGATAGCACTAAAACAGGTACTGTAAAAATTAACTCTCTTGTTAATGATTCAAGTCGTTTTGGCATCAAAGCTGAAGAAAAATTAGGACATGGATTAACAGCTAGAGTAGTTGTTGAAACTTCTGTAGTAGCCGATGATCCAAAAGCTGGGGCTACAACACAATTAGGTGATCGTCAAAGTACAATTGGTCTTTCTAATAAATTTGGTAGTATTGATTTAGGTCGTAAAGAACACAGTGAATACATTACTATGAAGAACGCTGATCCATTTGGCGGTGCGCTTTATTCATCCGTTTCGGTTGATGTAGTTAATGTACGTGACAAGCGTATTGGTGATGGTGCTTACTTAGCCGCAAATTTTGGTCCTGTATTTGCTACGTATGACCGTAGTATGTACACAGCACCTGCTACGTTAGAAGCAACATCATGGAGTATTGGTGGAAAATTAGGTCCTGTTGCAGCCGCAGTTGCACGTTTTGAATCTGGTACAGATTATACCAATGTAGTAACTGCTAGTGGAAAACTAGCTGGTTTTGAATTGTCTACAATTCAAAGTGATGATAAAGCAGGTCTAGTTAAAACTAAAGGTCATTTTTATGGTGTAACAGCTCCGGTAACTAATGAAGTTAGTGTTAAAGGTAGCTATGCTACTAAAACTGGTTTAGCCGCAGGAGAAGTTAAAGCATATAACGTAGGTGTTAATTATGCTTTCAGTAAGCGTACCAATGTATTAGTTGCTTATCGCAATGTTGATGCTGGTGGTAAAACAAATGATGTTAAACAAGTTGGTATTGGTTTATCTCATAGCTTTTAATCTTTAGTTAAGATTATACAAAAGGCTCTTAGGAGCCTTTTTTGTTGACATAAATACCATAACATGTTATAATACTCTTATGAAAATAGAACGTGCATTAGATTGGAATCAAGTTAGTAGTTACTTAAGTAGTCAAATGAATGGCATTGGCTATAATCCAGACTTACATCGTATGCACAAAAACATAGACAAAATGGTTACAGAATTAAGCAAGCTTGAGGTAGCTATTCGTAGAACGGGTAAGTTCTCAATGCTTGATGACAAAGTAGCCGATATCAATAATGCTATCAATCACTTAGAAAAGTTAGTATTAATGGCTAATTTAATGAAGTAATTTGACAATAAATCGTTTTGGGTCTATAATTGACTTTTACTTAATTAAGGACCTATTATGAAGATAGCAAATTATGTATTGAAGTATACAAAATCAATTGATGGGCCACTAATGATCCCTAAGAAAAAGATTGATAGTACAATGAAATGGGTAGAGTACAGTTTAGATATTGTAGATATGCAGAAAATGCTTATGGGTACAAATGATCTAAAAGACAAGTATAAACTAATGGACCTACTAGAAATTGCAGAACGTAAGAAAAAATGGCACTATCGTCAAGAAAACTTTGATGTTAGTAGGGCCAGTACTCTCTTACAAGCTATGCTAAGTAGAGCATACAAGTGTATTGCTTAAATTTGACAATAAATCCAATCAGTGATACAATACTCATATTGAAGCTAGAAAACTGACAGTTTATCAACACCCAAACTGTTGTAAATAAACAACAACACAAAATTTGACAATAAATCAGTTTTATACTATACTTCATACATATTAAATTTTCAACAGGAGCACTTAATGGCATCAGTATCAGATAATCTCACTATCACTAGTGTACAAACTCGCAAAGCAATGCTTAAAGCATTTAAAGCAAAACGCCCGCTTTTCTTGTGGGGCCCTCCCGGCATCGGTAAATCAGAAGTTGTAGCAGAAGTTACTGAAGAACTCGGTGGCTACATGATTGACTTGCGTATGGCACAAATGGAGCCTACTGACATTCGTGGTATCCCATTCTTTAATAAAGATATTAATAAGATGGATTGGGCGGCACCAGTTGACTTGCCTGATGATGAACTAGCAAGCAAGTACCCTATCGTTGTTCTATTCTTAGATGAAATGAATTCAGCAAGTCCCGCAGTACAAGCGGCCGGCTATCAGTTGATTTTGAATCGCAGAGTTGGTAAGTATGTACTTCCCGATAACGTTGTGATTGTTGCGGCAGGTAATCGTGATAGTGACAAAGGTGTTACATATCGTATGCCGATGCCCCTCGCTAATCGTTTCTTACACTTAGAAATGAGAGCAGATTTTACTTCTTGGCAGAACTGGGCAGTAAACAAAGGTATTCACAAAGACGTTGTGGGTTACTTGAGTTTCGCTAAACAAGATTTGTATGACTTTGATGCTAAATCATCAAGCAGAGCATTTGCTACACCTCGTACATGGTGTTTTGTAAGTGACTTGTTGAATGATGAAGATGATACAGATAGTGATACATTGTTCAATTTGATTTCAGGTGCTGTCGGTGAAGGTCTTGCTGTTAAGTTTGCGGCACATCGTAAAGTAGCAGGTCGTATGCCCGAACCCTCAGATATTTTGTCAGGTAAAGTTAAGGACCTTGCAGTTAAAGAAATTTCTGCTATGTACTCATTGACAATTTCAATGTGCTATGAATTGCGTGATGCACTTGAAACAAAGAAAGTTTCTAGTAAAGAGTTTCACACAATGGCTGATAATTTCTTCAGTTACATTATGGCAAACTTTGAGACTGAACTAGTTGTTATGGGTGCTAAGATTGCGCTTAAGACATACAAGTTACCGATTGAACCTAGTCAGTTGAAGAACTTTGATGACTTTCACAAGAAATACGGCAAGTACATTGTAGACGCAGGTAATTAATATGGCAACAAAGATTTTAACTGGCAAGAAGTATTTCTACGCAATGGGTCAAAGTGCCCGAGATCGTGGATTGAACAAAAGTGAAGCGGAGGAACTGTACACTAAAGGTGCGGATCCTTACGCAAGGATTTACTTTGATAAAGGCTATCGCAAACTGTCAATGTAATTTTGACAATTAATACAATCTCTGTTACAATAGATACTTAAATAACAAAGGACCAATATGAGTGAAGTAATTAATCCCAGTAAGAAACGTAGTCGTAGTAAGAAATTTGAGAATCTTGTAGGACCTACAGATAGTAAGATTGACTATCAAGCACGTGAGAAATTAGTTACCGCACGTATTGGTCTATTGTTACGTCATAGTTTTTTTGGCAATCTTGCTACACGTATGCAATTGATTAATGCTGATGAATGGTGTAGTACAGCGGCAACTGATGGCTTGAAATTCTACTACAATAGTCGTTTCATTATGATGTTGAAGCCCAAAGAAGTTGAATTCTTAGTTGGACATGAAGTGTTACACGTTGTATATGACCACATGGGTCGTAGAGGTAATCGTGATCCTGAGATCTGGAACATTGCTGATGACTATGCTGTTAATGCTGATTTGAAACGTCACAAAGTAGGTGAGTTTATTAAGACAGTACCTTGCTTATATGAGCAAAAGTATGATGGTAAAGCCGCAGAAGAAATCTATGATGATTTAATGAAGAATGTTCAGAAAATCTCTATTGATGATTTAGTTGACCAGATGATTGACGATCACATGGATGGTGACGGTGATAGTGACGGTGATCAAGAAGGTGAAGGTAATAAAAAAGGTAAGCGTCCTTCAATGAGTCCTGAAGAACGTGAACGTGTACGTCAGGAAGTTAAGCAAGCTATTATCAATGCCGCAAGTAGTGCTGAAGCAGGTTCATTACCCTTAGGTGTTGAGCGTTTGATTAAACAGCATACTAACCCAGTTATGCCTTGGCGTGAACTGATTCAAACTAATTTGACAAGTGCTATTCGTACAGATTATAGTTGGATGCGTCCCTCACGTAGAGGTTGGCACATGGATGCTATCATGCCCGGCATGAATCCCGGTGAAGAAATTGATGTTGTTATTGCAATTGATATGTCAGGTAGTATTAGCAATAGTCAAGCACAGGCATTCTTAGGTGAAATCGGTGGCATGATGAATAGTTTTGATGGTTATAAGGTCCATGTATTCTGTTTTGATACTGAGACATACAACCCCAAAGACTTCAGTAGTGAGAACATGGACCTCATTGATGAATATGAGCCAATGGGCGGTGGCGGTACTGACTTTGATTGTATCTTTAAGTACTTGAAAGATATCGGCAATGTACCTAAACGATTGATTTGTTTTACTGATGGCTATCCTTTTGGTAGTTGGGGTGATGCAGATTATTGTGATACGACATGGGTCATTCATGGTGATAAGAATCCCAATCCCCCATTCGGTACATATGCAATCTATGATGAGCCAGTAACAGCATGATATTAGATATACTTGGCTATGGATTTATAGTATTAGTACTAGGAGTAATCTTTTATATTTTTATTAGACTACTCACCGGAGCATTAGATACCTTATCAAAGCATGATGACTAAACACTACTTAGCAGTTTGGGACTGTAACGGTCTTGAAAGCCTACATGATGTTGGCTATCATATGGATAGATACAATCAATGGGAGAAGCAAAAGGTTGTTGCTATTCTTAAAGAAGAACAAATTCCAGCAAAACCTACAGGCATTCCATTACAAATGCTGATCCTTCGTGCTAAATTTAATAGCCAACGTGCGTATGAGATTTATGAATTCACTAGCACTTTAAAGTATAAAGAACTTACAGAAGCATTTAATGATGATCCACAACCTATTGTAGAATGGATTAGAAAGAATGGGAAGAAAGTTTATAGTGATTATGTTAAGCAAGAAAGAAAATTGATTGTATGATGTACATTGGTACAAGCCTCGGCGGTTGCTTACTTAGTTTGATGGCAGGTGAAGTGTCCGAGGATGATGTTATGTTTATAGTAACACGCACGTTATGCCCTGATCATGAAAAATACATTCAGGTAGTACAGCAATATTATCTAGAAGGTAATCCTCATGCCAGTAACCCTGCAAGTTATGGATTAGATGACTATGATTTAACTAAAGTAACAGAATTAGCAACTAGATTGTATTATTCAGGCAGAATACACCAACCTAGAGTATTTGATAGTGAAGGCAGAACAGCCGGACATTATTATCCATACAACCATCCGGCAAAGTTAGGTCACGGATTGTGGATGCAAGTTGTTCCCACTAATGATAACAGTACACCTGTAGTAGTAGAAGCTTGGGAGAAATATAAGATGTTGGATAATTTAACAAAATGATTGAATATCAATTGGATCCTATTACATGGTTTAGTGAAAGAGAATTGACACATACTCCTAAACATTTTATAGTAACCTCACACCCATGCACACCTGAATCTAAACAATGGGTTTTAGATAAATTGAGTGGTAGATTTAGTATTACATATCCTACTATTAGTAATAGTAGTAGGTTACTTGAACTAGTTTCTCCTAGTTGTATTGCATTTGAAGATCCACAAGAAGCAGTATTTTACGAACTAAAATGGTCATAAATGGGCATATGGAAATTTTGTAAACAACAAATTTCTTATTAAATAACTTTAAGCATATTACAAGGAGAACATAATATGAGTTTTACAAGACACGTAGGGAAACACGGGGATAGAAAAGTAGCTGTAATTTTCCGAGAAGTACCAGGCGAGCCTCATATGTGCTTGGTAACATATACAGAAACAATCAATAAGAACATACATGATTCATTAATTCGTTGTATTGAAAGTGATATTGGACAAAGTAGTGAAAATTTGGCTGATGCATTAAATAGAAGTTATACACAAGACGGAAGACCAATACTGCAAGTTTTACATGCTGAAAGTCAACTAAAGAAAGTCAATACAGAAGTGATTGTAATGACACCTGCACCAAACACACGTATCAAGTTGAATGAACTTAATAAAATTTTAGATGAAATGAAATTGGGTGAAGATGCAGTTAAACGTATGGCTGAATTAGACCAGAGTCGTGGATTACAAGATCCAGCTGATGTAGCACGTAGAATGCGTGGACAAAAAGGTCAATCACCAGTAGTCGCTTCATCAGGCGATGCATTGGGTGATGCGTCATTAGCTAAACAACGTATTGAACAAGCACAAAAAATGGAACGTGAAGCTAAAGGCTTATTAGCTGAAGCACAACGTCTAACTACTGAGGCTCAAACATTGGATCCTTCATTAGCACCTAAGGCAACTAAAGCTAAAACTAAAAAGGCAGAGGTTATCACAGAAGTGGCTGCTCCAGCAAAAAGAAAATATACAAAAAAAGTAACTAATGTCGCCTGATTTTATTGATAAATGGGAGCATATCCTTGAAGATGTGGAGAAGAACAAAATACCAGTAGAGTTTATTAAAAAATTAATTATTAAACTAACCGGTAAGAAGCAACAAACGATTAACATTCAGAAGTTACTTCAACAAGGTTTAGATCCAGATCAAGTAGAAGATGCTGTTAGTCGTAAATTAAATGAGTTGGAAGATTCTATTGTAAGTGTAGAGTTTGTACTTAATGTGCAAAGTATTGCTGAAACTGTTCAACCCGAAACTGATAGACTTTTGGGTAAACTTTAATTCAATCAAAAAGCCCTGATAAGTCGGGGCTTTTCTTATTAACATGATATAATAATTTATGAAACAATATTTAGAACTATTACAAGATATTTTAGACAACGGGGAAATTAAAGATGACAGAACTGGAATCGGTACAATTTCTTTATTTGCTAGACAGTTAAGGTTTGATTTGCGTAGAGGTTTTCCAGCCGTTACAACTAAAAAACTTGCTTGGAAAGCTTGTGTCGGTGAACTACTTTGGTTTATTGAAGGCTCTAGTGATGAACGTAGATTGGCTGAGATTACCCATGGTAGTAGAGATGGTACCGTTACGATATGGACGCCAAATGCGCTTGCACCGTATTGGAAACACAAAGCAAAATTTGAAGGCGATCTCGGACGTATATACGGAGTACAATGGCGCCATTGGAACAAGTACCGTACCGAAAAAGACATGGGCTCGGCACACAAAGGTGGCACACGCCTTGCAGTTGACAAGATTGAAGTTGACCAATTGTCAAATCTCATTAAAGGATTAACTGAAGATCCTAATGGGCGCAGACACATATTAAGTTCTTGGAACGTGAGCGAGTTAGATGAAATGGCATTGCCCCCTTGTCACGTTATGAGCCAATTCTATGTCAACAAAAATTGTGAACTATCTTGCCATATGTATCAGCGTAGTGTTGATGTGTTCTTGGGTTTACCTTTTAACATTGCTAGTTATGCACTACTTACACATCTATTGGCACATCACTGTGGTCTAAAAGTAGGTGAACTTGTCATCAGTACAGGAGATACACACATCTATAAAGACCATATTGAACAAGTTAAAGAACAATTAACACGTGAACCATATCCATTGCCTACATTGATGTTAAATGCAACAAAGAATAATATTTTTGAGATGACAATGGAAGATATACATTTAGAGAACTATCAAAGTCATGGCCCAATCAAAGCAACAATGGCAGTCTAAAGACGAATTCACTAGACCTAAATATCAGATACAAGTGTCTGATGACGGGGAAGAAACCATATCCATTACTCAATTAGTTCATACTATTAGAATGGGTGATGTTGAAGATCCCGATCTTATGGTTGCACAACCTATATATGAATGGCAACAAACAGAACAAGGTAAGTGGATAATGGAAAACTCTAATCCTGCACCTAGTTGGCATCGTAACCATGATTTATATAGTTATGGTCACGTCTATCAAATTAGAGCATATCTAACACATAAACAATTAACATTTTGGAAATTAAAATATGAGTAATATATTGGTTACAGGAGGTCTTGGCCTTATAGGACACAATGTAGTTAAACGATTGCAAGACAAGGGTCATCTAGTATCTATCATGGATACTAAAACAAACTATGGCATCATCCCACAAGATGAAATTGATTATTTGATGACTGAACGTAGAAAGAAAATAGCAGTAGATAGTTATATCTACGACCGAGATATTAGTGATGCTAAATCAGTTGACCACGTATTCAATGTAGAGCAGCCAGAAATTGTTATACATATGGCTAGCTTCCCAAGACAAAAAGTAGTTAACGCAAATCCCGCATGGGGAAGTCGTGTTATGAGTGAAGGGTTGCTCAACTTGCTGGAAGCTAGTGATAAGTATGATGTACGTAAATTTATCTATATCAGCAGTTCAATGGTATACGGTGATTTCACCGATGATGTAACCGAGGATGCAATCTGTAAGCCACAAGGTCAATACGGTATATTAAAACTTGCAGGTGAATGGTTAGTCAAAGATTACACACGTAAGTCTAATCTTGTCCACACTATCATTCGTCCTAGTGCTGTATATGGTCCATTAGATGTTGAGGATCGTGTGATTGCTAAGTTCATGCTTACTGCTATGCGCGGTGGAATATTGAACGTCAATGGTGCTAATGAAACATTAGACTTTACATATGTTGATGATGCCGCAGATGGTATTGTTGCAGCCTCATTGAGTGATAACACAGAGAACAAGACATACAATATTACTAAGAGCCACAGTCGTACATTGTTAGAAGCCGCACAACTAGCGTTGAAGTTAGTAGGCGGTGGCACATTAGTAGTTAAAGATAAAGATGCTGATTTTCCTAGTCGCGGTGCATTAAACATTGATGCCGCTCGTAGAGACTTTGGATATGATCCTAAAGTAGATGTAGAAGAAGGATTTGAAAGATATTATGCCTGGCTTAGTAATAGCACATTTTGGTCTAGCAAGACAGTACAGTAATTTAAGAGATGAATTACTAGATGCTACAGACCGTGCCCTCAAAGACGGGAAGTTAGTTGGTGGGCATTATACACGTTCGTTTGAAGAATGGCTTAAACACAGAACTAAAACAAAATATGCTATAACTGTACATTCAGGTACACAAGCGTTAGAGATTATTGCCCGTTGGAAAAAGATTAAACATAGTGAAACTATGGAAGGCAATCCAACCATTCGTATTCCTAATTTAACTTATCCGGCTACATTGAATGCCTTTCTGACAGCAGGATGGGATGTTGAATTAGCTGATACTGATAAAAATGGTGTTATTCACATTGATGCTAGTAGAGGTGGAATATATGATTGTGTGATGGGTTTTGCTGGGCGTAAACCTTGGCCAAATGCAGGTTATTCAACTGCGTATGGAGTAATAGTTGATGGTGCACAACACTGGTTAGTATGTGAAGGTGAGGTAGGTAGTGGTATGTCAATAAGTTTTGATCCCACAAAGAATTTACCTAGCTCGGGTAACGGTGGTGCTATTGTAACTAATGATGAGAAGTTATACCTATATGCTTCAAGTTACAGAGATAACAACAAACCTTATTTCTATGATGCAGGTACTAATAGTAAAATGAGTGAGCAAGATTGTGCTCAAATTCTTGTTAGAACAAAGTATATAGATGCTTGGCAGAAGCGTAGAAGTGATATAGCAAAATATTGGTGTGATAAATTTAAGGATTTACCTATAAATTGTTTATCAGATACTAAAGATCCTCATGCACATCAAAAGTTTGTAATGTACCTAGCCGATAGAAATTCACTACAAGCTCATTTGCTTAGTGACGGAATTGATAGTAAAATTCATTATGAGTATGTGTTGGGTGATTTACCAATTGGCAAAGAGTTAGGCAAACCTGACTTATTAAGTAATAGTGTGTTACTATCTAGGGGTGTATTAAGTCTCCCAATGTATCCAGAGTTAAATGACCAAGAAGTACAATATATAGCGGATAAAGTAAAATCATTCTTTTAAAGCATAAATAAGGGTACTATGTGGATACTATCATTACTACCCGACGCCGCAATACATATAATCTTTGGATTAGGTATTTTGGGCACAATAGCAGGATTCGTCCTAGGATTCATTCCTTTTGTCAAAACATATCAATTTGCTATACAAATATGTAGCATTATTGTACTTGTCTTTGGCGTTTATCTTGAGGGCGGATTAGCCGACTATAAAGAGTGGGAACTTAAAGTCAAAGAGATGGAAGCTAAAATGGCTCAAGCTGAAGTACAATCTGCTAATAAGAACATTGAAATCCAAGAAAAGATTGTAGAAAAGACTAAAGTTATCCGTGAAAAAGGTCGTGATGTTATCAAGTATATTGATAAAGAAGTAGTTAAGAAAGAGGAAGTTATCAAGTATATTGAAAATTGTCCCGTTCCTAAAGAAATCATAGATTTGCATAACCAAGCTACTGAGTTGAATAAGGCGGCTACAAAATGAAATATCTATTAATACTTCTATTATTAGCCGGATGCTCAACCGTAGTTCCTGTTAAACAAAAATTCCCCAATGCTACCCCTGAATTAATGAAGAAATGCGAAAGTCTTAAAAAAATTGAAGGTGATAAAGTAGCTATTACGGAAATGCTTAAAGTTATTGTACATAACTATTCACTTTACTATGAATGTTCAACTAAAGTAGATGGATGGCAAGATTGGTATAACGAACAGAAAAAGATATTTGATAACGTAAAATAATAGCATATTATGAAGTATTTGATATTATTGAGTGTATTGTTAGCCGGCTGTGCCACCAATAATGACTTTGAGTTATATTTAGAAGCACAAAAATCCATAAGTAGAGACGCCACTATGAGTGAAGCCGCAAGGATTTCAGTATTGATTGAAATGACAAAGAGTTCAGACAACCAAGTTAAAATGGAAGCAATTAGAGCATTACAAGAGATTCAACGTAGTAAAACCCCTATAGTTATTGAAGCCCCAAAGAAGAATTGGTTCGGCTTTTGATAAATACTATATAGGTCTAGGATTTTACATGTCACAAGAATTTATTAATACAGGTAGTCAACCAAACGATGGTAACGCAGATCCATTAAGTACGGCTTTTGCTAATGTAGCTAATAATTTGTTTTCTTTTCCAACCACCGATACAAATTCACCTACAGTAGTTGAAGTAATCAATCCTACAACTCAATCTAATACGGGTAATACCAACAATCTTAACATTGGTAATGTTTATATTACTAATAGATTTGATAGTAGGGCAAATAATCCGGTACTAATTAGACAAAAACAAAGAGTTACAAAACCAGCAGGGCCTACTACACTTACGTTAGGTGACGTAGTTGATACTAATTCATTAACATTTGGTCCGTACGGTAACCAAGAATACATTAATATTGGTGAAAGTCCTAACGACGGTAACGGTGATCCATTAAGAACAGCTTTCTATAAGATTAACAATAACTTTAGTAATCTATTTCTTACTACTACGACCACTGCTACTGCGTACACATTGGGTCCAGCTGCAAATCAAGTTATATTTGAAGTTCCTATAGTACGTTTTTATCAAGGTGATTTTCAAATTCGTTCAAGTGACGGTGGTACACCTGACATGCAAGATATTACTCTTACTGCAAGTATTACTAATAATCTTGCTGGTGTAAGATTTAGTGGACATTCAACGTTGTTTGAGGGTAATGCTATTTGTAGATATGACATGGATGTTGCCAATGGTAATGTACGAATTTTAATTAATCCTTTAGCAGATATAGGTATAGAACATTTTATATCAGCATTTGTGACATATCCTATACCAGTTGATATACAGGGTGCTGAGATTGCATTAGACGGATATGCTAATAATTATCTAATGGGAACTGAAGATAATTTAATACTAACAACGGAAAGCTAATGCGAGCAAAAGAATTTATTACAGAGCAAAGAGCGGCATTGTCAGTTGATGTGTCTAGAGCCTTGCCAGGAACATACATTATTCCTGGATTACCTAATAGTGATTTTTATAAACAATATCGGTTTGGTGTGGCAATGGCTGGAGCTCGTGGTCAAATAGACAGAGAACAAGATAGTATTCCACCTTATAACTTTGAAAAAGAAACTCCATGGGGAGAGAATATGATTGTTTCATCATATATGGATGGAGATATTGATAAAGATATTGACTATGCTATGCGTGAAACAGGTGTAGTCGGTGGTAAAAAATTAATCAGCACTAATAAGAGTGAAGAAGCAGTTGATGTTGTTAAATCTAGTCCAATAAATCCCTTTAAAGGATATAAAAGAAAATGAGAGCGATTGAATTTGTAACTGAAGGTAAGAGCGGTAAGATGCATTCTCATCATGCATCCGCTACACAAGGCGCCTATAAATTTCGTGATGATGGTACTGATAGAATATATCATTTAAATCAAATAATGAAGGCAGCTGCAATGGCTGACGGCAAAAGTACCAAATCATTAGATATGGATCATGAGAGTTTTGCTGGTAAAAATAATATGGCATACCCATATACAGAAGCAGAGCATACAATGATGAAACAAGCGTTTAATACAGTATCTCCTAGCGATGCTACTACACTAGTACGTGACCATAGAAGTATGGAACCAGAAGATACTAATAAAGTAAGTCCGCACAAGGCTTTTAAAGGCTATAAAAGAAAATAATTTGAGCTATATCAATCAGTATAAGTAATTATATCAAATTACAGGGATTTAAATGATTGATATTAATAATACACTAGACTTAGTTAAGCTTAAATTTTACAACGAATGGCTATACACAGCTCATATATATGATGAGGGTGATAGCCAAATGCATTCAGCACTTACCAAATCTGTTGTTGAAAAATATATTGACCCCCTTGAAATAAAAAAAGATGCAAAAATTCTTGATTTAGGTTGTGGTCCTGGTTATTTCTTGGATGAAATGAAAGAACGCGGGTACACCGATCTTACTGGGGTTACATTAAGTCCAGGTGATATTAAAATTTGTGAAGATAAAGGTCATACAATTAAAAAATATGATTTAAGTTTTTTACCACAAAAAGATGGATATTATGACGAAAGTGTAGACTTCATCTTTTTACGTCAAGCATTAGAGCATAGTCCATATCCTATATTCAGTTTAATGGAATATAATCGTGTTCTTAAGCAATTTGGTAAATTATATATTGAAGTCCCTGCTCCCGATAGTGAGCGTAAACATGAATGGAATTTGAATCATTATAGTATTTTTGGAGAACAGCAATTAGCCGCACTATTGGATCGTTGTGGATTTGTTATCAATCAATTTGATAATTTTGAATTTGAAATTAATGTACCAACAGAGCAGTCTGTTGCTATAGATAACAATAATCCTAGTTCATTTACTACAATGAATGAGAAGTTTTATTGTCTTGTTGCTACTAAACAAAGACCTTTAGATATCAAATAACATCAAGCACTCTTAGGAGTGCTTTTTAATACTATTCCTAAGTTGCTCATATAAATACTTGTTATGAGTAATGCCCCTTCACTAGTAAAAAATCCTTATACTAAAACAGTTTTCAAAACTGATAAAGAACTACAGGATTTTATCAAATGTTGTGATCCTGTTACAGGTTATCTATACTTCATGGATAACTTTTTTATAATACAGCATCCTACTAAAGGTAGTATGGTCTATCACCCTTGGGCTTATCAAACACGATTAATTGAAACCTATCATAACTATAGATTTTCAATTAGTTTGATGCCACGACAATCAGGTAAATCAACAAGTGCAGCCGGTTACCTACTTTGGTATGCAATGTTTGTTCCGGACTCTACTATCTTAGTTGCGGCACACAAATATACAGGTGCACAGGAGATTATGCAACGGATACGATATGCATATGAAAACTGTCCTGATTACATTAAAGCAGGTGTAACAACATACAATAAAGGGTCATTAGACTTTGAGAATGGATCTCGTATAGTTTCAGCTACAACAACTGAAAATACAGGTCGTGGTATGTCTATTACTCTATTATACTTGGATGAGTTTGCGTTCGTTCGCCCAAGTATCGCTAAAGAATTCTGGACAGCTATTACACCAACACTAAGTACTGGTGGTAAAGCTATTATCACAAGCACACCAAATAGTGATGAGGATCAATTTGCTTATATTTGGAAAGGTGCTAACAAGACTGAAGATGATTTTGGCAATACCACTGAGATTGGTGTTAACGGATTTAGAGCATATAGAGCGCATTGGAGTGAGCAACCAGGACGAGACCAAAAGTGGGCTGACGAAATGAAAGCACAGCTCGGCGAGGATCGTTTCAACCGAGAAATTGGGTGCGAATTTATTATTGCCGATGAGACATTGATTAATCCTAACACATTGATAGCTATGGAAGGTATAGAACCTGTTAGTCGTATAGGACAAGTTCGGTGGTATGAAAAGCCAAAGAAAGGTAATATCTATTGTATAGGATTAGATCCAAGTCTTGGTACAGGCGGTGATCCGTCAGCAATACAAATTTTTGAAGCAAACACTACTACCCAAGTTGGTGAATGGAAACATAATAAAACAGATATCCCTAGTCAGATTAAACTCTTAGCACAAATAAGCAAATACATAGCAGAATGTACAAATGAACCCAATAACATCTATTACAGTATAGAATGTAATGGTATAGGGGAAGCCGCTATCATATCATTAAACGAATACGGCGAAAGCAATATCCCGGGCATCTTTATTAGTGAAGCAGGCAAAGGACGTAGAGGATTTAACACAACTAATAAAAGTAAACTAGCAAGTTGTGCTAAGTTCAAAACATTGGTTGAGAGCAAGAAAATGACTGTAAATAGTCGTAGTCTTATAAGTGAACTAAAAGCATTTGTAGCACATGGTGGTAGTTATGCTGCTAAAATAGGTGATACCGACGATTTGATTATGGCTAGCTTATTAGTAACACGTATGTTACAGCATTTAAGTGATTATCATGTGAATTTAGAGACACAGATACGTGACCATGATGAGTATATAGCTCCTTTACCCTTCTTTGCGGTCATAAGCTAAGACAAAAAAGATAAATACAATATGGCTAAAAATCAAGAATCAATTAACCGCTCATTATTTGAGCTATTACGTAGTAGAGGGTATGCCCCGACTCTATTAGATACTTCTGGTAAGGAAATTCCAGTTCCAGAAGAAGCAGAAGTCTTTCAGTTTAAGTTTACTAAAGACGGGGAAGAATATGGCACAGTAACAGCATCTATTGATGGATTACATAAGTTGATAATTTACTTTGGTGATGATGTTGCCAATAGTGAAAAAGAAGATAATGGTGGTGATGACTCATGGTACAAACTATTGAATCATCTAAAGCGTTTTGCACAGCAACATCAATTAAGTTTTGAAGTTAAAAACAGAGACCATTTAAAATATGATATGGCAAAAAGGGAACATATGAAAAAGCAAGAAAGAATATCAGAAGGTTACTATCCAATGGGTAAGAAAGCCAGTTATAATGACAATATTCCAACAGTTAAGATTGTTATTGAACATAGTCGTCAAATTGAAGAGGGTGAACAACGTTATCGTAATGTAAACCGTATCTTCTTAGAGAACACACAAGGTGAAAGAATTCTTGCTCCTACAACTAAGCCCGGAGTTGCTCAGGTATATGCCCGACATTTAGCTGAAGGCGGTATGCCACATGATGACCGTTGGAATCATATTATCGGTCTATGTGAAGAATACAATAAGATGGGTGCATTTGTTCGTGCTACACGTAATAATCAGTTTAACGAATCAGCACAACAGTTAGTTAATGAAGGCATTAACCACTATCAAAGTTTAAGAGAATCGTTAAGCAAGATGCGTGGTGCACGTGGGTACAATGCGTACTTTGAATCATATACTCCGCCATTAATGGAAGATGAAAGTGAAGAAAATAACTTGAATGAGTTGTTTGTACAAGAAACATTAGATCCACGTATTGAAAGTGTAATGCCAATATTGAATAAGCTACACAAGAAAGTAGCTGAGATGAAAGAAGTTAATGAGTTAAGTGAATGGGCTGATAGTTTAACTGAAGTTGCTTTAGAAGAAGGTGACGGTGGTCAACAGGCTCTTAATCCAGCTGGTATTCCTGAAGAGGAAGATTTAGATGAAGGTATATTAGATACAGTTAAGAAAGTCGGAAGTAAAGTATTTGACAAATTAGGTGGTGGTAGTGAAGAAGACCTAATTAAAAAATTACAAAAATCAGCCGGCGTACCACAAACTGGTAAAAAACCTGAACCTAAAGATAAACCAGTTGATGAGGCTTTAGACGCCGCACATCAAGCTGACCAAAAAATCAACACACCGGCTGTACAACGCAAGCAACCAGGTGGTGATTGGAAAGTTACTAAACAAGATTTAGCCAAAGCTGATGAAAAAAATATGACAAGTCCAGCCGGTATGGCAGCGTTGAAAAAACGTATGAGTACCATAGAAGAAGATGAAGTTGAAGAAAGTGCATTGCAGGCATACTTGGGTGACAAGAAGTATGGTAAAGATGGTATGGATGCACTACGTAAAGCCGGACAAGAAGATGCTAGTGAGAAAACAATGCAAAATATTCGTGCCAAGTATAGCAGTAAAGAAGAACCTGTAACAGAAGATGGTGAGTTTGCGGGTGACTATGCTACAGGGGAAGCAGGACAATGGCGTAATAAAGGTCCTAAAGCTAACAAGCCAGCAACAATTGGTGATCTAGTTGGTGAAGGTGAAGAGAAAGATAATGATGCTCTTGACCCATGGAAACATGTAAATCCTAGAGTAGACAATCCTAAAATCAAAGGTACTGATAAACGTGCTAAATCTGCATACTATCCTACTCCAAAACCTCCTGTTAAGAAATTAGATACACCGTTAACTAATGAGACTGTAGCCGAAGGTTCCGATGACTTAGCAAGAATATTAAACATTGCTGGAATTAAAAAATGAAAATTTCATCATTATTAAATGAAGACCGTGAAACCAATACAGGTACTGTTAGAGGTTTGCCGGTTGATAAAGATTTAATATACAGAGCTAGAAATAAATATCCTGGTTATGATAGCCAACAAGCATTGACATTGTATATTGCTGACCAAATGTCTACTCAGGAAAAAACTGATTCAACTCAAAATAAATTAATTGATACTCAAAAACGTGAGAATGAACGTTTAAGAGGTGCAGTGGATGATTTGGATCAAGAGTTACAAGATTTTGAAAGACAATCTATTGAAACGGATCGTGAAGTTGCTAGATTAAAACAACTGAGTGGTACATTAACAACCGGCGGTGCTAAAACACAACAAAAAGCAAAAGTAAGTGCCGATGATTTAGAAAAATTGCAAAAAGATTTAGAAATATTAAAAAATAAACCTGGAATGGATCCAGAAAAGTTTAGAAATATAGAAGCACAAATTAAACAAATTTCCAACAATCCTTCTATTGACGATAAAGATTTGGCAAAAGTAAATACTTTAATAGTCACATTAAACAAACAAAAAAATATCGGAGATGAGTTATATCAGAGATTGGAAAACCAGTTACAAAAAACTCAGGACGATTTGAATGCAAAAGAAGGTAGATTTGTAAAATATATTAACAAGAAAGCAGGTCAATTGGGTAACCTGCAAAAAACACACGCCGGAGAAATTCAAAAATATTCTGAAATAGTTAAAGGTTATGAAAATCAAATTAAAGATTTTGGTAATGAAATGAATAATGTAAAAAAACAGTTAGCGGCTGTACAAAAAGAAAAAGACATTACCTATCAATTAAGAGCCGGTGCACAACAAGATGCACAGACAGTTTCTGATATGAAAGATAAAATTGAGGATCAGCTTAATTTAATTACTGCAATGACTAGTAAAATGACAGGGCAAGCACAAAACGATTCTACTATGCAAGAGCCAGCTGGTGCAGGTCCACAAGCCGACATATTAAGTAAAATGGCTAAAGGTCCAGCAGATGAAAAGAATATTACTAAAGGTGCAGAACAAATGATTGGTAGAAAACTAGCCGAAGGTAAAACATTTAAACCTTTACAAAAGTATAGTAATCCCAAATACAATGAATGGATAACTAAACATTTACCTGCATTAATTCAAGTATTTAAAAATACATATTGGAGAGATTTGGAAAACCCTGAAACCCAGTATACAGATGAACAAATACATTATATGATAGAAAAATATACACCTATGTTATATAATTTAGGTGACGAAAATACTCCATTGAAAAAAGAACAAGTAGAAAATTGGCTAACAGTTGTTAAACATAAATTGTGGGAACAGCCAGTACAAAATCAACTTGACTTGTTTACTGAAAGTTTGGATAAAACATATTCACGTATGCTGGACAAAATCATTGGATTACCCTACATCTAAAAGGGTTAAAAACCTATACAAAAAAATGTGTTTACCCACAATAGGGATAAATACTATTGACATTGAGAGTTAGACATGCTATACTAACTCTTGTGTTAGTCGCTTCATAGGGAAGCGGCGAATATTAAAAACGAGACCATCTCAATTTATAAGGAAATTTATCATGGCATCATTAGCAGAGATTCGTGCCCGTATTGCGGCACAAGAAAACAAATCAACTTCTGGTTCAACACAGAAACAATCAGATAACTCTATCTACCCCCACTGGAATATGGACGAAGGCACGACAGCCACATTACGTCTATTGCCTGATGCAGATAGTAATAACCCATACTTCTGGGTAGAACGACAAATTATTAAACTCCCATTCAATGGAGTTAAGGGTGATCCTAACGTTAAGCGTATTGAAGTACAAGTACCTTGCGTTGAGATGTATGACCCAAAAGCACAGTGCCCAATCTTAACAGAAGTTCGTCCTTGGTATAAAGATGAAACATTAAAAGAGTTAGCAAACAAATACTGGAAGAAACGCAGTTATTTGTTTCAAGGTTTTGTTCGTCAGAACCCAATTGGTGATGATAAGACACCGGCTAATCCGATTCGTAGATTCATTATCAGTCCACAAATCTTTACAATCATTAAAGCAAGTTTGATGGATCCTGAGATGGAAGAATTGCCAACAGATTTTATGCGTGGTCTTGATTTGAACATTAAGAAAACAAGTAAAGGTGGCTATGCTGATTACTCAACAAGTAATTGGGCACGTAAAGAGTCAGCATTGACTGAGGCAGAACAAGCCGCTATTGAAGCACATGGTTTGTACAATTTGGCAGAGTTCTTGCCAAAGCGCCCTGGCGAAGCAGAGTTGCGTGTAATCAAAGAAATGTTTGATGCAAGTGTAGATGGTCAACCATATGACTTAGAGCGTTGGGGTAGTTACTATCGTCCTTGGGGACTAGAAGCACCTGCAGGAGCAACCGCGGAAAAACAAACAGCTACTACTGAAACTAGAGCACCCGCAACCGCCCCCGTAGCAGAAACTTCAGCACCATGGGAAGAAGATGCAATGGCTGCAGCCGAATCTATTAAGGTTCCAACAGCACAACCATCAAGTGACAAAGCACAAGACATTCTAGCAATGATTCGTGCTAGACAAAACAAGTCTTAAAAGGTAATAGGGAGCAATTGCTCCCTACCTAAGGAGAACTCCATGACAACAAGTGACGAAAGATACCGCGCCATTAAGCAAGGTAAAAAACTATTGGAAGAATTATGCGATCCAGGTAAAACACCACGTGTTCCTAGCTTAATTAGAGATCGTGCAAGAACAGCATTACGTCATTATCCAAATGATTGGGAATTAGAATCTATCGCAGAAAAATGTCCAGATATACTAGACAAACAAACGTTCAGTGTGTATACTAATGGTGTACACGCAAAATAAAAGGAATATAAAATGAAATACCTAGAAAAACTAAACAAAGTAAATGAATCATTTACAATCAATCGTTATACTAACGGTTATATGATTGAAGTAGGTGGAAGAGATTCGGAGAATGATTGGAAGAATTACAAATTTCTTTGTACTACTGATGAAGAACTCTTTGAGGTAATCAAAGAAGCATTAGCACTAGAATTGGATAATTAATATGGCAAAACCTTTTGATATCAGCAAATTTCGCCGCGACATAACAAAAAGTATTGAAGGTCTATCAATAGGATTTAATGATCCTACTGATTGGATCTCAACTGGTAACTATGCACTCAATTATCTTATTAGCGGCGATTTTAATAAAGGCGTTCCTCTTGGTAAAGTTACTGTCTTTGCCGGAGAGTCAGGAGCAGGAAAATCATTCATCTGCTCAGGAAACCTTGTTAGACACGCACAAGAACAAGGAATTTTTGTAGTTCTTATTGACTCCGAGAACGCACTGGACGAAGCATGGCTTCATGCCTTAGGTGTATCAACTGACGAAAGCAAGTTGCTTAAACTTAACATGGCCATGATTGACGATGTGGGTAAAACTATATCAACATTCGTTAAAGACTATAAAGGTCTTGCAGAAACAGATAGACCAAAGGTACTATTCGTACTTGACAGTCTTGGTATGCTACTAACACCAACTGACGTTAATCAGTTTGAAGCAGGTGATATGAAAGGTGATATGGGTCGTAAGCCTAAAGCACTAACAGCACTTGTTCGTAACTGTGTTAATATGTTTGGTTCATTGAACATTGGTTTGGTTGCTACTAATCACACATATGCTAGTCAAGATATGTTTGATCCAGATGATAAAATTAGTGGTGGTCAAGGTTTTGTTTACGCATCAAGTATTGTTGTTGCTATGAAGAAATTGAAACTTAAAGAAGATGAAGATGGTAATAAGATTAGTGACGTGCGAGGTATTCGTGCGGCATGTAAGATTATGAAAACACGTTATGCAAAACCATTTGAATCAGTACAAGTTAAGATTCCTTATGAAACAGGTATGAGCCCTTATTCAGGTTTACTAGATATGATTGAGAAGGCTGAACTTGTTAAAAAAGAAGGTAACTCACTTGTCTACACAACACTTGATGGTGAAATCATTAAGAAGTTTCGTAAAGGCTGGGAAGCAAATACTGACAGTTGCTTAGACAAAGTTATGACTGAGTATAGTCAAAAAGCATCTACAAAGATAAGTACTGTAACACCTGAGGAGGAGGGTACAGAATGAGTTTAGATTTTGTTGCTGAAGTTTGGGATGCACTACGAACACACATTGATTTCAATGACCGTGGTGATGCCGCAGATACATTAATCAATTTATTGATTGACAACAACTACGAAACTGACGATATCAAAGATGCGTTTAAAGGTGACAAGGAAATGCTTAGTGCATTGAAAGGTTACGCTGAACAACATGATATTGAAGATGACTACGAAGAATACGAAGAAGACGAAGACCAAGACGATTGGAACTAAATGTCAAATTGGTATACACGGATCACAACTAATTTAGCTGTGATACCCGATTTTATTAGTCATTATGATAACGAAATAATTTCGGCAAAGAGTGATGTAAAGGTATACGGCAATGTTGAAAAAAACATTGCCGCATTACCCGGAATCACAGAACATAGATTTAATCAACTACAAGAGATAGAAGCAGTACTGAACTATCTTAATATTCAATTACGGAAAATTCGCCGAAAACATTTTCAAAAATATTTAGAAGCGTATAATAGAGCATTAACAAGCCGTGACGCTGAAAAGTATGTTGATGGTGAAGATGAAGTAGTTGACTTTGAAACACTTATCAATGAAGTAGCATTACTAAGAAATCGTTGGTTAGGTATAATGAAGGGTCTTGAAGCTAAACAATGGCAGATGGGACATATAGTACGTTTACGTACAGCAGGCATGGAGGATATACGAATTGACTAATACAAATAGTAGTAATACAATAACAATAACTGGTGGTGGAGCTAGTGGAATGAATTCTATCAGCCCAATAAGTATCGGTTCAATATCACCGCAGTCATCTATTTCATTAGATGATAGCTATCTTAATAACCTATTCAAAAATATTAATAGAAGTGACTACGTAAAACGATATGAAGTTATTGAAACTACCGAAGATGTGCTGGCATTAAGTGTGGCTTGGAAACGTTTACGTGATAGTAAAGATAAAAGCTCACACTATATTGGTATTACTAGTCTATTAGATGATAACTTATTTAGGCGGGTAGAAGAATCTGATAGAGTTCGTGCTACTGAAATTAGAGATTACTTTAGTAAGAAAATTATGCTATGGTCTCTTAAGGGTGTTAAACTATCAAAATATAGACAAGACCTAAATACGTTTATTCACGGCAATGATAAAAAAGTTACAGAAGAATTGTTACCTATTATTTTTAGATTGCCCGAATTCTATGATTATGATGTTAAATTTGATATATTTAAAAGAGATATTAAATTAGAATTACCTACTTTTGATTCACCCCCTCTTAAACAAATTACTACGTTGACACCTATTACAAGTTTTTATAAAAGCAACAAACGTGTAAAACAACATGAATACTGGCTAAAGAATAGTAACGGAAATGCACATATGATTTCTGTTGAGCCTAAAAACCCGTTAAAACATATTTGGGATAAGATGTTTACTAATGAACATTTGCGTATTGAAGGAACATATTATCCTAAAAAGTATGATGAGTTACAATACTATCAAATATTACATTGGAGTTTAGTTTAAATATGAAATTAATAAATAGTGAAACAGTATACACTAATATTTCACCAGAGACAATCAGTCTTATATCAAAATCACTTAATGATAAATGGGCTAACACCCCATTAGCTGGATTACCCTATCTTCAGCCGGGTGCAAAAGGAGCATTCGGGGAAGCAATGTTAACAGACATTTTGACCTCACTTGGGCATATCGTAAGAGGTAAAGAAAATCCCGGTCATGATAGATTTGTGGGTGAAATTAAAGTTGAAATTAAATTTAGCGCATTAAATGCTAGTAACGGTTTTATTTTTAATCATTTTGGTGTGGGGAAAGATTGGGAACGAGCTATACTAGTAGCTCATACTGTAGAGGACAGTACCATAATATGGTTTACCAAAGCCGACTTTACAACACATTTACAAGATACTTATAATTTTTTTAGTCGGCAACAAGGAGGAGAAGGTGGCGGTAATGATGATTGGATGTATAATACCACCAGGAGTAAGGCTAATGCTTGGGAAAACTTTTTGAAATTGCCTTGGGTTAAAAGTTTTGAAGAATGGTAACATTAGCTGATATTCTAAATGTACGTTACTCAACACGTAATCTATCAGACGCAGACTTTGATGCCGCCGTTCCCAATCTGGCTAAGGAACTAGAACAATATAACTTCTTACCACAATACACTGACGATGTACTAAAAAAAGATTGGCAACAACTATGCAAGTGGACTACTACTGATACAACAATTAGTAGTACATCACGTTTAGGTATGAAACTAAGCGAACACTATTGCCCTAACTTCTATGATATTGAAAGCAGTACAGGTACAAGTTTTAGAAGTTTGTGGACTCAAACTAATTTAGAAAAAGTCCTCAAATGGAATCGTAAATGTCATAGCACACCGTATCTTAGTGAATTAAAACGTGGTATATACTTCTGCTGTAGTCTTACTAAAAATACAATGTATAGGCCGCAAATGATGAAACTAGCTTGTATTAAATATAAGCCAGAAGTAGTACTAGATCCTTGTGCAGGTTGGGGAGGTCGTATGTTAGGTGCAGTAAGTTATGGAGCACATTACATCGCTTTTGAACCTAACACACAAACATATAATAATTTAATGAGTATTGTAAACTTTTTAGGTATACAAAACAAAGTCACATTGATATGTGATGATGCATTGAATATGAAACAATACAAATTACCTAAAGCTGATTTAGTATTGACTAGTCCACCTTACTTTGATTTAGAAGTATATACACATGAACCAACTCAATCAATTACTACTAAACCTACATATCAGGATTGGGCTGATGGATTCTTACGTGAGATTATTAAATTGGGTATAGAACATCTAAATCCAAATGGTGTCAGTTGCTGGAATGTAGGTAAGGTTCGTAATAGAGATATGGCCGATGATGTATTAAAATATCATACTGAGTTTGGATATAACAAAATTGATGTATTGACAGTTCAAAGTAGCAAACGACAAAGTAATCAGAACATAGTAAAAAACGCTAAAAGTAGCGATGATACCATAGTGTACAAAATTTGACAATAAATGGATTTTGCTATACAATAGAGTCTTATTCAGTTGAAAGGGCCTTATGAGTTACAAAGTTGTTGCTGACAAGTATCTGATGGACGAAATGCGTACAAAGTATGGTCCACGTAATGGCCTAGAAGGTCCGTTCAATTTCTCCGGTAGAGTGTTGTATTATGACAACAAAGAGGGCCAATATTATGATCCTAGATCCGATTTCTACGTAGAACAGTCGGAAATGAATGAAATTCACGCTAATTTGATAGCCAAAATTTGACAATAAATGGTATCCGTGATACAATACTTGTATTGAAACTGATAAAGAGGACTACGAAATGACTACAGAATTCAAGTCTTGGGAAGAGTTGACAACTTTAGAGCAATATGCTGGTATCTACTGGGATATGTATAAAGATGCTTTTGGCATTCGTCCCCGAGGTATTGATACTTCTGCATGGACTGAAACAGACTTCCTAGCTGAGTTCAAGGAGTTGGGTGAGGTTATTGACCGTGAAGAAAAGATCCGTGTTCAGGCACAACAAAACGCTGTTTTCTCTTTTGAGAAAAGAGTGGATGCCCTGATCTTGTCAGGTGCCAAGGACCGTGCAACAGCAATGCGTTGGATCCACGAAGCTGAGGACACTCAAGGTGATGATGAGTACCTCTGCTATACATTGGGCTTGCCCTATATGTATTTTCGTAAGGTAGCTTAATTTGACAATAAATGGTATCCGTGATACAATACTTGTATTGATTGATTAACACACAGGAGAAGCTATGTCTACAGTTCGTATTTTGTCAGGTTCATATCGCAATGAAGCAGTTAAAGGTGAAGTGTTCACACTTGTTAAGGGTTTTCAGACAGGTAAAAAAGGTAGTTATGTGACTGTTAAAAATGATGGTCAGTTCCCAGGTCGTAGTGCTGAGATTAAAATCTTAGTAGATACGATTGATAATATTGAATTTTTAAATGGAGATAAAGTTATGGCTAATGCTGTAGTAGAGTTTAAGAAAGAAGTAACTAAAGAATCAGAACAAGAAGCAATGGACCGTATTGCTACACGTTTTGAGGTTCTTGATGAAATGTCACGTGCTTGTATCAATGGTGATATTCGTGCTATGATTGTTTCAGGCCCGCCCGGTGTCGGCAAAAGTTATGGTGTTGAGACACAAATGGAAAAAGCAAGTATGTTTGACAAACTTGCAGGCAAACGTGTGCGTTTTCAAATTGTTAAAGGTGCTATGACAGCATTGGGTTTGTATACTCAACTGTACAAGTATTCTGACACAAAGAATGTGTTAATTTTTGATGATTGTGATTCAGTTTTTACTGATGACTTGAGTTTGAACATTCTCAAGGCAGCATTAGATTCAGGCAAGACACGTAGAATTTGCTGGAATAGTGATTCACGTTTGTTGCGTGAAGAAGGTATCCCGAATACTTTCAACTTCAATGGTAGTGCTATCTTTATCACTAACTTGAAATTTGGCAATCTGAAGTCTAAGAAATTGCAGGACCACTTAGAAGCATTGCAGTCACGTTGTCACTTTCTTGACTTGACAATTGACGGTGATCGTGACAAGATGTTGCGTATCAAGCAAGTACATCGTGATGCTGATGGTGGCTTGTTTAAAGATTATGATTTCAATGAAGAACAGTCACAAACTGTTATTAACTTCATGTGGGACAATCATACTAAATTGCGTGAAGTGTCCTTGCGTATGTGTTTAAAGATTGCAGACTTAGTTAAGATCAGTCCCAGTAACTGGCAGAATCTTGCTAAGACAACTTGCATGAAAGCATAACCCCTGCAGTGTGCGTAACGGCAATGTCAATAAGCCCGTTTCGTTAATATTTTTCGTTAGTTCCTTTGTTAATTACTTTTGAGAGACTTTGGTCTCTCCTTTTTTATTGATTTTTTGTTTTATTTGTTGTATAATTAGTGAATGATTGAATTGAATAATAAAGAACAATTGATATATTATATGGCTGCCAACTTAAGATTAAGTAGGTATGACATTAGATTCCTTCAAAATCTTGAGAAAATTATATTAATTAAAAAACGTATCACTAGCAATCAATCAAATTTAGTGGATAAACTTATTGAAAAATATGAACGACAATTTGTAAAAAATCAAATGTTCATTAAGGATTTATCAAACCTTCCTTGGAAAACACTTGTAGTAGAAACTACTGATGAATATACATCCGCTCATATAGGTATTGTAGATGATAATATCATTCTAAAGACACCTTACAATAAAGCATTTATTACAGCATTTAGGAATCTTAGTCAATCTAGTTTTGTATGGGATAATACAAATAAATACTATATTGCTGATTTGAGTACCTTCTCACTAAAATTAGCATTACGTATGACTGCAATTTTCTTCAATGAAATTAGATATAGCGATAATGTTAAGAAAATATTAAACCAACAAGACTATTACAAAGATGTAAAATATTGGACACCCACATTAGTTTGTATTAATGGAAATTATATGATAGCATCTACTAACTCTGCATTAAATGAAGCTATCAAACATATTACTTTAAATACAGAATTATCTACATTAGCAGAACTAGTGCGATATGGAATAGATATTGATAACAATATCTTATTAACTGATGAAGAACGATTTGCCGGCTCATATAATCCCAAAGTAGAATTAACAAACATATGTGACATTGTGCCTTGGTTAAAAAATATCAAATGTGATTATGTCTCTGTATCGGGTGTAGCATTGTCAACTAATGTAAAGTTTAAAAACGATTTAAAGATGGCATTAGAAATTGCCGGGATACGTTATAATGATACTCCGGGATTTATGCTACACGATAATATGAGTAAGTATAAGTTCCCGGTAGTAATCAAATTCAAATTGATAAGTGATACCGATCATGCTAACACAGCAAAAGTAATCAACGTGGTAAATAGTCAACCAGTTAACTTGGAAAAGAATGAAACAATGTAAAATAATCGTCAAAGACGAAGTGAATGTAAAGATAGAGGGACTTGAACTAGCAGAGCGAAAAGCACTGATGAAAATGTTTGAGTATGAAATACCCGGAGCACGTTATCTACCTGCAGTAAGACTAGGTAGATGGAATGGTAAGGTAAGCTATTTCAGTTTGGCGGGTAGTACATACATTAACTTGTTACCTGAAATACTTCCTTACCTAGACAATGCAGGATATGATATTGAACTAGAAGATTTAAGAGATTACACTACAACCTTTACATTTGACAAAGTGTCCGAGGATACGTTCAAAAATAAGAACTGGCCTAAAGGTCATCCTAAAGAAGGTGAGCCAGTAGTATTACGTGACTATCAAATTGAAATTGTAAACAACTTCCTAGAAAACCCCCAATCATTACAAGAAATTGCTACAGGGGCAGGTAAAACACTGATGACTGCGGCATTATCTAATAGCGTTGAGAAGTATGGTCGTAGTATTGTTATTGTTCCAAACAAATCATTAGTAACACAAACAGAAGCAGATTATATCAATCTAGGATTAGATGTTGGTGTATACTTTGGTGATCGTAAAGAGTTTGGTAAGACACATACTATCTGTACTTGGCAAAGTCTTAACAATATGCTTAAGAAAACAAAAGCAGGTGAAGCAGAAGTGGATATCGGAGACTTCATTGAAGGTGTTGTATGTGTGATGGTTGACGAAGTGCATATGGCAAAAGCTGACGCACTAAAAACATTGCTTACTGGTGTATTTGCTAAAGTACCCATTCGTTGGGGATTAACAGGAACTATCCCTAAAGCTAAGTTTGAATCACAAAGCATCTATGTAAGTTTGGGTAATGTTATTGGTAAACTGTCAGCAAGCGAATTGCAGGACCAAGGTGTATTAGCACGTTGTTACGTTAACATCATGCAATTACAAGATGGTAAAGAGTTTACCAACTATCAAAGCGAATTGAAACATTTACTAGAAGATAGTGAAAGATTAGATAAGATAGCTAGTTTAATCAGTGGTATTAATGATACCGGTAATACATTGATTTTAGTTGATAGGGTTAATGCAGGAAAAGAGATTGTCAGTAGATTACCCGGTAGCGTGTTTGTTAGTGGTGCTACTAATATGAATGAAAGGAAAGAAGAATATGATGAAGTTGCTACAAGCACTAACAAGATTATCGTGGCTACATATGGTGTTGCGGCTGTTGGTATTAACATACCTCGTATTTTTAATCTTGTTCTGATTGAACCCGGAAAGAGCTTTGTTAGAGTTATCCAATCTATCGGGCGAGGTATTAGAAAAGCAGAGGATAAAGACCATGTCCAAATCTACGATATAACAAGTAGTTGTAAATTTGCCAAACGACATTTAACTCAACGTAAGGCTTTTTATAAAGAGGCTAATTACCCGTTTGATGTAGAAAAGTTGACTTATAGATAAGAATGTGATAGAATAAAAACATGCGTATATTAACACTTGAAAACGAATTTTATAATTTAGAGACATTGCCTGAAGAGATTGACGACCTTCGCTTTGCGATACTAGATAACAGTAATCCACAAAACGTAGATTATCATTATATCCCATTAATCTTTTTGGAATCATTTAACAGCCCTGCATTAGTATTAAGAATAGGCAATCAAACAATTAAAATGCCAGTAGATTGGCAGATATTAATTGGTGAACAAGAACACGGAGACTTAGAAACATTACCACTAACTAGTATTAATGATAGAGGATTCAATGCATTTGAATTTAATCCACTAACTAGTTTTAGCCCTTCATTTGTACCAATTGAAATTGTAGACATTTATCACGATGTAACATGGTATGCACCTCGTTTGAAGAATGGTCAATTCTTATGTGTGCCTATTGATGATGGTCCTAAGCCAAGATGTGTATACTTTG